>Ga0326727_10028559_pt1 | contig 10132 bp, 6 predicted proteins | sample MB2enrmetagenome_FD_207643 | JGI IMG/M metagenome (GOLD analysis project Ga0326727, IMG submission 207643) | Lab enriched peat soil microbial communities from McLean, Ithaca, NY, United States - MB29MY | ecosystem: Environmental > Terrestrial > Soil > Wetlands > Peat | place: USA: New York...
CGCCGCCGGGGGGACGCCCGACGCCGCGCAGTTGCAGAAGCAGATCGAAGAGGTAGCGGCATACCGTGACAATCTGAAAGATCGCCTCGATCTGATCTCCCAACAGGGTACGCACGCGCTTTGGCTGCTGTCCGCGGTGCTGGTGGTTGCCGGGTTTCTTACTGCCGCGCAGTCGTATTTTGCGTTGCTCAGCGCGGAGAACTACGTGCGACAGGCGAAGGAGGTGATGGACGGAATCCAGAAGCAATTCCCGATGTTCGCCGAGATCGAGACCGCCCGCGTTCAGGCATTTGACGAGTTGAGCAAGCTGACGCCCCCGGCCCTTGACTTGGATCAGAATCTGTACGCCAAGTCCGATCCGTTGTTCCGGCAAAGGATTCTGGCGCTCGAGAGCTTCTCGGCCATCCAGTTCCTGACCCCGGCCACCCGCGGAGAAGAGAGGGGGCGCAATCTGAGGCTATTGGGAAAACTCTATGCCGGTAAGTTCTCGAGCGACGGACAACAGCCGATTACGTCCGACTTCGATCGGGCTCTGTACTACTTCAATTTGGCCACGTACACTCAGTTGCGCTTCGCGGCGTTGAACGACCTCGCTTGGCTGTACACATCCGTGGCTCGCCCGGAGAACGATCCGGTGAGTATTGACAAGGGGCGGGCCTATTCCGAAGAGAGCCTGCGAGCGCAACCGGCCCAGCAACGGGCCCTCTACAACCTGGGAACAATCGCCTATGAGAGGAACGACCGGCAGAGGCTTCTTCAGGCTCGCGATTACTTGCTGCGGGCCAAGCAGCAGCCCATTTGGGAGGATACAGCGAAACCAGCGTTAGCCTCCCACATCGACTACAACCTCGCTTGTGTTTGCGACAGTCTGGCGGCATTCGCGCCGGACGCGACGGCGAAAGAAGCACTCTTCCACGAGTGCGCGGACTACCTGCGTCGTGCCGCTGTGCACGGCGCACAACCACCCACTACAGTGAACACCGACTTGGCGACCGGAGATCTGTCGAATCTGGGGAACCATGTGGCCAGCGCCGCGGTGGTAACCGGGATTCGCGCGTTGTACCAAGCGGCGTGGGATCGCGCCGCCTGATTATTGGGGCTTGATCTTCTCGACGATCATAGTCTCTCTCCAATGCAAGTATAACACTGGGGAAGCCCAAAATATCCTCCAGCCTACGGGTGCGCCGGAAGTGGGCCTGGCGGACGCGACACGGTGCCACGCACAGCTTCATCGATGGACACGCCGTTGGCTTCGAGGGTGTGGCCCACGGCTCGTTCCAGCGCGTTGCGGGCTTTGATCCATGTATTCCGCGCCGCCACTTCCGATGAACGAGCCTGTGCGACGAAGCTCTGATACTGGGTGATGAGAAATGTGGTGGAGAGGCCCACCGCGAACTTCTCGCGTTCAATCTCCAGCGATTGCTCCTGCAGGGTGCGAACTTGGGTGGCTGCCTGCAGCGCCTCGCGCGCGCGTCCCAAAGCGATCAGAGCGTTTTCGATTTCCAGACGCACCTGATTCTCCACCTGCTGGCGCTTCACCTCGAATTGCCGCACCTGCAGCTCATCGCGGGCCATGTCGGCCTCCGCTTGCCGGTTGCGCAGGGGCAGCGTGAGAGAGAGCCCGAGACCATAAGTCGGATAGTCGCGGCCTGCAACCTGGCCGAGCGCGCTTGAGCCGCTCGATGCGAGACCGGAGTTCACGGCGGTTCCCACCAGGTCGAGTTCCGGCAGCAGCTCGTTCCGCGATCCCTCCAGGTTGATGTTGCCGCCTTGAATCTCCAGGGTCGCGGCATTCACCTCAGGCCGGTTCGCCATGGCCTCTTTGATCAGCTCGTCCACCGGGCGCGATTCGTCGTTTGGCGGAATGGTGATGGACGTGGTTGGAACGATGCGCGCGGCGCTAAGCAGAGGATCGGCCGTGCCACGGTGCGTCAGCACGGTCTTGAGCAGCAGCTCCTGTTGCAGCACGAAGCCTTCGCTGGTGATCATGTCCTGCTCCGCGGCCGCCACTTCCGCCTGAGCGCGCGTTTGTTCGATGGGCGCGAGCGTTCCGGCCTCCACCTGCGACGTGTTGTCCTTAAGCAGCCGCTGGGCCGATTCCAGCGTCTGCCGCTTCACCGCCAGGTCCTCGTTCAGGCTGACCAGGTCGTAGTACAAGCGAATGACGCCGGAAACAGTGGCGATTACCTGAAGGCGAAACACCTGATCGGAAATCCTGCGGTCGATTCCGGCGATGCGAATGAGGCGCCGATTCAAGCTGATTCCGAAACCGCGCAGTAATGGCTGTGTAACGGTCAGGCCGAGGCTCGTCTGCGTGAAGGGATTGAATTGATACGTGGTCGAGTTGGTGTTTTGCGCTGTGTCGGCGTAATTCACGCCAACCTGCGTACCGGGGCTGAACCCCCAATCCAAGCCGAGGCTGCCTGTCGGGCCGTGCGTCACCAGCGCGCTTGAGCCAACCGCCGCCGGGTCGATCTGCAGTGTGGTCTGGTGCTGCCAGGCCAACTGGCCGGTGAGCGCCGGATCGTATGAAGGAATGGGCGGTCCGCTGGCGAACGGCTCGGAGACCGTGGAGTTGCCTCCGTTCAGCGCGAGGTTTGTGGCGTTCCCGTCCACCGGGTACACGTCGGCGACGCTCGCAGCAATGGAGCTGGTCTCCGAAATGCCTCCCGCCGCCGAGGTGATGAGCGGCTCTCCGGGAGCGGTCACGCTCCCCGGCAGTTCTGAAATGGCGAGGCCAACGCCGCGCAATTGCCCCCCACCCTTTGCCCGCAACAGATCGCTGTCGGCGATGCGCAGGCCATAGCGTTGCATCTCGATGTCGAGGTTGCTCTCGATCGCAATGGCGATCGCGTCCTCCAGGGACAGGTACATCTGATTTGCGCGGATCAGAGCGTCGGCTCGGCTCGAGTTCGCGAATGACGAGGGCGCCACATGGGGCGATGTGAACGTAAACCAACCCTGTGCGTGCAGGCTCGCGGTCACCATCAGGGCAAACAATGAGAGCGGCGGCCTCATTGATGAGCCTGTGTCCCCGGGCCTTTTTGTTGCGCGGCCTGGGGCCGAACCAGAGCGCCCTCGCGAACCGCGTCGCTGGGATTCACCACCACGTACTCCCATCCCTCGAGACCGCGGGTCACTTCCACCTGTGTGCCGCTATCGCGGCCCTCCTCTATGCGTTCGATGTGAATCTGTCGTACGGCACCGTCCGGACCGCGTGGCTGCGGGTTCCGCAGAATCGCCACGGAGAGCCCCTCCTGACCCGCAATCACGGCGTCGCCGGGGATCATCACCGGCGGGCTGGGCCGCGGGGTTCGCAAACGCACGTTGGCGAACATGCCCGGAAGCAGGATAGCTTGCGGGTTCGGCACCTGAACCTCGGTGAGCAGCGTACGGGAGTTGATATCCAGCGAGCTTGTGGTGCGGGTGACATGCCCTTCGAATGGGTGGCCAGGGTATTCCGCCAACAGAACATCCGCTTCCTGTCCCACATGAATTCCCGGCGCATCCGGTTGGGGCACGTTAATCAGAATTCGGACGGTGCCAATCTGCGCGATGCGGAAAAGTTCTCCTCCCCCCGAGGCGCCCTGAGTCGCGCCCGGGGTGCTCCCTCCGAAGCCCGTGGGCGCGGGACCCGAGCCACCCCCAGCCGTGCTGATGAAGTAACCCTGATCCACCAGACGAGCCGTGATAATTCCGGCGAATGGCGCAGTGACTTCCTCAAAACCCTGCAACGCCAGAAGCCGGTCGAGACTGGCCTGCGCGGCGTGCACGTTCTCGTTGGCGGCATGGACATTGGCCGCAAAAGCGCCCACAGTGGCCTGCGAGGTCTGGAAGTTGGTTTCCTGGGTATCTCCATCCTGGCGGGAAAGCGCGCCCTTCTGAACCAGCGTGACATAACGGTCGCGAGTCACCCGCGCCAATTCCAACTGTGCATTGCTCTGCTGCAGTTGCGCCTGCGCCTGGGCAAGTTGCTGTTCCGCCTGCGCGACGGCGGCGCGCGCCTGGGCCACCTGCTGATCCAGATCGGGCGCTTCAATCAACGCGAGGAGCTGTCCGGCGCGGACGTGATCGCCGATATCGACCAAACGCCGCCGCAAGTAACCCGACGACCGCGCGTAGATGGATGCCTCCATGAGCGGCGTGATATTGCCAGGCAGCAGGAGATCGGTGACAGCGGGCGCGCGGCGGGCGGGCGCCACCAGCACGGTGGGCAACGTCTCGCGCTCGGCTTTTGCCGCATCGTCGGCCGCCTTCACGCGCCGCTCGCGCGGAATTATGCCGATGAGCAGCAGCGCGAGAAGAATCAAAACGATGACCGCGCCGATCAGCAACAACGAGCGGCCGCCGGGATGCCCGACGTTTTCCCTTGCGTGCGGATTGTGAGGCGGCGGTTGATTGTCCATAGTCTAAGCCTGTTGCGGCTGGTCGCCCTGATGCCATTCTTCATCGACGCGCTTGTCATAGTCCACTGGCGGCTTCTGACGCAGCCATGTGTAGGCAATGGGAACCATGAAAAGCGTCGTAAATGTGGCCACCAGCAGACCGCCGATGACGGCGCGGGCGAGCGGAGCGTTTTGCTCGCCGCCTTCGCCCATGCCGAAAGCCATGGGCAGCATTCCGATGATCATGGCGGCGGCGGTCATGACCACCGGGCGCAGACGGGTGAAGCCGGCCGCCAGCGCGGCGTCATGGGCATTTCGGCCATGGTCCGTTCTCTCGTCGTTGGCGAAGGTAACCAGCAGAATACTATTTGCCGTGGCCACGCCGATGGCCATAATCGTGCCCATCAGCGAGGGGACGTTCAATGTGGTCTGAGTGGCGAATAGCATCCATAGAATGCCGCCGAAAGCGCCCGGGGTGGCCATCATGATGATGAACGGGTCTACCCAGCTCTGGAAATTCACCGCCATGAGCAGGTAGACCAGCAGCATTGCGAAAATGATGCCGAAGCCCAGCCGCGTGAAGGAGTCATGCATGGTCTTCACCTGGCCGCGCACGGTGACGATGGCGTCCTTCGCCAGATGCGGGCGGACGGCCTCGATCGCTTTCTGCACGTCGCCGGAAACGCCGCCCAGATCGCGCTGATCCACGTCGGCGTAGACGTCGAACACCGGCTGCACATTGTAGTGATTCACGACTTCCGTGGACGTGGTGCGCTGCACATGAATGAGATTGTCCAGCAGTTGCGTACTCGGGCCGGTGGAGGCGGCAGTGATGGGCGTGCGGCGAAGGGCGTCGATGGAATTCACGCGGAATTGCGGGGTCTGCACGTTCACCTGATAATTGACGCCATTCACGGGGCTCAGCCACTGGTTGGGCGCCACCTGACCGCTGGAACTGAGTGAGATCAGCATGCTGTTGGCCACATCACGCTGAGTGATGCCTGCCTGGCCGGCCATGGAACGGTCCACCAGCACCTTCAAAGTGGGGGCGTGCACCTGCTGGCGTACGTGCACGTCGACAGCTCCGGGAATGCCGGCGATCCGGCTCCGCAGTTCCTGGGCGACGTTGTAGTTAGCGGCGGCGTTGCGGCCCATGATCTGCACGTCGATGGGCGCGGGAAGGCCGAAGTTCAGAATCTGATTGGTAATGTTGGCCGCCTGGAAGAAGAACGTTTCATCCGGGAACTGGCGGTGCAGCGCCGTGCGGAGGCGGCGCTGGTACTCCTCGGTCCGGCCATGCTCCCTGAGCGAGATCAGAATCTCTCCGTCCTCCGGACCGATAGTGGCGATGTCTCCCAGCGCGAGGTTGATGCCACTGTTGGGAAGTCCGATATTGTCCACGATCGTATCGATGTTCTCCGTGCCCACCTCATCGCGGATGGCCTGCTCCACCTGCGCGAAGACGCGCTCCGTCTCCTCGATGCGCGTGCCTTCCGGAGCGACCACGTGCAGACGCATCTGGCCGGAGTCGACATAAGGAAAGAAGTCCGTTCCCACAACGCGGACCAGCCACAGCGAGCCGCCCAGAAACACGGCGAACACCAGCGCCACCGGGGCGCGATGGTCCAGAGCCCAGTTCAGCGCGCGCTGGTATTTCGCGCGAACGGACGCGAAAACGTCGTTGAAGACATGATGCGCCCGCCAGATGGGCCCGGTTCCCGTGTGCGCTTCCTCGCCCTTCTGGTACATTTCCACCTCGGGCGGCAACATGTAGTGCACCATGGTGGGGATCAGCGTGCGCGACAGCAGATAGGAGGCCAGCATTGCAAACGCCACGGCCATGGCCAGGGGAGTGAACAGGAACTTTGCTGCGCCGGTGAGCAGCAGCACCGGGACGAAGACGATGCAGATGGCCAGCGTGGAAACGAATGCCGGCACCGCGATCTGTTGCGCGCCGTCCAGAATGCCGCGGGTGATGGGCTTCTTCATGGCCAGGTTGCGGTGAATATTCTCGATCTCTACAGTGGCGTCGTCTACCAGAATTCCCACGGCCAGAGCCATGCCTCCCAGCGTCATGACGTTAATCGTGTGCCCGAGAAAATGCAACACGACGAGAGATGTCAGAATCGACAGCGGGATGGACGTGCAAACGATCAGCGTGCTGCGCCAGCTTCCCAGAAAAAGCAGGATCATCAAACCGGTGAGGCCGGCGGCGATCAGCGCTTCGCGAATCACGCCGTTGATGGCCGCGCGCACAAACAGAGACTGATCGAGCAGTGGTTTCACGTGCAGCGTTGGGGGAAGGCCCGCGAGGATGTGCGGCAGGGCTGCTTTCACCTTCTCCACGATGTCCAGGGTGGAGGCCTGACCATTTTTGAGAATGGTGATCAGGGAAGCGCGCGTGCCGTTGACGCGTACGATGTTGGTCTGGACGCTGAAGCCGTCGCGCACCTCGGCCACGTCGCGCATGAATACGGTGGCGCCGTTCACGGTCTTGATGGGCAGGTCGTTCATCTGATTCACCAGTGTCGGGCTGCTGTTCATCGTCACCTGGTATTCGCGATCGCCAATCTTCGCCGTACCGGCGGGAAGGATCAGGTTCTGCAGGTTCAGAGCGTTGGAGACATCGGTGGCGGACAGACCGTGGGCATAGAGCTGGTCCGGATTGATGTCCACCATGACGTTGCGCACCTTTCCACCGTAGGGCAGGGCAATGGAAGCGCCCTGCACGGTGGCCAGCGGAACGCGGATGAAGTTCTGCGCGTAGTCGTAAAGCTCCTGCTCGCTTAGGGATTTGCTGTCAACGCTGAGTTGCAGGATGGGCACGCTGGAGGCGTCGTACTTGACGGCGGCGGGCGGGAAGATACCGGGCGGCAGGATGCGCAGGATGGTCTGGACGATGGAGGTGACCTGGGCGATGGCCATCTCCACTTTCGCGTCCGGCTGAAAATACAGGCGGATGATGGCCACGCCGTTGTAGGAGGTGGATTCGATGTGTTCGATGTCGTTCACGGTGGTGGTCATGGCGCGTTCGCTCACGTTGACCACGCGATTGGCCATGTCGTCCGGCTGCAGGCCGGTGTAGGACCAGATCACGCTGACCACGGGGATGTCGATGTAAGGAAAGATGTCCTTCTGCATCTGCACAATCGAGATGCCGCCCAGCACCGCGATCAGAATCGACATCACGACGAACGTGTAGGGGCGGCGAAGGGCCAGTCTTACGATCCACACAGGCTAGAAAACGCTCCTCATTAGGATTACTCTGTCCGCCGGAGGAATCCGGCGGCGGTCCGGCGGGTTGCCCACTGCTCTTATTCTATAAACGCTCCCACGAGGGCGTGGGTAACACAGGTATGGACGAAAGCGTGGAAAGACGTGTTAACAGCCAGGAGATTGCCGTGACTCGCAGACCCGGGGATTCGCGCCCGGCCCGGCCGATAGGGGACTCCAAAATGCCATTGCATCTTCGTTCACTTTTCTTTATAAAGTACTTATGAGAATGCCCAAGCGGACCATCGCCACAGCGGAACTGTTGCTGGTTTTCCCGGCCGTCCTTTTCATGACGGCGCTGTTCGTTCGGAATCTGCAGCCGCAACAATACGAGCCTGCCCACACGGCGCAGCAGATCGTTACGTGGTATGCGGCGAGACCGCACATCGCTCTCTGGGGGTTCCTTATTACCCTGCCGTTGGCCGTGTTGATCGCCGGGTGCGGCACGCTGCTGCGTGGCTGGAGCAATGACGCTCAGCTGAGGCAGGCCGCACGCAGCACACTTGCCGACGTACGTACACATCTCGCGATGGCGTTGGTGGCTGGCGCGACGCTGGCAGCCGGGGGCATCCTCGCGATCGTCGTCCTGCATTTGCTGACAGACTAGACTCGCATCGCCGGTCGACGATCTACGCTTTCCGCGGAGCCACCAGTTTCACTCTCGGAACCTCGGTGGTCACACGAATCGGTTTGAGACCGCTACCGGATTTCGCAAAGATGACTCGATACTGCTCCGTGAGGCGGGTGCTCAGATCGTCCAGGAACGGGTGTAGCGAAACGGGATTCCCGATCCCTTGAAACCAGGATTCGCCGCCGGTTTGATCGGTGAGTTGAGTGAGATAACCCTGCGACATTGTCGCGTTCCAAGGCCCGCGGCCGACGCCGTGTGCGTCACCCCAGTAAATCGTGTATACGATCACGCCGGCCTGCTGCGCGTCCTGAACCGCCGAATTCAGATACGGATCGTTCATGTCCCATGACCGATAGTCGAGATCCACGCCGCTGGAGATGAGGAGCACTTCCCGGCGCGCATCCGAAGCGGGCCATTTCTTCCTGATCAGCTCCGAGAGCGACATGTAAGGACTGGGCGACTGGCCGGGTGAGCTGAACGGAACGCGAAAAGCGCCAGCGGCCCGGTCATGGTCCGCAGTGGGCGTCTGGGTGATCTGAACCGATCCATAGCGAAGATAGCCGACGCCAATCTCGGTTGTGGCGGGCTGGTTCGCAATGAACTGGCGCAGGTCGCCAAACTGATTGCTAAAAGAGGCGGACAACCCGTCATCGATCAGGATGTAAAGCTGGAGCGCGGCCTGATCGCCACGCAAAGGGACCCAGTCGAGGACCGGAAGCCGCTGCTTATGCTGCAACACCGTCACATCCTGCCGGTCAATCAGTGCCGGTGCGGTCCCGTGTTGTGGCTCCGCTGTGACCACCATGCTGACCTGGGCAGCCGACAGCGACGTGGCGAGGCCCGTCCCGAGAGCGATCCAGACAATGAACTTCATGCGGCACTCCTGCTATTTGGATGTGCCGGAGACGGTTGGGTTCCATTTAAGGCCCGGACAGAGCGGCCCGGGCCCCAATTGGATCTGTTAATTACCGCGTGTGGCCGTGGCCATCGCGCATTTCGTTGCCATGGAAGTTCGGCATCCGGTCAACCCGATTGGCCGCATCGGCTCTCTCGCCTCGCGCGGGCATATGGCCGTGATAACCGTGATCGGGATGGAAATGGTTATCGACGTGACCCCAAAAGTTCGCGGGGCCGTGATACCAGGGACCTGCGCCAATGAACACTCCGCCCGTGAACCATTCCGGGCCGTAGTAGCCATAGGGTGCGCACGCGTACGGCGGCACGTCGTAATATCCGTATGGGCAATCGGGCGCCACTCCGACCGCGATACCAACCTGGGGAGCGGCTTTGGCGCTCGTCGCCATGAAGCCGAGTCCAATAATCGTCGCAAACAGCAGGATTCTAATACCGCGCATTTTCCTCACCTCGCTTGTTAGAAGCTGGCGCAATCGGAACTGTTTCGAGGGGTGGGCGAGAGCCCATTGAGCACAACGGGTTACAGAGGATAAAGAGAATGTTTCACCGTTACTGCGCCATCCAGCCGCCATCGATGACGATATCGGTGCCGGTTAGGAAAGAAGCAGCGTCAGAGCAAAGGTAGAGCGCCAGCGAGCCGATGTCGTCCGGGTTGCCCCAATGGCCCACCGGAATGCGAGACGTGAATTGCTGCTTCATCTGTGGATCGTTCAGCAGCGGCTTGTTCATCTCGGTGGCGAACGGGCCGGGGCTGATGGCCATCACGGTGATGCCATCCGGAGCGAGTTCCAGGGCCAGGGCGCGGGTCATGCCGAGGAGTCCGGCTTTGCTGGCTGAATAAGCGGCGCGGCCGGGCAAGGAAACGTGGCTCATCATCGACGCCATGTTGACGATTCGGCCATAGCCTTTGCCCTTCATGTGCGGCACG
>Ga0326727_10028560_pt1 | contig 10132 bp, 6 predicted proteins | sample MB2enrmetagenome_FD_207643 | JGI IMG/M metagenome (GOLD analysis project Ga0326727, IMG submission 207643) | Lab enriched peat soil microbial communities from McLean, Ithaca, NY, United States - MB29MY | ecosystem: Environmental > Terrestrial > Soil > Wetlands > Peat | place: USA: New York...
CGCCGTGGCCTGTGCCGTGGCCGAAGAACTCTCCATAGCCCTTTTCCTCAATGAAACCTCTCACGATCATGTCCAGTTCCCGCACGGGCAAACCCACCCTCACCGCATCCGTACCCTTCTGCTTAGCCTCACGGACAACGGCATAGATGTCCTTCATCTCCTTGCTCGTCTCCCCCAGGGAGATCGTACACGTCTCGTCCGTGCAGTACCCATCCACCTGGCACCCGAAATCTATAATCACCGGCTCCCCCGCTTCCAGGGCCTTATCAGTCGGGCGCCCGTGAGGGAGTGCCGCCCTAGGCCCTGACGCCACAATAGTCTCAAAGGACGGTGCCTCGGCCCCAAGGCGTCGCATCGCGTAATCAAGCTCGTTGGCGATCTCCTTTTCGGTCCTTCCCGGAACAATATTCCCGTAAACGGCTGCAAAGGCCTCCGTAGCAATGGCTATGGCCCTCCGCAACGCAAGAATCTCTTCCGGTTCCTTGCATTGCCTTATCGACTCGATATCGCTGGCGAGAGGCACGAATTCGATGTCCGGGCTGCCCTCCCTCCACGACCGGTAGGTCTCGAAAACGGTGTGGTAGCTGTCGAAGCCCGATCTGGCAATGGCATATCGCCGGAACAGGTCGTCGAGGGTGTGGTCTTTCCCCCTAATCTCAAGCACCGTGCAGCCCCTCGCGATCTCCTTTGCGTAGGTGATGTACCTGCTGTCAGTGAGGAGAAAGACATCGCCTCTGGTGACCAGCAAGGTCCCCTCGGAGCCGCGGAAGCCCGTCAGGTAGAAGATATTGTCCATGCCCTTGAGGACACAGGCGTGGAGTCCCTTTTCTTCCAGAATCTCGACAACCCTATTTAATCGCTTCTCTGTCATCGCGTTTTTCTTCGATCTTTTTCAGGAGCGAGGAGAGTAATTTGAGCCTCTTTACGCCAGGCGTCTGCTGTGAAAGGAGAGAGACTCTGCTCCTGTAGAGGCTGTTCTCCTCGTCCTTCGACAGAAGTTTTTCGTATATTTCCCTGGCCTTGTCCAAATGACCCTGGAGTATATAGATTTCCGCCAGGGTCGAAGAAAGTATCCTCAGTTTTTCTTCCGCCATACCGAAACCTTTCCTCGCCGCCCAGTCCTACCGGTCAGTTGCGCTTTTTGCCCAATAATATAGCACAAAAAGCCCCCAACGGGAAGAAATGGTGAAAGATTCCGGAAACTGGGAGAAGCGGGCGAGGACGAACCAGATCTACTGAACGGGCTGTCTTCTTTCTATCCCTGCGTAGAGGCCTCCCCCCATACCCCTCGTGCGGTCGACATCGACGTCGATCCATTTTTTTTCCGAGGGACGGTAGAACTTCTTTACCTCTTTTTGTCCGATGAGCCTGTCAAGCGCCTGACTGGTCACGTAGTCGTATTTGTCATTCCGGTACTGGATATGGAGAGTCATGGGTCTGCTCCTCAATCTTTACTAAAGAATTTGCAAGTCACGTGCCATCACGGAATGAACCTCCCTGCAGCAAGCTGCAGGGTATCAGGGGTGGAAGAACCCTTGTTACGGCAGAGACGGGTCTCACCCTGTAGCAAGCTACAGGGAATTGCCAAGTTAACCCCGTACGGGAGTTGCTGAAGGATTTCTGCACACGTGAGCGCAAAGGGCAGACACGCAGCAAAGAGCCCGTTGAGAGACCGTGTGCTTCATGACCATGAACCATTTCGTGCAGACCTTCCCCGTCTTCGCCTGTATAGGGCAACAGTCGGACTAATGATCACAAGCTTCCCAAAGCGAGCGAGGCTGTGCGAAGGAAGGTTGACACCTTCATCCGGGCTTCGTTTTTCTCGGGTCCTGTCAATAAAACATATATACAATTGTTACGATGCGGAATCAAGGCTTTTTCCCGGGAGCAAAACCGCGGAGAAGCGTCCCGAAGGGAGGGGAGCAGGCCAAGTCCTGATTCAAAAAGGGTTGACTAATGGGGAGAGGCGGGTATATAAAGGGGGTAAGATCGGAAGGAGGCGGGAATGTTCAGCAAGATCCTTGTACCTGTCGATTTTTCGTCCTATACCGACCATATTCTACGCTATGCAATGGAAATCGCCAGGAGATTCTCTTCTTCACTCCATCTGATCCATGTGATTCCGAATCTGGATTATTTCGCGCCCTATGAAGCCTTCATGGCCGCGGGCGCCATCGTGACGGTACAGAAGGGCGTGGAAGTCGAGGTCCGCAAGGACCTCGGGGAGGTGGCCGGGAGAATAGCCGGCATCGGGGTGACGCAGGCAATACGGACGGGCACGGCTTTCGTTGAGATCATCAACTACGTGGAAGAACAGGGCATAGACCTCGTGGTCATGGGCACCCACGGCAGGGGGCGCCTCGAGCATATCCTCATGGGCAGCGTGGCGGAAAAGGTCGTCCGGAGATCCCCGTGTCCTGTACTTACCATCCGGCCGCCGGCCTAAGCCCTGGCCATGGCCTTGCCTTCGGGCGCGGGGCCGTTTATTCTTCCGGGGGTATCGGTGCCTCTGACAGCGCACCGGGCATGGAGAGAGCCTGCATGAATGCCCTTTGGAATCCCTCTTCCAGTGCCAGCTCAATGTGGGTTACACTGCGGGCAACCCTGTCCGCTTCTTCTCGCTTTTCCCTATTGACGAGGGCAAGATAGGCCCCGTGTCCTGCAGCATTCCCTACAAGGGAAATCTTCGCCGGATCACACCAGGGGAAAAGCCCTATGGTCAGGGCGTTCTCCTTGTCCAGATGCATGCCGAAGGCGCCGGCAATCACCATCCTCTCTATGGCGGTTATCCCCAGACGGTCCATGGCGATCGTGCATCCCGCATGGAGCGCTGCCTTGGCGAGCTGGATCTGTCGAATATCTTTTTGGGTGAGCACGATATCCGTGCCCGTGGCCGCTTCATCCTGCCAGGCCACGACGAATTCCTGCACGCCCGAAGTCCCTTTCCTGAGTCTCGGGGAATGGTGCTTTTCCGTAAAGGCCCCGTCTTCTCCTATAAAACCTCCCTTGAACAGGTGGGCAACGGTATCGATGATCCCCGAGCCGCATATGCCGATGGGACGGAGTTCTCCCGGCCGGTGGCCACTCGCCCAGCCCTCCGTGCCCACCACGGCGTAATCGACCTCACCCGTTGCCGGGTCCACGCGCACCTTTTCTATAGCCCCCTTCGTTGCCCTCACCCCGCTTGAGATATGGGCCCCCTCAAATGCGGGGCCTGTAGCGCACGAGCAGGAGAACATGCGCGCCCTGTTACCGACCACCACTTCCCCGTTCGTGCCTAGGTCGATGATGAGGGACATCTGATCCCTCATGTAGGGTTGCTCCGAGATGAGCACCGCCACGTTGTCGGCTCCCACGAAGCCCGCCTCCACCGGCAGCACATGGACATATGCCGACGGATTGATCAGGATTCCCAGATCACGGGCCTTCACGTCCACAGATCCCTGCACCGACGGGGTGAAGGGCCACAGGCCCAGGCGGTCGGGTGAAATGCCCAGAAAAATATGGTGCATCACCGTGTTGCCCACAACGGTCATGTCCATTATCCGGCTTGCCCGGAACCCGTCATTCGCCGCCATTTGCATAATCAACGTATTGACCCCGCCCACCAACTCTCTCTGCATCCTCCTCACCCCTTCTTGAGGGTGGGTCGAGGAATAGGAGATGCGGGACATGACGTCGCTGCCGAAAAGCACCTGCGGGTTGGTTACCGAGCCGCTGCTGATGACGCTCCCCTTTCGAAAATCACACACATAGACTGCGACGGTGGTGGTCCCCACGTCGAGGGCGAGGCCGAGACAGGGCTCACCCGACCCCGGTTGGACATCGATGATCTCTCGGTCCATCCAGACAATCAGGGTGACCCTGTCGTTGCCCTCCTTGAGCGCATCCGCGAGGTGCTGGAGCACGGGCAGGTCGGCTGAGAGGCCTTTGGTCAGTCCCAGACGGCCGCTGAGTAGGCCCGTCAAACTCTCGAGTGAGGCGGACGGCCCTTTCCCCGCTTCCGCGAGGTCTACCGTATAGCTTTTCACCGCCGGGTTGAGCACCCGCGATCTCCTGGAGAAGACTTTCTTCGCGGCCGCCCGCGTGAGGAAATCTTCTCCAGGTACCAGAATCGTTGCGTCCCCCACGATCCGGGCCATGCATGCCAATCTATAGCCGAGATTCCTGTCGGCGGGGCTGATGAACCGGGATTCTTCCCCTTCGGAGACACCCGCGTCACCCTCTACCACGCGGATCCTGCACTTGCCGCACGTGCCCTTTCCGTTACAGCGGGCGTCAATCCAGACGCCCGCCTCGCGGGCGGCTTCCAGGATGGTTCTCCCGGCCGGTGCCAGGGTCTCCCGTGAGGAAGGAAGGAAAGAGATCATATGTTCTTTCACGGCCATGCTCCGTCTCTTCTCCCGGGGTAGAGGGCCCGAAGCCCCAGACCCACCGTTTTCATCGAGATGCCGCAGGTCGAGCCGAGTATGAGGCCGCCCCCGAGGCAGGCGGTTTCCGCGAGGCCTATTTCCGCCCTGATCTTTTCTTCCGGCCAGGCCATGATATCGATATGCCCCATGAAGGAAACCCTTTGTCCGAACTCTTTTCTCAGGTCATAGACGTTGATACCCGCCTGTGCGTCCACCGGATGGATGCACTCGTAGCCTGCGAGGATCAAGGGTTCGATGACCCGCCTCGTGTCGCCGTCGGAGTGGAAAAATGCGCGGAGCCCTTTCTCCTTTATGAGCGCCGCGAGCTGCCGGTAAACCGGCCACACCGTGCCGACGAAGAAGTCATACGGAAAAAAGAGACCCTTATTCCCCGCTATATCATCGGTTATCGCTACTGCCCCGAAACCGCAGGCGTTGGCAAAGGCGATCTTTCGTTCCACTTCTTTCAGGAGGTCCTCTGCCCCATCCGAGAAAAGGGACCGGTCCCTATGTATGCTCGCCATGGCAGGCAAAAAGCCGTAGCGGGCCACAAGGCAGGAAATGGGTCCATTGATACACCCTACCACAAAGTAGTCCTCCAGCTTCTTATACGTCCCACAGGGCTTGGCGACGTGCCATGCATCTCCGTTGTCGAGATCCGCCCCTACCACAGAAAGCCCCAGGGCCTCGGCCGCCCTTCCCAGCTGCTCACCGTACCCTTCGCAGGATCTCCCGAACCACTGATCGAGAAAATCTCTACCGAGGAACAGCTCCCCTCGCGGCAAGGATGCAAGATCAAGGTGGTCGAGGCTCTTCATCACCGATTCGACTCGTTCGCCCATTGCCTCTTCTCCATTATAAATCGATTTTCTCTCAGGTATCCAGACCTTCCCGGAGGGTCTGACGGTGGGCTCCTTCTCCGAAGCGCATAACGCCCCTCGAGGCAGGCCGCCGGTTCCCTCTTGGAAAATCCCGGAGCGTGGGGAAAATAAGGAGGGTGGTCGTCACCCTAGACGATGCGGGCCTTCCTCTGCCGTGTTTTCTGCGGCCAGCTCTTGACCCGGTTCCTACCGCTCTGCTTCGCGGCATAGAGAAGCTCATCGGCCCGGCTGATGAGATCGGACGACGCTTGTCCCTCTCCGGGCACCAGGGTTGCCACCCCGAAGCTAAAAGTGACATGATCCGCTACTATAGAATGGAGATGGGGAATATTCGTCTCGTCGATCACGTCCTTGATTTTATCTACCACCACCAGTGCCCCGGTCAGATCGGTGCCGGGCAGCACGCAGGCGAACTCCTCACCTCCATAGCGCGCTATCAGGTCGCCGGGGCGCAAAACGATACCCGCAAGGATTTTTGAGACCCTGCGCAGGCAATCGTCCCCCGCCAGATGGCCGTAATGGTCGTTAAACTCCTTAAAGAAATCTATATCCATCAAGATGAGCGAGATCGCCGTGGCCTCCCTCATGCTGCGACGCCATTCCCTCTCGAGGAATTCGTCGAAGCGACGCCTATTGGGAAGCTCAGTCAATCCGTCCGTGGTGGAGAGGTTCTCCAACATATTCCAGTAACGCTTGATCTCGGTAATATCCCGGAAGGTCCATATTCTGCCGTAATACGACCCGCCTTCGCCGAAGACCGGTGCGGAATAGGTATCAAGGACGGTGCCGTCCCTGAGTGTGATCTCGCCCCGGCTCGTCTCCTTGGGGTGACTGACGAGGTGGCGGATTTCCCCTCTCAGCTGCTCCGGATTCCTGGACATACCGATCATGTGCCAGAACTGCTGCTTGTGACCATCGGGGAAGTGACCAGGAATCTTCCACATGTCCACGGCCCGCTGGTTTTCAAGGATTTTTCGCCCCTCCCGGTCAACTATCAGGATACCGTCGAGGGTAGAATTGATCTGGGCCTCGAGGAGGGCCGTTTTCCAGCCGAGGGCCTCTTCAGCGATCTTGCGGGAAGTCACATCGACCGCAGTGCCTATGATCGCCGGCTCGCCGTGGTACGTGGTCCTGGTACCATAAGTCTCGACGTGTCTGATCTCCCCTTTTTTTGTGGTTATCCTGAACTGGCGCTGGTAGGATTGCGATGTCCCTTCGTTCATGGCCCCGAAGGACTCATCCAGATCGTCAGGATGGACCGTCTCATTCGGCCCCATCCTGTCGATCAGCTCAGATGTTGCATAGCCGGTTATCTCGGCGAATTTCGCATTCACATATTTGAATACCCCGTCCCGCAGGAGATAAACGCCCACCATCGACTTCTCCACGAGATCCTTGAACTTGTTTTCCGACTCCCTGAGGGCCTCTTCGGCCCGCTTCCGCCCGGTAATATCATGGAGCCACCAGATCCTCCCGTAGTACCCACCGTCTTCGCCCAGGACCGAGGATGAGTGCCTGTCGAGCACGGTCCCGTCAAGAAGCTCGATCTCATCGTCGCTCGTCTCATCGGGGTGGCTGTAGAGATAGTTGATCTTCGCGAGGTACTGATCGGGGCCCTTGACGGTGGTCTTCACGTAAGAGAGCTGTTTCTCGTCATCTTTCTCCTCCGCCACGTGCTGGGGAAGTTTCCTCAGCTCGACGAATCGCCGGTTCTGCAGCACTTTGCGCCGCTGCCGGTCCACGACCATGATCCCGTCCCGAGAGGAGTCTACCAGGGCCTCGAGGAATGCTGTCTTCCACCGGAGCGCATCTTCGACCTGTTTACGCTCGGTTATGTCGGTCACGGAAATCAGCACCCTGCCGTGACTTTCCCGGTACCCCGGAGGGACGACCCATTTCACGAAAACGTGTCGCTTGTTCCCTCTCGCCGTGGTGATGGCCACCTCGTCCTCGTAGCTGTCTCTGCCCTCACCTATGGCAACGAGCACGCCCCTGAAGCACCGGAGGAATTCCTCGTCATGGGCCCGAGCCTGCATCTGCGCAAATTCGGCGCCGGCGGGAAGCTCGTAGAGGTCAGTCATGGCCCTGTTGACGGAGATGATTTTCTGCAGCAGCACGCACCGGCGGACAATCTCCCCATGCTCCTCGAGGTACCTACCCAGATCGTCCACCCCCGAGTCGATGCTCTCCCTCAAGTACCTCTTGACGAGTGAGCCATCCGCTTCCATATAGGCGATGGGTGAGTCGTTAAAAAGGGTCCGATATCTTTCCTCGCTCGCGGCGAGCGTTTCTTCGGCTCGCTTCCGTTCCGTAATGTCGATGAAGGTCTCCAGAAAAAGTTCCCGATCCCCAAAGGTCACCCGCCTCACCGTCTTGATGATAGGCACTACTTTCCCCTCGACGGTCAGCAATACACCCTCGACGCGGTCTTGGATCTGACCGAAGTCAGCAACGGGGCATCTTCCCGGCTCGGCGGGGCAGAGAAACGAATGGCAGGCGGAACCCACAATTTTCTCTTTCTCTGCGCCGATCAGGCTCTGGGCAGCTGGGTTCAAGTCGAGGATGTCATGGGTTTCCGGATCTACGATGACCATCCCCGTCTGGATCGAATCGAGGATGGCCCTCAGCCTGGTCTCGCTCTCCCGCAGTGCGGCTTCGCTCTGTTTGAGCCCGGTGATATCGTGGAATGTCCAGATCCTCCCGTAGTACTCGCCGTTCCTGCCCAAAACCGGCGATGAGTACCTGTCGAGCACGGTTCCGTCGCTCCCCTCGATCTCATCGCGGCTTGTTTCACCGGGATGGTTATAAAGGTATTCAACCTTTGCAATGAAGCCCTCAGGATCTTTTTCCGTGCTTTTCAGAAACTCAAGCCGCCGCTTTTCGTCCCGGTCCTCCCTGATAGAGGGAGGGAGCGGCCTCATTCGTCTAAACCTCCGGTTTTCCATGATCTTCTGACGCTGGGCATCGACCACCGTGATCGCGTCGTGGGTGGATTCCAGCAGGGCTTCCAGGAAAGCCGTTCTCCGGCTCAGCGCCTCGTTGGCCGTGCGGAGGTCCTCCGTGCGCTCCCTTACGACCTCCTCCAGGTGCTGCTCGTGGCGGTGGAGTTCCTCGGTCCGTTCGCGGACGGTGCGCTCCATTCTTTCCCGCTCGGACAGGATCCTCCTCACGTGGAGCATGAGAAACGACAGGGGAAGGGTGATCATCAAGCCGATGGGCAGTATGAGCCAGTAGGTAAGGTTCAACTGGCGCGCCATAGAAAGCTGCCCGGGGCTGGCCCTCACGGCCCACCCCTTGCTCACCCAAGAGCGCACCACATAGGGGTCGTACGTGGGCAGAAGATGGGAGATGAACCCGCCCTTTTCGGTAGCGGGCATGGGCACTCCTCCGAGCACGCGTGTTCCTCCCTCGTCTTTCACATCCAGGAGTTCAGCGGAACACCCTCCCGGCTCCGAAGCAGTCACGAAGGGGGAGAGCAGGCTGGCCGCTTCCAGAACCCCTAGGGCCAAGCCTTTGAGGGCGCCCCTGCGCTGCTCGGGCGTCTCAACCTCGGCCTGCTTCTCGTAAATGGGTACGAGGAGCAGGAAAGCCTGGTCCCCATTGTGTGATAGAGGGATAATCTTCGAGGGCTCCGCCACGACCGGCCGTGCCGTATCCGTGGCCTTTCTGATCGCGTCAAGGAGAACCGGGTCCGACCCTATGTCGAGGCCCGGCAAGGCTTCATTCTCCTTCAAAGGCCGCCACTCCCCTATCGGATAATATGCATCCCGCTCGGCTGCCGGGACGAGAGCTCCGTGCCCGTTCCGTTCCGTGAGAGAGAATCGGCCCCGCTCCCCTCGCATCCTTCTCTCGTACGCCCCACGCCCCCGATGGGGTACGCACGCAACCCACCCGAGGGCCTCAATTTCGGTATATTGCGTCAGATACCTGACGGTCAGCTCATCGAGCTGCCTGTGCGGCGGATACCGCGATTGCTGGAAGAGCTCCCCCATGTCTGCGACAGCCAGAAGGTCTGTGCCGATCCTCTCGTAGACCATATTGGCGGAGGAAGCGACCCTCGCCTCGAACTGGCGACTGAAATCTCTCAGGCAAATCCCTCGCGCATACCAGAACAGGCAGACCGTCACAAAAACACCCGCCGCAATAATCAGCCACGGTTGCAAAACCACATGCTGCAGAAACCTCCACCGACGCATGGGTTCTTCGCCAACCCGTCGAGCCGGCAGGCTATTGTTGGAATTACCCCTCAATTTTCGATCCACCTAGAGAGGTGTTCGGCAGACGACGCTAAATGTTAAGCTTTTCCTGATATTCTCGTAGGAAAAGCCCTGCCCTGAGGCCCTTTTGGGGATAGATGTCCCCGTGATGCTTTTCTGAGGAGACACGCTCAAGGGACGGTGCCGCTTAACGGGGCCGGAGGGAGACGGGAAGCCTGGTCGGGGCTAGAGCCTTTGGATCAGGTAGAGGTAAGTGGGGAGGATGCTTCCCGCCTTGACCTTGTCGAATTGGGCCAGGAATGCCCTTCCCTCTTCCCTCGTCATCATCCTGTCCTCTGCGAGGGGCGAGATATAGAGCGTTCCCTTGCCGGAGAAGAGTCCTCTACACTCGGCAGAAAGCTGAAGTATCGAGGCCAGATGACCCTCGGGAAGGTCAAGACCCATAACAAAATTAGCGCTCATCTCAATCCGCTCGTATCTCCTGTTAATATCGAGCATGCGGGCGAAGGCATCCCGCACCTTCTCCGGCGAGATCGGCTTCCTGAGCAGATCGAGGGTGACGCCGTCAGAAGATTCGAGCCCTACGTTGATATAGGTGAAAAAGGGCATGACATCGAGCAGT
>Ga0326727_10028562_pt1 | contig 10131 bp, 6 predicted proteins | sample MB2enrmetagenome_FD_207643 | JGI IMG/M metagenome (GOLD analysis project Ga0326727, IMG submission 207643) | Lab enriched peat soil microbial communities from McLean, Ithaca, NY, United States - MB29MY | ecosystem: Environmental > Terrestrial > Soil > Wetlands > Peat | place: USA: New York...
AGGCTAATTTGAAATAGCGGAAATAATCCGGATGCCCCGTGTCAGACGGTTCCTTGTCATCTTCGAGGGGCTTTTTGTTGCGGCTGTTTTCAGGGCTCAAGCAGGCGGATTCCTGCGACCGTATTGTTCGGAATGAACAGCACCTTTCCCGGAGACGCGGAAGTACTGTTGGTCACTCCCGGGAAAGACCCTGACCCTCCAATCGCCATTCCGCTCAAGGTGCCGTCAGCATTCACGGTAAAAGAAAAATCTGTAGGGCCGCTCAGGAGCCCGCCTGTGCCGCTGACGTCGCGAAGAGGGGAAATCGCCCCTGAACTAAAGCTTCCGCTGCCAACGACATTGTTGTCGGTTATCTGCCCAGGATCCTCGGTCGCAAGAATATAAGCCGGCGGGCTGTTCAAGCTATAGGGGCCACTCGGTTGCACCTCGATGAATCCGAACAGCGCGGTCGGATCTCCTGAGCTTGAATTCTGGGTCGGCCCAGAACCCACGATGAACGCAGCGATGGATTCGGTCGTGTCTGTTCCCGACGTTGCCGGTGTGGCGAGGTAGAAAACCGGCAACTTTCCACCACTGGCCGAGGACTGTTGAACCCTTCCCGTAGACGAGCTGACGGAGTACGTGTTCGCGATCGTGCTCGTCTGGGTTGCACCGGCCTGTAGTTGATAGAGAGTGCCAGCAAGCGCTCCCGTGGCTGCATTCGCCTGCATAACCGCCACGTCAGTCAGAGCGCAGGGGCCATTGGCGGCGCAGGTCGCGCCGTCTCCCTCATAGTCAACTCCTTCGGCCCGGTAGATGTAATCTCCGGAGAGCGAGTTTGCCGTGTAGGAGCTGCCTGTGACAATCGCCCTGCCGCTGTAAATCGCGGCCGACGCGCTGAGGGTGTCGGTGGAAATAAGCAACATCTCATTGGCGTTGACGATGTAGGACGCAAGATGAAGAGTCGTGGGGCCAGGCAGCGAAATCGTAACCATTTCGCGTCCCGTAGTCCCGGTTGTTGCTGTAGAGCTCGCGACGCCGGTGGCTCCGGTGATGGTGCTAATCGCTCCCCCGTCGTCAAAATCTTCAGCGAAATTACTGAGGTTGCCGTTCGCGCTGTTGAAGCTGAAGCTGCCGCCGGTCGCCACGTGCTTGCCAGCCATATCGAAGCCGTCGGTTCCAAATGCAAATCGCGCGGCCAGGCTGGATGTCGAAAACTCCGCCGGGTTTTGCCGGAGCAGAACGCCGGAGGCTAGGTTCGTGGCGGCGCCGCCCGCCATGCCCTGGTACCCGTCAAATTCGATGATTCTTCCATAGGTTGCAATGTTGCCTGCATTAAGCAACTGGCTGAGGGCAAAGTGAAAGACGTTCGATGCCCCGCTGGTGTACTTCAATTCCAGGCAACCTTGTCCGGTGGAACTGACGGCGTAGCTGCCGCCGCTGACCGTGAGATGCTGCGGCCCGGCAGCAATATTGAGGTCTATCTCCCCGCCCGTGACTGTACCAGAGCCATTCGCGGCAAAGCTCCCCGCAATTGCGAGAGGCGTGCCGTTGGCCGTGGTGGCTTGGAATCCCTGCAGCAAGAAAGCATAGCTGCCGCTTAGCATTGACGGATTCGTGTTCGTCAAGAGGCTGCACGGATTCGTAGGGTCAACGATAGTAATGCTGAAGGTCGCCTGTTGGGAAACGGGAGGAGTCTCCGAATCCGTAACCTGGACCGTAAAATTTGGAGAGACTCCCGCGACGGTTGGCGTCCCGCTGATGCTGCCATTGGAAGCCAATGTCAGTCCCGCGGGAAGCGTGGTCCCGTTCGCGAGCGACCAGGTCGGAAGCCAGCCTCCCGAGCCCACCCCCGTGGTGGGGTAAGGATTTGTGAGCGCTCCCAATGGCAACGGGCCCGGGTTTGGCGTGAGCGGGTTTACCACCCTCAGGGTCGCGATTTGCTCGCCATCGCCGTTCCCGCTTGAGTTGATGGCGCTCGCGGTAATCGTCGTTGTTCCCGTGCCAACCGCGGTGGCCAATCCGCTCTTCATGTCAATGGTGGCGACGGCGGTGTCACTGCTCGTATACGAAAACGTAAAACCGCTTAACGTCACGGGATTTCCGCTGGTGGGGTCGACAGTGCCCGCCGTGAATTGCTCTGTGTTACCTACCGCAATGACAGGAAACGAGGGCGTCAACGTAACAGTGAAGTTTGGGGTGCCCCCGTTTTCCCCGCCGCCGCCACCGGACAGGCAACCGGACAGCAGAACAGAAAACAGCAGCATCGCTGCCGCACTGAACGAGCTATTCGCCGGCTCGCTCCCATCGAATCGTGGAAACCAGATTCGAGTCATCGTCAATCCGAAACGAATTCTCATCGCGTCCTCCATTTGCTCTTAGGGGCACAATGATCCTGATTTTTCTTCGTTGCGAAACTGGGATTTCCGGGCCGACTCACCGGATTTGCCACTTTTTATACCACATTTTTGTTTTCAAAATCTTGAAAGTCAGACAGCCGGCAAGTCGTTTGTTTGGAGTATGCCAGGCGGATGATTGGCACTCGGCGCAACCCATTTGCTTGCTATCTTCCCACCAGCTCCCGGTACAGCTCCACCGTCTGCTTGGCGATCGCCTCCCACGCAAACGTCTCTTCCACCCGCCGCCGTCCTGCGTCGCCCATGCGTTTGCACAGCACCGGATTGGCCATCAGCTCCGCGATATTCGCCGCAAGGTCGCGCGCAAAGCTGTCGCCATCCACCGGGAACCCGGTCACCTTGTCCGCCTTGAACGGCACCAGGTAGCCGGTCACCTCATCCACCACCACCTCCAGGATCCCGCCGGTCGCGCTCGCCACCACCGGCGCGCCGCACGCCATCGCCTCCAGGTTGATGATCCCGAACGGCTCATACACCGATGGGCAACAGAAAACCCGGCAGTTCGAGTAGAGTTCGATCGCCTCCGGCTTGGTCACCATCTTCTCGATCCACACAATATTGCCGCCCGCCGCCCGCGCCGCCTCCACGCCCGCGCGCATCTCCGCCGCAATCTCCGGCGTATCCGGAGCGCCGGCGCACAGCACCACCTGCATCCCCTTGGGCAGATACTTCACCGCATCCACAAGATGCACCACACCCTTCTGCCGCGTAATCCTGCCGACGAACAAAACGTACGGCGCGCTCACGTCCACGCCATACTTCACCAGAGCAACGGTTGCGGTCGTCTTGCGATACTCATGCAGGTCGATCCCGTTGTAGATCACATGCACCCTGGCCGCATTCACCTCGGGATACGATCGCAGCACATCCGCTTTGGTCCCATGCGACACCGCAATGATCGCGTCCGCGTCCAGGATCGCCGTGCGCTCCATCCACGAGCTCATCGCATAGCCCGACCCCAGCTGCTCCGCCTTCCACGCGCGCAGCGGTTCAAGCGAATGGGTCGTCAGCACAAACGGAATCCCATACAGCTTCTTCGCCAGGAACCCCGCCATCGACGCATACCACGTATGCGTGTGCACAATGTCGATGCGGCCCAGCTCCTTCATCTGCGAAAGGTTCAACGCCAGCGCGTCCACCGCCGTCTTGAACTTCTCCGTCGTCCCGGCGGTCACCTCCGCCGGCGGCTCGTCGCCAATCACCTGCAGGTTGCCCTCATCCGCGCGCTGCGTGCCCCAGCAGTGCACCTCCACCTCGATCAGCTTGGCCAGCTCGCGGCTCAGGTACTCCACATGCACACCGGCGCCGCCGTACACCTCCGGCGGATACTCCCGCGTCATCAATCCAACTCGCATCCCTTACCCCCGCTCGTTCGCCGATGCTCGGCTCGACGCACTCAATATTTCCAACGTGTCAATGTCGTCTGCCAACTCATGTTCTGGTAATCGCGGAGTTCCTTGGCCTTGGCTGTCTCCGTCTGACGCATGTCGATCTTCGCCGAACAATGTGCTGTCCCCGCGATGCTCTCTCCGTAGTGCACCGCCAGATAGTAGACAAACTCCTTTTCGAACCGGCCCTTGTCGATGTCAGAGAGCGGAGAAAATATATCGCTGAAATAAACCCTGGAATGCGAGGCTGACGTCGAGGTGCAGTAGTAATACAACGTCTCGCAACGCGCCACCGGTGAAATCGCCAGAATAAACAGGAAAAACAAGACCATCCACTTCATCGCCGAGCCCTCCCGCCTCTCACATTCTATCCGCCTGCTGGCTCGTCAGCCTGCCGGGACCCGCCACATACACCTCAAACTGAATCGCCGTGGTGCAAGCCGCCAGCGGCACCAGTTCGCCCAGAATGCGGGTCTCGTTCCACACCCCAAACACCGCCACTCCCACCAGAAATGCGCTGGCCCCCAGCCACACCCGTCTCAGCCGCTGGTCCTCGATCAACCCTCGGCCCAGCCACATCGGCAGCGCAATCAGGCCCGCCACGCATAGTAGTTGCGGCCAGTGTTGCGGGTGCAGCACCAGTGTCAGGTTGCGCCGCCAGGGCACAGCAAGTCCCGAAGTCGTCGCGTGCGCCCAGCGGATCACCTGCATCCGCACCAGCAGCCACTCGGTCAGCCCCGCGCAGGCCACCAGGATCGCCTGCGTTCGCCTTACGTCCCACGTGCATGCCAGCCAGATGGGCAGCAGAAATAGGCTGGTCTCGCGGTTATACGTCGCCACCAGCATCACCGCGAGGAAGACGATCGCGCGCCGCTCCATGCACGCCAAAATGCCCACCGTGAAGAACACGATCGCGGGAAAGTCATACGGCATGGTCAGCTGCTGTTCGTAGTGGACAATGAAGGTCTGCGCCATCATCCAGAGCAGCAGCGCGGGCGCGAGCCAGGCAAACATCGCCGGCGGGGCCATCCTCCTTCTCATGCACAGCACCAGGCCGCCCAGCAGCAACATGCACAGGCTGTCGATCACCTGCATGGTCGCATCTTCCGGCCCGCGTGTGCTGTATCCCAGGTGGGGCACCAGGCCGGCCACCAGAGCGCTCCGCTCCGACCAGCGCAACACCGGCGCCATCATGTAACGCGCCTGGAAGGGCATCGCCGCGTGGCCTTCCGCGTAGGCCTGCATATCGCTGAACGGCTCGTTCTGGGCCACTGTCGCGCGGCCAATCAGAATCGCCGCCAGCGCGTAAACCACCACCGGAACCAGCCTGCGCCATCCGTTCATAAGAGCGACCAGTGTAACCCGCTGTTCCGCCCTGTTGACCCAGTCGTCAATACTTCATCGATTACTTGCGATGTGTAGTCCCCCGCCGCAAATCGCCCGCAAGTCGTACAGCATGCATCTTGACAGGGCCGCGGCGAATCTCAATCATCGGATATAGTCTCAGCGAGGTGTCTCTTTGGCTCGTCCTTACTGGTCCGGTCACATCCAGATCTCTCTCGTCTCCTTCGGCGTCAAGCTGTTCGTCGCTACCGAAGCCAAGGGCGAAATTCGCTTCCACCAGATCAGCCGCTCCACCGGCGAGCGCGTGCGCCACCAGAAGGTGCTCGCCTCCGCGCTCGAAGAGGCCCCCGGTGAAGCCGCTGCGCCGGTCGAGAAGGATGAGATCGTCAAAGGTTACGAATACACCAAGGGCCAGTACGTCATCATCGAGCCGTCCGAGATTGCCAACCTGCGCGTTCCCTCCAAGCACACCGTCGAGATCACCCAGTTCGTCTCGCTCGACGAAGTCCCCCTTGAGTACTTTGAGAAGCCTTACTTCGTCGTGCCCGAGAACGATATTCAGGCCGAAGCCTTCGCCGTGGTGCGCGCCGCGCTGGCCAAATCGAAGAAGGCCGGCCTGGGCAAGATCGCCTTCGGTGGACGCGAGCACGTCATGGCCATCACTGCGCCGCCCGGCGCCGGCACTCACGAGAAAGACGACGGCGGCATGATGGCCTACACCATGCGCTACCAGGAAGAGCTGCGCAAGCCCGCTGAATACTTCCACGACATCAAGCAGGTTAAGGTCGACCAGGACTCACTTGAACTCGCCGAGACCCTCATCAAAAAGCGCACCGCCAAGTTCGATCCTGGCAAGTTCACCGACGGCTACGAGGCCGCGCTCAAGGAACTGGTCGAGGCCAAGATTAAACACCTTCCCATCCCGCACGACGAAGTCGCCAAGCCCGCACGGGGCCAGGTCATCAACCTGATGGACGCGCTGCGCAAGAGCCTGCAGGGCGCCGACGCTTCGGCTTCGGCTGCGGCATCTAAAAAGAAGCCGCCGGTCAGCGTGAAGGAAGCGCCCGCCGCCAGATCCGCCAAGGGGATCGCGCTGGTCAAGTCCGCCGGCAAAGCCAGCACTCGCAGAAAGTCCGCCTGACGACAGAGATTGCGCAGCGCTTTCGATCGCGCGCCGCATGAATTCTCGGAGCGAAGATGGCAACCGCAAAGTCCGCCTCCAAATCTGCAAAAAGCTCCACCAGGTCACCCCGGAAGACCCCCTCAACTTCAAAACAGCCCCCGCCTGCTGCTGCCGCCAAAGCCTCCAAAGAGGTCGATGAGCAACTCGCGCGCTATCGCTCCATGCGCGACTTCAAGGTCACCGCAGAGCCGGCCGGTTCCTCCTCCAACTCTCCCAGGCAATCCGCCCAGCTCCCATTTGTCATTCAGAAGCACGCCGCCTCCCACCTCCACTACGACTTCCGCCTCGGCTGGAACGGCGTGCTCAAGAGCTGGGCCGTCGCCAAGGGGCCCAGCTACGTCGTCGCCGACAAGCGGCTCGCCGTCCAGGTGGAGGACCACCCCATGGAGTATGGCGGCTTCGAAGGCGTCATCCCCAAGGGCCAGTACGGCGGCGGCACCGTCATGGTCTGGGACCAGGGCACATGGGAGCCGCAGCCTGCCTATCCCGACGTCGATGCCGGCCTGCGCGACGGCTCGCTGAAGTTCATCCTGCATGGCGACAAACTCAAGGGCAAGTGGGCGCTCATCCGCATGAAGCCGCGCCCCAAAGAGACCAAGCCCACCTGGCTGCTCATCAAGGAGCACGACCCCTTCGAGCGCCCGCCCACCGATCCCACCGTCACCGACGCCGAACCCAACTCCGTCGTTACCGGCCGCACCATGGAGCAGATCGCCAGCAGCGAGGACCACGTCTGGAACTCCACAGACACCCGCTCCGGCAGCCAGGCCTGGTACCGCCAGCCCAGCAAATCACCGCCGAATCTGGGTGCCCCATCTCAGGCAGCTTCATCGCCTGAGGTGGGAATTTCACTCTCTAAGCTTCCCCGCGAATCCCAACCCGCCTTTATCTCCCCGCAGCTCGCCCAGCAGGCCGATTCCCCGCCCTCCAGCGATGGCTGGCTGCATGAGCTTAAGCTCGACGGCTACCGTACCCAGGCGCGCAAAGACGGTGCCCGCGTCCAGCTCCTCACCCGCAGCGGCCTCGACTGGACCCAGCGCATGCCCGCCGTTGCCGCCGAGGTTGCGCGCCTTCCCGCCGGCAAGGTCACCCTCGATGGCGAAGTCGTCGTGCTCGCCGCCGACGGCACCACCAGCTTCGCCGACCTGCAAGCCTCGTTTCAGGAGGGCGCAAAGCATCCCCTCACCTACTTCGTCTTCGACCTGCTTCACCTCAACGGCCACAACACCCGCAACCTTCCTTTGCGCGATCGCAAAGTCCTGCTCGACCAGCTCCTCGCCCACGCCGACCCCCACACCCTCCGCCTCTCCGAGCACCTCGAATCCGACGGCCCCACCCTCTTCCGCAACGCCTGCAAGCTGCGCGCCGAGGGCATCGTCTCCAAGCGCGCCGCAGCCGCCTACCACGCCGGGCGCAGCTCCGACTGGATCAAATGCAAGTGCCTCCACGAGCAGGAACTGGTCATCGGCGGCTACACCCTGCCCAGCGCCGGCCACACCGGAATGCACGGCGTCGGCGCGCTGCTGCTCGGCTACTATGAACACGGCAAGCTGATCTACGCCGGCCGCACCGGCACCGGCTTCACCCAGCAGACCCACAAGCTGCTGCGCGACAAGCTCGACCCCCTCGCGCAATCCACAATGCCCTTCGCCAAGCCGCCGTCTGAATCCACCCGCGGCGTCACCTGGGTCAAGCCGACGCTGGTGGCCCAGGTTCGCTTCGCCACGTGGACCGCCGATAAGCTCGTCCGCCAGGCCGCCTTCCTCGGCCTGCGCGAGGACAAGCCCGCCGCCGAAGTCACCCGCGAAACCTCCGCCCCCACCCCCAAATCCTCCCAACCCGCAACCGCCCCGACGGACAAGAAAGATCGGCTGCCCCATTCATCGCGGCCTCACCGCGATAGGTGGGACGTAAAATCTTCCCCCACCAAAGCCGCCTCTCACGCCGCCATCGCCCATCCCATCGCCGCCAAGGTCACAGCTAACAACAAACAACTAACAACCAACGACCCTCCCCCCATCCGCCTCACCCACCCCACCAAAATCCTCGACCCCGAATCCGGCCTCACCAAGCAGGCGCTCGCCGACTATTACTTCGCCGTCGCCGGCCGCATGTTGCCGCACATCGCCGACCGCCCACTCTCGCTCGTCCGCTGTCCCGACGGCGCCGCCAAGCCCTGCTTCTTCCAGAAGCACGTCACCTCCATGCTCCCGTCCGGTATCGGCTCGGTCTCCGTGCCCGACAAGAAGACCGGCGTCATCGAGCCCTACATCACCCTCACCGGCAAGTCCGCCACACCCGAAGCTCTGGCCTCGCTCGCGCAGCTCGGCGTGCTCGAAGTCCATCCGTGGGGGTCGCGCAACGACGACCTCGAACATCCCGACCGCCTCATCTTCGACCTCGACCCCGACGAGTCCCTTCCCTGGTCCACCGTCGCCGCCACCGCCGCCGAGGTCCGCGCGCGTCTCAAGAAGCTCGGCCTCACCAGCTTCCTCAAGACCACCGGCGGCAAGGGCCTCCACGTCGTCATCCCAATTGAACCGACCTTGGATTGGACAACGGCCAAAGACTTCGCCTACCGCTTTGTCCTCGCCATGGAGAAGGCGAACCCGCGCCTCTACCTCACCAAGATGACCAAGTCCGCCCGCGCCGGCCGCATCTACCTCGACTATCTCCGCAACGAGCGCGGCGCCACCGCCGTCGCCCCCTACTCGCCCCGGGCCCGCGCCGGCGCCGGCGTCTCCATGCCCCTTGCGTGGCCCGAAATCGCCCCCTCCGGCGAGTTCGCCACCACCCGCCCCAGCTTCCGCGTCGCCGACTTCGCGGATTGGCGCTCCCGCCTCACCAAAGACCCCTGGAAGTCCATCGCCTCCACCCACCAGACGATTAACAGCGCGGCGCTCTAACTCAAAGCACGATCTGGAAGCCGCACAGATTAGGCTCGTCTTCTGGGCCAACATCTGAGGCTCGTCATTCTGGGCCGCAGGCTCAGAATGACGACTCAAAAGGAGCGCCCAAGGCCGCCTTACCCCTGCCCATACGTCTTCCCCGGCCCATGCTTCCTGAAGTAGTGCCGGTCCAGCAGCGCCTGCGTCACCACATCCACATCCGCCTTCAGGGTCAGCGTCCGATAGGCCATGCGCGCGACCGCCTCCAGCACCACCGCGTTGTGCGCAGCGTCGTGGGCGTCCGTGCCCCACGCAAACGGAGCATGTCCCGCCACTAAACACGCCGGCACCGCCAGCGGGTCGATCGCCGGATGGTCCGCCGTAGCCGCAAACCGCGCCACAATCGCTAGTCCGGTCTCATGGACATACCTTCCGCCGATCGCCTCATCGGTCAGCGGCGCGGTGCATGGGACAGGTCCGTAGAAGTCGTCCGCATGGGTCGTACCCAGCGCCGGAATCGCCAGCCCCGCCTGCGCAAAGCTGGTCGCAAACTCCGAGTGCGTATGCACCACCCCGCCAATCCGCGTGAACTCGCGATAGAGCAGCGTATGCGTGTCCAGGTCCGACGACGGCTTCAGCGTGCCCTCCACAATCTTGCCGTTCAGGTCGGTCACCACCATGTGCTCCGGCCGCAGGTCGTCGTAGTCCACGCCCGACGGCTTGATCACCACCAGCCCCAGCTCGCGGTCGATCCCGCTGGCATTGCCAAAGGTGTAGAGCACCAGGCCGCGTTTCACCAGTTCAAGGTTGGCGTCCAGGACAGCCGTGCGAAGTTCCTTCAGGAGCATGTCCAACAGGATACAACTGACCGCTGTGCTGTGAGTCCACTCCCGCTTGCGCCGACCATCGAGAGGACCGCGCAAAGCTGGAAA
>Ga0326727_10028563_pt1 | contig 10131 bp, 12 predicted proteins | sample MB2enrmetagenome_FD_207643 | JGI IMG/M metagenome (GOLD analysis project Ga0326727, IMG submission 207643) | Lab enriched peat soil microbial communities from McLean, Ithaca, NY, United States - MB29MY | ecosystem: Environmental > Terrestrial > Soil > Wetlands > Peat | place: USA: New York...
TCCATCCATAGTAGCCACGATAACTATATTACCGTTTGTCTCATTCATTTCAGCCCCGATACCCTGAAATTGCCCCTAGAGGCTTTCGTTATCTTGCTTTACTTCCTCAGGAGTCATGAAATAGCTGTGGTCAGTATCGCCAAGAGAATCTACCATCCCCTCAATCGTTCCATAAGCCAACGTTTGTGGTTGGGTTGCTGTTGGATCCACGTAATTCTTACTGACGATATTCCATGCTTGTTCAACCAGTTGGAATTCCGAGACACTGGCTTTGGAAACAGTTAGCGTTTGTGAATTGTGTTTTTGTATAAATATGCCCGTCCCCGTTCCAATTGCAAATACAACGACCAGGAGACAAGAAAAAGCAATAATACGTATTTTTTTCATATGACATTCCTTCTTCTCGTTTATTGCAAAAGGTTAGCCCAACAGACTCCCAGTAGTTCATCCGGCACCCGCAGTTAAAACCCATGAATTTTCCCGATTAAGTAATTAACAATGATAATGCTGGCTATTTCCGCTGCGCTGGCATTAACCCAACTTCCTTTTTTAAAGCCGATGTCCTTTTATTATTTCGCCATGTTATCAATGATAGCCCTGCCACTGTATTTTCCTTGTTCAAGATCCCCGAGTACTTGATCGATTTCCGACAAGCTTGCCACCCTTCCTATGTGGGTTTTGATTTTCCCTGCTGCAGCTAATTGAACTAATTCTCTCATTTCTTCAACTGTGCCGGTGATTGAAGCCATGATAAGCAGGTCCCTCATAAATAACTCAACTGGAAACAGTGAAATCTTGCCTTCGGTAACGGGGGGTATACCAACAGCAATAAATACTCCTCCGCGCTTCAGTATTTTAAGTCCCAAATCAAAGCCAGCCATCTTTGAAGAAAATACGATACTTGCGTAAACTCCGCCAAATTTGTCCTTCACCAATTTCTCCGCTTCGCCAACGTCTACCGCAAAATCAGCTCCCAGTTTCCTGGTGAATTCAACTTTTTCCTGACCTACACTAATGCCTACTACCTGATACCCTAAAGCCTTTGCCACCTGTACCGCGTAATGACCGAGCCCGCCTGCGGCGCCGACAATAGCAATTACCTTACCCGGATAAATATCGTATTTAAAAAGTTTTTTAACAGCACTGTACGCTGTTAAGCCGCCACAGGCTAATGGCACTTCTCTATCACTTACCTCGTCGGGCAACTTAACTAATGATTTAACCCAAACAGAAATATATTCCGCATAAGTGCCAAACAGGTTTTTAGCCTGACTACAAAGGTGAGGCCTTCCACTAAGACAATACTCACAAGCACCGCACCAGAAACCTCCCCCGGCTCCTCCCATTCCCAGAATAACCCTATCACCTTTTTTTACATATTTATCGGATCCCGTGCCTAATTCCTGTACTATTCCTATCCCTTCGTGCCCCATCGGGATTGGAACTGGCGGAAGGACGTTACCCCAATCACCCTTTACCATATGCAGGTCAGAATGACAGACACCGGCAGTGGTGATTTTCACCAAGGCTTCTTCATACCCAGGAGAAGGTTTAGGAACATCTTTAATACTCAGTTTTCCGTTAGCCAAGATTGCTGCTCGCATGTTTTTCCCTCCAATTTATTTTATTGTTACCTTTTTCAAGCGATAACTTAAATGTAATATGATGTTGTACACAGCACATTCAACCCTATTTATTTCGATTGCATTGGCAATAACCCGATCTGCTGCAGTAAAGTCGCCAGGTTGAAATATTCTGATTGTCGACTAATCTTACCTTCCCGTAATTGATAGATCGTAGCGCCGCGTACGGAAACTATCTTTCCAGTAGCTGCCACACCAGGTAGGCTACGAATAGAATTAGTATGAGTACCTGACAAGACCCACTCCTCGCCGACCCAGTCTCCAGCCCCGAAAACAGACTTATGCTCCATCTTTAAGTCTGGAATATCAACAAAAAGGGAATTGATGTAATCAGTGATTTCCTTTTTACCATGGGTGACAGTTCCCGTAGCCAAATTCTCATAAATACAGTCATCCGTATAGAAGGCCACAATCTTATTTACGTCATGTGAATTAAACGCAATTAGCATGTTGTCCCACATCTTTTTAGTATCCGTTGCCATATTAAAGCCTCCTTTGATTTTTTTAATCCAAGCCTAGGCAATTAAATGGACAAATTAATTCTCCTCCATTCTCACTTGAAGGTTGATTAACAGGAGTGTTGCTTCTTGATCATTCATCTTCCCGACGATTATCTCAGTTAACCAATTTAATACGGTAAGTGGAATTCCGTATTCTATCGTAAAGGTCACTTTGGTTTGACCATCACTCGACCGAAATGTCCAGGTAATTTTACTTTTAATCGATCCTTTGCTCCGAAAAGTGAACCAAAGTCCTGGGACAATATCAATAACTTCCCCCGTACCCTTGAAATACAACCCGCCCATTTTGTACACCCACTTGGCGCTATACCCACCGTTAGGCAATAATTGCTCATTCTTTATCTGCATCAAACTGGGCCAAATCTGTAGCAGATTACTCGGTTTTACCACAAAATTGTAGATTTTCTCTACTGGCGCGTTTATCAGGATCTCCTTATCAACTCTTGTCATTGTATGCCCCTTTTCTCCTTTGTAATGAGAGAAATTATACTCAAGTTATGCGAAAGAACTGACCAGGTAGCCTATGGCAATGAGTGGTCCAATTTGGACGTAAATTTGGAACTGGCATCGTCTCTTTTACTCTAATTTGTTGTTTAGATTTGCTGAAACAAAGGTGCTTAAACCTAAATCAATCATATCGACAATTTCCTATTCACAGGAATCTTTCGGTGTGGTACGAAATTTCACCAGCCGAAAGCTGAGATCAGGATTGAGTTGTTTCACCACTGTATCAATGAACTTGATATTCCCAACTCTGCACCAGCTCTCAATGGTCTTATCATCAATCCCAACTTCATGGGCCGCAGTGTAATTAGGGCAACTAGTACATGTTAACAGGATACTTCGAGGGCTTTCTTCTTCCATTTTCATGCTTATGCCAAGGTTCTCATAGGTAGCTCTGACCAATGTTGCCGCCATGTGAGCATCAAATTTCTTAGCACCGGCTTGTTGTCTTAAAAGCCCTCCTTGTATCGTGCCCATTTTCTCCGCTGTTTGCGTAAATAATTCGACGGTCCGGTCCATGCCAATCTCTTCAGCCACAGTTTGAGCAAAAATATCATGAACCTTGAGCCTATGCTTAACACTGTTGAACGTTTTTTCACTCATCATGATGATTACCTCTTTCTGTATAATTATTAAAAAATGCTATTTCACAGGTATAGACATCCTAATTACTTCACTTATGTTGCCAGTATCTTGATCATTGTTAAGAGCGGATGTTCCAAGTCGGTAAGCGAAAGCAAAAGTCGTACATCCACCATTCAGGTTTTGGTCTAGGATTGCTCGCTCGGAAAATGAAGTAGATTGCAACGCCGATGAGAAGGACTATCAGGAAAATCAAAGATATTAATAGCGATCGGTGTCTTCTCTCTGTTTTTCCTATTTTCTGGGATTGAGGTGTTTCCATTGTCAAGTTTTGCATAACACCCCTCCGTTTTTATTCTTTTTTATCATTGGCCCAGTGCCAAACTTACTATTTCGACTGTCTTGGCATTAACCCTACTTGTTGTAAGTATGTCATCACATTCCAATAGCTTGATTCATGGACAATCTTGCCCTTACTTAATTGAAAAATCGAAGCTGCACGAAAGGAAAATGGCTTGCTAACTTGAGTGCCCGACATCATATACTCTATGCATCCCCAATCACCAACTCCATAAACAGTCATTAGCTCATATTTGAGGTCGGGGAATTCACTGAACATAGAGTTGAATGAGTCAGTTACTTCTTTCTTCCCATGTTTGACAATTCCACGAGTTGCATCCTCTAAAACGCAATCGTCAGAAAAGAAAGAAACGATTTTGTTTACATCATGGGAATTACAAGCTATTTTATAATCACTTAATACTTTTGGCGTTTCCACAACCGTGTCAAAATCCCCCTTATTTTCGCTAACAATTGTTAATTCTCAAGGTAGCCGTACTACGTTAATAGTGGTGCTTCATAACTCATAGCCTCCTGCAATAAAACGAATTTCGTTCTCATTTAACCAAGGTGCAATTATCAAGAATTATATTATCTTCATCTAAATCGATATCGTAGCAGGCACATTGGCCTTGTATCTTTACATTTTGATTCAACGGCAATTGTGCCAATGCAGACTTATCATCAATATTGAAAAAACACTGCACACCCATCGATGATAATGCCATATCCAATTGGTATGACCAGGTCGGGTACCCGCCCGATAGCTCAATGTAAGGAATGCCCGAACTGTTATAACCCATAGCAGTTATTTCCCCGGATACCTGAAGTGTATTGCCCTTGTATTCGGCATCTGCTGCTACCGTATTACTGTTATGATAGGCGGTAAATAATGCTTCGGCGGTGACCGCTATCACCGTTGATTTATGGGTTGTTGTTGTCTTGGTGTTGGTCGCAGGAACAGGCGTGGATGAACTGCCGACGCAAGCACTCAAAAACATGATCACTAAAATGACCGATGCACATAAAATTCGCTTCATAACTCAACCTCCAATGAGCTAAGCCCGTTGCTGGTCCAGTTTATTAATAAATTCGCTCTAACATAATCGTTTGCAATCTAAACACCACCACATTGCCATCAATTTATTACTTCTATCCTTGCCACGTCGCGAGCGTATTTTTACCGGTTCGAGATTTTCTTCCACATCCCCCAAAAATAACATCGCTTTATCATGGTTTGGGATCTTAATTAGATTTGTTGATCCACAAATAGAACACTTGATTTCTACATTCGCTGGATTTTCACAACCGTCAGTGTTATCGCCTTCATATACAGAGGCATGGTTAATTCTTTGAATTAAAGATAGATTTATATCTTTGAACTCATTAGCATCAGTAGGGTCCTGATTAGAAGTAGGGTGAATGAGTGTACTAATCTTACTAAATTGATTCCGCCAGATTTTTACAAAAAATAAGTCGTTACGTTTCACAGTTCATCCCTGGAAGTAAGGGAATTAGCTTTATAGCCGCTAAGCTGTGATATGCCATTATTCATGTCTTTACGCAGAAAGATTAATTTTATTCATATTTAATGAATTTTTTGCCTCGATGCGCAATGTTTATTTTATTGTTAGTCGGGGAAGTTCAAGGTTCTGAGAGGGAGGTCCCTGTGGAATCCACAGAACATTAATAGATTGATATCCGCCACAATTAAGGCAACCTGGTTGATTAGCTACGTCTGTCGGGACTTGAAACAACAATTGACCGCCACTGATGCCTCCATCAGGTAGGTCGGCTATTGTTAATGGATACGGTAATATATCTTGGTCATCCGCAGAATACTGGACTTGGTTGATGGTAAGCGAAAAATAAGATGGATCTACCTGGATATCATCATAGCCATAGTTAGCGATGTCCAAATTAAACAGGACGAAAGAATTTCCCGGGTCCGGCTCAAGAATGTTGGCACCTTGACCTATTTGTGACGATACTGAATATGAATAATTAACGATCATCTTTTGCCAACCGTTGGTAGTAGATGGGTTTATAGCTTGTTGGCTAGATTGTATTGAACTTGTAACAGTTGTTTGGCTATTGCCATTATTAGTAGTGGGACTCACCGGCGCCGACGATTTAGAAACGCAACTTGTTAATAATAAGAACGATATCAAGAAACAAGCAGTCAATGATGGAAGGGTAAACCTAAGTATTTTACCTTTCATTTCAGTCTCCAGTTTCCTCTAAACGGAGGTTTTTGATTCTGTTATAAGTGTTTAATCTGTAACCAGGCAATGTAATGTGGTATGAATATTTAGGTGAACATTCACAAGTATGAACAGATAATAACACTGGTTTTTTCATTTGTCAATAATTGTTTATCTAAATAAGAAACTGTTTGTTAAATTACCCTACAATCTTTTAGCGAGGCAATTTAGCTTTAACTTCCGCCACGCATGGCTTGCCATAGAATAAAACTAATTCTAATATATGTCGAAGTACAATCATTTGATTTTATTGTCATTCAGTCGCGGTCTGTTAATGGATTTATCCGGAATAACAGCATCATCAAATTGATTAGCGGCCTGTTTCTGCATACCCAGCGATACATGACTATAGCGGTTTATAGCCATTGAAAAATTAGAGCGTCACAAACGCTTCTGAATAACAATAAATATGGTCACAGAAATGGTCACACCTTTTTGAAAGAGCATAAAAAATTGAAGTTAAGACGTTGTTTGTTGTTGTTTGCCTTTGTACGACTTTTGAGATCAAAGTGCGGCATCGCATACACTTTTAATCTGTTGGTCGAGGGTTCGATTCCCTCTGCTCTCACTTGAAACATCAAAATATGAATCTAATTACAACATTATGTCGAGTATTTCCCGCCGCTGAAAACCGCCAAAATAGCACTTGATTCGTCAAAAAAGGGGTTTTTGTGGGCAACTTTAGTCTCGACCTCATACAACTAACGGAAAATATGGTGCTTGTTCTCACGGCTTAAGGGAAAAGTCCGAGAAACACTTCCTGGTACCGCAATAAACTGCCGTCTGGTGTGATATGAGAAGTGGACATAAAACGAACGAGGAAGTTCGTGACGGAAACACCCTATGCGGCGTTTCAAGGGCACCCATGACCGCACAAGCCGGCGTAGGCGATTATCGGAGATTACATATCATGGTGATGCAGAACCCAAGACCTAAGTGAAAGATTATTTAAGGATGACTTCGGGACCGGGCGTCGCATTGATCGGCGGCCGCCATATTGTCTATCCCTATGGTAAGTTAACGGCCGCGTGCAGCGACATCTGAACCCATTCCGCCGGGATCTGCAAATTTGCTGAAGGATCTTAAGAATGCTTCAGTTCCAATGTTTTGATCGAGGAAAGTCCTTTGATCGCTGTTAGCGCTTTCGCATGGCACGCAGGGCATACGCTTGTGTCGTTACCAGCTTCTCCAATGATCCGGTACCGGTGCTACGAACCCACATGCCGCATTGTACTGTGAAAGAAGTAAAGATAATCCGGCGGGCAGTTAAAAGAAGGTATCATGCCATATTGACTACGCAGCATGGAAATTTTGATGATTTTATTAACGACTCGATGCCACTCGATTAAACACTCCCTTCAACTTGGTAGAATTTCTTCACAGGGTTCAGAGGAATCACACAATATTTGTCTCAAAAGATTAATCGCAGGTTATCACCCGTAACACGCCGATGTCAGGTTCCACCCATAAACCGCTGGATATATTATCGCCATTACGCCGACGGTCAACCACAAATTCACCTTCATGATCGAAATGGCCTTCGTCTACCCTAACTTGTCGCCCGGACTCTAACTCCTTATACGCCGGTTTGGTTTGCGTCTGAGCTGAGGCGGAACGAGGACGAAGGAAAAGACGGTAGTTGACACCAACAAGATAAAACTCATCCCTGCTTGCCTGTATTATCAGGCCCCGACCACGATTATTATCGGCTTGCTCTCTTGCCACCATCACCGAAGCTTGAGAGTATAAATCTGCTGAAGTGTGCCGCCAGTCCTTGCCGAAGCGGGGCCGTTGTCCACCACCTCCAAATTGAATTTGCCCAATGTAGCCATCCAACTTATCTAAAAATTGTTGTTGGACGTTCTCTTCCTGGACTACCGCATGAATCTTGCCAGTTCCCTGGAACTTGATTATTAGCGGAGTCACTGCGGCGACACACCGAATAGTATCCACCCCAATTTTGGAATCAGGTCGAACCGTTCCATCCTCGGCTATGATAGTTTCGAGACCACCCATTCGGTGATACCCAATGAGATTATAATCAGCAATGGCGCGGAACAAACTCACCGTAGCAGGTGTTTCCGGCAGGAAAAAGGGGTTATCGTCTCGAGAATAGGCGGCACACATATCCTCGTAGCTCCTGGAATCAAGAGATTTAATGTCGGGTGCGATTAAATCAAGGTGCGGAGTGAACCACTTGTAAAGATCCAGCACTTTAGTCACAGCGCCGCCCGAAGGATAAGATACCCCGGGGAGCGACCATAAAGGATGCGCCATCATCCAGACATTCATGTACATGGGTATCTCATAGACTGCTTTCCCTGCCTGGGCCACGCTGTCAATGTAGTTAGCGATACTCCAGGCCGTCATAAACTCGCCGGCTGATGAGCCGAACACTTCCGGCCATGTGCCGGATTGTTTACCGCCAGCCCGCTGCCAAATATCGTATACTTGACCCTTGCCGGCGGCCTTCATGGCGTCCAATAGCTTGACTGGCACAGAGCTATCGAACACAGACTGGGCTTCCGTTCCATAATCACGGTCGCTGCCCAGGATACCAGGTTCGTTTTCAACTTGGATGCCAATGACGGTTTGCTCCTTGCTATCTTTAGCTTTAAGGTATTGGCAAAACGCCACAAAGGCCTTTTTGTCAGCATTAAGATTGGCGGGGCAATGTGGAGAAAGGTCCCAGATATCCTTGCCGTTTGGAGATATTACCCGTTTAAACCGTTTTGTATCTATTTTCACCCATGCTGGTGCGTAGTCCATGTTGGCATTCTTCCAAGTAGCAAACCATAATAAAATCAGTTTAATCTGGTGCCGCCGTGCACTGGCTAGCAGATTATCCACACTGGTAAAGTCGAATTTCCCTTCCTCGGGCTCAATTTGCTCCCAATACACATCCGTCAATAAGGTATTACCGCGCAGCAACTCAACTGCCTTAAAAGCTGGCTCGGATTCATTATCATTGTAAGCGCTGGAGGTAGAAGACTGGCCACCGACTGGAAAGAAGGGATTTCCTTTTACCTTGAATATTCGTTTTACTTCTGTCATATGAAAAACCTCCTTTGTTTGTTATCGACACTCTCTTTTTTCATGGTAATTGTCCACCGCCTTTCTCATTGCCATTAGGTTAGAATGAGGAACGCTTAATGGATATGTACAGCCCGGGGTGATAATAGCTCGGCGTCCTTCGGTCAGGTTAATAGCATCATGAACCTGTGACTCAACATCAGCAGGACTGCCCAAATTCAGGGTTTTGTATTGTTCGACTCCACCCATCAATGCTCCGCGGAAAAGTTTTTTAGCTTCTGTCAACCCAGGCCAAGCTGTACGATCATGCCAATTAACGGCTTGCACCGGGTAATCAGAAAGTAATTTGAACATGGGGTGTTGGCCATGTAGATGGAGCACATTGAACCAGCCGCCGGAAGTTACCTTTAGTATGGACAAATCGCCGGATTTACCAAACCGCAGGTACTCTTCTTCGCTCATCAGTTCGTAACTCGCCCAGCGAGTCGACAGAAAAATACCATCCGCTCCTTCGTTAATCACGGCTTTGACAAACCTCGTACATGTCTCGGTAAGGGCTTTTAATGCCCTCTCAACTACATCGGGATTACGCCTTAAATGGACCAGTAAAGTTTCATCGCCAGCAAGGTAAGAAGCCATGGCAATGGGGTTAAATATCGTGAAAATAACTGGCGTATTGGTTTCCCGCTTTTCAAGAACCATCCGTAAAACCTGAAGGTGTTGACCGTATTTACCCCTGGTAATATCTAAGGGCTCGATCTTGTTCCAATCTTCTATGTTTTTCACGACATGGCCCGTAAATTCGCGGTCTCCGATGAGATTGCCGCGGTACTCATGTTTTGCCCCATAATTTTCAACGCAATAGGTCGAGGTAACAGGAATCTTGATAAAGTCGAGATCATATCGTTGTTGATACTCCAACGTTACGCGCGCCAACGAGTCCGCTTGTTGATCGTCTCCCGGCCAATGTCGCCAGAACCCGACTGGAACACGATCCACTGGTTTCCCGGCAAGTGCCGCTTCTACCCTTTCTTTCTTAGTCATTACCATAGGTAATCCTCCCACAATATCCGCAAGTCACAGTACCGAAATAATTTATTTCATTGGCTTATTTAATCAGATAATTGGACGTTTCATCTGGAACACATCTCCGGTCCGACAATATTCATCGCCTTCCCCACCCAGCCGAGCGATTGGTCTCAGCCCATCGACGCGTTTAGTTAACTTGTTCCAATACTCATCCGC
>Ga0326727_10028564_pt1 | contig 10131 bp, 9 predicted proteins | sample MB2enrmetagenome_FD_207643 | JGI IMG/M metagenome (GOLD analysis project Ga0326727, IMG submission 207643) | Lab enriched peat soil microbial communities from McLean, Ithaca, NY, United States - MB29MY | ecosystem: Environmental > Terrestrial > Soil > Wetlands > Peat | place: USA: New York...
TCCTTTGATCTCGGCAGTGGCATTCTCCAAAATTGAGCAAAAGCGCTTGTAGTGCAGACCTACCCTCTTGAAACCGTTCAGCGGTTGTAGCCAATTGCAGCATGTTTCTGCGCATGAAGTCGCGCGTCAAAGATGGCAAAGAACACCGCTACTGGAACATCGTCGAGAGCCATCGTTTTGCGGACGGACGAGTCCCTGGCGAATTGCTATTCGTGCCAACCCGAGCCACAATCCCTTGCGTTTGCTGTTCCTTGATACAATGCTGAAATGCGTGGTCTCGTCATCCTTTTTGTGCATGTTATCGTTACGCTTTCCCGACTCTGGGGGCCGGGCGGTATCCGCTCTGTGATTGCGGAGTCTGTTCTCGTCAAACATCAACACCTGATCCTGAATCGTCCCTGGCAACGGGCACCAAATCTCAGGGCATCCGATCGTTTCGTTGCAGGTTTGTGCGCCCTGTTCATGCAGCCTGCCCGCCTGATCCGCTCTGCAATCGTACTGAAACCCTCGACCCTGTTGAATCTCCACAAAGCTCTAATAAATCGAAAGCACGGCATTCTCTTCTCACCAAAACGTGGGCGAACGCCCGGCCCCAAGGGACCATCCAGAGAGCTCATCAATGCCATTGTCGAGACAAAGCAGCGGAATCCCTCGTGGGGCTGCCCGCGAATCGCCCAGCAAGTCGCCTTGGCTTTCGGTGTTTCCATTGATAAAAACATTGTCCGACGCGTCTTGGCCAAATATTACAGATCAAACCCAGACTCCGGCGGTCCTTCCTGGTTAACTTTCCTGGGTCATCTGAAGGACAGCCTTTGGAGTATCGATCTGTTTCGCTGCGAATCAGCGGCGTTGCGGACTCATTGGATCCTGGTCGTTATGGACCAATACTCGCGAAGGATTAACGGCTTTGGCGTGCATACCGGAGCAGTTGATGGTACGGCACTTTGCCGCATGTTCAATCATGCCATCTGGGGGCCAACCGGCCATGCCCAAGTATCTTAGCCACGACCATGATCCGTTTTTTCTATTTGAGCGAGGGCGAGCCAATCTGCGAATCCTGGATGTAGCCGAAATCAAAACTGTGCCTTTTGTTCCGCCGTCCCATCCTTTTGTGGAACGGCTGATCGGCTCAATTCGGAGAGAATTTTTGGATCGCACTTTGTTCTGGACGACGGTAGATCTCGAGAACAAGCTGCTCGAGTTTCGGAATTACTTCAACCGGCATCGCACGCATACTTCACTGGAGGGACGAACACCAGACCAGGACGCAAGCGTGTCACGGAAGCTCGCGGATCTCCACTCCTACCGATGGCAACCCCACTGCCACGGCCTCTATCAGACGCCCGTGGCTGCTTGATAAAGACTCTTCCTCGCTGGTGTATTCAACGAACTCAGCAAAGCAATCTCCAGAAACGATCCCTTGCTTAGGTTTGTGACCCATGAGGTCTGCTGATTGGAACGTTTTGCGGCCGCCGCATGCGTTTGGGAAACGCTGCTCCGTCGCTTCGAACGTCGCCATCGGTAAAAGCCGTCTCCTATCAATTCGCCAGAGACAAGCTTTTCCGCTCTCAAAGCACAGGACGGATAATCTCAATAGTTGGCAACGACGTGACGTCTCTTTTCCAGGGCAGCATCTATGGCCTTCTCGCTGAATCCTCGCATCAAAATACCTTCAATATCGATAAAGGGCACCCCTGTTTTGTTGTTTCCCTTAGCCAGAAACTCCTCGTGTTTTTCCGGGTCTTTCTCGATATCGAATGTCTGTAAATTAACATCCAGAGAATTCAGATACTGTGTGGCTTTTTTGCAATAGGGGCACCAATCGGTGACGTACATGATGACCTTGATGTCGCGATTAGACCGGGTAACATTTACTTCCCGAGCAGCGGATTTCCCTGAATTCCTTTTATTGGCTCCCCCATCAGGCTGCGATGAACCTCTGATCTGTTGCTGCTCACATTGGACGCCGGGAGGCGGCGGAGTCATGGAGATAACGACATTGCCGTCTTGGTCTCTCCATTTATACACTTGGGAAAATGCAAAGAGGGTCATAAACATCAGAAAAAAGCAGACAGATGATTTTAGGAGGAACTTCATAATGTCGGCCTCCGCACACACTTCTAGTTCAGTGTAATCACTGTCACCTTTAATCGGCACTTTGACAGAACAACTTTACATATGATTATGCTTCTACGGAATGCACTCTTTTTTTTGGATAAGGATAAGAAATGCTTTGGGATCTTCCAAAAGGCAGTGAAGGTTTCACTTGGAATAAGCGCGTTCGGCAAGGCTAAACAGCTCAGCACGCGAAACTGAATCAGGTCTGATTTCTACTGTGATCTCATTTTTCACTCCGTGTCTCTGCCAAGGGCTCAACTCCCTGGAACGGCGTTTTGTTCCCCTGTCTGTCGCCAAAAACTCATAGAGCCTTTTACCCTTTCGATTACCAGGAAACAAAAAAATTTCCTGCGGCCGTCAGGCCGTGCTTCTGCCGGCAGAGACTGTCCACCGGATCGAAGAGGGCCTCGGTCTTGAAGTCCGTGGTTTCTGCTTGTCGACATAGTCCCAGAAAAGATGATAGGGTTCAACCGCGCCGCATTTCAGCCCTTTGTTGATTGTTGAATTCGCGCGCTCGTTTGCAGTGCTCTTCTTTCCCAGGCACATCCCCAAATTAGGATTTCTGCTCAAGCACAGAACTTCATCTGAATTGACTGTTTAGGGGAGCGGGATTCAAAAGCTTCAATTCAACTGCAATATTATTTCCAAACCCTTGGAGGCGGAATGTGAATTTTGTCCAACGGATTGCTTTAAGTGATGCGAGAAAAAACAGCCGGCGGCCAAATTCACCCTTGACGACCGATTGTCTCAGAGATATTCGTAAATAGGAATCAATACAATTTAGAAGGCTCGGCATGGGACACGGACCCGAAGCACTGGAACAACGGATGAATCACCTCAAGGAACGGCTCAGGAGTTCCGGAGTGAAGCTGACCCATCAACGCATGGAGATCTTTCGTGAAGTGGCGATGTCGGTAGAGCATCCGGACGCTGAGAAGATTTACAACAGGGTCCGAAAACGGCTTCCATCCATATCGCTCGACACGGTTTATCGAACGCTCTGGTCGCTGCTCGACCTTGGACTGATCACTACTCTCGGCGTGCCCCGCAAGGCGGTACGATTCGATGCCAACATGAAACTGCACCACCACTTTGTCTGTACGACATGCGGAATGACTCGCGACTTTTACAGCAAAGAGCTGGACAGGCTGAAGATCCTGGGATCGGAGGAGATCCTGGAAACTGTTCAAAGGACGCAGGTGGAAGTAAGCGGAATTTGCTTGAAGTGCTCGAAAAAAATGCAATCTAAAAACCGGCTTAAGAGGGAACATGAAAAAAAAGCCGGCCAATAATGCCGGTGCACCTGCACCGGGCAGCCAGAACTCCCTCAGGGACGGACCGCGCTGCCACTTCTTGTACTGGATTGGCAGCTTTCTTTTCCTCGACGGCCTTGTCCCGTTCCCCGGATCCTTGGTTCCAGCCCGGGGGGTGCGGGACGCCGTCATCGCGATTCAGCCGGAATCGGGCTCACTGGCCCGGCGCTGGAGGGCTACGGACCTGGCGAATGGGATCGCCGCGCGATCGAGAAAAGCAAATTCGTATAACCAGCTGGACCGAGTAATTGAGTGCAAAAAACGAAAGGAGAGTACCTATGTCAACTGAAGAAAATGGCCCGCTCCATCGCGCTGGCGGTGGCGGCACGGCGAACCCGGACTGGTGGCCTAACCAGTTGAAGCTCGATATCCTGCACCAGCATTCCTCCAAATCCAATCCGATGGGCGAGGGTTTCAACTACGCTAAAGAGTTCAAGAGTCTCGACCTGGCGGCCTTGAAAAAGGACCTCCGTGAACTGATGACCAAGTCGCAGGACTGGTGGCCGGCGGACTTCGGCCACTACGGCCCTCTGTTTATCCGTATGGCGTGGCACAGCGCCGGCACCTACCGCACCGGCGACGGCCGCGGCGGCGGCGGCAGGGGCCAGCAGCGCTTCGCGCCGCTCAACAGTTGGCCCGACAATGTGAACCTCGACAAGGCGCGCCGACTGCTCTGGCCGGTCAAGCAGAAGTGCGGCCGGAAAATTTCCTGGGCCGACCTGATGATCCTCGCTGGCAACGTCGCCCTGGAATCGATGGGTTTCAAGACCTTCGGTTTCGGCGGCGGGCGCGAGGACGTCTGGGAGCCGGATCAGGATGTTTACTGGGGCTCCGAGAAGACCTGGCTTGGCGGCGACAAACGCTATTCCGGCGCGCGCGACCTCGAAAACCCGCTTGCGGCCGTCCAGATGGGCCTGATCTATGTGAACCCGGAAGGCCCGAACGGCAACCCGGACCCGATCGCTGCGGCGCGGGATATCCGCGAAGTCTTCGCGCGCATGGCGATGAACGACGAGGAGACGGTGGCCCTCATCGCTGGCGGCCACGCATTCGGCAAGACCCACGGCGCAGGCGATCCGTCACTGGTAGGCCCGGAGCCGGAGGCCGCCGGCATCGAGGAGCAGGGCCTGGGCTGGAAGAGCAGCTTTGGCACGGGCAAAGGCGACGACACGATTGGCGGCGGCCCGGAAGTTATCTGGACGACCACGCCTACGAAGTGGAGCAACAACTTCTTACAGAACCTGTTCGGCTACGAATGGGAACTGACAAAGAGCCCGGCCGGTGCACAACAGTGGAAGCCGAAGGGTGGCGCCGGCGCCGGCACCGTGCCGGATCCGCACGACCCGTCGAAGCGTCGCGCGCCATCGATGCTGACCACGGACCTCGCTCTGCGGTTCGACCCTGTTTACGAGAAGATTTCCCGGCGCTTCCTGGAAAATCCGGATCAGCTCGCGGACGCGTTCGCCCGGGCGTGGTTCAAGCTGACACACCGCGACATGGGCCCGCGCGCACGCTATCTCGGCCCGGAGGTCCCTGCGGAAGAGCTCATCTGGCAAGATCCCATCCCCGCGGTCAATCACAAATTGATTGGTGCGCGGGACATCGCCTCCCTCAAGGTCAAGGTCCTGGCCTCCGGTCTGTCTGTCTCGGAGCTTGTTTCGACCGCCTGGGCGTCGGCGTCCACCTTCCGTGGCTCCGACAAGCGTGGCGGCGCCAACGGCGCCCGCATTCGACTGGAGCCGCAGAAGGATTGGGAAGTCAACCAACCTGCTCAGCTGGCTAAGGTGCTCAAAACCTTGGAAGGCATCCGGCGCGCGTTCAACCGCGCGCAGTCCGGCGGCAAGAAGGTGTCACTGGCGGACCTGATTGTTCTGGCCGGCTGCGCGGGCGTCGAGCAGGCTGCGAAGAATGCCGGTCACAAGGTGACGGTTCCCTTCACGCCGGGACGCATGGACGCCTCGCAGGAGCAAACCGATGTGGCCTCCTTCGCCGTGCTCGAACCGGTCGCGGACGGCTTCCGCAACTACCAAAAGACCCGCTATGCCGCGCGGGCTGAGGAATTGCTGGTTGACAGGGCGCAATTGCTGACGCTGACTGCGCCTGAGACGACGGTCCTCATCGGCGGCATGCGCGTCCTCAATACCAACTTTGGCCATACCCAACACGGCGTCTTCACAGAGCGGCCGGAGGCGCTGACCAACGACTTCTTCGTGAACCTGCTCGACATGGGGACGGAGTGGAAGGCGGTCACGAAAGACGCTGACATGTTTGAAGGCCGCGACCGCGCTACCGGCAAAGTCAAGTGGACCGGCACGCGTGTCGATCTGATCTTCGGTTCAAACTCGCAACTTCGTGCCCTGGCTGAAGTCTACGGAAGCTCGGACGCGCAGAAGAAGTTTGTCGATGACTTCGTGGCGGCTTGGAACAAGGTGATGAACCTTGATCGCTTCGACTTGGCGTGATCTCTGAGGATAGGCCTTAAGAGTCTTAGGCTAATCTGCCTCGACCTGGCATCCGGTTATCCCGGACCAGGTCGAGTGCCTATCCGGGCCTGCCCTCTCATGGTGGTCGTGCTTCCCTTCCAGCACCTTCACGACATTCCGGTCGTTAGAAACGAACCAGTCAAAATCGGCTTTCCAGCCCTTGGGATCTTTCCCTTGCGGGAACGAACCGGGATTTGCTGAACTGGAATCAGGCCCACAACTCACAACTGCCGTACCTGGTCACAATCCTGATCAAGCGTCTTCTATTCAAAGTTTGATATAGGCTCAAGACGTCCGGAGGGCGGTTCGTGAATTACACAACCTCCTTCCTCATTGATTCAAAAAGCACAACATGCCGGCAACAGGTTCTGCCTGACGCGGCATGGGCAAGATATTCAGACGAATTTCTTGACTGACACGTATCCCACGCAATCCGACAGACCGGGAGATGTCGTTAAGATTCGCTTCTAATAGAGCTATATATGGAGCTTTAAAAGCGCTATCCGTGGATGTGAAATTCTCGATACTCCCCCGCAATATGGGAAGTGATCCGGACGGCCGCCCGTGAGAATAGATCAGCCGAACGTAAAGGGCGTCATGTTGTATCATTCAGAATCGCTGTTCGTCCTCAGTCTTGCGATACACGAGGCGAGAGGAACCGATTGAAGGGACGATGTGTAATATGCGATGCTGTCGATCAGCTGACGAATGATCCTGTGCCGCCGCGATCAGTAACTCCGCCGACGCCGCTTGAATGGCGTCCTCTTACAGCCGTTGTCCAACCTGACGCAGCAGCCCGTCCACGCGGAGGCTTTCAAGCGGCCCAATTTCCCTCCCTTTGCAAGGTTTGCAACACGGAACGGCTCGGCGTTAAGTATGCCCCGACGCATGTAAAGCTGGCAGCGGATGTTCGCAGGTGGCCGGCTGTCACTAATGACCTTGGCATTTGGGTGCCTGGCGATATTCAATGGACAACGCTCCCCCTGTATGCACCACCCGGCAAAGCAACCGAACTCAAAGGAGCAATCCCGTGTGTAGGATCACAATCCAGATTGTGATTGTGCCATCTGACTGCCGTCAGATGCTTTTCGAAACAAAGTTCTTTGCTTTATAACGTCAGTGGACTGGTATCAGTGTTGATTCGCCACCAACACGTAATCCTGTAAACACGCATTAGCGCTCGGTAGAAATCCTACCTCATAATGCCACACCTTTGAATAAAGCCTGAGAAATCCTGACCAGAGACGCTTTGAAACTCCAGTTGGACGGTCTTTCCTTCCAGCTCCTCGCATGGTTCAAAGCCTGTCTTACCAGGCCCGCCGATGGATTCGAACTGGACACGATAATAATTCTCCGCGCGAAATTTCTGTAGCTTGCCGCCCGACTCGAGCACGACATCCATGATTGCCGGATAATCGCATTTGACCGATTTGATGACTCCAGTTGCTCTTCCTACCGGTCCTCTTTTGATTGGCGCCGTGGGTGCATTGGTCTGTCCGGATGTCGGAAGATCCTGAATTTTCTTTTCCGCACCAGCCTCCTTTTGACTAGACACCTCGATTTCTTTCTGCCGCTGTCGGAGCGCCTCGTCGCGTTTTTGGGCTCCAATGATTCTGTCCTGGCGGATTTTTATATCGGAGAGTATTGACTCCGCCATATTTTTATCCTGCTCCGAATCCGCGACTTCGGCGACTTCTTTGGCATATCGGGAGGCCTCATCGTATCTTCCCATCGAGATCAAGATCTGGCAGACATTCAGCCGGTGTCTCAGTTCCGCCGGTTCAAGGTTGGCAGCCTTGGCCTCCAGTTCGAGCGCTTCCGGCAATCTCGTGTTTTCCATTAACAGGATGTGCGCCAGCATACTATAGGCCGCCACAAAATCCGGATCCATTGCCAGTGCTTTACGCAAGTAATCTTCCGCGGCACGGTAATTTTCTCCCTTCTGATATTCAGCCTGGCCGGCATAAAACTGGGCTAGGTAACTTTTGGAATCGAGTTGTGCCGCCGCGGTAAAATAGTTCTGCGCCTGATCCCGATTCCCGAGTCTCAGGGAGAGCAATCCCATCCCCTCATTTGCATCAGCGCTGCGGGAATCCAACTGCAGAGCCTGTTCTAGCATTGCCTTGGCATCATCCAGCCGGTTTGCCATAACCAGGCATTGGCCTCTCAATGCCAGCGACTCTGATTGGGCAAGCGTTCGGGCGGTGTAGTCCTTTTCCTGTACGGTGAGCTCTGCGGGAAATTCGACATGGTAAAATCCCAGGTCGCGAATATATCTTCCCAGATTCTGTTCCAGCGCCTTGAGATCACCAAATGCACGCGACGCAGCCTCTGCCTCGGGAATGTTCCTCTGGAGTAATTTAAGAAACTCATTAAGCTGGTTGGCGTGCGACATTTTGTCGCCGAACATGAGATAGTGAGTGAGCGCCCAGGATTGTGCGTAGAAAATGTTTGCCCTGTGGGCTTCGGTGTAATAGGGCGAATCAGGCGTAACTGCCAGTAGGTCGGAGAGCGGCAGCGGCGGATTCGTTTGCAACTGTTGAAGCAATTCCGGACCGGGATAACCCACTCCAGACTTTCCCTCTGTAAGTTTCGCAAACGCGAACATTTCTGCCAGACCCTCATTCAGCCACAGAGGGAGTTTCCGATAATTCAAGCGCATAACCATGTGAACATATTCGTGATAAACAGTGTGGTATGCCTGATCCTCAGGAAGATCGAGACGAACCGCAACGAAGTATCTTTCTGAATTGCCCATAAAAATACCTGAGATTTGCGCCGCATTTTTGGCCAGCCGATCAGTGGGAAGGAGATCCCTCAGGCCCTTGGAGTCCTGAGTGGCAAAAACAATTAGCGGGAATCCCGGATCAACTTTGTTCCCGGACGGCAGAAATTTCTGCATAACCAGCCGGAACTGCTCGAAAGATCTCGCCGTTCGCCTCGCCTGTTTTGGGGAGGCATCGCTGATGACAATAAAGTGCGGGCTCTTGACTTCAGTCCAGACATCTTCACGCGCCATGCAGATCGGCGTGGAAATCAGAATGCATATGCTGAGAAAAAGCCTGGATTTTATTGTGAAATTCATGGATATTTCGCCTCCCGTTCACGCGTACTTCGCTAAGACGTTTAAGGTCCCGAGTCACAATTGATACAGGCCAGATAAGCCAGCCCGATCGATGACAAACCCATCAAACTCTTTCTCACTTTCGGTCCGAGGGCCTTGGCGGCTGCAAGAGAATGATCATTGCGATCATTGTCCCCAAGAGTAGCGTTCACCGATTCCACGGTCGCAGCGATCCTCGGGTCTCGGGCGCGCTGCTGTAAAGCGCATTGCTGCGGCAGCCCAACCAAACGCTGATAGGTGGCCTATGCCGCATTTTCCCGCAATTCTTCAGCACGGCACCTTGCTTCCACTCCAGATAAACCGCTATATGCAAACCTTCAAATCAGGCCGTTGATTCCAGCATTGCCAGCGATTTTACTCCAGATTGGCACGATAGAGTTTAAATTTTCCCCACCGCACTAATCCACCGGTGGGGACGTTAGAGGGCCAGTCAAAATTTCCGCAATAATCAGCAATTTTGTGCGCGAAGCAGGTCTTGGGCCAGTCCTGATTATGCCAGAATAGCATTTGCCTTTTGTTCAGTGATCACAGAATCGCACATTTTAGCTTGCTCGCATTTGTTTCACAGGCTCAAGTCACAAATGCCCTTACGCTACGGCTAACTTGGCATAGACACGAGCGCAAGTGATGGATCCAGGCGACAAAGAGAAATTCATTCAAAACATCATTGATAAGAAAGGGGAATGGCTCCGCATGATGGAGAAAACCTTCGCTACCAGCGAGAGCTGACAGGATCTCGAACAGAAGCCTGGATGGACTCAGCAGGCGCTCACGTTTGGATACCTCGGTTTATTCGATCGTCCGGCATAGAGCCTTGGACTTCTACTGATGGGAAAATAACCTGTGAGTAGCGAATTGCCAAATAAGGCCAGAATTGGCTGTATTGTCCGCATTTTGGTATGATCGCAAAGGGCGCGATTTCGTCCTCCTTCTAGTTCATTCGCTCGTCACGCTGGCTCGGCTCACAAGACCGGGCGGCATCCGTTCTAATCAAGTCCTAAATCTGAATCGCTCGCGACAGCGGTCACCAAATCTGCGTGTCTCGGATCGCATCGTTGCCGGCTCGCGTGCTCTTCTCATTCGCCCCAGCCGG
>Ga0326727_10028565_pt1 | contig 10131 bp, 11 predicted proteins | sample MB2enrmetagenome_FD_207643 | JGI IMG/M metagenome (GOLD analysis project Ga0326727, IMG submission 207643) | Lab enriched peat soil microbial communities from McLean, Ithaca, NY, United States - MB29MY | ecosystem: Environmental > Terrestrial > Soil > Wetlands > Peat | place: USA: New York...
TCTCGAAATGGGCCGTGTGACCATCGATTGAAAGACGGAACTCCTCACCATCGGTAACAGCTGCGCTCTTGACGAATTCCAAGTCTTCACGTGTGCTGCCAGAGACGTAGACGCTCGCGGGGTTGCAGAGCTCGACATATTCTGCGACGAACTTCAAGACGTCATTGCTGCGGATCGCTTCAAGGCGGGCATAATCCCTAGACGATAAACGACCTCTGAGGAATCCCGGTACGTTAGTCTCATTGACTGTCAAGAATTCTTCAAAAACGCAGCCGCGACGTGAGCTATTTTAGGATTCAGGTTCCTGGTCTTCTGAATCCAACAATGCAGGAGATGGAGGGGAGGTTTGAAGTGGGGTGAAGGAAGCGGGCCTGGGACTCGGTACCAGAGACGGTTCGATACGCGTTGAGCGAGTATCCGGCAAGAAGTTGGCTCCTCCTCCTGTATCCTCTTCATCTCCACAGCGCGGAGCGTGAGTCTTGAGACGGCGGACAAGGGCGAAGCATGCGGCCAGAAGCACCGCGGACATCGCCAGCGCCTCCTCCATCTTCGCCACGCGTAGTGGCCTGAGGCGTTGGAGCGTCTGCGCCTCTTGGTTTGCGTGGGCAATTAGGTCGCCTCCACTCGCGACCGAAGCCCGACGAGCGCGAGTCCCGACGCTTTACAGAAACCTGACTTGGAACGAGTCCCTAAGACTTGGCAGAACCGTATCGAAGGGCTAATACTTACCGAGAGGAAGGCCAATGCGATGGGTGAGGATTCAGGAGGGAAGGCCCAGTGGGCCGAGATAGAGAAGCGGGTGAAGGAGATACTGGAGAAGCGGGAGAAGCGAGAAGCCGAGACTGGCCGACTTTTCCACCAACAGTTGATATTCGCCTTTGGAACGATGGGAGCCATCGCTTTCGCTGGGTTAGTCTTGATAGTCGAAGACCAGACGCCCTTCCAGTCTGACTTCGGGACGCTGGTTTTCCTGCTCTCAATGGCAAGCATCCTCGCGGCTTGCTCCTCAATCGCATCCATTTTCGGTGGCGCAGGATACATTAAGCCACTTAGCCCGCTGGGATTCTTCGGATATGCCACTGGAGTGTTGTCATTCGTCTGCTTTTTGGTGGCCGTTGTCTTTGTCGCCATCGATGTGGATGCGAGCGTCGGGGATGCCGTTGGTCTGATTGTTATCGCCCTGCTCGTTCTGGCTCTCATCGCTATGGCGAAGACTCCGTTTGGAAAGCCGTTGATTGACGAAATCAATGAGGGCCTCTCCGCATCAGACGCCAGTAGCGATAAGAGCCAGTGAAAACGAGAATCGAAGACAGGGCCACAATCACCGCGATGAGAATGACCGTCTCAGGCATTCTCGGCCCCTCCATGTCCCGCATTATCCAGCGAGAACGATGTCCCGTTGATTACACAGAACCAAAAAACGCGGGTTCTGTTAACTTGACGGCGGATTCTTCTCACTGTTAACCTTCGTCGGATTGGGTTGCCGAAGTCCTGTCTTTCTGAGGTAGAGGAGAACCAGAATGACGATGATTCCAGTGAGGCCGTCTCTGAGGCCTGCCCACGGGAAGCCAAGATTCGGAAAGGAATCTCTGAGAACTTCAAAGACCACTTGAGCGCCAAACCCAATTATCACTCCGCCGATGAGGATTTCCCAGTCTCTCTGGTCGCGTTCTGAATCAGCGTTACCCACTTATTCTCTCCCCGAACCCTGATTCCTGCCCTGTCTGCGGGAGTGTCCCCGTTTAACCCTTCATGTGGTCGGATGAAGTTGTGGTAAATCTGATAGCCCTTCAGGATGGGCGAGTCCGTCCGCTTCAGTCCTCGCATGACCTTCTCTCGATCTCTGAACTCTCCGTTGAGTCGTTCCATCTTGTTGTTGTGAACCACGCCGCTTATCCTAATGTCACGAACGTGCTGAGTCCTTGGATACTTCGCGGTGTAGAACTCTTGTTTGAACGGCTTGGTGAAGTGCATCCCACCGTCCGTGATGAGGGTCGCGGGTTTCTTCCCTGCCACCCGCTTGCTCTCCGCGAACAGAGGCCTGACATCAGCTGTGAACTTGCCGTCAGCGACTTGCTGAGCAATCCAGAAACGGGTCTCGTCATCCATCATGGCGAAAAGATACTTCATGTTCCCTCTGAACTTCACAAACACCTCGTCAGCCCTCCAAGTGTCCGACACCTGAGGCGTTATCTTGTCGAGATACTTGTCCATCAGCCCGACATACTTCTTAATCCACTTCAGAACCGCAACGTGAGAAACGTTCACGCCCAGTAGTCTGAGAGCTTTCTGCGTATTGCGTAGGCTCTCCCCGCTGAAGTAGAGTTGCATCGCGGTCGTTATCGCCTTGGGGCTGTGTTTCATCCCCTCGAATCCGAGGTTGACCGTGAAGTATCGTCGGCATTCGAGGCAGTTGAACTTCTGGATGCTCCCCACTTTGTTGTGCCTCTGACCGTCCTTTACGATGTGCTTGGAACCACAGTAGAGACAGGCATCGGTCGTGTTGAAGGGCGCGAGGACTCCGAGTTCCACCTCAGTCCTGATTCTCTTGGAGAACTCTACCGCGAAGGTGTGCTTGCACTTCTCCCCTCTGAGAGTCGAGTCGGGACAGGTGCAGAGCCACCCCGCTTCGGTGGCTCTGACCTGATACTCCCCGTTCCCCGATTGGGACTTCACCGCGTAGGTGTTTTCGTCCAGCCTGCGGACTTGGTTCCCCAAGTCGCATATCTGCCTGCCACGCTCGCAACGCTGTAACTGGGAGAGAGACTGCATCTTGCTCAGTCCCTCTCCATCTCACGACGGGCTTCGAGGCTCGAAAGATAGTCCTCGAACTCGTCCCTGTCCATCTCGAATCGCGCTTGTTCTGCCGACATCTCGACCGCGGGATAGGTAGAAGGCTGGGTATATAACAGTTCGCCCTACAAATTGCCTACGACCAGCCACCTTCGGAGGCGAAGGAGGAACCGCAGATTCTGCCACGATTGCATAGTGTTATATACCTACGCCTCGCATACGCCGGTGATGAGCAAAACAGAAACGACCTCAGTGAGCATGGCCAGACCTAACTCTGAGTCTCTTCGCGCTACCATTCCGAGAGGAATCTCGGTCTTTCTCGGTCTCGAATCCGGAGACCAGTTGGTGTGGGAGATAGTGATAGGTCAGAAGGGCGAACGTATGGCTATGGTCAAGAAGGTCAAATGATGAAAGCCAAAAGCACTGCCTCTAATGCAATGAGAGCAGAGAAGATACTCGAAGCAGTGAAGATGGGAAACTTCACCCTCATCAAACCAAACACATTCGGATACCACGCGAACCCAGTTCGCTACAACAGGAGCGGACAACTTGAAGTGTTTGGAGACCGCGGAGAACTGAGGGAAGTCCTGCAAGGAAGTGGGAGGCAAATAGAAAGTCTAAACGAGGAGAACCGGCGACTAAGGCAGAAACTCGGAGAATACAGGAAACTCCTACTGGCATACGAAAAGGCACTGCCTCTGATGAAATCGATGCAGGAGACGGGGGAACAGTGGGTCGGGCTTGTCGAGTCTCATGAGATTTTCAGCAGAACGCAGAGAGACAAGATGCTTCGCTCGGAGAGGTAACAGAACTCAAAGGCAGAGGAAGGATGCCAACGAAGAACCTTCTCGAACTCGCACGGCTTGAGGAATTGACGCGGTTAGTGCATCAGGAGCAGGCCATCGCTGAGTTGCTCGATGTCCTGAAGTTCAACTTCGAGTGGTTGATTAGGTTCTGCGAAACGAACCATATAGACATCCCAGACAGAGAGAGGTTATTCCAGTCTGAGCAGAGAATCAGAGTTCTCCTCAGAGAGATTGCGTCCGACGAAAGTTACCACCAAGACGAATCCGACGCAGAGTTACCAGAGCCAAAACGCGGCACACTTTTATACCAGAAACGTCTTCTCGATCCTTGTACTCTTGGCCTTACCTGTGGGCATGGAGGTGATTAGTGACGTTCTCCAGTTCATAGGCGTTTTTGTTTCGTTCTCGATTGCGTACGTGGCTTACCGCGGAGTCAGACGGATTCACAGTTCGTCTCTGCTAAGACTCACCGCCGCCTTCGTTTTCCTTGGCTTCGGCTTCGCCGTGGAGGGTTTTGTGGGGCTCAGTCAAGTCGTACCCAACTTGCCATTCTCGACGGTGACAGTAGTCGCAGGCCTCCTCTTGGAAACAACAGGATACTTCTTTCTTGCATTCTCCCACGCGTTAGATGTTATGATGTCCAAGAGGATAGCTGTCTCGGTGCTGATATTCCCGATTATCAGCTTCTCGAGTGCACAGCTTGTCGACATATTGAGTATACTGTCGTTCTATTTCGTACTTTACGGGGTTGTCGAGACGGTCTATTCTTATGCAAGGACGAGAAAACCGGATACCCTGCTCATAGCGGTCGGATTGGCCATGATCAGCCTCGGGACCTTCGTCCAATGGTTATCACTATTGTACCTAAACGTTGATGTTCTTTCACTTTTGCAGATTATTATGAAAGAAATCGGTCTACTTATCCTGTTCACACCTGTCTTGAATTTCACCGTTGGAAGAGTGAGGCTGGATGGCACAGTATAGAACTCAGGTTAGGATAATCGCTGATGTGCTCAACACTGCCAAGAGCATGAACACGGAGGGCAACGGCGTGGGAGTCACGACGCTACTGCGCAAGGGGAATATGTCATACTCTAGGATGTCTAAGCTCCTTTCGGAACTGGTGGGCTCAGGTCTCCTACTGGAGTTGAACGGCGAAAAGATCTCGAAGTACATGATCTCCGAGAAGGGCTCGAAGTTTCTGGCAGTCTACTACCAGTTCGAGGACTTCGCCCAGTCATTCGGGCTCAGGCTCTAAGGACCGCGCGCTAAGTATCTGGTCGTCAAAAGACAGTTGCTATCCCGCTAATCGCAACTCTAAAGAACAGATACTCGTGGTCGTCGAACCGTCTTGCTGATCATTGTGCTCCTGAAGGGGGTTCCGGCCCGCACCACTCAAGTCGCGCAAGTTGGTGGAGTCCTCAACAGAGAGGCAATGGACCTAGTGCTCAACCCCCACGACTCGAAGGCAATTGAGGCAGCCGACTTCCTCAAGCGCAGGATTGGCGGGAAGACTGTCGCCTTGACGATGGGCCCTGACATGAAGCTCATCCCTCTGATGAAGCCCCTCTACGACGCCGAGGTGATGGGAGTCGACGAGGAGTACGTTCTCAGTGACAGGAAGATGGCCGGCGCGGATACTTGGGCCACGGCGTATGCGGTCTCCCTTGGAGTAAAGAAGCTCCTAGAGATGCACACGGCGCCCATTGATGAGATGGCGGAGACGATTAAGAAGTCAGGCTACTCTGATGCTGTGAAAGTCAAGGCTGCAGCCCTTTACCAAGCCAACCTGCTTCCCAACAGGGTCTACTCAGAGCTTCCCCCCGTCCGAGACAGCATTGTTCAGAGGTTCCTCGAAGGTGGTATCACCGTCGAGCAGGCGGTTGGGGAACTTGCCAAGGTGAAGGAGTCGCTTTCGAGATTCATTATCGTATCCGGGATAAAGACTACTGACGGAGAGACTGGGAGCGTTGGTCCCCAAGTTGCAGAAGGCGTGTCAGAACTGCTTGGCAAGGTCATCCCTCATGCCACCTACGTCGAGGACTTTGACATCGACGACGCTGCCACGACTGTCGTTTCGGAGAGGAAGATTGGCCGGCTGCTGCAGAGGCTAGAGATGACGCTTCCTGCCCTTCTCACCATCGCGACTGAGTACAGGCCTCGAGAGTCTCCTGCTGCACTCCAGCCAGAAACCCGCTACAACTGCTACAAGGGGAAGATCCTCCAGGCGAAGAAGTGGACCGCTGAGGATCTAGATGCTGATGCACAGAAGTTGGGCCTCGCCGGCTCCCCTACCATAGTGGGGACGGGGATTGAGGTAGGCAAGCCGCCGGTGCAGAAACTCTTGAATCAGAGTTTAGTGTTCCTGAAGCTGGTCCCGCAAGCCGAATTTGAAGGAAAGAAGTACGGGCCGTTTGAGAAGGGGCAGCTAGCCACAGACATTCCCCAGGGACTTGCGGCCCGGTTCAAGACGGATGGCTCCGTCGGCGTCTTCAGCTATGACGTGCTTGCAGGGGAACTCTTCAGTTGACCGATGAAGCAAAGGACGTCTGGGTGTACCTCCAACACAGCAAAGGGAACTTGACCAAGGACTCTCTTGAAGCCCTCGCTGCGGGGAGAAGAGTTGCTGATAAAGTGAATCAGAAGGTCGTTGGTATTCTCTTGGGTGATGGAGTAGAGTCACTCGCGAAGCAAGCGATTCAGTACGGTGCCGACGAGATCCTCTATGTCGACTCTCCTCTCTTCAGGACCTACTTCAACCTGAGGTATATCGACGCGATTTTCGCGATGGTCAAGGAGAGGCGTCCCTATGCTTTCCTGTTCGCGGCTAACGAGCTGGGCAAAGACTTGGCCGCGAGGATCGCGTATAGGGCGGTCACTGGGCTCGCGACGGACAACGTCCAGCTCGAGGTCGAGGACTATACCAACCCTGCACTCGGCAGTTTCAAGGATCTGCTCGTCCAGATCAGGCCAGACTTCGGGACCAGGCTCGCAAGGATCTACACCCCGAGGCACAGGCCGCAAATGGCCACTGTCCGTCCCGGCAACTTCACCCCGCTGCAGCCGGACCCGAAGAGGAAGGGCAGGCTGGAGAAGTTCGAGTTTGAAGACCGCGACTACCCCGCCAAGGTCAGGGAGGTCGTGGAGCTCCCGCCTCCCGAGCTTGACCTGTCGGGGGCCGACGTCGTGATAAGCCTGGGTCTCGGCATACTCAAGGACGGCTCAGGTCGCCCCAGGGACCCTAGGGAGGCCTACCGTTTGGCTGAACAGCTGAGAGATGCGATTCAGAGGACGTATCACTTGAAGGCGGTCATAGGGGCGTCTAGGGCGCTGGTCTACGCAGAGATCAAGGATCTAGAAGGCCTGATCTCGAAAGTCAACCAGGTGGGACAGACGGGCACGACTGTCAGCCCAAAGCTCTACTTCGCCCTAGGGATTAGCGGAGCGCTTCAGCACAGGGTCGGGATGCTGCGGTCGGGGAAGATCGTCGCCGTAAACACTGATCCGAATGCGCCGATCTTCAAGATCGCGCACTATCCAATTGTAGACGACCTCTACGAGGTACTCCCGAAACTAATCGAAACGGTTGGAGGGGCTGGGCACGGGAGCTGAATTCGATGTAATAGTGGTAGGGGCGGGCCCTGCGGGGTCTGCCACTGCGCTGACCCTTGCCAGGAAGGGGGCCAACGTCTTGATGCTCGAGAAGGCCAAGATCCCGGGAGAAAGAAACATGACAGGAGGGGTGCTCTACGGGGAATTCCTCGACGAGTACGGCCTCATCAGCCTCGTGCCGGAATTCGAGTCCTCTGCGCCCCTCGAGAGGCACATGCTTTCGCACGAGATAGTGCTCCTCGGGCCCACTGATTACGAGAGGGGAGAGGCTCGCTACTACAAACTGACCAAGACCTCGCTAGCAGCGAAGGTCGGTCTCTTCGACCTCGACTTCGGGACGGGCCACGACTACACCGTGCTTAGACGCAATTTCGACAGATGGTTTGCCAACCTAGCAGTCCAGGCCGGGGCGATGCTCTCGACCGAGACGACGGTGGAAGGTCTGATTAAGGAGGGTGGCTCGGTCGTGGGGGTCAGGACCACGAAGGAGGAGTTAAGGGCCAAATTGGTCATCGACTCCTCTGGCGTCACCTCCGGGCTGGTAGAGGAGGCGGGCCTTCGCGGGAGGCTGTCCCCGAAGCAACTCTACCATGGCATCAAGCGCGTGTACAAGCTCGACTCGGGCACAATAGAGAAGCGATTCAAAGTCGCTCCCGGAGCGGGACGTTCGATCTTCTTCCTCGGCGAATTCATGGAGGGTGTAAGCGGGGGCGCCTTCATCTACACAAATAGAGACACTCTCTCAGTGGGGTTGGTTGTCTCCATGGAGTCCCTGCTCAGCGAGACGACCGAACACTTTGACAGGGTCGGCAAGCTCATCGATGTCCAAGACGAATTCGAGGCACAGCCCATGGTAGCCGAGTTCTTCGACGGGGCTCAGCCCCTCGAATACGCGGCTCACAACATCCCGAAGGGATTCAAGTCGATCCTGAAGACGCCCTATGCGGACGGCTTCCTCGTCACAGGGGATGCCCTCGGGTCATTCGTCAAGATCGGGTCGATGATTGATGGCATGAGGCGAGCCATCGCCTCAGGCGTGATGGCCGCCGAGACGTACCTCAAGGCCAGCTCTTTAGGATCCTTTCGCGCAGGGAACCTGTCGAGTTACAGGGATCGTCTGGCCCCCATCTACAAGGATGTGCACAGGTCGGGCCAGGACAGTCTCGTCTTCGAAAGTTCTTTCACCTACACCACCATTCCACGGCTAATCTTTGGAACGCGCCTGATCTCCAGCATCTACCGATTCGAGCCTCGATCAGAGAAGAAGATTACAGGGGACGCCACGCAGAGAGTCCAGAGCGGAACCAGCCTGCTGAACTACGATGAAGACAAGGACTACGCGCACATCAGAGTCGACCAGGATGCCGCTTCGAAATCCGTCAGGAAACCGTGGGTTCCCGCCTGCCCCACGAACTGCTACACCCTACTCACTCCAAAGGGAATCTTCCCGTCATTCAAAGACCTCTTCGACCACAACTTCGCTGCTTTCGGCGCTGCCGGCGGAATTGCAGATGCCTCGAGGAAGAAGGCATTCTACCAGACCCAGCAAGATATAGCCGGAGGCCGACTGAAATTCGATTATGTGGCCTGCGTTTCCTGCGGGACCTGCGGCGCGATAGGGCCACCTGAGATGGTCAAGTTTGGGCATGAGAGGAGCGGCCACGGTGTCCGTTACTCCTGCGGCTGAACGGCGCCCTCAACAAAACAATAATACTGCGGGAGGGAGGCCGCGCGGTGCCGAGCACGACTTGACCTACAACTACCTGGAGCGGCTAAACAAGACGGTTAGGGATCATGAAGAATGGAGGGTCAGGGAGTGCCTGAACCTAATCCCCTCCGAGAACCGCGGAAGCGACTACATGCGCTCGATGCTCACGACTGACTTTGGGAACAGGTACTCGGCTCCCGACAAGTTCTACCGTGGGACGAGGTTCGTTGACGAGCTCCAGGCCCTCTCCGAAGAGGTCGCGAGGAAGGTCTTCAACGCCAGGTACGCCGATGTTCGGCCACTCTCTGGGCACACGGCAGACATGGCCGTCCTCCTGTCTCTCACCGAGGCGGGTGACAAGATCTTGTCAGTCTCGCCTGACAACGGTGGATATCCGGGGATTACTCACCTGGGTCTCGGCAGGTTGCTGAAGCTGGAGAACCTCTATTTTCCGTACGACGAAAGTGCAGTCAACATTAGGGTCAAGGAATCGATATCGGCCATCAGATCTCAGAAGCCCAAGGTCGTCGTCTTCGGTGCGAGTTACATCCCGTTTCCACATCCGACGAAACAGCTGACCGACGGCGTGTCCGGCACCTGCATCTACGACGGCTCGCACGTCCTCGGTCTCATCGCCGGGGGCGCATTCCAGGATCCGTTGAGAGAGGGATGCTCTCTGCTGATTGGCTCGACCCACAAGAGCCTCCCGGGCCCTCAGGGGGGGATAATCCTCTCCAACAATGAAGAGGTCTTCAAAGCGGTATCTGGCAAGATCCACCCAGGCATCGTCGACAACGTTCATCTGAACAGGGTCGCTGCGCTCACGGTTTCGCTTCTCGAGATGATGCAGTTCGGGAAGTCCTACGCTCAAGCCGTGATCAAGAACTCGCAGGTCCTGGCCAAGGCCTTGGTCGCGGGCGCGGTCAAGGTCAGAGGCGCACCTTTTGGGTACACGAAATCTCACCAGGTCCTCCTTGATTACGACGCGAGTAGGCTGGGCTTCTACTCTGCGAAGCTGGAACAGGCTAACATCATCATAGACAATGGAGGGCGGGTCGGGACATCCGAACTCACTCGGCTCGGTTACGATGCGTCCGAGATGGAGGAGGTCGCTGAGCTGATTTGTTTCGTACTTCTCGGGAAGAAGCCTGTCGACTTCGTGAAGAAGAGGGTCAAGAGCCTCGTTAAGCAGCACCAGGAGCCGAAATACGT
>Ga0326727_10028566_pt1 | contig 10131 bp, 5 predicted proteins | sample MB2enrmetagenome_FD_207643 | JGI IMG/M metagenome (GOLD analysis project Ga0326727, IMG submission 207643) | Lab enriched peat soil microbial communities from McLean, Ithaca, NY, United States - MB29MY | ecosystem: Environmental > Terrestrial > Soil > Wetlands > Peat | place: USA: New York...
AAGCGCTCAGCGGGCGGCGCATCGCGTAATCTGTTCACAAAGGCATGTCGGACGCTTCCTCCCATCCCGAACCGTTGCAGCCGCTGGAGGCCGAACTTGACGCCCTGGCCGGCGTGGACGAACCGGATCGGTCGCTGTCCGAGCGGGCCGAAGCGGCGCCGGGACCCTTCATTGAATTCCGCAAGGTCTCCATCTCTTTCGACGGCCGTCCCGTGCTCGATAACGTGAGCTTCTCGGTCAATCGGGGCGAAACGCTGTGCATTCTCGGCCGCAGCGGCGTCGGCAAATCGGTGTCCTTGCGCATGATCATGGGTTTTCTCAAGCCCGACTCGGGCTCCATTCGCATCGAGGGCCAGGAGATCACCGGCCTCGGCGAAGAGGGCATGCGCGCCATTCGCAAGCGCGTCACCATGGTCTTCCAGAATGGCGCATTATTCGACTCGCTCAGTGTGCGCGAAAACGTGGCCTTTCCTTTGCGCGAGCGCGGCGGCCTGGACGACGACCAGGTGGATCAGATCGTAGGCCGGCTGATCGACCTTGTCGGGGCGGAAGATGTGACCGATGTCTTGCCATCCAGCCTATCCACGGGGCGCAAGCGTGCAGTGGCCATGGCGCGCGCTCTGGCCGCGCAGCCTGAAATCGTGCTCTACGACGAACCCACTACCATGGTCGATCCCCTGATTGCCCGCCGTTTGGGCGGCCTCATTCAGCGCCTCAAGCATCAGCTGGGCTTTACCAGCATCGTAGTCACGCACGACACTCGCTTTGCCCGCCAGCTGGCCGATTCCGTTCTCTTTCTGCATCAGGGCCAGGCGCTTTTCTTCGGCCCCTTCGAGGCCTTTCTCGCTTCCAAAGATCCTGATATTCGGCTGTTTTTGTCCCTGGACGCCTATGTATTGCCCACGGAATAAAGACTTAATTGTTTTTTGTAACCGCTGTGCGTTAAGATAAGACGACTTTAAGACAGAAAGAGAGACCGCTCAGTAACCACGTTGCCGCTGTCTCTCGTAATTCATCAGCCTTACAGTTTTCATGCAGCCCCTGACTGTATTATTGGGCGAAGCGTAAGAAAGCAAATTGCGTTTGAAATGTGTCGAAACTGGTGGGGCAATCATTCACGGATCCCCCACGTGATGTGCTTGCAAGACCTTGTATAGATTGCATTAATGCGAATATTTTTCATCGCCTGAAGGGCCCCGAAACGACGGAATACGGTTCTTCTCTTTATGCAAATGTTTGCCAGGATCAAGCTCCGTTCGCGTCAGGCCTTCCTCTCTCGCGAGGGGTTGTCCATTGGCGCACGTATGTTGCGGTGGACTGATGCATGGCAGCGGCTGGCCCCCAGGGGGCGCCGGGGCGGCCCGGAAAAATTAGCCGAGCGCAACTCTCTGGCTTTTCCTGTGTCCTTCTTTGCAGGTTCGGCATTGGGGGAAACGGGTCTGTCTTTCCATTCACAACATTGTGATGCATTCTTGCTTTGTTTTTATCTCCTTGCGAATCAATCCCAGCAGCACGCCGTTCGGGCGCTTCTGAAAGTTTGAGGTCTGCGTTTCTCCTATGGCGAGTTCGGATTTTTGGCAGAGGCTGTCATCTTCTTTGGCTTTGTCGGCCGAATGGGAATCGAGCGCTTCGGGTGGCCCCGCGCGGTCCACTCGGGGCACGGCCAAACTCTGGATGTTCCTGGATATCCTGACGGTTTGCCTTGCTGCGGCTGTGACCACGATCTTCGAGCTTCACACCACTCCCATTGAGGAAGCGAGAGGATTTTGGCACGGAACCCTGATTCACGGCCGTTCCATGGGGATTTTGCTGGCCTTGCTGTGCGGGTTCACCTTTACGCTCATCGCCATCAGCCGCCGCATGCACTTGTACACGCCCACCCGCCTCACCAATTTTCTGCATGAGCAAAGACTCAGTGCGCAGGCCTGCTTTACATCGGGCCTGCTGCTCACCGGCGCGCTTTACCTGGTACACGCCAACGACATTCCGCGCGGCATCGTGATCAGCACCGTGCTCCTGGTCGCAATCGCCCTGGGCTTGCGGCGGCTCATCTATCGCGTGCTCCTCTATCGGCGCTTCGACCGCGGTCTGGATACGCGTAACGTGCTCATTGTCGGCACCGGCTCTGAGGCGCAGGCCCTCCGCCACCATCTCGACAGCATCCGGCATCTGGGCTATACCTTCAAAGGCTTCATCGAGCTTCCCGGTTCCGCTTCTCGCGCACCGTTACCGCCAGGCGACGTGGTCGGCACGCTCGATTCTCTCTTCCAGAATGCCCGCAAGCAGTTTATCGACGAGATTTTTTTCACCACGCCCTGCGAGCGCCACATCGTTCAGGACGTGCTGGACCAGGCACGCGTGCACGGCGTGGATCTGCGCGTGGTCCCCGAAATTTACGACGCCGTGGCCTGGGACAGCCCCATCGAGTACATCGGCCAGTTTCCCACCATGCCGCTGCATCGCGGCGAAGTCCCGGAACTGGAGCTCTTCTTTAAACGCGTCTTCGATTCCGTGTTCTCCGTCCTGGCGCTTATTTTGATGTCGCCCCTGCTGGTGGCCGTCGCCATCGCCATCAAGCTCGACTCGCCCGGCCCGGTCTTCTACACCTCTGAGCGCATCGGCAAAAAGGGCGTAGTCTTCCGCTGCATCAAGTTCCGCACCATGATTCGGGATGCAGAGACCCGCCGCGCCGAAATCATGCACATGAACGAGCGCGACGACGTGCTCTTCAAGGTCTCGAACGACCCGCGCATTACACGCCTGGGACGGCTTCTGCGCAAGTTCTCGCTGGACGAGCTGCCGCAGTTCTTCAACGTCCTGGCCGGCGACATGAGCATCGTTGGCCCGCGCCCCCCCTTGGCCGGCGAAGTGCGCAAATACGACCTCAACCACCTCCGCCGCCTGGATGTCACTCCGGGAATTACCGGACTGTGGCAGGTGCAAGGCCGCCAGGATCCATCCTTTGCCAGCTATGTCTCCCTCGACGTCACTTACATCGAGAACTGGAGCATCTGGCTGGACTTCAAGATCATCCTGCGCACCATCGCCGTGGTCTTTGCCGGCACCGGCACGTAGTTCGTCTCCCGTGGGGTTTTTGCGGGGCGCGATTCCTGCAGCATTTCTCCTTCTGCCGTATACCGGAGCCCAGGCGGCCCAGTATCGATTCCATCAAGCAGTCGATACCTCGTGCCATGCCGGCAAGGGCTATATCGGAAGCAGAAATGTCTTATGACGCGTCGTAGAGCCGGGACGGGATGTTGAGGCGCGACGGCATTTTCGCGCGCTCCGGCGGCCCATCCGAACCGGCTTGGGATTTGGATTTCCTGTGGACTCCCAGGTTGTTGATCGCGTAATCGATATAGGGCGACTTGAGCTCGGGGTCCTGCCCCAGGAACCGGCAGGTCGCCACCACCTGGTCCACGATGAAGCGTGGATGATAAGCGGCTAGATCCAGGCCCATCTCTTCCTTCACCATGTACACGATGAAGTTGAACACATCGTCGCGCAATGTCAGGTCCTGCCGCGCGCACTCCTTCTCGAAAATGCACCGGTAGTGCTCCAGGTCCGGCGGACGCACCTCGATCTTGTAGGGAAGGCGGCGCAGGAAAGCGGGATCCATCAGGTCTTCCGGCTCCATGTTGGTGGAGAAGATCACCAGTTCCTCAAACGGAATACTGATGGTCTTGCCGGTGTGCAGCTTGAGATAGTCAACGCGGTTCTCCAGCGGCACAATCCAGCGATTCAGCAGATTGAATGGACTCACCAGTTGCCGGCCGAAGTCGTCGATGAGGAAGCATCCGCCCAATGCCTTCATGTGTAACGGGGCTTCGTAGAAGTGGCCCGCGTCGTCGTAGCGCAGGTCGAGCATCTCCAGCGTCAGTTCGCCGCCCGTGACCACGAAGGGTCTGCGGCACGTCACCCAGCGCATGTCGCATGTTTCACGCCGGATAAACGACTGGCAATCGTCTTCGCCCTCGATCAACGGGCTGATAGGAATATGAACGCTGGGATCGTGGTAGCGGATGATCTGGCCCTCCACCATGATGGCGTAGGGCACGTAGATCACATCTTGAAAGACGCTGGCGAAGCTCAGCGCGACGGAGGTTTTGCCGTTCCCCGGCGGGCCGTAGAGCAGGATGGCCCTGCCCGAATTCACTGCCGGCCCGGTTTGTTCCACGACACTGTCTGCGAGTGTCAGCGCACTGAGCGCCTTGACAATTCGCTCCGCGGTAATGTGTTCGTTGGTCGGCTTCTGCAAACTCACGCGGTCGATAAAGTCCGACAGGGGCACCGGAGCGGGCCCCACGTAGCCCGAGCGCTTGATCGCCTCCTGCGTCCAGCGCCGGCCTTCATCGGTCAGCGCATAGGTCATGCCAATGGGACTCTCGGAATTGCGCGATCCCAGCGTGTACAGCAACTGCCGCTCGATCGCAAGCTGGGTCAGATCGATCACGATGGGCAGCGGCAGCTTGATGGCATCCGCATACTGGGCGATGGAGTTCAGCCCGAAGGAATAGATCACCTTCATCAGCAGGGCCAGAAGTTCAGATTCGTCGATGCCGGTGGCTGCAAGGTCCTTGGGTTCCCTCGGAATGCGGTGGATAAACCCGTTCAGCACCGTCTCGTCGATGGCTCCCGCGGCCACGAGGTTGTCGCCAAGACATCCGCCGTGCGTATTCAGCCGCTCCAGCGCCGCAGCCACATCCTCTTCGGTGACTAGCTTTGCACGAATTAATAGATCGCCCAGTCGCACTCGCGATTCGATGGTGTCCCCCCCGGCAATCATCCTGCCCTGTAGACCTATATCGGCAAAAATCTCAGGTCACTCCAGTGGCGTTGCGGACTGCACACATGAAGGTAGACTTCGGCACCCTCAAGTTTAGGTTGCGGCTAACATGCAAGAAATCCCTCTTTTGGGGGGCAGAATCACCGCACTGTCGCGTTTTCGGCCAGTGCGGGCTTCGGGCACAGATGGAAGCCACGGCCCACGCGGCCCACCGTGACTCCTGCGGGAAAACTGTTCATATGATTTTGAATCAGAGAGATATGCCGTTCAGGATGGGGGCAGGCAAACGCCGTTCGCTCGAGTGCGGTGTGACGCTCCTCGCTTCGCGAACCGGGGAAAGCTGGCTCCCAGCGCCGCCCGCGCTAAGGTGAATCGCAGGCTCTAAACTGGAAATGTGAAGATTGCGTTGGCCCAGATCGACCCCACGGTCGGTGATTTTACCGGAAACCTCGAGAAAATTGTTGCTGCCAGCCGCCGTGCAGCGGAGATGGGCGCGCGCCTTGCCGTCTTCTCCGAGCTCGCCATCTGCGGCTATCCTCCTGCGGACTTCCTTGAGAAACCCAGCTTTCTGACGCGGTGCCGCTCGGCCGTGGACGAACTGGCTGCGGCGACCCGCGATTTACCCATTGCGGTTCTCTCCGGCGTCGCCCTTCCTGCCGGCGGAAAGGATGGAAAGCGCGGGGCCGCCGCGGACAGGTCTTCGTCCGAGGGGTACAAGCCGGCCTTCAACGCCGCCGTCCTCCTCGACAAGGGCCAATTGCTTCTCGAGCAGCACAAACGGCTCCTGCCGTTTTACGACGTCTTTGACGAGCAGCGTTACTTTTCGCCAGCCGAATCGCAGAAGGTGATCGAGCTGGACGGCGTTCGCCTTGCCATCACCATCTGCGAGGACGCGTGGAACGACAAAAACTTCTGGCCGCGCCGCCTCTATACCGTCGATCCCGTGGAAGAGCTGATGCGCCAGAAGCCCGCGCTGCACATCAACCTTTCCTCGTCGCCGTTCTGGCACTCCAAGCGCACCATTCGCCGCGACATGCTGGCCGCCATGGCCCGCCGCGACGGCATTCCCGTGCTGATGTCGAACCAGGTGGGCGGCAACGACAGCCTGATCTTTGACGGCTCCTCCCTCGCGCTCAATGGGCGCGGCGAGCTGATTGCACAGGCCGCTTCATTCGCCGAGGATCTGGTTCTCGTCGATCCCTTCCACGCCGCGCCAGTTCCGGTTCCTGAAGACGATGCCACCGAGGCCGCTTACCGCGCCCTGGTGCTGGGCACACGCGATTATGTGCGCAAATGCGGCTTCCGCAAAGCCATTGTGGGCTTGAGCGGCGGCATCGACTCGGCTCTGGTGGCGGCCATCGCCACCGACGCCCTCGGCGCGGAGAACGTGATCGCCGTCGGCATGCCCAGCCCCTATTCTTCCGCAGGTTCCATCGACGACAGCCGCCACCTGGCCGCGAACCTCGGCATCCGCTTTGAAACCATCTCGATCCGTTCGCTCTTTGCCGAGTTCACCCAGGCTCTGGAGCCGCTCTTTCACGGCATGAAGGAAGACATCACCGAGGAGAACATCCAGCCGCGCATTCGCGGTACGCTCCTGATGGCGCTTTCCAACAAGTTCGGCGCCCTGGTGCTCACCACCGGCAACAAGTCCGAAATGGCGGTGGGCTACTGCACGCTCTACGGCGACATGGTCGGCGCCCTGGCGGTCATCGGCGATCTGGTTAAGACGCGCGTCTATGCCGTCTGCAACTGGCTCAACCGCGACCAGGAAAAAATCCCCGCCGCCATCCTCACCAAGCCGCCCTCCGCCGAACTGCGCCCCGGCCAGATGGACACCGATTCGTTGCCGCCCTACGACGTACTCGATCCCATCGTCGAGGCCTACGTGGAGCGCTACGAAACGCCGGAGCGCATTGCCGCCGAGCACGGATTCTCTCTCGATCTGGTGCGGCAAACGGTGCGCCTGATCGAGCGCTCCGAATACAAACGCCAGCAGGCCGCCCCGGTTCTCAAGGTCACTGCCAAGTCGTTTGGCATGGGGCGTAGATTCCCGATTGCGGTTAAAGTCCAGGTGTAAAAACAGTGAACAGGAAATAGGGAATAGGGAATAGGGAACCGACCAGCCGTTTACACTACGTGCAGCCGCGCCGGAGGCGCAATGTTTGTTAGCCCCGCGCTTCAGCGTGGGGATGAGGGCAAGAAAGAGTCGCCAGCCCCGTAGGGGCGGCGCAAAAGAGCGCGCGAAACGCTCCAATTTCTTTCATGCGATCACCCCGAGTCCAGATGTAGGCCCTTCCTGCCAAGCCAACGTTATAAGCTAGTTGCAGGGAACATTCCCGCCATTAAGGAGAACCGCTTGATCCGTCCGTCTGCTCGCTTGCTCAGCGCCGCTGCGCTGATTGCTATTTTCGTTCCGGTATTCCAGGCCGCTGCCCAGCAACATGTGCCGCCGGCGCCCGATGCCAGCGCCCCGCAGGCGCCTGCCGCACCGGGGCAGCCCGCCGCTGAACCCTCGGCCCCGGCTCCCACGGCCGCGCCGGTTTTTCCCAAGCCCAATCCCGCAGACTTCACCGCCGCCACGCCGACCAAGGATACCGTGAATGCCTTTCTTACGGCGAACTGGGGATTCGACGAGAATCGCGTCTGGCAGGTGCAAGCCATCCTCAAGACTCCAGCGGAAAACGTAAGCAAGATCGTCGTCTACATTGGCGATAAGACGGGCAAGGAAAAACCCGCGGCGTTCGCGTTCTTTGTGCTGCCCGACGGCAAGCACATCATCACCGGCGACTCTATCGTCAACTTTGGCGATCATCCCTTTGCGGATTTCCGCCAGCAGGTACAGCAACGCGCCGACGGCCCGTATCGCGGCTCGGCATCCAAGGAACTGGAGCTGGTGGAGTTTGCCGACTTCCAGTGCCCGCACTGCAAAGAGGCGCAGGCCAACATGGATAAGCTCGTCGCGGACTTTCCCAAGGCGCGCATCGTCTTTCAGAGCTTTCCCATCGCGGCCATCCATCCTTCGTCTGTCCAGGCGGCCGAGTACGGCCTGTGCGTGACCAGGCTGGGCGGCAGCACCGCCTTCTTCCAATTCGCCGCGGCGGTCTTCGACGGCCAGGATGGCCTCGCCACTCCCGACGGCGCCGCCCTCACCCTCAACAGCGCCGTCATCAAGGCGGGACTCGATCCGACCAAGGTCTCTGCGTGCGCCGCGACGCCTGAGATCAAGGCCAATGTCGATGCCTCAGTCAAGCTCGGCACCGACATCGGCATCACCCAGGTGCCAACGCTCGTCATCAACGGCCGTGAGGTTCCCGCCAACATCCCTTACGAAACGTTGAAGAAGATCGTCGCATTCCAGGCCAAGCTGGACGGCGTCCCCGCGCAATAGCCGATCTCCAATTGACCGTGCCCCATCCTTTTCGTCCACAGCGGACGAAAAGGGTGGGAATCCACGTTCCGCGTCGCATCTTCGCTTTACGAGGGACGGGGCAAATCCTCTACTGCGCTGCGCTCTTTTCCACCCGCATCATCGCCGTGTGTCCCGCCGCCTGCGGTCCGCGCACCACGCGCGGCGTCATCACAACCACCAGCGTCGCGTAGTTCTTCTGCAAATCCTTTTCCGTGGCGTTGTTCATCCCCGGGATCTCGCTGAGCCCCGGAGTTCCGCTAATCGCCTGGCTTTGCGACTTGTCCATCTCCGTGGCCACCACCGTCGCCTCGCCCTCCTTCAGCGTCACCACGCCGGTATACTCCCGGTTGTTGAGCACGGGATTGCCGTCGATCGAGGTTCCGGCAAGGCCGTTGACCTTCATTTCGAGGGTCAGCGCCACGGCGCCGTTGCGCAGCGCCTTGGGCGTGACTGTCAGCGTCAAACCCAGGTCCTGATACTGCACCATGGGAACGTTGGGCACCGTGCTCGAGAGCGACGAGAGCAGGGAACTCAGGCTGCTCGAAGTGCCTGCCCCCGTCAATCCCGGAATGTTAGGGACGCTTCCCGACAGGCTCGAATAGGAAGAGGTCTGGATGGGGTATTTTTCGCCGAGCTTGATCTCTCCCTTCTCGCCGTCCTCGAGGCGGAGCTGGACCTGATCGAGTTCGCGCGAATCAGACGAGTTCAGGCTGAAGTTGAAGGTGGCCGTCCCCAGTTCCAGCGCCGACTCCGTAAGGCCGCCGCCAAAGGTTGCGAACCCGCTCGAGAGCAGAGGGTTTGTCACCTGGCCTGAGGCAATCAGAATGCCCAGAATCGCCGCCCAGTCGCCGGGCGCTGCCAGCCCCGACGAAATGATCTGCTGGACCAGGCTTTGGTTTGCGTTCAGAATCGAATTTGCCTCCGAGTACAGGTTGAAGGCCGCGATGCCCTGCGGCAACTGCGCGCCTGTGTTGCGGCTGCTGGTATGCGCCACCTGGATGAGGCGCACATCGAGCAGCACCTGGCTGCGCCCCTCGAGGAGGCTCTGCATGGTGGCGTTGAAAGCCTCCAGCGTGCGCTGGGGAGCGCGCAGCATAATGGCGCGTTCGCTGAGCGAAAGCGTTGCCTGCTGCACGAGGAAGATACTCTTTGCCACCGACAAGACGTCGTTCAGCTCATCGTCGCTCATTCCGGTCAGGTAGACCGTTTCCACGTCCTGGCGCAGAAACTGATTGCGGTTGGTGCTGGAGTCGGCGGCTACCAGCGCGCGGTGGGCGTCCAGCGGCACGAAGAACGTGTCCGTGTCCAGGCTCAACACGCGCACGGCCTCTGCAAAGCTTGCGTCGTCCACATCGAACCGGGTCAGGAACGGGTGCACGCTGCTATCGAGCATGGCCGTCAGGCCGTAGGCGCGAAATACCTGAGAGATGATCTGCTTCCGATCTGCGTGCAGGTGAAAGCTGTGCACGCCGGGAGCGGGTTCCAGTTGCACGGGGCCGGCCAGTTTGCTCGCGCTTTGCTCGTAAAGCGGTTGTGGCTGGCTGCGCACGGCGTCGTCGGCCAGCTCGTCGAGATGCTGGTTGATTTCGATGTTCGTGGGGTCGAGCGCGCGGGCGCGCTCCAGGGCGACACCCGCTGCGGCCTCGTTGTTCAGCAGCCGATCCTTGGCTGCCTCCTGAATCAGCGCTGTGACCGCATGGTTGCGCGCCACATCGGCTGCCAGCCGATAGTCTGCATTCGTGGGATCGAGCGCGGCGGCCTGCGCGAAGCCCTTCATGGCCTCTTCGAACTGGCGATCGAGGAACAATTTGCTGGCAGCGAGATAAAGTTTGGCGGCGCGACGCCTGTCGCTGGAACGCGGCTGGGCAGTTTCGTGGTCCGGAACGGCACTGGGCGCGGCCTCCGGCGTGGTCCTGCCTTGCGGCGCGTTTTG
>Ga0326727_10028567_pt1 | contig 10130 bp, 8 predicted proteins | sample MB2enrmetagenome_FD_207643 | JGI IMG/M metagenome (GOLD analysis project Ga0326727, IMG submission 207643) | Lab enriched peat soil microbial communities from McLean, Ithaca, NY, United States - MB29MY | ecosystem: Environmental > Terrestrial > Soil > Wetlands > Peat | place: USA: New York...
TCGCACGGCTCGCGCCCACCGCCCTACGCCTGCTCCAGGCATATAACGTGCAGTCGTGTCTTATCGAGCGTGACGAACCACTGGCCACGCTGCTCGCCGCCTCGTCCGAGTGGCAGAAAGTCTACGCTGACGAACTGAGCGTCGTATTCGTGCGCGGGAGGGCTGGCGATTCTGGAGTTTTGGTACACTGATTTCGGACACGCATGACCACCAACACCGTATCTGTCGCTACAGATGTCCCGAGTCAAACTCCACGCCGATCCCTATTGAAAAGAGTGGTTTCCTTTCCAGCCCTGCTGGGGGCCCTGTTGGTGGCCGCGCTCTTTGTGCCCTTGTGTGACTTTAACCTGGACCCGGACGTTTGGTGGCATATCAAGGTCGGCCAGTCGATCCTGGCAACCCACCACTGGCCCACCGCCGACACTTATTCTTTCACCGTGCTGGGGACTCCCTGGATGGCTTACGAGTGGCTGGGTGAGACACTGCTGGCGGCTGTGCACGGGGCGTGGGGGCTTCGGGGGCTCATGGCGCTCGATCTAGCGCTAGGAGCCGCAATCTTACTGGCGCTGTACGCGTTAGCGTCGCTGCGGTCGCGCAATTCCAAGGCGGCTTTTGTGGCGTGTGCTCCGCTCTTGTCTCTCAGTGCGGCCTTATTCACACTGCGCCCGCAGATGGTGGGTTACTTTTTTCTTATTCTTACTCTAATCATCCTGGAGCGTTTTCGCCAGGGACGCGCTCGTACGCTGTGGCTGCTGCCCCCACTTTTCCTGTTGTGGGTGAACACTCACGGAAGCTTCGCGATTGGACTCTTCGCATTGGGCGTGTATGGGGTCAGCGGTCTGGTCGAGATTCGCTGGGGCAACCTCGAATCCATACGCTGGACGGCAGCCCAACGGCTTCGTCTGGGCTTGGTATTCCTGTCCAGCCTAATCGCCCTCGTTGTTACCCCCTATGGGCCGAAGCTGGCCGGCGTCCCCCTGGATATCGCTTTTTCTCACCCCATGGTTGTGTCTAGCATTTTAGAGTGGCAAAGCATGCCCTTCAACCTGCTAGTCGGCAAACTCTTCCTAGCCCTGGTGGTCGGGTTCCTGCTGGCGCAGACCATTTTCCGGTTCAACTGGCAGTTGGCGGAAATGACCCTTTTTCTTGTAGGTTTAGTGGCGGCTTGCCTCCATGCGCGCTTACTCCTGGTCTTCGTCCCGTTCTGCGCACCCGTCTTTGCTGTGATCCTGAGCCGCTGGATACCACCCTACGAGCCCGGCAAAGACAAATATGCCTTGAATGTCCTCTTGATGATTGCGATCATGGCAGGCATAGTTCGATTCTTCCCCTCACGGAAACAGCTTGGGGGCCAAGTAGCTGAGCATTCGCCGGTGAAAGCCGTCCGATATCTCGAGCAGCATCCCCCGCCGCAGCCCATGTACAACAACTACGGCTACGGCGGCTATTTGATCTATACGCTTGACGGGCAGAATAAGGTGTTCATTGATGGACGGACAGACACTTACGAGCCCTCTGGTGTCCTCGCCGATTATGGGAGCATCAGCGGGGCCTCGCCTAACGTCTTTGCCCTTCTATGGGCGTATAACGTGCAGTCGTGCCTTATCGAGTCTCACGAACCCCTGGCCACCTTGCTTGCCGCCTCGTCTGAGTGGAAGAGGGTTTACGAAGACGAAGTGAGCGTCGTTTTTGTGCGCAGGCAGGCTCGAAAATAGGAGCTTCAAAATAGGGTATCAGGTAACTGGTATCCCGAGCGCAACCGATTGAATATAGTGCTCACTGTGACCGAACCTGCAAATTCGGAGAAGAAGGCCATCGGGAAGTTGTTGAGCCAACACTGGTCGCTATTCGCGGCCACTGCCGTTTTCGGCCTCGTTACCATCTTACTCTTCGTTACCTGCCGAAGAGGTGACCGTGGCCACTTCGTCTACGCCCTCGACGACATCTACATCTCGATGGCTGTGGCAAAGAATTTTGCCTTCCATGGCGTGTGGGGAGTCACCGCCTACGAATTTGCGTCTTGCCAATCCACTATTCTTTGGCCCGCGGTGCTTGCGGCGATCTTCCGCCTCGTGGGGCCGAGTGAGTCAGCGCCCTTGGTCATGGCGACTTTGTTCGCCTGCCTTTCGATATGGCTCAGCTATGTCGTCCTGAAGAGGTTTCGGCTGGTCCAAGTCGACATATTGACCACCCTGCTGGCGATCATTTTTCTCACTCCGCTTCCGCCGCTTGTGCTTGCTGGGATGGAGCATACCTTACAAATCGCCACCGCCATTCCGTTCTTCTGGTTAGTGGCCGACGAACTCTCGGATGAAAACCCGGGGACGTCGAGGCGGCCATCCCGTTGGCTATGGGTGCTCGCCCCCCTCCTGACGCTAACTCGCTACGAAGGCTTGTTTCTCGCATTCGCCGCTTGCTCGCTTTTTCTCTTGCGCAAACGCTGGCGCTACGCGTTCGGCTTAGGCGGGCTGGCGCTCGCGCCAGTTATAATCGTCGGCAGCCTGTCGGCATGGAAAGGCTGGTTCTGGCTGCCCAGTTCGATCTACCTCAAGGCGAATCTACCACGAGTGGTCAGAAGTGCGCAGAACATCGTTCCTAATATTCGCGGGACGTTCGCGTGGTCGGCAGTTAACAGCCGGGACGTCCTTGGGTGTGGGTTCGCCCTTCTGTTACTGCTTTTATTGTTGATGATGAAAGACCGGAAGCTATGGAGAAGAAGCACGGTAATGATTCTCCTGTTTCTCATTTCAGCCGTATTGCACGTGAAATTCGCCGGTTTCGGCTGGTTCTTCAGATACGAAGCTTACCTGGTGGCGCTCGGCTTATTGATTCTCTCGGCGGGCGCTTTTGAGTGTGTGCTGAGGTCGCGTGACGGTCGTTGGGGAAAGGTCGATACGGGCGTTGCTGCCCTATTGCTCATCTTCCTGGCCTTCGGGGTTTTCCCCGTCCTCGTCAAACGAACGATCGATGCTGTGCGGCTTACCCCGGAGGCCTCAAGAAAGATCTTCGAACAACAATATCAAATGGGCCAGTTCGTGGGCCGGTTCTACCGGGGCCAGTCCGTTGCGGTCAACGACATCGGGGCTGTGAGTTACTTTGGCGCCCCTCGACTATTAGATCTCTGGGGAATCGGCAGCATCGATGTTGCAAAGGAGAGGGTCAAAGGGTACTTAAGCCAGTCACAAATCGCCCGGCTCACGATCGCCAGAAACACGAAGATTGCAATTCTCTACGCCGATGCCTTCAAAGATGGGTCCTTCGCCACGGAAGGACTACCCTCGCAGTGGAAGGTCGTAGGCACTTGGACGGATACGGATACCATCTTTAGCGACGAAGCGACCGTTACTTTCTTTGCGGTCGATCCCACTGAAGAAACACGGCTCACCAATGCCTTGCAGCACTTCGCCTCACAACTGCCGCCTGGCGTGCTTCAAGCGGGGCCGTACACCATAGCGTCTGACTCGATTCCTGAGTCGCCGCAATCACCCTAGTGGCGCCACAAGACGCCTGGCCGCCGGCGCTATCAGGGGTGGATGAAATAAATCATGCAGGTTACCAAGACGTTTGCAAGCCCGGAACCGCTGCTTGGCGACGCCGCCGAGAAAGTGCCTCGCGTAGAGCGAACCAACCGTTCGGCGCCCGGCGCAATCGCCCGCAAGATTTTCTCCTTTCCTGTGTTTCTCGGCGCATTGCTGGTGGCAGGTGTCTTCCTGAACTTGTGCGCCCGGCTCCAAAATGATGCTTCCCTGCCCACCGGTCACTGGCACGCGACTTTTGTGGAGGGAGATACTTTCTGGCACATTGCCGCCAGCCAGCGCATCCTGGCCACGCACACTTGGCTTACCACCAATTACTGTTCCTTTACTCCTCCCGCGAGCGATTGGCTGGTCTACGAATGGCAGGGCGAGGCGGGCGTGTCGGCGGGTCAACTGTGATGGGCCACTCATTTAAGCTGTCGGTAGTGATTCCGGTCTTCAACGAGCGCGCGACGATCGAGGAGGTCGTCCGCCGCGTGCGGGCCGTCGACATTGAGAAGGAGATTCTGATCGTTGATGATGGCTCTGTCGACGGGACGCGCGAAGTCCTGGCAGAGCTGGCGGGCGCCGGGAGGGGCTCCGGAGCGGCGGGGCGCGACCTCCGCGTGTTTTTTCAGGAAAGAAACATGGGCAAGGGCGCCGCCCTGCGCCGCGGATTCAAAGAAGCCCGGGGCGATATCGTGATTATCCAGGATGCCGATCTCGAGTACCACCCGGAGGACTTCCACAAGCTCATCGAGCCCATCTGGAGCGGCGTGGCGGATGTGGTGTACGGATCGCGCTTTTTGGGCGGGCCTCATCGCGTCCTGTTTTTCTGGCATTACGTTGGGAACAAGTTCCTCACCACGCTGTCAGATATGGTGACGAACCTCAACCTCACCGACGTCTGGACGTGTTACAAGGTGTTCCGGAGAGAGGTTCTGGAGCGGCTCGATCTCCGTGAGGATCGCTTCGGATTCGAACAGGAGATTACTTGCAAGGTGGCCGCGGGCGGGTGGCGGGTGTACGAGGTGCCGATCTCATATTACGGGCGTACTTACGCCGAAGGGAAGAAGATCACCTGGAAGGATGGCTTTCGCGGCCTTTGGTGCGTCCTCCGCTACAGCTTTGGGACCCGGCGAACCCAACCGCCAAGGTCGGGTGGCGTGCCGGGCACTTAGACCCAGGCGGGAAGGGCGAGATCAAATCCTGCTCGTGCCTGGCTGCGCCGCTGCCGCTCTGAGGAGCGGAGGTGGCGTATGCCATGCAGGTGAGCAAGGTACTTACGCGCCCGGAACCGCCCCGGGTACGGGCTCCGGTCGCTGTTTTCGTGCTGGCGACTTTGCCCGCCAGGCAGCCGCATGGCGACCATGGGCGGTGATCTGGCGCGGAGAACATATGAGAAGATACGTGGCGTTCGGCCTACTCTTTAGTTTTGCGGCGGCGCTCTTTCTTTTGACGTCAGCGCTCCAGCCGGCAAGTGTTCGCAATCGACTTGATTTCCTGATGCTTTATACAGGCGGTACAATTGTTAAGCAGGGTTTGAGGGGTAAACTCTACGACTACGAGACTCAACTGGCCGTTCAACGTAACTTTGGCCATGAGCAGCCATTGCCCTACAATCACCCACCCTTCGAGGCTCTGGTGTTTTTGCCGTTTGCGTACCTTTCCTATCGGCGGGCCTATCTCTTGTGGGGTGTGGTTAACATCGCAGTCCTGACCACTGTGTCATTTTTGTTGGGTCCCTACTTCAGACACTTTGACACCGGGTCGAGGCTAGTCTTGGTCGGCGTGGCAATCTTCCCGCTCGTCGCCGTGGTCAGTGGAGGCCAGGACTCGGCATTGCTTCTCCTAGCCTATGTCTTGGCCTTCCTCAACCTGAAGAAGAACCGCGACCTCTTGGCAGGTTGTGCGCTGGCTATGGGCCTGTTCAGGTTTCAGCTTGTATTACCTATGTTGGTCGTGTTCCTGGTAAGGAGGAGGTGGAAGGTTGTCCTAGGTGCTCTGGCTGTCGGTGGCGTGTTTACGCTTGTGTCGCTCCTGCTGGCCGGATGGGGAGGATGCTTGTCGTACTGCAACCTGCTGCTGTCGATGACCGGGAAAGCAAACCGGAACATGGCGTACATCGTTCAGACCGAGATGCCTACGCTGCGCGGTTTTACCTATCTGGTGCTGGGGGGGAGGCTGAGCCCTCGCTACCTTGGCATTTTCATCGCGCTTGGCTCCGTGGCGTTGGTTTGGTGGTTAGTGCGCCGCTGGGGCCAGGTTGAGAAACTAGAGGACCGCACTTTCGATCTCTTGTTTTCGCTCAGCGTTGTGGTCTCCATCTTGGTGACGTACCACCTGCTTCTGCACGACCTGCTTTTGCTCGTGCTCCCTGTGACGATTGTGCTGGATCGCTGCGCGCAGGCGGCTTCCCGGACGGGGAATAGGTTGTGGGGATTGGGCAAGCCGCTGCTGGTGATGCCTCTAGTTGGCCTGTCCTTGACCCAATTGGGCCTCATCACGGCGGATGCTACGCGTTTCTTGGGCGTGTCGTTCTGCTTTCTGCTGCTTTTCGCTCTTGCAATTTCCCGGGAGATCGCGGTGTGTCAGAACGCACCGAGCCGCGAGTAATCTCCCGACGCGGTCGCGCCCCAGTGCTGGGCTTCGTCGAAACAGCAGGCCTCTGTGCCACCGGGGTCCACGCGCGTAGGGCGGCGCGTGGCTAGCTGAAAGTGGAGACGGTCCAGTTCACGCTGAACGAGAGTCGCGTTGGAGCGGCCCCGAGCGGTGGAGATCAAGTACACCATGCAGGTTACGAAGGCGCCTACAAGCCCGAAACGGCCCGCCGGCTTCGCCGCCGAGAAAGTGCCTCGCGTAGAGCGGACCAACCGTTCGGCGCCCGGCGCAATCGCCCGAAAGGTTTTCTCCTTCCCGGTGTTTCTCGGCGCACTGCTGGTGGCAGGCGTCTTCCTGAATTTGTGCGCCCGGCTCCAAAATGACGCTTCCTTGCCCACCGGTCACTGGCACGCGACTTTTGTGGAGGGAGACACTTTCTGGCACATAGCCGCCGGCCAGCGTATCCTGGCCACGCACACTTGGCCCACTACCAACTACTATTCTTTTACCGCCCCCAACAGCGAATGGCTGGCCTACGAATGGCTGGGCGAGGTGATGATGGCGGGGGCGTCCCGCCTGGGCGGGTCGCGCGCGCTGATGGCGCTGCTCACGGCGCTGGCCTCGGCGATTCTCCTGTTGCTCTATTATTACGCTTATATCCACAGCGGCAATATCAAGGCAGCACTTGCCGCCTGTGCGGCCGTGTGGCCCCTGCTAGGACTATGCTTCACCTTGCGGCCCCAACTCCTCGGCTACATTTTTCTGCTACTCACCCTGATTTGCCTGGAACGCTACCGCCAGGGGTTGCAGAAATCGCTCTGGCTGCTCCCGGGTGTTTTCGTGCTGTGGGTCAACACCCACGGCACATACAGCCTTGGCCTGCTGGCGATCGTTGTCTATTGGGCAGCCGGGCTCAAGGACTTCCGCGTGGGGAATCTCGAGAGCAAAGCGTGGACGCCCGGCCAGCGGCGGCGCCTGGGCTTAGTTCTGCTGCTTTGCGCTTTGGCGCTGCTGGTGAACCCCTACGGACCGCGCCTGCTCCGTTACGAGATGAGCGCCGCTTTCTCCCAGCCCGTGAACATGGCTTGGTTTCAGGAGTGGCAGCCCCTGGCCTTCAACGAGTTCTTCGGCAAGTGGTTTCTAGTGCTGCTGTTTCTGTTCTTTCTTGCGCCGATGGTCTGGCGTTTCCGGCCGCGCCTCGAGGTTTTGGCTCTGGTGCTCCTCGCAGCTTACATGGCCTGCCTCCACCAGCGCTTTGCGGTCTTCTTCGCCATCGTCATCGCGCCTGCCCTGGCCGCGCTGATCGCCAATTGGTGGCCAGGGTACGATGCGGCGAAGGACAAACCCATCCTGAACGCCGTTTTGATCCTGCTATTTGCCGCGGGGCTGGCCGCGCTCTTCCCCTCGACCGCCAGCTTGCAGCGGGTGATTGACCTCAACCAGCCCCGCCGCGCTGTAGACTACATGCGCCGGCGCCCCGTGCCCGGGCCCATGTTCAATGACCAGTTTTGGGGCGGCTATTTGATCTGGGCCTTCGAGGGGCAGCATCCGGTCTTCATCGACGGCCGCTGCGATGCCTATGAGCCCTCGGGCGTGCTTGCGGACTACATCAAGATTATTCGCACGGACCCGGCCGCGCTCGAGCTTCTGGAAAAATATGGGGTGCGTTCCTGCCTCATCGAGCGGGGTGGTTCTCTTTGCGCCGTGCTCGAGGCGCGGCCGGAGTGGCGCCGCGTTTACCAGGACGACCTGAGCGTTCTGTACGTTAGGGGAAATGGTAAATTGTGAATGGTAAATAGTAAATTCTAGTTGGTTCGATTGTGGATTCCCGCCTTCGCGGGAATGACGAAATTCGGGGCAGATAAGGCGGTTCGATGACCGCAGGCGAAACTCAGCTCACTCCCTATTCCACAAAGCCTTTTCCACGCGCGGCTCTCTGTTGCTTGTTGCTGGCTATTGCCGGGGCGTTGCTCGCCCCCGTTTGGACTGTGCGGTACGTGCCTCTGGTGGATTACCCGAATCATCTGGCAGGCGCTTTTGTGCTCGCCCACCTGAAAGATCCTGCCTTCCAATTCTCCCGCTTCTACGCCTCAGACTGGAATACTTACCCTTACCTCGCCATGGACGCGATCCTGCTGGGCTTGCAACGGTTCCTCACCATTGAGATTGCCGGGCGAGTGCTGCTGAGCCTCTGCCTGTTGGCCGTTCCTGCTGCGGCGTGGTTCTTCCTACGGCAGGCGAATCCCGGACAGGAGAGCCTCGCACTTTGGTCGTTGCTGGTTTCGAACAACCTCTACTTTTTTCTATTCGGTATGCTGAACCTGCAACTCAGCCTGGCTCTTTGCCTGGTCGTATTGGGTTTCTGGCTGAAGTTTGTCAAACGGCCCAGGCTGTCATTGTGGTGCCTGCTTTTGATTCTAACCACTGCTCTTTACTTCACCCACTTGCTGGGGTTCGCGATTGCCGGCCTGGTGATGACTGCTTATGCGGTGTTCGCCCGCCTGCCCCTCCGCCGGATGCTGAGTTCGTGGGTACTATTCGTCCCCGGCGTAGTCTTCTATCTGCATTGCAGGGTTCATGTGGCGTCCGCTTTGTCGCTGCAATTCCGGGGCTTCGCGGGAAAAGCCAAAGGCTTGCTGCTCTTGATGGCCGGTTGCTCCCCGGCCCTCGATTTCTTCACATGGCTCGTGATCGGCGGGGCGTTTGTGATTGCCAGACTAGCCTACTCCGAGTTCAAGTGGAACTATCGCTGGCTGGGTGTCGTGGGGTGCTTATTCGGCATGTATTGGGTGTTTCCGTCTGTTTATGGAGCGACAAGGGTTGCCGATATACGGCTCTTGCCTTTTCTCTTCGTTTTGGCTCTGGCAGCGGTCAACCTGGGCCGTAGGGCGCGGCTGATCGGACTGGTGGCGGTGGTTCTGTTTGCGCTGCGCGCGGGCGAGGTCGAACGCCATTTCATCTCCGTGCAGCCTCACCTCGAGCAGCTTTCCGAGTCCTTTTCTTCTATTCCTCGAGGCGCACGCGTCCTCCCGGTGATTGACTGGTGGCAAGCGGGTTCGGCAATGGAGAGGGAGTTTTGGGCTTATGGCGTCATCCGCCGGGGTTGGTTTTCGCCCTGCTTGTTCCACGACCCGGGCGTGCAGCCCTTCCGCATCAAGCTTCGGGCCTACGCCCCTTGTTCACCCAACTGGGTCCGCCTTGAGTCCTGGGATTGGGGCCGCATTCGGAACGAGTTCGACTACGCCTGGGTCTGCGGGGCGCCGCAGGCTTCTGCTCCCCTCTCCGAAATTGGTGAGCTCACTGCCCAACAGGATGATCTTCGGATATTTCAATTGCAGTCGGGCGGCTTGCGGTGATAAACGACGAAACCCGGGAATTCGGCCGCGAGATTATAGGAGCCGGAAATAAAACTGGAAAGGCTCGGGTAAAGGGAGAGGTACTGCTCGGAATCCAAAGTGGTCAGTGATATGTCGGGAACCTCATCGCCCCGCGCCACCACCAGGAATGCAGGCGGCGATTTCTCGAGATCGCGAACCAGTTCGTCCCGCCATTCCGGCGGACCCCAGGGGGAGATTAACGGGTGGTTTGTTACCACGAAACGAGTCGGCGGGTGCAGTCCCGTCATGTAGTAGATCAACGGAGCCGTACCCCAGATGAACATGCCGTCGCCGGGCGAAGAAAGCCGGTGTAGATACTCGATCACCTGTGCCTGACCCTCAAGTTGTTCGATCGACGAACGCAGCTCTGGATACCTGGCAAAGAAGTCGCGCGAATCCCGCCGCCACCATGCCACGTCCCGGTAGCGCCTCGTTATCGCCTTCACTTCCGTGCGTAGCGGCCCAACCACAATGATGGCCAGAAGGGCGCCTGTCAAAAGCTTCGTCGTCCACTGTCGGCCTGGTTTCTGGGCTCGACCCTTCAAACCCTCATAGATTTTCCAAGCCAGGTATCCCCAAATGGCTGCGAGAAACGGGTAAGTTGTTTCGAACGCGTACGGGAAAAAGTGAAGTTGCG
>Ga0326727_10028568_pt1 | contig 10130 bp, 8 predicted proteins | sample MB2enrmetagenome_FD_207643 | JGI IMG/M metagenome (GOLD analysis project Ga0326727, IMG submission 207643) | Lab enriched peat soil microbial communities from McLean, Ithaca, NY, United States - MB29MY | ecosystem: Environmental > Terrestrial > Soil > Wetlands > Peat | place: USA: New York...
AGAGTACAGACAACTTCCGGTCTCGAGTGTTCTTTATTGACCACTCTTGACAGACAGAATTACCTATTTAGAGAAATGCTTGGAGAAGATGTACCGTTTCGGGCCTCATTATGCCCGTTTGCACTCCTCCACTGGAATCGCCATTTGCTCGACGATCTCCAGGCCGAAGCCTTCCAGTGCGGGAATATGCATGGGGGTGTTCGAAAGCAGACGGATGCGGCGGATGCCCAGGTCGGAGAGGATCTGGCCGCCCAGGCCGATGGCGCGCAAAATGCGCCCGGTGCGGGCTTGGGAACCCTCACGCGCGCGCAGTTGCTGATGCAGGACAAGCTGACCGGCATTCAACTCCGGCGCAACGTTCACGGCCGCCGCTCCACCTGGCTCAAAAGCAATGGCCGGCGCAGCCGCGCGGTCGATCTCAAAGCCACGCGAGGTGTTGTGCAGGTAGAGCAAGACACCGCAACCCTCCTCGGCGATCATGCGCATGGATTGATCCAGAATCTCGCGGCAATTACAGTCAGCCGCAAAGACGTCGCCCGCCGTGCAGCGGGTGTGAACGCGCACCAGGACGGGGCGCTCGCAGGGTGGGCGCATCTCAGCCGACCCGTCAAAAAATGCCGGGCAGCCGTCGCACAGGTCACCGCGCACCAGCGCAATGTGGCTCTCGCCGCCGTTCACCTGGCTCTCGTAGGCGATCATGCGGAACTCGCCGTAACGGGTCTGGATGCGGCTCTCTCCGGCGCGCACAATGTAGCGCTCGTGGCGCAGCCGGTAGCGGATCAGCTCCGCCACGGTCAGAATCCGCAGCCCGTGCTCCCGGCAGAAGGGAATGAGATCGGGAACGCGGGCCATGGTGCCGTCGTCCTTCATGATCTCGCAGAGCACAGCGGATGGGTTCAGCCCCGCCAGGCGCGCCAGGTCAACCGAGGCCTCGGTCTGCCCGGCGCGCACCAGCACCCCACCCCGGCGAGCGCGCAGGGGAAAGATATGGCCGGGGCGGGCCAGGTCGGCTGCGGTAGAGCGCGGTGCGATGGCCGTCTGGATGGTGTGCGCCCGGTCATAGGCGGAGATGCCGGTGGTCACGCCCTCGCGCGCTTCAATCGACTCGGTAAAGGCCGTGCCGAAGCGCGAGGTGTTCTGCTGCGTCATGGGGAAGAGGCGCAGATAATCGGCGCGCTCCTCGGTCAGCGTCAGGCAGATCAATCCCCGGCCATGCTTGGCCATGAAGTTGATGGCCTCCGGGGTGACAAACTCGGCGGCCAGGGTCAGGTCGCCCTCGTTTTCCCGGTCCTCATCGTCGACCACAACGATCATGCGTCCGGCGCGCACCTCGGCCAATGCGCCGGTAACGTCGGTGAAGGGAGGCTCGAAGGTGCGCGGGGCTTCTGGCATCGGCTCTTCTATTCTCGCCGATGGCAGCGGCAGAGGGCTACTCTCCTTCCTCCTAAGCAGCCGGAGAAGGAAAAAAGCACTGCCGGACGGGCCAGAAGCAAGAGATACCGCCGGTTTTGACAGCAGAATGCGAGTCAGATCGCGTTTTTTGCTTCCATTTTTCATTTTGAAGGAATTAATCTCAAGCTGACACTTGGGGCGGCCCATGATGCTCATTCCCAAAAACCGGACGTGGATCGCCATAGCGGGATTCCTGATGGCTACGGCCATGGGCGCTACCGGTGGTTTGCTCCTGGGCCGCGTGTATCTCGAAAAGAAAGCCGAAAGCGGCCTCGTCGCCAAAGCCATTCAAATATATGGAATGTTCGAAAGCGTGAAGGCGGAGGGCTACTCGATGCTGGCCGCTCTCAAAGCTGCAAACCTTCCCGCCTGCTCCGAAGCCGAACTGGCACGCTTTCGCCAGTTGGTTTATCAATCCGTCGATTTTCGGGATGCGGGAAGAATGAGCGGCGGAAGGCTGGAATGTTCGGCGGAATTTGGCCGGGGCACTTTGCCGGAGACACAATTCCAGCCCGCCAGCAGGTTCCCTGATGGATCGGAGGTCTATGTCAATCTGCCGCCCTATCACTATGACCATGGGCTCGCCATACTTTTGCGGAAAGGAGATTTCTTTGTCGAGGAAGATCCGAACACGATCAATCGCTGGCGGGTCGTCAACAAGGACTATGAAACCTATACGAGGATCTATCCAGGAAATGCCTGGAGGCGGATTTCAGGCCTTCCGCCCAAGATCAATACTGCCATAACAAACCACAACGGCCGGGGAAGTGTGGGAGACACTCTGTATGGCACGCAATGCGCCATCGATGGTTCCGCCTGCGCGGTTGCCTATGGCTCGCTCTCCGAGACGCTCCAGGCAAATCGCCGTCTCCTGATCTTCTACTCGGCCTTTGGCGCGCTTTTCGGCGCGTTTGTCGTGCTGGTCTACCTGCTCATCCATTGGCATAGCCAGAGCATGGCGCAACAATTGCGCCGGGCAATCCGGAAAGACCGGCTGAGGCTGGTCTATCAGCCGATTGTCGATCTGCGGAGCGGACGCGTGGTTGGGGCGGAGGCGCTGGCGCGTTGGACCGATGAGGACGGCTTCGCGGTGAGCCCTGAGATCTTTGTGAGGCTGGCTGAAGAGCGAGGCTTCATCGGCGAGTTGACCACATTGGTGGTGCGTCATGCGCTGCGCGATTTCGGCAAATTGCTGCGCGAGAATTTGGATTTCCGGCTGAACATCAACGTTACGGCATTGGACTTAGCCGATGAAAAATTTCTGCCCATGCTGGAGACCTCTCTTGCCAATGCCGGCGTAGCGCCGCCCAGTCTGGGCATAGAGGTGACGGAGGGATCCACCGCCAACAAGCAAGTGGTGATGGATGCCATTTATCAACTGCGCAAGCGGGGCCATAGCGTGGAGATTGACGACTTCGGCACGGGCTATTCCAGCCTGGCCTACTTGAAGGATCTTGCCGTCGGCGCAATCAAGATCGATCGGGCTTTTATTCACGCCATCGGGACCGGCGCGGTGATTGACGGAATTATGCCGCAGATACTGGCTATGGCCGAAACTCTCCAGATCGCGGTCATTGTCGAAGGCATCGAAACCGAAGATCAGGCGCAATATTTCGCCGGTTCAAAGAGGCCATTGCAAGGGCAGGGATGGCTCTTTGGCCACCCGGTTCCCGCCGATCAGTTCCAGCGCAAATGAACCATGCGGCTCTGCGCTTGCAGCGCGCGCGGGCCAGCCGAACCCTCCACCGTCGATCTTTGCAGATTATTTCCCATCCGCTTGATAGACTGCGAAACAGGCTCGAATTTCGGGCGGCGGGAGGCGAAAAACAGCCTACCCCCCTCCCTGTGGAAATCATTTTTCTGCCCCTCCATTGCTTGTAACTTGCAAGAAATCAACAGCTTGCATTTTCAGCCTGTTGACGAATCAGTAACTGTAGACCCCCGATTTTGCCCCTATTTAACCCTAAAACGGGCTGATTTAACCCCAAAATGGCCTGAAATCGGCTGCTTTTTGATGGATTCCTGCTGGCAGAATTGCAGTTGGCCTGATTGGCCTCACAATTTGCATCAGAGGCGATACAATTTCAGGCAACTGGCGCTGAAAAGGAAGAATCCGGCGAATGGATTGCCGGCAAGCCTGGCGTCTCGAATCAACGGAGGTACGCAATGCGCAGGTTTATTCCAACTCTTGCGGCGGCTCTGTTGCCGTTGCTGCTTGTCATGCCGGCTGCCCCGCAACCGTCCAACGGCGCAGGCGGGCAAAATCAGGAAGCAATGACGGCTGATTACAACCAGGCAATGGTTGCCAAGGAGTGGCTCCGCGCCATTACCCTGGCACAGCAACTGGTGGCGCAAAAGGCTACGTCGGTGAATCTGAAGTTACTGGGGAATGCGCAGCTTTACTCCGGCGCGGCAGATGCTGCCCTGGCGACCTATGAACAGGCCCTGGCCGCGGCGCAACAGGAAAAGCCCGCCCAAGGCCAACCATTGAACGAGTGGAAGGACGGCCTGGCGGAGATCTACACTGGCAAGGGCAATGCGCTGCTGAAACTCAAGCGCACCGCGGAGGCGATCGAGTTGTATAACCAGGCCGCGGGGTTTGCGGCCAACGCCGGGAAGGCTTACTTCAATGTCTGCGCCGTGTACTACAACAACGGCAACACAAAGGATTCGGCGGCGGCCTGCCGCAAGTGCGTGCAGGCGGACCCCACGAGAGCCAATGCATGGTTCGTCCTGGCGTCAGATCTTTTTGCAGATGCGCCTACAGAGAACAGCAAAGTCGTGGCCACAGCGGAGATGCGGGAGGCGCTGGAGAAGTATCTCGCTCTGGCCCCTGACGGCCCTCACGCCGCCGACGTGAAAGCCATGCTGCAGATGCTCACCAAGTAGGAGGATGCACTTCGGCGTTTGCACGCTCAATAGAGCATTTTCGGAAATGTATAGCCCGGATTGTACTGGCATCCCACCCATTCCGCAGAATAACGCGGAATGGATGGGGCAACGAAGTCTACAGTGAAAACGAAAATACTCTCGGGTGAAATCAGAACCACCAAGACAGCAAAAGCGCCACCCGAAGGCGGCGCTTTCACTGGAAACACGCAGAAATGTGAACGGCTTATAAAGCTGATTCAATCTCAAAACCCCAGGCCTCGAGAAGAGCCTCGGGAATGTATTTGGAATTCTTGTTGCGGCGCGCCCACTCCCGCAGACGGGTGGACCGGATGTACTGGTCGGGGCTGAGCTTGAACTCCTTCACAATCTGCTCGAAGGAGGTCACTGTGGGCACAACCGGGCCGATGGGCTCAGGCTTGCCCCAATTTGGATTTCCACGACGTTTTGCCATCGATTTGTTGTCCTTAGAGAAGGTGTGTTGCCTTTAAATCCAGAACCACGGGCCGGGGGACTCTGACTGGCCCGGAGGAAGAAGTACACTCCTATTTTACGGATTTTTCCTTCAGAAATCAATAGTAAAAATGCACATTTTTAAGAACAAAAGTCCATATCATTTTTAACCCAGAAACACTACTATGTTGCTCTTTCTGAATGGATTAGTAAATTATTAACGGTTGATGAAAGGCGGGCGTCATGCTGGGCGAGACCTAGTTTTGCACCAAAATGGGAAGCGAATGGAACCTATGCGCACCAGGCGTTGAAAGCTCCTGCCCTGACGGCCGCAGCCATGGCGTCGATGTCGCGCGCCAGAACGCGGTCCTCGTCCAGCCTCGGCACAATGGCCCTCACCACCGAGTGAGCGCGTTCCACCTCGCGGCTGGCATGGAGCGGCCTGCGGAACTCCAGTCCCTGCGCCGCGCACATCAGCTCGATGGCGATAACCCGCTCGGCGTGCTCGACAATCTGGCGCAGCTTGAGCGCACCGGTCATGCCCATGGAGACATGATCTTCCTTGCCGCCATCAGTGGGAATGCTGGAGGCCGACGAGGGATGGGCCAACACCTGGCACTCGTTGATGAGCGCCGCGGCCACAATCTGCGCGATCATGAAGCCCGACGAGAGGCCCGGATCGGGCGACAGGAAGGCCGGCAGCCCTTCGTTGATGTCCATGTTCAGCAGCCGGTCAATGCGCCGCTCGGTGATGCCGGCCAGATCGGTGAGCACGATGGCTGCGTAGTCAAAGGCATAGGCCAGTGGCGCGCCATGAAAATTCCCCCCTGATAGCACCGCTCCGCGGTTTTGTGTTTTGGAGGAGATTTCTGGGAACACAAGTGGATTATCCGTAGCCGAACCCGATTCAATCTCCAGGATTGCGCGCACGTGCTCCAGCGCATCGCGCACCGCTCCATGCACCTGCGGCATGCAGCGCAGGCAATAGGCGTCCTGCACGCGCGAATCCGCGGTACGATGCGACTCGCGAATGGGAGAATCGGCGAGCAGCTCGACCAGATGCTCCGCCGAGCGAATCTGTCCGGCGTGCGGACGGGCCTGGTGAATGCGCGGATCGAAGGCGGCCGGCGTGCCCATCAGCGCCTCCAGACTCATGGCTCCCGCCAGGTCGGCCAACTGCGCCACGCGCTTAGCGCGCGCTACGGCCAATGCTCCCACGGCGGTCATGGCCTGCGTCCCGTTCAGGAGCGCGAGGCCCTCCTTGGCCGCCAACACGATGGGCTGCAATCCGGCTCGCTTGAGCGCCTCGCCGCCGGCCATGCGCTCGCCCCGGTAAAACGCCTCGCCCTCACCGATGACGACCAGCGCAAGGTGAGCCAAGGGCGCAAGGTCGCCGCTCGCACCTACCGAGCCTTTTTCGGGGATCACAGGGTGCACTCCGGCGTTCAGGAGCGCCACCAGCAGCTCCACCAGGGCAGAGCGGCAGCCGCTGAAGCCTTTGGCTAATACATTTGCCCTGAGCAGCAGCATGGCCCGCGACTCAGATTCGCTCAGTGGCTGGCCCACTCCGCCGGCGTGGCTGCGCACCAGGTTGGTTTGCAACTGAGCAAGATTTCCGGCGGGAATGCGCACATCCGAGAGCTTGCCGAAGCCGGTGTTGACCCCGTAGACCGTCTCTCCGCGGGTGAGAATCTCCTCGATCAGCGCCCGGCTCTGGGCCACGCGGGCCAAGGCGGCGGGCGCAATGGCTACCGGACGGCGGGTAAGCGAAACAGCCTCGATCTCGGCCAGCGTCAGCGGCTGGCCGTCCAGAATCAAGCAATCCTCGGGCAAGGAATCCATGAGCCGATATTAAGCCGCGGAAGTGCTTCGGTCCAGAGCGACAGTGCCGGCAGAATCTTCGGGAAGTGGAGTTTATTTCCCTATTTTGTCGAGAGCGCGATTGAGTTCGAGGACGTTGACCCGGGGCTCGCCTAGCAGGCCTAACTGGCGCGGGGTGGTGTGTTGCTGGATGAGCTGGCGCACGCTCTCCGGGCTGAGGTTGCGGGCTTTGGCCACGCGGGGAACCTGGAAGTCAGCGGCGTCGGGGGTGATGTCGGGATCGAGCCCGGAGGCGGAGGTGGTGACCAGATCGATGGGCACTGGCTTGCCGGGGTTCTCCTTGGCGAGCGCGTCGACGGAAGACTGAATGCGTGTGATCAGCGCTTTATTGGACTGGGCGAGATTGGAGCCGCCGGAAGCAGTGGCGTCGTAGCCGTTGCCCGCGGTTGAGGGGCGGGGATGGAAGTAGCGGTCGGAGGTGAAGCTCTGCGCCAGCAACTCGGAGCCGATGACGGCGCCGTCGTTGAGCTTGATGAGGCTGCCCGAGGCCTGGTAAGGAAAGAGGACGCCGGCGATGCCGGTGACCAGCAGCGGATAGCCCAGGCCCAGCAGGAGTGCGGTCACGAGGGTGAAGCGAATCGATGTCTTCCAGACGGAGTGCATTTTTGTTACTCCTTCAAGAGCCGATGCCGGCTCCATGAAACCTATTAGCGGAGTTAGCGGTGTTAGCGGAGCTAGCGGAGTTAAAACTGTTCATAAACTGCATGGCTAACATCGCTAACCGCACGAACACCGCTTTCTTTACGCCAGATGCAGCGCTACCAACGCCAGGTCAATGGCTTTGATGCCGATGAACGGGATGATGATGCCGCCCACGCCGTAGATCAGCAGGTTGTTGCGCAGCAGAATATCGGCTGCCTTGGGTTTGTACTTGACGCCTTTCAAAGCCAGCGGGATGAGCGCCACGATGATCACCGCGTTGAAGATGACCGCTGAGAGGATGGCCGACTGGGGCGAGTGCAGGAACATGATGTTCAGCACGCCCAGCACCGGGAAGACGCCAGCGAACATGGCGGGGATGATGGCGAAGTACTTGGCCACGTCGTTGGCAATGGAGAAGGTGGTGAGCGCGCCGCGGGTCATCAATAGCTGCTTGCCGATTTCCACGATTTCGATGAGCTTGGTAGGGTTGGAGTCCAGATCGACCATGTTGCCGGCTTCCTTGGCGGCTTGCGTGCCGGAGTTCATGGCCACGCCCACATCGGCCTGGGCCAGAGCCGGAGCGTCGTTGGTGCCATCGCCGGTCATGGCCACCAGTTTGCCCTTGCCCTGCTCGCGCTTGATGAGGTCCATCTTGTCCTTGGGCTTGGCCTCGGCCAAGAAGTCATCCACGCCGGCCTCGCGGGCGATGACGGCGGCTGTCAATGGATTGTCTCCGGTGATCATGATGGTGCGGATGCCCATGGCGCGCAGGCGGGCAAGACGATCCTTGAGTCCGCCCTTGACGATGTCCTTGAGGTGAATGACGCCCAGGGCGGTGGAGTTTTCAGCGACCACCAGCGGCGTACCGCCAAGGCGGGCGATCTCTTCAACGCTGTCGCGGACCTTCTTGGGCAAGGATGAGCCCTGCTCTTCAAGGAAGCGGGAGATGGCGTCCACCGAGCCCTTGCGAATGCGCACGCCGGGCAGGTTGACGCCGCTCATGCGGGTCTGGGCGGTGAAGGGAACGAACTCAGCGTGGATGCCGGCCAGGTCGCGTCCGCGCAGGTTGTATTTTTCCTTGGCCAGCACGACGATGGAGCGGCCTTCGGGGGTTTCATCCGAAAGCGAGGAGAGCTGCGCGGCGTCGGCCAGCCGCTCGTGGCTGACGTCGGGAGCGGGAATGAACTCGGTGGCCTGGCGGTTGCCCAGAGTGATGGTGCCGGTCTTGTCCAGCAGCAAAGTATTCACGTCGCCGGCGGCTTCGACGGCGCGTCCGCTCATGGCCAGCACGTTGTACTGAACGAGGCGGTCCATGCCGGCGATGCCGATGGCCGAGAGCAGCCCGCCGATAGTGGTGGGAATGAGGCATACCAGCAGCGAGACGAGGACAAAGATGGTTTGCGGAGCCTTGGAATAAATTGCGAAGGGCTGCAACGTGACCACGGCGAGGAGAAAGACGATGGTCAGGCCGGAAAGAAGAATGCTCAACGCAATCTCGTTGGGCGTCTTCTGGCGGGTGGCGCCTTCGACCAGAGCGATCATGCGGTCAAGGAAGGTTTCGCCGGGATTGGAGGTGATGCGCACCTTAATCCAGTCGGAGAGGACCTTTGTCCCGCCAGTGACGGCCGAGCGGTCGCCGCCAGCCTCGCGGATTACAGGCGCCGATTCTCCGGTGATGGCCGATTCGTCCACCGAGGCCACGCCCTCGATCACCTCGCCGTCTCCGGCGATGTAGCTGCCGGCCGCGACGTAGATCACATCGCCCAGGCGGAGCAGGCCGCTGGCGATCTCCTCAAGGCTATTGTCTGCCGTGTAGCGCTTGGCGATGGTCTCGCCCTTGGCCTTGCGCAGCGTATCGGCCTGGGCCTTGCCGCGGCCTTCGGCCATGGCCTCGGCAAAGTTGGCGAAGAGCACCGTGAACCACAGCCAGAGGGTGATCTGGAGGTTGAAGCCGAAGCCGGCGCGATGGTGAACAGTGTTGTCGATGAGCAACGCCGAGGTCAGCAAGCTGCCCACTTCGACGACGAACATCACCGGATTCTTGACCATCCAGCGGGGATCGAGCTTGCGGAATGCGTCCACAAGCGCCTGGGCCATGATTTCCGTATTCCAAAGACTCTTTTTTTCAAGCATGACAGTCGGTTTCGCCTTGTCCAGTGCGGTGTCAGTTAGAAAAGCTGGCTTGACTTAAGCAACAGATGTTCGAGAATCGGTCCCAGGCTTAGTGCCGGGAAAAAGGTAAGCGCGCTCAAAATAATCACCACACCGATCAGCAGCACGGTGAAGAGCGCGGAGTTGACCGGGAAGGTTCCGGGCGAGGGCGGCACGGACTTCTTCTGCGCCAGGTTGCCAGCCAACGCCAGCACCGGAACCATCATGAGCAGGCGTCCGCCCAGCATCGCCCAACCCAGCGTCACGTTGTACCACCAGGTGTTGGCGTTCAGGCCGGCAAAGGCCGAGCCGTTGTTGCCCACCGCGGAGGTGAAGGCATAGAGAATCTCGGTGAGTCCGTGCGGCCCCTGGTTGGCCAAACTGCTCAGGCCAATCGAGGGCGAAAGCACGAAGACGGCCGTCAGCGTGAGGATAATGAGCGGGAAGATGAGCACGTAGAGCATGGACATCTTGACGTCGTAGGCTTCGATCTTCTTGCCCAGGTACTCTGGCGTGCGGCCCACCATCAGGCCGGCGATGAAGACCGCAAGCACCACCATGATGAGAATGCCGTACAAGCCCGAGCCGACGCCGCCGAAGACCACCTCGCCGAGCATGATGTTGGCCAGCGCCACCATGCCACCCAGCGGAGTGAGGGAATC
>Ga0326727_10028570_pt1 | contig 10130 bp, 9 predicted proteins | sample MB2enrmetagenome_FD_207643 | JGI IMG/M metagenome (GOLD analysis project Ga0326727, IMG submission 207643) | Lab enriched peat soil microbial communities from McLean, Ithaca, NY, United States - MB29MY | ecosystem: Environmental > Terrestrial > Soil > Wetlands > Peat | place: USA: New York...
AAAGCGGTGAAAGCAAAATCCGGCCTGGTCCTTGCCCAGGACCCGAACGAGGCCGGATATGATGGCATGCCGCGCAGCGCCATCATGACCGGCGCTGTCGATCTCGTGCTTCCGGTGGCCGGTATTGCGCAGACGCTCATCGACTATGCAAGGCATGCCGAGGTCCCGAAGGACTCCATTGTCCCGCAGCCTCAACCGAAGCCACCGGACTGGTCACCGCAGCTTGGCGAATTTCTTCGCGGCCGGTCCGCCACCAGCTTCTTCCGGGACCCGAAAATCTTCGATTTCCTGGCGGAAAAAATCCTTCCCGACGTGATCCGAAACCATGCGGCCGACCATCAGGCGATCCGGATCTGGATCGTCGGTTGCGGCACGGGTGAAGAGGCCTATTCCCTTGCCATGCTCTTTCGCGAGCAGATCGTGGCATCCCAACGCAATGTCAGGCTGCAGGTCTTCGCCTCGGATCTCGATCCCGAGTCGATTGCCGTCGCCCGAGTCGCCCGCTATCCAAAAACAATCGCCGCCGAAGTATCGCCTGCCCGACTTGCCCGCTTCTTTTCCGCCGAAGACGATGGTTTTCGCATCCTTCCGGAGCTTCGTGCCGATGTTCTTTTCACCGTGCAGGACGTGCTCTCGGATCCGCCATTCTCCAACCTTGATCTGGTGTCATGTCGAAACCTGCTGATTCACCTGGCCCCCGAAGCCCAGGCAAAGGTGATCTCGCTGTTTCATTTCGCGCTGCGCCAGGAGGGACTGCTTCTGCTGGGCGCGCCGGAGAGCGTCGAGGCCGGCAATCGCTGTTTCGAGCTGATCGCGAAACCGGAACGGCTTTACCGGCATATCCGTCAGCCGCGCCTTGGCGAACCCGGATTCTTCGGATCCGTTGCCAGGGCCAAGCGAGACGCCTCGCAGACGGATCAGGCTTCTTTGAAACCGGTGTTGCCGCTGCCTCTTGCCGAAATCTGCAAACGCTCGATCCTGGAACGTTTTTCCCCCGCCGCCGTCTTGGTCAATCGCCAGTTGCAATGCCTCTATTCCCTGGGGACGACGGATCGTTATCTCCGCATTCCATCGGGACAACCGACCCAGGATTTGCTGGCCTTGAGCCACCCCGATCTCCGCTCCAAGCTGAGAAGGGTCATCCAGCGGGCCCTCCAGGAAAACACCCGGGTGGTCGCCGGTGGCGGTCGCCTGCCCTTCGGCGATCGGGTCATTTCCTTTAGCATCGAAGTCCAACCGCTCGCCTCCGAGCAGGGTGACTTGTTGTTGATTTGCTTCGTTGACGAACCGGCCTCCAACTCCGGATCGAATGGGACCCTGGCGATCGAGGACACGCCCAGAATCCAGGATCTTGAACAGGAGCTCATCGCTACCAGAACGGAATTGGAAGACGCAATCCGCAGCTCCCAACTATCGAACGAAGAACAGAATGCGATCAATGAAGAGACCATGTCTGTCAATGAGGAATACCAGGCCGCAAATGAAGAATTGGTGACATCAAAGGAAGAATTGCAATCGCTCAATGAGGAACTTGCGGCACTTAACACGCAGCTGCAGGAGACACTGGAGCTGCAGCGAACATCCGCGGACGATCTGCAAAACATTCTTTACAGCACGAATGTCGCAACGCTTTTTCTTGATGTCAACTTTCGGATCCGATTTTTCACACCGAGCACCAAGTCCCTCTTCAACGTCATTCCCAGCGACATCGGGCGCCCGTTGGCCGACCTCAATTCGCTGTCGATCGATGGCGCTTTGGTCGCCGATGCGGACTCCGTTCTGCATGGCGGCAAGCCAATCGAGCGGGAGATCGAAGCGCGAGACGGGGCTTGGTATATCCGTCGCATTTTGCCTTATCGAACCCAGGACGACGACATCGAAGGCGTGGTCATCACCTTCACCGATATCACCGAGCGTCGTCGGGTGGCGGAGGCGCTGCAGGAAGCCGAGCACCAGGCGCAAATCGCCAATGCCGCGAAGTCGCGCTTTCTCGCCGCCGCCAGCCATGATCTTCGCCAACCGCTGCAAACACTTGCCTTGCTGCAAGGCCTTTTGGCCAAGACGGTGGAAGGGGAACGGGCGCGCGAGCTGGTCGCGCGGATCGACGAAACCTTAGGCGCCATTTCCGGAATGCTGAATACGCTCTTGGATATTAACCAGATCGACGTCGGCACCGTCCATCCCGAACTGATCAGCTTTGAAATCGAAGGCCTGCTGGAACGTCTGCGCGGCGAATTCACCTATCACGCGGACGCGCAGAAGCTTGCGCTGCATGTTGTCGGCTGCAGCCTGGTGGTCCGCAGCGACCCCCGCCTTCTCGAACAAATGATCCGCAATCTGCTGTCAAACGCCTTCAAGTACACTCGCCAGGGCAAGGTGCTGCTTGGTTGCCGCCGCCGCGCCGGAACGCTTCGGATCGAGGTTTGGGACACCGGTGTCGGCATCCCGGAGGCGGAATTGCAGGCCGTTTTCGAGGAATACCACCAACTGGACAATGCCGCGCGGGAACGCAGCCGCGGTTTGGGCCTGGGTCTTTCCATCGTCGAGCGTCTGGGCAAACTGCTTGGCCATCCCATTCATGTTCGCTCGCGCCTGGGCGTGGGATCGGTTTTTGCCATCGAGGTCGAGCTGCCCCCCAATGCGGACATGACAGCCGGCAAAGTCGCCCGGCCCAGCCACGAGGGTCATGATGTCGCAGGACCAATCCGCAAGGGTCGGATTCTGGTTGTCGAGGACGACCCGGAACTGCGCAGTCTCCTCAAGGTCATTCTCACCGACGACGGCCATCAGACTGTCGTCGCCGCCGACGGCCCGGCCGCCGTGGACTCGGTAGCGCGCGGCACCATCCACCCCGACATCGTGCTGGCCGACTACAATCTGCCCGGTGGGATGAACGGGCTTGAACTTGCGCTCAAACTCCGCGCCGCACTTCATCGGCAGATTCCCGTGATCGTTCTCAGCGGAGACATTTCGACGGAGACTTTGCAAAATATTGCCGGTCACAATTGCATCAAGCTCAGCAAGCCGGTCCAACTGAAGGCGTTGACACTGACCATTCAACGGTTGCTGGCCGGGTCGATGTCCCAAAGGCCCAGCCACCACCCCGTTCCGTCGAAAGAACCGGTACCCACTCCTCCGCGCGTCGTCATCGTTGACGACGACAGCCAGATCCGGGAAGGCGTTCGCAGCCTGCTGGAAGCCGAAGGGCAAATCGTTGAGGACTATGCCGATTGCGAAAGTTTTCTGGCAGCTTTTCGACCGAGCGGCGACTGCTGCCTGCTGGTCGACGCCTACCTGCCGGGCATGAGCGGACTTGACTTGTTGCAGCATCTGAGTGACATCGGCCAATTGATCCCGTCCATCGTGATCACCGGCAACAGTGACGTCCGCATGGCCGTGCAGGCGATGAAAGCAGGCGCTTTGGACTTTATCGAAAAGCCGATCAGGGCCAGCGAATTGCTGGCCAGCATCGCCAGGGCGCGGGAAATGTCCAGGGACGCCAGCAAACGGTCCAGCTGGCGCGAAACCGCGTCCAGTCGCCTCTCTGGTTTGACCACGCGGCAGCAGGAAATCATGACCATGGTCCTGGCCGGTCACCCCAGCAAGAATATCGCCGCAGATCTTGGGATCAGCCAACGCACGGTGGAAAACCATCGCGCCTCGATCATGAAGAAGACCGGGGCGAAATCTCTGCCAGCCTTGGCCCGATTGGCATTGACCGCAAACTGGTCCGGCGGCGAGGAAACCGGCGCGTCCTGATACTGGGTTGGGTCACTCGTGCCGCCCATAATCGGATTGCCCCTGTGCGTGGTTGAAATCATCCGACTGGAGATGATCACCGCGGCCCCCATTGCCATAGGGCTCGAACACGCAGGCCGACAGAACCAGCAAACTGAAGGCCAGAACACCCAGCATCAAGAATTTCATGACCGGTACTCCACGCGTGGCGACATTCGCCAGCGATCACCCGCATCCGCCTTGCCCTTTGGGCAAGGCTCCCGGCGCCGGACCGTCGATGCAACATGAGGCATGGCCTCATTCTCGGCAGTCGCGCCGGCAGACCCAGCGGACATCGCGAATACCCTAGCAGGGCCTGGCCGAACGGTAACGAATCGGATTCTACTTAACTTACGGAACGGCGATTCCGCAAAACAACGTATAATATAATCTCCAGTTTCCACAATATTTATCAATTTTATCGTGTTCGCAACATTCCGCCCACTCCTGTAAGTATTTTCCGATGCTATTAAGCGCATTCCTATCACTATACTGTATGTCCTGGAAAACCAGTCACCAGCAATGTCAACGTATTTCCATAGTAAATATCGAGAACGATGAATCATTCCAATCGTCGCGCTCGTCGCCGGGATTCTCCTCCCGGTCCAGACAACACCGAAGAAGGAAACATCAAATGACCAAGGTTTTACTGACAGGGCTCGCTGCCTTCGCATTGATGAGTGGCGTCGCCCTTGCACAAACTGCGACCTCCGATACCACCACGACGACCCAGTCGACCACGTCGACACCTGCTCCCGCGGTCAGCAATTACACCGCGGTGAAATCCCAGAAGAGCATTGACAGCAGCGGGACTGAAACCGACCAGACCCAGTCCTACAGCAATGGTCCCGGCGGCACGCGATCCAATTCCAACTCGCAAAGCACGACATCGGATGGCGATCACGTCACTCGCACCCATCAGGAGCGGATCGTGTCCCCGCGGGGCGAGACGACAACGAACGAGCAGTCGTCGACGACGAACAGGAATTAGCCACTGAAGCGCTGGTTGGAATAAGTATTTTCCGATCCTCCCTTGACCGGATGGCGATCGCTTAATGTCGATCACCACTCCGGCCCGTTCCGACGCAGCGGACTGTTGTCGCTGTCGTCGCGGGCTTCATCAGCCGCCGGAAGCGGGCCGACGACAACGCACATCGCTTCCCCTTGAAGGACGATCACATGGAAAAGCCCGCCTCGGTCATTGCCGTCTTCGCGGACCACAATGCAGCTGAAAACGCCGTGAAAAAATTAACCTCCGCCGGCTTCGAGATGAAAGATCTCAGTGTCGTTGGAAAGGGCTATCATACGGAAGAAAAGGTTGTCGGCTTTTATAATATCGGTGATCGCGTCAAGTTCTGGGGCGGCCGCGGAGCATTTTGGGGTGGACTTTGGGGGCTGTTCTTTGGTGGCCTTTTTCTGACGATCCCCGTCGTCGGCCATGTCGTCGTGCTTGGTTATCTTGCCTCGATGATCATCGCCGCCGTCGAAAATGCCGTCTTGCTCGGCGGGATCAGTGCGCTTGGCGCCGCCCTTTTCAGTATCGGCGTCCCGAAAGATAGCGTCCTCAGATACGAAACCGCTCTGAAGGCCGAGAATTTTCTGGTGATGGCCCATGGAACGGCAGAAGACGTTGCCCGCGCCAAGACCATTCTCGCCTCCACCAATCCGACAAGCCTGGACCTGCACCTCGGTGAAACGGCCGTCGATGCCCCCGTCGCATCCGCCAACGCATAGGAAACAGCCGCACACGACAATGGTGTGCGGCTGAAACCCAAAACCGGGACCGAAAGCAGGGCTACTTCCGCGTCGATTTCTGCAAAGCCTCGACCTGTTGTTTCACCGGTTCGAAGGTTGCACTGAAAATGGAGGTGGTCAATTTCGCAATATTGCTGCTGTCACTGACAGCGGCTTCAACCCCTTCCTTGATCAGCTTCTGTTGCAATTCGAAGAATTCCGCCGGACTTTTCACCGCAGAGAGTGCCTGAACCGAAGCCAGCAGCTTCTCGGCATTCTTTTGGGCCAGTGCCTGGTAAGCCTTGGTCAACTCCAGGAAACCGGCCATAGCGGCATTGCCGGTTTTGGCCAATCCCTCGATACTGTCTTTTGTACCGGTGGCCGCTTGTTCGACGATCGCGCTGGTCATGAGAACATCTCCTCCGCATAGGGCTTTGACGGGACGGGCGCAGCACGACCACCATAAGCGGCGGAAAAAAACCGATGGAAGACTCGGAATCTACCTACACGGCCATCCACGTGGTGGAAACGGACGACGGCGGAAATCCATCGGATCTTCACGACTGGGAAGGGTAATCATAATTCCCCAGATGCCGCGCCACCAGCTGACGCAGCTCCTCGGGCACGGTCCGGCGCAGCGCATCGGTCAGTTCACGCATCCGCCGGCGCTGGTCGTAAAGCTGGTCCAGTAGCGACAGCACGATCGGCAGCGCTTCATCGTTGACCATCATCTCGTCGTGCAATTCCTGGATCAAGCGCACCCGGGCCACATCGATGTCCCGAAACAGGTAGCTGCCGGGCCTGCCATCGGGCCTCACCCAATCGTTGGAAATCCACCGCTCCAGATCCGGGCGCCGCAACCCGGATAGCTGTGTCACCAGAATGTCGATGCTGATCATCGGCTCGTCTCCATCGCCTGCCTGGGATTGACAAGGTTACCCGGCTGCCAGTTACGCAGAAATTCATCCAACGCCGCGTCGGCGCCGCCCAACACCACCCGCAAGGTTGCATAGAGATCGCCCGCCCCCTGTTTGCCATGGGCGGGAACCCCGCGTCCGCGCAGCCTGAGCTCATGGCCGCTGTCGGAATGGGCGGGAATGCGCATACGCACCGGACCACCCGGCGTCGGCACTTCCACGCCCCCGCCAAGAACCGCTTCCGACAAGGTCACCGGCAATTCCAGCCGGACATCCTGGCCGTCGCGTCGGAAGAAAGGGTGGGGACCGACGCTGATTTCGATCAAGACGTCGCCGTCGGATCCGCCATTGGCGCCGGCATCGCCCTGGCCGCGCAGTCGCAACACCTGTCCTTCCGTCGTGCCGGGGGGAATCTTGACGTCCAGTGTGCGGCCATCGGGCAGCGTCAGCCGACGCGTCGCACCGTTGACGGCTTCCAGAAACGCCGCGGTCAGGACGTACAGCTGGTCTCGCCCGTGCCTGCGGCTTTTGCCACCGGGACCGGGGTCGCGGTTGAACATCGAACTGAACATGTCGTCCAGGTCATCCGCGTTCCACTGCTGCGCACGGGCTCCCGACTGGCCATAGCGGCGCCCGATGTCGGCCTCGGCAAAATCCCGATAGGAAGGATGGCGTGCCTGCTCATGTCCGGCGGCGTCGATCTCACCCCGATCGAATTGGCCGCGCTTTTCCGGATCCGACAGCAACTCGTTGGCCGCCGAGACACTCTTGAAGCGCTCTTCGGCCGCACGATTGCCTGGATTGAGGTCGGGATGATGCTTCTTGGCCAGATCGCGGTAGGCGCGACGGATGTCTTTCTGGCTGGCGTCCGACGGCACTCCGAGAGTCTTGTAGGGATCCTCCAATCTCATTTCCCCTCACATCGCTGTCATATGGCCAGCTTAGGTCTTGCGCTGCCAAAGCGAGAGGCCCGGAAATTACTCAGGGCCTTGGGCCTTTTGAGTATTTTCCGACGCTGCCGGCATCACGCACCTTCGCCCTACAGTGTTCTTTGGAGGCAGCGATTCATGGGCACAAGACATTTCATCCATGCTCTGGCCGTTCTGTTGCTTGTTTCTCCGCTATGTCCGCTGCGTGCCGGCGATCCGCCTGTCGCCGGGCAGAGTGCATTCGTTTCGGAACTGGCGCAGCAGGCATTGCTTTCCGTAAGCGGTGATACCGTATCGGCTGAAGATCGCCGCCATCGGCTCCAAGATTTCCTGCTCAAGGATTTCGATATGCCGAAGATCTCCAGTTTCGTCCTTGGGCGATATTGGCAAAAGGCCACGGACACCGAACGACAAATGTTCACCGCCGCATACAGTGATTTTCTGGTTCGCATCTATTCACAACGTTTCACCAGGTATAGTGGCGAGTCATTCCGCGTCTTAGGTCAACAGGCGGAAAGCGCAACCAGCACGCTGGTTGTTACCGAAATGACCAGCCCTTCGTCGGCGCAACCGCTCAAGGTGGAATGGCGGGTCGTCGACAGTGACGGCTACAGAATTACCGACATCAGTGTGGCCGGTGTCAGCATGGCCCTGACCCAACGCGAGGACTTCCGGTCAATTCTTCAGCAAAACGGCGGGAACCTCTCCATCCTCACGCAACGGTTGAATGAAAAACTTGCCAGCCAAGACGCCCATTGACACCCCCCACCCCCCTGCCCGCCCGGCGGGTGACGGGCCCGGCGATCGGTTCCGGTCTCCGAAAACTGATATAAGTATTTTCCGATCCTTTCGACGAGGGATCGCCACAAGATATTGTCTAACCAGATGAAATAGGCTCTCAGCGAAGACAATTTTCCCATCAACGGAGTATTCGGGATGCTTCATCAAAAACTCGGCAGATCGATTTTTTTCGCCGTTATGACATTGGTCGGTGGAGCAACCTTGTTGCCGACCAACACGGCATCGGCGGACGAGGAACAGAATGCGCGGGGACATGAACAGCAACTTGGAGAGCACATCGAAGGTCACATCGCCTTCCTCAAGGCGGAACTGGATATCACCCCGGCCGAGGAGACGCTGTGGAGTGCGGTCGCTGCCGTCATGCGTACCGACGCTTCCGATTTCGAGCGATTGAAAGCCAAATATCCCGTCCTCATCCAAGCCCGCGAAACAGCACCACAGCACCTGGAAGAACGCGTCGCTTTGGCCGCGTTGCGGGCGAAAAGCGAACAATGCTTTCTCGACGCATTCCGACCGCTCTACCAAACGTTATCGGATGCCCAAAAGAAAACTGCGGACGACTTGCTCGGGCAAAAACGCGACGTTCAATGACCTCACGCCATGTTGCGTGACAGCAACGCAGGGAGCGATCGGACCATGACCATCCGTCCCATCCAAACGACGCTGACTGTCGCCGTGCTTGGTCTTGGCGGCTGTATCGTCGCTCCCGTGCCGATGGCCGTGGCACAACAGAACTGTCAGCAATACAGCCAGACCATCATCGTCGATGGAGCGCCCCAAATGGGTTACGGAGTGCAATGCCAACAGGCTGACGGCAGTTGGCAGATCGTCACCCCGGCCAGCCCCGTCCCGGCAAACCCGCCGCCAGCCGTGATCGTCGCCCCCTATCCCGCCTACGCCCCTTACCCCTATGCCCCTTACGCCTACACTCCCTATTACTATCCCTCTCCCTGGTATTTCGCGCCGGAAATTGGCATTGGCATTGGAGTAGGCCGGGGCTGGCATGGTGGCAGAAGGAGATGACAGAACAACGCAACAGCAATCCACCACAACATCATTGTTTTTCGCAATAGGCAAGACACCAATAAAGCGACAAAATTATCACACAGCACCACAAACTTCTTTCCTGTATTAACAATATAGACCAAGGCCATTGAGTATTATTTGCCGCACTCCACATTGCAATATTGATAACTTTCTTTCGAAAATTAAAGGATTTTGCATTATGCGGATTCTACCCAGTGCCCTCTCTGCCGGTTTGCTTATCGGCATCGCCTCTGCCGCCCAGGCGCAAACCGCGCAAGCACAGACCGATGGCTGGTACACCGGATTGGAAGCCGGCCCGGCCATCGCTCCATCGGCCAAATTCAAGGACGGCGGCAAAACCTGGAAGGAAGATCAGGATCTTGGCTACGCCGTCCTTGGCCAGGTCGGATACGGCTTCGGTCCAATGCGGGTCGAAGCGGAATTGGGTTGGCGTTCCAACGGCGTCGACAAGGTCAAGCAGCCGTTCGACAATGCGCCGGGCAGCGGCAATCTCAACGCCAGTTCCGCCATGGCCAACGTCTATTACGATTTTGCCACCGGCTCCAGGTTCACGCCCTTCCTCGGTGCCGGTGCCGGCGGTGTCAACATGAGTGCCGACCGGATCCGCGCCAATGGCACGACTTTCTCCAACAAGGACCACATTGCCCCGGGCTTCCAGGGGATCGCCGGCGCGTCCTATGCCCTCTCCGACACCCTCGCCCTGAAGGCCGATTATCGTTACTTGCGCACCGCCATGGGATCGTTCCGGGAAGATCCGTCTTACGGCGTGGGGAGGTCGAAGGGTGACTATGCCTCACAGGCCATCCTGATCGGCTTCACCTACAAATTCGGGGTAGAATCCAAGGCGGCCTCGACGGCGACCTACGTCGCGGCGCCCGCCCCCACCCCTGCCCCCGCCGTGAAGCCTGTGCAAGCGGCACCGATC
>Ga0326727_10028571_pt1 | contig 10128 bp, 16 predicted proteins | sample MB2enrmetagenome_FD_207643 | JGI IMG/M metagenome (GOLD analysis project Ga0326727, IMG submission 207643) | Lab enriched peat soil microbial communities from McLean, Ithaca, NY, United States - MB29MY | ecosystem: Environmental > Terrestrial > Soil > Wetlands > Peat | place: USA: New York...
TCTCCGACATGATAAGCGTCGTAATTTCCTGGGGACAGAATAAATTGACCATGCATTAATAGCCACACACTCGTAACTCAAAACCAAACGTGGAACAACGAATTTACAGAAAAGATGTTGCTTTATCTTAAGGAGCAAATTGTCGAAACATTAAAAACATGGGGTATGGACAAAAAAGGAGCAAAGTTAGAGCAGCCCTGTGTAATATATGATTCCATAAACAATTGTGATGAATATCTTTCTGAATTATATAGTTACAGGTTGAATGAAATTGACAACAATACTTTAAGCCATTTAAAAGATACCCTATTCCTGCTTTTTCGTGATCTTAAGGTTATGAAATCCAAAAGAAGGATTGTTGGAGTTTCAAAAACAATGCACTTTTTGTTGCCAGACTTAGTAATGCCAGTAGATGGTAAGTACACAATGAAGGCGGTCTACGGGTACAATAAAATGTCAGAGACTGCAACTGATGAATTTGATGATTATTTTTACATTCTAAAGATGTTTCAGGAAATATGCGCTAACTATCGGCTATCATTATCAGATTTTGATACCTCACGCTGGAATACATCGATACCCAAAATTATTGATAATGCGATTATAGGACTTATCAACAACATTGGATATGTTGAAAACTATTTAGAAGATAAGATTAATGTTTGTGCTAAAGAAGGTAATCCCTAAAGCTACCTACAATTAAATTGAAGACCTGATCATAGCCAAGCAATCCAAGAAGTAAGTGATGTATAGGATAAGTTGCATATAAAGAACCCCCGCCACAAGTTGGGGTTTTTTTATTGCTTTATCTGGATATTATTAAAGAATTCTGTTATACCTTGTCTACCTCCCAAAAGGTGGAGTGGACATGACCTACGACCAGATTGTAGATTTCATAACCTCCAAGATGAAGATGTCCCATATATACCAGCCACTCCTCATCAGGAGACTTGTTGATTCTGGTGGTTCTGCAACCCTACGACAACTTGCACAGTTTTTCCTTTCCCAAGACGAAAGTCAACTCCTCTACTATGAAAACCGCATCAAAGAAATGCCCCTCAAGGTTCTTTCCAAACATGGCATTGTGAGCAAGGAAGGCGAACTGGTTCACCTGAACGTCAATAGCCTTACGCTGGAGCAGAAGGCTCATATCCGCAGCTTATGTGAGCAGAAATTGCAGCAGTTTGTACAGAAACGTGGTCTTGGAATATGGGACTACAGGTTATTGGAAACCGACCCTGTACCGGATAGTGCACGTTACCAAGTCCTGAAAGCATCTGGCGGGAGATGTGCATTATGTGGAATTACCAAGAAAGACTCTCCGCTAGATGTTGATCATATCATCCCTAGGAACAGAGGAGGTACGAATGATCTCTCCAATCTTCAGATTCTTTGCTCCAAATGTAACAGGAGCAAGAGGGATAAGGATGATACGGATTTCAGAAATGACCACCACCACGACAAAGAAGAAGGTTGTATATTCTGTCCTGATCAAATAGTAGGTAAAACCATAGCTGATAATGGGCCTGTAGTTGCAATTGAAGACAGATTCCCTGTTACCGCAGGACACTTGCTCGTAATCCCCAAGAGGCATACTCCAGATTACTTCACCATGACATCCCATGAACGTCAATGTGCTGAAGAATTACTGCGGTACTTTAAGAACAAGATAATCATGAAGGATGAGGCAATTACCGGCTTTAATGTTGGATCGAACTGTGGGGAGTCAGCAGGACAAACTATCATGCATGCTCATATCCATCTCATTCCTAGACGCAAAGGGGACATAGAGAACCATAAGAGATGGGCTAGGAATGTAATAGCGGACAAGAGTTTTTACCGATAATTTAAAAGAATATGAAAAACAGGGATGGGGGGGGACAATGAACCTAAACCCGATTACAGTATTGTCAGAACAATTGCAAAGGCTTATCAACGAACACGGTTCTGCCGCTATACTTCGTGATCATCTTGCGCTTTTCAAGGATCAAGTCGTAATTATTGAGAAAAAGGCAACGTTACTGGAATTGGAAAATTCGATTTTCAAAACCGAGAACAGCGAACTTAAAACTAAGATCGTCCAACTTACAAATGAAAATGATGGACTGCGGGGCAAAATACAGAATGTCGAGCAACCATCAGTAACTGAAATGCACGACAGAGTTCTTGATTTGCTTTTTCAAAAACCAGCTACCAATGAACACACTTGCAAGACTTTAAAAATTAACGAACAAGAAGCATATTTTTATCTTGATGATCTCTATAATGAAAACATGGTAGACCCTCCTACTCCATACTCTTCTGGGCCAGAAGAATGGCGCTTAAGTCAAGACGGTAGGAGATATATTATGAGCAAACGGACAAAAGCATAACCTAAAAGGATTGATCTGATCCTGAAATGTCATTTCAATCCGTTGTTCAATAAGCCTGACATCTAGGTGACGATCTTATCGGTAGGGTAGAGCTTTTGTGATTTGGCGAGTGGGAGTACTAGGGATAGAAGGACTCAGTTCCGAAGAGGTCAACCAATGGTGTACAATCTGTCGTACAGAAAGTTTATAGGCCCCCTTGGTTTCATTTGCTTCGGAAGCGTCATCATATTAGCTTACAAGTATCTGATTACCTACAAACTCATATATGCTTTATGTGATCTTGCTGCAATCGGACTTTCTGTTTTTCTTCTTTTCCCTTTTTTCCGCAATCAGGTTGTTGAGATTGTTGGCGATAGTATCATTGTTTACAACTTTGGCAAAAAATGCACCTTGAATATTGACAATTTGCAAATGATTAGACTTGGGAAGGATGGAACTACTTCATACCTATTCTCAAAGGCAGGAAAGTACTACTATGTGATACCGAATATCTATACCGATAGCGAGACAATGCTGAAAGAGTTCACACGGATTTTCGATTCCCGGCACAAGGAACCCGGAACAAACCATGAGTAATGTTGATGAGCCATAACAGACACTATAAAAGGAATGATCATGACCAAAGCAGACATCGTTGAAAAAGTTTCGGAAAAAGTCGGCCAATCAAAGAATGAATCCGTAGAAATTGTTGAGGAAGTTTTGGAGTTGATCAAGGCGACCTTGGAAGGTGGAGAGAACCTGAAGATAACGGGGTTCGGCAACTTCAACGTCAAACAGAAGAACGACCGAAGGGGCAGGAATCCGCAGACAGGTGAACCTATCACAATTACCAGCAGACGAGTACTTTCCTTCAAGGCAAGTCCGATACTGAAAGAAGCAGTTAACAAAGGATAGAGAATTACCAATCCAACCATAAAGGAGAATCAGCATGGCGATGACCGTTGAAATCAAAGGAAACAAACTCTGCATCGAGATTGATCTGGAGAAACCTACCCCGTCAGCATCCGGTAAAACCTTAGTGGTAGCAAGTACTAGAGGGAACGTTGTAACTGAAGCCTTAGTTGATGGCAAGCAGGTAACCATCGGGTTGAACGCTTACATAAAACCATGACAGATAAACCTAATTAGCGGTGAGGAATAGCTAATATGTCTTTGAGTTTCGAAGAGTTAAGGAAAAACATTAATGATAGTGGCGTAGTATACCCATTAGAAATAATGGATCATGCGAATCGCTATCATAAGAGAACCGTCATTCCATTTCCCGTTCGGGTAGAAAACCTTATGATCCCCGGTATTTTCATTATCTGCCCTGAAACGGATATAGATTATTTTAAAATTAAGATACCGCTTCCTGAGCCTGATATAAAGTATCGTTTTATGGAGTTGAATATACATTCAGTGATTGAAATTATATTAAGATTTAAACATAACAGGCAGCTTGTATTGCATTTGAATCCTACCGCACTAATTGTAAAACATTTTCTTAGAGATTGTATTCAACAAGGAATAATATCATTTCACTTTATATGTGTCACAAGAAACATATTAGGCAGTTCTTTCACAGATTTTGATGAAGAACAAATGGAATGGTTCAGCAGGAATTATAAACGTTCTATGAAGTTGGAAGATAAGCCTGATACTGTATTTTATACTGCATCTGAGGCATTGGCACAGCAATTCATTAATAACCAGAGGTATTATAAGTTCAGTAAAGTTAAAAGGTAAAGAGTCTATACATTCTATACTATAAAAACATAATTATGCAAAATAGATACTAACCAAATGGGATTGATTTGATTCTAAAGATAGTTCCAATACGTTGTTAAAGAAGCACAAAGAGAGGACAAAAAATGACTGATACTAAAGCGCAAGAGAACAGAATAGAGAAAATACTTGGTGAAGACAACCTAGATGTTTCTGACGAATCGTTGGAGATGTATCGTTCATATCTTCAGAAACATATCAAACTTCCTTGTGAATTGACCGGGATCGAAGATTTCCGTTGGGAAGAGTTTTATATTCTGGGACTGGGCGACAAAAAGGAGTACGAAGAGCTAAAAAAGACTCGGCCTTCATATCAAGACGTTTACACCTTCATCTCCTTTGATGATCAGATTGAAGATATGTACGGACTGATGGTCAAGGTGAAAAGGATTTCTGATCGCAAGCAGTTTGTGCTGCCTCTGGCTGATTTGAAGGCAACAGATAAGAAATCTCCGAATTATCAACTGATTGATGACTATGCTGTCTGGCATGTCAATTATTGATATTTACGTATAAGGATTGTTGCAACATAATCCATCATGAGGTTTAAAAACAGGAATGATATGGAAATAACCCCCCTTATTGCAGACCTCAATAAATACAAAGAAGAGTTGGCAGGTTCGATAGAGGCAGCAATGTGGTTTAATGAACTCAAGATGTCCGATGAGTACGTTGCCCACGATCTAGCCGAAATAAAGGGTTTAAATCATTCGGATCAGCCTTTTCAACAAGTTGCGAACCTGTACAGACTTTCAGTTGAAGAAGTTGTCAGAAATATAAGAGATTTTACCAACAAGACATATAAGCATTTTATATGGAGCGATCTTGAATTGATGAAAGACAAAGAATTTGACTCTTAAATTTATATGCAGGATGGATTGTAAGATGGACATGTTTGATCGGAATGAAAAAATATATGAACTTAAGAAGACGGGTGTTACTTATACCGAGATATCAAAGATGATGAGTATAAGTAAGGAAAGAGCACGACAGATATACCTTAGGTTAAAGGATAAAAAAGAAATGTGTGAGTTTTGTGCTCCACTAAAAAAGCTTTTATCCACTCGAATGCAGAATACGCTTATCATATGCTTTAAGGATGAACATATATTCGAGAACCCACAAAAGATTATAAAGAATGTAAAACTTATTCAACTTAAGAAGGTTGAATATATAGGTAACAAATCCATAAAAGTACTCGTAGATGCAATGATTACTTTAGGCTATGTCAAGTCAGAAGATAGGTGGTTGGAAGAATGGTGGCAGTTATTGGGTTCCTCAATTACAAAGCAGCAGAAGAGAAGAATGCAGGGAATATGCTGGTAAAGGGTAATGAGTCTTTGGTGGAAAGATATACTCGCAACTTTGAGGAGCACATGGCTTAATCAGAACCATGTCAAGAGAGGAAATAGCCACTATGGTCGTCAATCGTAGTGTCATGATACTCAGAGCAAAGGAACCATTCAGGCAGTGGCTAATATCCCTTCTTGGCCCTTCAGATGCCAATCTTGAAAAGATTAATGATGATAACACCGTTTACCTGATTCCAGAATGTGAAGACGATAGCCAGAAGGATAAACTGCTAAAGAAGTATTACAAGAAAATCTTTGAACAGCAACTTGGCGACTGGTGGGAAGATCAAACCGTGTGGCCTAAGAACCGAAATCTAAGTACTTTTCAGAAATGGTTTGATGTTGAATTCCATTCTGTCGAAATTGATTTGGTTGATGCTGAATTGATATTAGAGAAATAGCAAATATGGTGAACCCGAGCTTGATATTTCAACAGGTAATGGAATTGTCTTATGTGATCAGTCAGATGAATGAGCATCCAACATCAATAGCATTGGGTAACATATGAATATAACCGATGAACTCTGTAGACTCGCTGAATTACGTAAAGAAGGTCACCTCACGGAGCAAGAATTTGCCGATGCAAAACGACAATTACTTTCGCAAGGTAATGAAAAGCAATCAACGATTCCCAATAGCCAGAACGTAAAACAGAGTGATGGCTTCATCCCAATAGAAGATAAAACATATCGAGCAAGCCGATGGACATCAGGAAATTTATTCTTCCAAGATGCTTTAGTTCTGGCAAGCGATGGTATTATATATCGTAAAGGAAGTTTATTGGGTTCCAAAGAAGAGCACATAAGCTATAATGCAATCGCATCCTTTCGTATAACGAACGGCATATTGTTTTCAACCATATCGATAGAGACTACAGGAGGTAGCCAACCTATCGTGGTTCATGGTTTTTGGAAATCAGAAGCGAAAGAGATTCAGGACACTCTTCGAGAATTTCAAAGACAAGCACAACGTTAATCTAAAGCAGTAACAATGGAGGATCAGATGTCACCAATTAAATGGTATAAAAGGTATTCAGTGAACAATGAAGAACTCGATAATCATCACAAAACATTGTACGATATTTTCAATAGATTATATAATATTTGCTTAGGCCATGAAAGTGCTAACTGCTTAAATCCAATAATAGAGGAACTGATATCCTATTCCAATTATCATTTTTCATCAGAAGAACAGCACATGAGAAATATAGGATATAAGGAAATTGATAAGCATATAATAGAACATAGAGACTTTGCACAAAGAGCATTACGGCTACAAAAGATAGCCGATAAAGATAAGCCTGAGGTTACAAAAGAGCTAATCATGTATCTTGCGAAATGGATACTGAATCACATATTAATAGAAGACAAGAAGTATGCGCTTTATCAAGCAGAATGTTTAGATATCAATGAAAAAGCCGAACTTGATGCACGTATCCGTAAGGACAAATATTGATGGCATTTATCATACTTATGGGATTCATTGCTCTTATTTTATTGCTCTGCCTTCTGTTATTTGGCTTTATGCTCTGGCAGATGTTCTCAGGAATGATTTCAAAAACATCTCTACGAAGATAATATGGGTATTCAATCTTTGCATCTTTCCACCTTTAGGAACTATACTTTACTTCCTAATCGGACGTAACCAAAGGATAACTTATCACCCTGTTGGAAAGCTTGTCGTCCTTTGTATGTTCATTATTCCAGTATTCATGATTGTTGCGTATTTCCTTTTTTCATTAGGGCATTTGCACTTCTTACCGGAACCACCGGAGACAATACGGATTTAGTGGTTGGTTCATGCTTGTAGGTAATTTCATAAATTTCTTGCTACCCATTAACCACACAAACCCCTTGGAGATTCAGATGGCATTATTTACTTGGCATCATAAATATTCAGTAAACAATGACGAACTCGACAATCATCACAAAAAACTATTTGCTATATTCAATAAGTTATACGAAAGTTGTTTGGATAAAGATAACAATACAAATATAGGCCCAATTGTTGAGGAGTTAGTTTCTTATGTGAACTATCATTTTGTTGCAGAAGAGAAGTATATGAAAAGTATTGGATACAAGGATATCAATAAGCATATATCGGAGCATTGGTTTTTCAAAGATAGAATATGCAAACAGCAACATGTCAAAGATATAAATGATATAGTGGTATCAAAGGAACTTGTATTATATCTTTGGAATTGGCTTATCAACCACGTCATGATAGAAGATAAGAAATATTCCTTTAAAACAAACAGGAGGTTTTAAATGACAGCAATTCTCGAACTGGTATCTGACATCGTATCATCCCACGCTTCAATGTCTCCCATGTCTTCAGAAGAATTGGTACTGGAAATCCAGAAGGTTCATGCTGCCTTCAAAGCTCTTGAAGTCGGTATAGATGTAGTAGCTGCTCCTGAGGAAGTAAAACCAGCTATCACTGTAAAACAGGCTTTCAAGAAAGATGAAGTAATCTGTATGGTGTGTAGTAAAGGAGGAATGAAAACCCTTGCTCGGCATCTTAATTTAGTACACAACATGAAACCTGGAGAGTATCGGAAACAGTATGGTATTCCGAGTAAGCAATCCTTGACGGCCAAGAGCTATTCAGAGTCAAGAAGGAAGGCGGCAGAGGAGAGAGGGTTAGCCGACAATCTTGCCAAGGCCAGAGAAGTACGGGCAGCTAAGATAAATGCGAAGAAAGCTGCACCGGCAAAAGCTGCTAAACCTAAGGTTGCAAAGAAAGCAGCACCTGTTAAAGCTGCTAAACCCAAGGTATCTAAGGATACCAAGATACCGTTCTAATCATAGACAAAAATGTGATGAGGACAGTTAAGTATAAGTGGTTCCGTTCTATTATTGCTAAACTATAATACTCTCGCTATTTTGCTGCATCGGTGTTATGGTTTCAAAAAAATAGGAGGAGTCATGAAAAAGATCATTGTCTTATTGTCATTATTTGCATTGGTTGGGTGCGCCAGCACGACTACCTTTAAATCTCAACCTGTCGGCGCAGATGTTTATGTGGACAATGTGAAGATAGGAAAGACACCTTGTCAATTTTCAGATTCAGCAATTATGGGGACGTCCAAGCCAGTGAAGATTGTCATGGAAGGATACAAACCGCTTGAAACCGTAATACGGAAAGAGAAAGCGCAAGTCGGCCCCATCATAGGGAGTTTTTTGTGTCCCTTTCCGATTTTCTGGATGCTTGGTTATCAGGATGAATACAATTACATTCTTGACAAAAATATGTAATCTAACTTAGTTGTTGTAAAAGCCATTAGTTTAACCGATCAGATATCGAAAGTTTAACTCTCATTTCGAGTTCGGAAAACTAGTCCCAAAAAAGGAAGCCTCCAACTTTCATGCTGGAGGCTTCCTTATGTTTCAAACTCTTGTGGGCTTAGTTTTTGTGGTGCTCTGAGCCGGGGGCATGCACTTTCTGTTGTTCTGTGCAAGGAGTTTTTTCTTTGATGCTCCCTTTGCAGGGGTCTTTTTCCTTGATGTTCTCTTTGCTGGAAGCGTTTACTTTGTTCTGCTCATTTCTGTGTCCATTTGTTTGTTCTTCTTTTCCGTTGATTTTTCTTTTTATCTAATACTTAGCAAAGCAACTATCGAGCCAGATAAAACCTGTGGATGATAAAAGTGTAACGGGTCATTATTACAGTGTAAATTGTATAGAGAGTGTTTGGGGAAAAAGGGAAAACCGTCATCCGAATCTGTCATATATAGCATAAATGCCATATATGACAGGTCATGGCTCAGGTAAAACATATTACGTCTTGCATTATTCCCTTCATCCAGATTGACTTTCTATTATGGAAATCTCTAGCATGCCCAACGTGTTCTCAAATGATACAACAGACTTTACCATAAGACTTCCGTATATCAGCCTGAGAATGCAAATGTAAAGAACGTGTGTTTCAGTTGAGAGTAGTAATAATCAGATATGTAAGATCACTATTTCCACATGATGTACAGAAACAATAATCTTCATTTGCCATCCTCTTAAACACTATCATAACAGTATTTAGCACTCTTTATTGCTATAGGAAAGAGCCCAAGTTATGATAGATCAATCGGAGAATATCCTCACGGCAGTGACCTATTCGTTATCCCCAAAGTATTTGATAGTTGGTCTTATAACTAGGATAACCGCAACCAACAAATACCAAAGCATACTGCTTTACAAAGTCAGATAAGTATGCCCCTGCAATCATCCCCAATAAAAAAGCACTCCACTTCAATTCCCAAATATCAAAGATCAAACCACCACCATACTTTTGTTCTGAAAAACCTCATTTCAATTCCCCCTATTAAAATCCAACATAAGAAGAACTGTCAGAAACCGAAACTGAAGCTCCATATTTGCTCTACAAAGGCTTTCCTTTGTTTGCGAAGGTAAAGATATCATCCAGCCCACTAAATTCAGTTAACGAGGAAATTATGACAGCGATTAAACCAACTACAAGAATAATGGCAATTGAATTCATTCTTAACAAGAAGGGAGGTCTCATCGCCATCCTGATAACGTATTATTCGTGGCGATTTGAAAGTGTATTGTTCAAACCTGGGTTTTCTTCCCAAAGAATTGCATAAATAATTCTTCCTTCTTCCTCTCTCCTATTTTCTCTTCTT
>Ga0326727_10028572_pt1 | contig 10128 bp, 5 predicted proteins | sample MB2enrmetagenome_FD_207643 | JGI IMG/M metagenome (GOLD analysis project Ga0326727, IMG submission 207643) | Lab enriched peat soil microbial communities from McLean, Ithaca, NY, United States - MB29MY | ecosystem: Environmental > Terrestrial > Soil > Wetlands > Peat | place: USA: New York...
AGCGGTTCTGGCAACACGGACACGGCGTACGGGGCAAGTTCGATTGTCGAACAGTCCGGAACTAGCTCGAACCCGACCGGTTTGACCCTGACTGGTACTAGCGATGCAATCACACAGAACGGAGATGATAGCCTTAACATCACCAATGCCACCGCGTCTGGCGATACCATCTCGGTAAACGGTTCTGGCAACACGGACACGGCGTACGGGGCAAGTTCGATTGTCGAACAGTCCGGAACTAGCTCGAACCCGACCGGTTTGACCCTGACTGGTACTAGCGATGCAATCACACAGAACGGCTATGATAGTTTGACTATCAGTAACACTGCTTCTCAAGATACTATCTCGGTGAGCGGTTCTGGAAATACGGATTATGTCTACGGAGCCAATTCTATCACCGAAAACAATGGTGCCCAACTGACGTTGCAGTCAGGTAGCATTAACAACAGTTCAATCACTGAGGACGGCGGCAATGTCTTAAATATTAACGGTAGTGCGACTGGCGACAACATCACAGTGAATGGTTCAGGCAACACGGACGAGATAAGCTCAGCCCACTGCATCCAAGAAAACGGCGATAAAACCAGCTTAAATCTGACCGGATCCGGCGATAATAACATTAGCCAGAATGGATATGAGGATTCTCTAAGCATAACCGGCCAGGCCTCAGGCGATATAATCAATGTAGATGCAACTGACTGCAGCGATGGGATATCAAGCGCTGCAGCTATTAATCAAGAAAGCTCTACCAATCTAACCCTGGTTGGTAAGAATGATCTTATTAATCAGAACTATAATGACGGATTGAATTTAATTGGTGCAGTCACTGGAGATACCGTAACAGATAGTATGAAACTCAATTCCGTAACATTCTTGACCAATGGCATTGTCACATTTGATTTAGACCCCAACAGTGGTGTATCGGTAAACGACGGTGATCAAAACCTCACTACGGGCAATTCGAGCGCTGTCGTTAATGAAAAAGTGTCTGGAGCAAGCACATCATCATCTGTTGTGGATGGTACGGTAACAGATAATGGATCAAACACCGGAAGCTCCAGTCCCTGCGGTGGGTACACATATACATACGATGTATACTCGTCGGATGGCGATTATCTTGATACCACTACTATATCCACTGATCCTCCGGATGACGGTAACGAATACCTTTTTGTCAGCCAGCAAGCTGATCCCATCATCCTGAACATTCAAGGCAACCAAGTCCAAACACAGGGCATGTCGAACTCCGCCGCAACGTTTGACATGCAGAATAACAGCCAGCAAGTCCAGACCGGCTGGGCCACAGCTGGAGAAGGCATGCTGGTGTATGATCCGAACAACACAAACACCGTGACCGATGAGGCGAATCTGGTGGCAGGTTTTGGCGAACTCAACTCATTGGCGCAATCCGTCGATGGCTCAAACAGCGGTATGCTTACTTCAAGCGATGCCCTGTGGGGCAGCCTCAAAGTCTGGGTGGATGCCAGTGGCACAGGGAATTTCCAAAGCGGTCAGCTCGAAACGTTGGATCAACTGGGGATTACGTCAATTAACCTCAATGCAGCCACAGAAAACCAGAACAATAACGGAAACACGATATTAGCTGATAGCACCTTTACCTATGCCAATGGCAGTACAGGAGACATAGCAGGGGTAAGTCTCGCGTTTAACCCCAATGCTGCCCTGAATCAGCCCAGCACACCCAATGCGTCGGTGAACAATTCGCTCGACAGCCTAATCTCCGCCATGGCCGCATTTGCGCCGCCTACAGCGGGTCAAACGAGCTTGCTGGTTGCCAGTAGTGCAACTTACCAAGCACCGTTGCTGGCGGCTAATCCAGGATAGTCTTACCCGCCATTCAATGTAGCGAAACCGAACAAGGGGACTCCCGACATTTATGCAGACAGGGGCAGTAGATGAGCACGAAACGTAAAGCCCAGTGCCTCGTGGTTCATTAGCCCTCTAACGGGTAATAGCTGTTTGCATAAATGTTGGGTAACTCCCAACGGTCACCATGCAATAGATTAATGTTGCTCTTTATTTAAATATACAAACAGTAACGGCGGTGAAAAGAGTGAAAACGGATTCAGGACTTCTGTCCTTGTTGACGATAGCAGGGTTTCACGGCATAGCGGTCGATGAAGCAAAACTTAAACATGAATTTGGCCAAGACTCAAGCGCTACGTTCTCCACCCAGACGATCCTTCTGGCAGCCAAGAGTATCGGCCTTGCCGCCAAGCTGGTACGCCAAAGTCCCAGTCGCCTGGACCGCGCGCCACTGCCCGCAATCGCGATTGACACCGACGGGCGGTACTTCATCGCCGCTAAATACGATGCCGGCACAGACTTTCATGGGAACAACGGCACAACTCACAGCACTCATGACTCCCAGGAAGCAACCACCGCCAGAATCCTGATCCAGCGCCCCGGCGAACAAGTCAGTATTCTGAGCCTGCCTGATTTCCTCGAACTATGGTCAGGCGAGCTGATCTTTTTCACCTCCAAGGCCAGCTACGCCGGCGACACCGCCAAGTTCGATTTCAGCTGGTTCATCCCTGCGGTGGTCAAATACCGGAAACTGCTGAGAGAAGTGCTGCTCGTCTCTCTGGTGTTGCAACTCATCGGCTTGGCCACCCCCATGTTCTTCCAGGTGGTGATGGACAAGGTGTTGGTCAATCATGCCATGAAGACGCTCAACGTGATTGCCGTCGGACTGGTACTCGCCACGCTGTTCGAAGCCACATTGACGGCTATTCGCACCTACGTCTTTGCCAACACGAGCAGCAAGATCGACGTCGAATTGGGGGCCAGACTCTTCAGACATCTCCTGAACTTGCCCATCGCCTACTTCCAGGCGCGAAGGGTCGGGGATTCGGTGGCCCGCGTCCGCGAGTTGGAGAACATCCGCAGCTTCCTCACTGGCAATGCCGTCACCCTGGTGATGGACCTGCTGTTCTCATTTATATTCCTGGCGGTGATGCTCTGGTACAGCGCCAAGCTGACCCTGATCGTAGCCATCTCGATCCCGCTCTATGTGGCGATCTCCATGATCTTCACCCCGATCATCCGTGCCCGCCTGAACGAAAAATTCAACCGCGGCGCCGAAAACCAATCCTTTCTGGTGGAGACCATCAGCGGGATCGACACCGTCAAGGCAATGGCCGTCGAGCCGCGCTGGGTGCATAAATGGGAACAGCAATTGGCTTCCTATGTCGTTTCCGGCCTCTCCGTCACCAATGTCGGGATGTTGGCCAGCGGCAGCGTGACCCTGGTCAGCAAGCTGGTGACCGCCTCCATCATGTGGTTTGGCGCCAGCCTTGTCGTTGACGGTAAGATGACGGTCGGCGAATTGGTCGCCTTCAACATGCTATCCGGCCAGGTGTCCTCGCCGATCCTGCGCCTGGCGCAACTGTGGAACGATTTCCAGCAGGTAGGCATCTCCATGAGCCGCCTCGGCGATATCCTGAATGCCAGGGCCGAGGTTGCCGGTCAAAAGACCCGGATTCCCCGCGTCGCTGGCGCCGTTGAATTTGACCAAGTGTCGTTCCGCTACCGCCCCGACGCCCCCGACGTTATCCGTGCCGTCAACCTCAAGATAGAACCGGGCGAGGTTATCGGCATCGTCGGCCGGTCCGGTTCCGGCAAATCGACCCTCACCAAGCTGGTGCAGCGCCTCTATGTGCCTGACCGTGGACGGGTCCTGGTGGATGGCCAGGACATCGCCATAATCGACACCGCCTCCCTGCGCCACCAGATCGGCGTGGTCTTGCAGGAAAACACGCTTTTCAACCGCAGCATCCGCGACAACATCGCCCTTTCCAATCCGGCGCTGCCGATCGAGGCCATCATCGAGGCGGCCAAACTTGCCGGGGCTCACGAATTCATCTGTGAACTGCCCGAGGGGTACGACACCAAGGTCGGGGAACACGGCACCGGCCTGTCGGGCGGACAAAGGCAGCGCATCGCCATCGCCCGTGCCTTGATCACCAACCCGCGCATCCTGATCTTCGACGAGGCCACCAGCGCACTCGATTACGAATCGGAAAAGATCATCCAGGACAACATGCGGCTGATCTGCACCGGGAGAACGGTGCTCATCATCGCCCACCGCCTGTCGGCGGTCCGGGATTCCGACCGCATCATCGTCATGGAGCGGGGCCAAATCGCCGAGCAAGGGAGCCATGCCGAACTGCTCCGGAATCCTGACGGAATTTACACCCATCTGTACCAATTGCAGTTGGGTAGCCAGGAAAACACGGCGCAAATGAAGGGACACCATTCGCAAGCTGACATGGCGACCAGGACACAGTCAACGAAGTTCGCTCCAATATCCCAGGCAGGTGGAGCCGCATGAGCCTGAAGTATCGAATCGAAGCCTACGCCGAATTATTCAGCCGCTATAAAACGATCTTTGCCCACTACTGGAGGCAACGTCGTCAACTGAGCGGCAAATCGCTCGCCGAACATGAGGCCGAGTTCTTGCCGGCAGCCTTGTCGCTCCAGGAAAGACCGGTTTCCCCGGCGGCCCGCCTGGTCGCGAAGATTCTGACACTACTTGTCGTGGTGCTTATCGCATGGTCGATCCTGGGCAAGATCGACATCATCGTCAATGCCACGGGCAAAGTCATACCGGCCGGCTATACCAAGACCATTGCCTCCGTGGATGTCGCCAGCGTCAGGGCTCTGTATGTCGAAGAGGGGCAGCAGGTCAAGGCGGGGGATGTGCTGATCGAGCTCGACACCAGCGCCTCAGACGCTGATCGCGACAAAGCGGCGGGGGACCGTGCGATGGCGCTTCTGCAGGTAGCGCGCGCCAAGGCCCTGATCGCGGCAATCGACAGTGGCCGGCCCCCCCAGTTTCCTTCGGTCAGCAATGTTCCCCCTGAAAAATGGCAAGCCGAGCGGCTGCATCTGGAGTCCCAGTACCGGGATTACGAGGCCAAGTTGAAACGGATCGAAGGCGACATTGCCCGCTATAGCGAGGCCCTGCCCCTGGCTGCGCAACGCGCCTCGGACTACAAGGCCTTGTTGAGCAATCATGACGTATCCAATCACGCCTGGTTGGAGAAGGAACAGGCGCGAGTCGATCTTGAGGGGCAATTGGCCGATGCCAAAAATCAGCATAGCTCCTTGATCGAGGAAACCAGGCGTACGGCGTATGACCAATTGACCGATGGCGCGAAAACAGCTGCTTCCTCCCAGCAGGACGCCCTGCGTTCGGGTGCCCATAGCAAGCTTTTGAAGCTCACGGCTCCGGTGGATGGGACCGTGCAGCAACTGGATGTGCATACCATCGGCGGCGTGGTCGCCGCTGCCAAGCCCTTGATGCAGATTGTTCCCAAACAATCCAGAGTCGAGGTCGAGGCCTTCATGGAAAACAAGGATGTGGGCTTTGTTCAAGAGGGGCAAAGCGCCGAGGTCAAGATTGATGCTTACGAATACACCAAGTACGGCACCGTCACCGGCAAGGTTACCCATGTGTCACGCGACGCCATTGAAGACGAGAAGAAGGGGCTGATCTATTCGACCAAGATTATGCTGGATAAATCGACGATCGCCGTTGAAGGAAAAAATATGCCTTTGTCGGCCGGGATGTCGGTCAACGTGGAAATCAAGACCGGCGACCGGCGCATCATCGAATATGTGCTGAGCCCCCTGGTGCGGCACAAACGGGAAAGCCTCAATGAGCGGTAGGCTTCAAAGAACAACATCCGCTTTGGCAATCTCCCGGATCGGTGAAATACAGGGCAATAAAGCCGGTTGTGCTGTCGCCATTCTGCAATGTGTCATCGGCTTGGCCGTAGTGATTACCGCGCTGCCCGTTCTCGCGTTCGACCTGGCGGCGCCCTTTACCGATCCGCACTGTTGCTGGGGGAATTTACTGCCATTCCGAGGCGACCCGGCGGCACCCTTTATCGACCCGCTGCATACCCTTCCCAAGGTCATCGAGTCAGGCGTGGTGCTGCCCGGCGACGGCAAACCGGTATCATGCCCGGTCAGCAAGGATTTCTCAACCCCCCTGGCTTTGGCCGAGGCCGTTGATCTGGCCTTGTGCAACAATCCCCAGATCAGGGCCGCCTGGGCTTCGATCAAGGTCCAGGCAGGCGCGGTAGGCGAGGCGCGTGCCGCCTATCTGCCCACCCTGTCAGGCACGACAAGCTATATGAGGACCCATACGGTCTATCCAGGATCACCTTATGCGGGCACCATGACGGACGGGCAAACGATCTATGGAACCTTGGCCTGGCGTCTCTTTGATTTCGGCGGCAGGGACGCTAACCGGAAGTCGGCCAACAGCCTGCTGGTGGCAGCCATAGAAAATCATGATGCCACCCTGCAAAAGACCCTGACAGGTGTAATCCAAGCCTATTTTGACGCCCAAACCGCTAAAGCCGCGTTGCAGGCGAAAGAGCAGAGTGAGGCGATTGCCCGAAGCACCCTTGAAACAGCGCAGCGCCGGGAAATCCATGGTGCCGTGTCGCGAAGCGATACGCTCCAGGCCGCCACGGCCCTGGCCAAGGCGTCCCTTGAAAAAAATCGCGCAACCGGCGATTATCAGAAGGCGCTGTCGGTACTGGTGTATGCCCTTGGCGTACCCATGCGCACGCACATCCTCCTGCCCGACGATCTGAGCGATAAAGGGGCGCTGGAATCGAAGAACCTGGACGATTTGTTGAAGATCGCCGCTGAGACCCACCCGGCAATCCTCTCGGCGCGCGCCCAATGGGAATCCTCAAAGCAGAAAATCACTGCGACCCGTTCCGACGGCCTGCCGACCGTGGATTTCTCCGCCAGCTATTATCAGAACGGCTATCCAGGCCAGGGCATGGCGCAAAACCACACGCAAATAACAAGCATCGGCGTTGCCCTAACCGTTCCGTTCTTTGACGGCTTCACGCACACCTACAAGATACGGGGCGCCGAAGCACAGGCGGAGCAAAGTGAAGCTGTGTTGCAGGATACCGAGCACAACACCTTGATGGAGGTCGTCAAAGCTCATGCCGATGCCACGTCCTCCCTACAGAACCTCCAGGCATCGGAAAATCTGCTCACTTCCGCACAGGAGTCTTTGAACGTCTCGCAAAGAAAATACGACAAAGGCGCCGCCGACATCCTCGAAATCCTCAACACGCAAGCGGCGCTTGCGGACGCCCAACAAGAACGCATTCGCAGCTTGGCCGAATGGCGTTCGGCCAGACTGCGGTTGTTGGCCAGCGTGGGGTTGATGGGGCGTGACGCGGTGGCTCCGTGAATGGAATGTGGGTGACGCAAAAGAATCAGCTTATCGCCCCGGATATAAATACGGTTCAACTGTCACGGAGGATAGTTGGAATGTCCAATAAATTGCCGATATGAGTGCTCTTTTTGCACCCACTACTCCATGGTGCGGATTATCTCTCCGGTCGTTTCATCAACCGTTATGACGAGACGCTTGCCGTCACTGGATTTCTTGTTTTCAGCCGGTTTGCGCTGCTGTTCTTCCTGTTGCTGTTTCTCACGTACTTTTTCGGACGCTGCCCAACGGCGTTTGAGAGAATCTTTCGCATCGAGATCCTCATCAAATATGGCTTTGCACCGTTTGCGGTATTTTTCAGGGACTTTTTCCAGCTTGTCGGTGATGACTATTGTCCCGCTGCTGTCCGTGTACTTAAAGAACGTACCCCTCGCATCAACCGACAGCAACAGCAGCATCCCGACAAGCAAGCCGGCTATCCTCATAACCCCTCCCTCTCCTTAAGATGTGCATTGTCCGTTCTTTCGTCCATACCCTGCCAGAGGCGTAGATGCCTGCTCCTGCCCCTACATCCTCTAAAACCCCACCCTCAGGCCGAGAACAACGCTGTGGTTGAGATAATCCATCTTAAAGGCCGGCCCGTTGACCTCGCTGAACTTGGGGCGGATGCTGCTGAAAAATCGGTAGCCCAGGTCCAGGCTCAGCCGCTTCGTCAGCGCATAATCGATCCCCAGGCCCAACTGGTAGGCAAAGGCCAGGGCCGAATCGTCGCTCAGGGACCCGCCGGTCACCGTCAGGTCCGAGGTCTCGATGCGGACGGCGCCGAGGCCGGCGCCCACATAGGGCGACCACGACCGGTCCTCGCCGTGTAAGACACCGTAGAAGTTGAACAACAGGCTGTCTGCCGTCACGTCGCCGCCTGCCGGGGCGACCCCATCCGAAAATCTTGCCTTGTAGAGCCGGTTGCTACGGTGGCTGTATTCAAGTTCGATGCGACCCTCGCCCGTGGGGTTGCCCGGCTCGAAGTCCCAGCCGACCACGGCGCTCCCCACCAGGCCGGGGTTGAACCTGAGGTCGAACTCCCCAAGGCTGTCGTCGCACGTAGCGGGCATGAGGGCGTTGGCGCCCAGGAAGACCCCCGCATAGGGGCCCGAGTGCGCGGCCCGGGCCGGGCCGCAGAGCAAAAGCGGCAGACAGAGGGCCAGTATCATCCGGCTGATTTGTTTCATGTCATCCCTTCCTGGCATAACTCGATAGTCATACTGCAACGGTGCTTTTCCGCCCGTTCTCCACTGCTCCCTTGGGCTAAGGTACCTTGAGCGTCACGGTCTGGCTCTGGCTGCCGAAGGTGGCGGTAAGGGTCGTTGTACCGCTGCCGACCCCTATGACCCAACCAGGCTGGTTTTGGCTGTCGGCCAGGACGGCGATGTTCCCGTCGTCGGTCGCCCAGGTCGTATCCGCGGTCACATCCTGGGTGTAACTGCCGCTGTAGGTGGCCGTGGCGGTGAAGCTGGTCGTTTGGCCGGACGTCAGGCTTTGCGTCCCACCGGGGGAGACGGCGATGCTCTGGAGGGTACGCGCCGTGACCGTAACGGGAACAGGGGTCCTTAATGTCAGGCCGCCAAAGGTCACGCTGATGGTGGTGGAGCCGGCGGCCACTCCGCTGATCTGCACCCCGGCCGGTCCGACCGCGCCGACCGTGGCAACTGCCGGTGCGTTGGAGGTCCAGGTGGCGTTGGCTGTCACATCCTGGGTCGTGCCATCGCTGAAGGTGGCGGTCGCGGTGAGCCGGCCGCTGGTCCCGGCCGCCAGGGCCAGGCCGGCCGGGGAGGAAACCGCAAATGAACTGAGTCCCGGATTGGTGACCGTCAGGGTGGTTGAGGCAGTCAGGGAGGGGGATTGGGCCGTTATGGTGGTGGTGCCCGTCGCCACGGCATTGACCAGCAGCCGGTTGCCTGTGGGGCCGGTCAATGTGGCGTAAGTCTTGGTTGCGTTGGCGACCGACCAGTTCAACACCCCGGTTATGTCCCGTGTGGCGCCGTTGCTGAAGGTGCCGGTGACGCTTATGGGAGCGACCGTGCCGCTGACGACAGTCATGGTGGTCGGGAGGCTGAAGCTGACAAGGTTGCCGCCGGTCACGGTGAGGGTTGATGTACTGTTGATGTTGCCCAGGCTGGCGGTGATGTTGGTGGTTCCCTGGGTTGCGGTCTGGGTAGCGCCAGTGTTGTCGGGGGCCGGCGCCACGTTGGTATCGGATGAGTTCCAGGCAACCTGGCTGGTGATGTCTTGGTTCGTATTGTTCGAATAGGTGCCGGTGGCCGTAAAGGTCACGGTGGACAGGCTCAGGACCGTGGTAATGTCATTGGGAGTCGTGACTGCAATGGATTGCAGCACCGGCGCCGTGACGGTGAGGACCGTCGAGTCGCTGAAACCCTCGAAAGTGGCTGTGATGGTCGTGGTGCCAACTGCCGGGGTTGTTGCCGTCTCCTTACCGTCGCCGTCCGAGTAGGCAAGGGTCGCCACCGACGTGTCGCTGGAGGACCAGGCGGCGTCGAAGGTAATGTCCTGAGTGGTCGAATCCGAGAAGGTGCCGGTTGCCGTAAACTCCTGGCTCAACCCCTGGGCCACGGACGGGGCGACCGGGGCGATTGTCACACCGGTCGCGGTAGCCGAGCTTACCGTCAGATTGAAGGAGGCCGACACGCCCCCCATGGATGCGGTCAGGACGGCGCTGCCCGGCGTCAGGCCGGTTACCCGGCTGGGGCTGCTCGTAGTGTTCACGAAGTTGGCCACGGTTGCGGCATTGCTCGTCCAGGTCACCTGGTCACTGATGTCGCGGGTGAACAGGCCCGAGTAATTGCCGGTCGCCGTGAGCTTGACGGAGGTGCTCTGGG
>Ga0326727_10028573_pt1 | contig 10128 bp, 6 predicted proteins | sample MB2enrmetagenome_FD_207643 | JGI IMG/M metagenome (GOLD analysis project Ga0326727, IMG submission 207643) | Lab enriched peat soil microbial communities from McLean, Ithaca, NY, United States - MB29MY | ecosystem: Environmental > Terrestrial > Soil > Wetlands > Peat | place: USA: New York...
AATGGAGGGACTGTTACAAATGCTGGAGGTCTTAGTGTGACAGTAACTGCTGGAGACGGATTTATAATTAGTTCTGTTGATTCTCAGATATATGAAATACCTTGGAACGGAACTGGAATAACATTAGTTGATGGGACATCAAATTATATTTATATAGTTCCAGTATTTAGTTCTACTGGAGCATATGGAGTTTTAACATCTTCTACTGCTCAACCAGTTCTTGATCAAGTAGTTTATCTCGGAAGAGCATTCGCAAATTCTGGTTCAATAGAATATATAACATCATCAATAATCAATATGAATCAACATGGAGATCTAGTTGAGTCTTTTGAAAGAAACGCTTTGGGACCAATATATGTAATTGGATCTACCGTGACTGAAGATGTTACGCCATTTTCCCTTGATGTTACTTCTGGACAATATTATTATGGAACAGTTCTATATTCTCCGTCAGGTGCATCTCCAATTACAATGAACATCAGGTATAGAAATGGTTCAGGAGGATGGGTTTATAATACAGGAACTGGAGTTGATAATTCATACTATGATAATGGCTCTGGAACTTTGTTTCCTTTATCAACAGGTTACTATGCAAAACCTTCTCTTTATACTGTTGGAGAAGGAGTTAATGAAAGTTATATATTGTTTTATTCACAAGCAGAATATACAGCCCTAGCGGAAGCAGAAGTCGCCTCTATTCCTACGACATCTCCGGATATCATTAATTCTGTTGCCTTGATAGCTACTCCAATTGTTCAACAAGGAGCAACGGGTATAACAGAGATACTAGATGAGCGTCCAAGAGTTGGATTTAAGACTAGTGGAGTAACTGCTTCAGCAGATCATACTCAATTGTTAAATTTGAATTTGGGAAATGCTGGACATCAACAATTTCTGATGTTGAATGGTTCGACCCCAATGGCATCAACTTTAAATATGAGTAGTAATTCGATTACGAACATATCAACTGCTAATGGAGTCGTTATTGAGGCACATGAATCTCGTCATTTACCGAATGGAGCGGATCCATTGGTTACTGCGGCTCCTACAACAAATTTATCCCCATACACACCAAATGCTGTTGGAGTTCAGAACAGTTTTTCAAGAAGTGATCATAGTCATACGATTGTAGGATTTCAAGTAATAGGAACACAAGTTACTGGGACTTCTGGATATTTCTCTAGTCAATTGACTGGTACTTCGGCATTCTTTACTTCTATCACTGGCTCTAATGTTTATGCCGGCATGTTGAGTGCCTTACAACTATCAGGTCAATCGGCATTCTTTACATCCATTACTGGAGCAATAATGTCTGGCACCTCAGCGTTTTTTACTTCTATTACTGGAACAAGCTTAATTGCTGGTTCATCTCACACAGGAGATTCAGCATTCTTTACCACTATTACTGGTACTTCGACATTCTCCGTAGCAATTACTGGCTATAGCGTTTATGCTTCACAACTAACAGGTCAATCTGCTTTTTTCACAGTAATTACTGGTACAAGTTTAATTTCTAGTTCATCCTTTACGGGACAATCAGCATTCTTTACTTCTATCACAGGCTATAATGTTTCTTCTCTTCAACTAACAGGTCAATCGGCATTCTTCACAGCAATTACTGGTGCTATTATTACTGGAACATCATCATTCTTTACTTCAATTACTGGTTATAATGTTTCGGCTCTACAACTAACAGGTCAATCATCATTCTTTACTTCAATTACTGGTTACAATGTTTATGCCGGCACGTTGAGTGCCTTGCAATTAACAGGTCAATCAGCATTCTTTAGTACTATAACTGGAAATTCCATTTATTCGGGGGCTCTTGTAATTACTGGAGCAGGTCTTTCCATTTATGGTCAAGCGGGAAGTACAGCTGGACCTCAAATCAATACCTATACAACTCAAGACGGATATCCAGCACTAGAATTTTTAACTTGGTATCACGATAATCAGGATATTTATTTTGATCGTTATTATGATGGAGCTAATGAGAGAGCAAGTTCAACTTCGGCAAGCTATTCACTTACGAAAAGTGGTGGTGTTCTAAAACTAACATATGCTCCTGCAACTACTGCTGGAAGCTTAACAACTACAAATACTGCTATAACAATAAATAGTTCTGGCCAAGTGTCAATCAATTCTATATCAGGACCTTCAGCCTTCTTTGCAACCGTTACTGGTTACAATGCTTATACTCCTCAAATTTCTGGTCAATCTGCATTCTTTAACTCAATTACTGGTACTCAATCAGTATTTTTTACGACAGTTACTGGTTACAATACTTACGCTCCTCAAATTTCAGGTCAATCAGCATACTTTACGTCAATTACTGGTACTCAATCAGTATTCTTTACAACAGTTACTGGTTATAATATTTACGCTCCTCAAATTTCAGGTCAATCAGCATACTTTACGTCAATTACTGGTACTAGCTTGATTGCTGGTTCTTCTCATACAGGTCAATCTGCATTCTTTAACTCAATTACTGGAACAAATATTTCTGCTTCTTCACAAGTAACAGCAAATAATCTTATAGGCTCTGTTCAAGCAATGAGAAGGTTTGAAGCTACATCAACTCTTGCTTCTTATGCTTTCAGTAATTGGACAACTATCTCATTTCCAAGCGGATATTATTATAGTGCTTGTTGGGCATCAGAAATTGGTATTTTTTGTACAATGATATCAAGTTCAAGCACAGTTTTAACAAGTCCAGATGGAATTACTTGGACATCATATACACTTCCTGTGAGCGCTACCTGGGGAGGTCAATGTATATGTTGGAGTCCCCAATTAAGAATTTTCTGTGCTGTTTCAAGTGGATATGCAGTAACGAGTTCAAATGGAAGTTCTTGGTCATCATATTCGCTTTCTGGAATTGATAGTACTTTTGGTATTTGTTGGAGTGCTGATTTAGGATTATTTTGTGCAATGGGTTCTTCTCTTGGAACATATTCGTATGCAGTTTTGAGTAGCAACGGGTCATCTTGGACAAATTATAGTATGACTTTTTCTGGGTGGGACGCAATCTGTTGGGCTTCTGAACTTGGATTTTTTGTTGCTATATCAAATAACGGCTATTATGCTACAAGTGCTAATGGACAGAGTTGGACGAGTGCTGCATTACCAATTAGCTATGGTTATTCGGTATGTTATAGTCCAGAATTGAGCTTATTTATTGTTCCAGGAACCCCTGGATCTACTGGTGCGATATCTACTAATGGAACTACTTGGACGACAATTACACTTGACAGTGGAGTTACTCCAATTATTTGGATTCCTGAACTAGGAATATTTGTGTCAACGAATACTAGTGGAGGCGGTTTATATTCAACTAATGGAACATCTTGGACAACATTTAGCACGGGATTGACAAATTCATATGCTATTTGTTGGGCTCCGGAACTAGGAATTGCTGAAATATTTCCATATAATGGTACTGGTATGGCAATTTCAAGATATGTTAAAAATACTGCTTATGGGAATGGGGGTAATAGATATTTCTCTACTATCAGTGGTACGACTGCCTACTTGTCTAATTTAAATATCAGCAATAGCCCTTTGAATAAATGGACATTATTCTCATATACCACAGGTGTATATGCTAATGCTTGTGCTTGGTCTGAACAGTTAGGGATGTTTCTTGCTACAGATAATTTAAATAGTGAGTATAATATTTCATATAATGGAACTTCTTGGACATCGCAGTCATATAATGGTACTACTTATAATCCTTCAGCTTTCAATACTGTTACCTATGTTCCTGAACTCGGATTATGGTGTGTCGCTACTGAAAGTTCTGTATTCCTAATTTCATCAACAGGACTAACAAGTTCTTGGACAACAAGTACTATCACAGCAAATACTTTAGCAGTAGCTTGGTCTCCAGCATTAAAGCTTCTTTGTATAGTAGGATCAACAAATCCATATGTTTCAACATCACCTAACGGAACTACTTGGACAACACAAACTGTTGCTGTAGCACAAACTTGGCAAACTATTTGTTGGTCAGATACTCTTGGATTGTTTTGTGCTCTTTCTTCTGCTACTACAAAATCAGTGATGACTTCTTCTAATGGAACAACTTGGACATCACAAACACCAGCAAATGCTAATGGAAATTGGTCAGGTATATGTTGGTCATCTGATTTAGGATTATTTGTTGCTGTGTCATCAACTGCGAGTGTTACTAGTAATATAATGTATTCGAGTAATGGAACATCTTGGACTGCAGCAACGAATCCGACTGCTACTGCCTTGAATGGTGTATGTTGGGCACGTGGATTCAATTCGTTTATAGCTGTAGGAACTAACTATATTATAACTTCTTCAAATGGGATTAACTGGACAACACAAACATCACCAGGAAGTATAGGTTGGAATAGTCCTGTCTATGCTCCTTCTTTAGGATTAGTTATTTCGACATATGGCGGTAGCCAAACTAGTATGTATTCAAATACCATAGCAAACATAACGACGAGTAGTTTAAGATTGACAACCCCCTTACTTACTACTTCTACTTTGGCCGTTACAAATACCCAGAACTCGTATGACTATTATAGCGGATCGATAACGACAGATGGTGGAGTAGGAATTGCGAAGAATTTGAATATTGGTGGAACAACAGCAAGCACATCAACAACAACTGGTGCTCTTGTTGTTGCTGGTGGTATTGGTGTAGCAGGAAATATTAATGCAACTAATTACATAGGAGGAGTTCAAAGAATGCGTAAGTTTCAAACAACTAATCCAATTGCTGCAGTAGCAGTCGGAGCACCGGGAACAGTTACTGCCTCAACTGCTTGGGGACAAGTGCTTATGACAAGTTTAACTTCTAGTGTTTGGGTTTCATGGTTTGGTTGTTGGTCATCTGAACTTGGAATGCTTGTAGCAATTTCCCAAACAACTCTTTCCAATGGGAATAGTTACATAGCATATACACAAACTGGAATGTCTTGGACAACATTAGTGGCTCCTAAAAATGATACGTATTCACAAGTATCATGGAGTCCTGAGCTTAAATTATTTGCTATAATAGGAATACAGTATATTTTGACAAGCAGTAACGGGACAACTTGGACTACTATTGCAAATCCAGTATATACAGGAGGAGCAACAACTGGATTAACATGGAACACTCTTGTTTGGAGTCCAGATCTTGGTATATTCTGCACTGTAGCAAATGGTTCATATTCTTCGAATTGTTATTCTATGACATGTAGTGATGGAGTTACATGGACATCTTCTAATAGTGCCTTTCCTTATTCTGTATCGAACCCGGGTTGTAGCGGTATAATGTGTTGGTCAAGTGAATTGGGAATATTTGTTGCTCCATCAAGTACCATTGGAGTTTGTTATAGTTCTAACGGAACAACTTGGACTACAACAAACAGTAGTTCAAATGGTATGCAAGCAGTTTCTTGGGCTCCCGAATTAGGACTTTTTATTGGGGGAAATTTGGGTAATGGATATTCTTGGTATTCGTCTGATGGAATAAATTGGAATACGACTTCAAACTTTAATAATTCTCATAACGGTGTTTCCGTTTGGAGTCCAGAGTTAGGTGTTTTTGTTATGCAAAATTCAGGAGGATCGGGTATCTCGGCAAACTCGGCCTCTTATGATGGAATTAATTGGTTTACTATAAGTAATCCAAATGTGCATTCAAGTTATGCTGGAACTTCTTGTGTTGTATGGTGTCCTGAACTCGGTTTCTTTATTGGTTTGCCGAATAATTATTCTTATGGTGGCGGGGCATACTTTTATAGTAGCTATAGTACTTATGTGAAAAATACAGGACCATATGGAAATGGTGGAAACAAATATTTCGGTACTATATTCTGTGGAACAGGTCCAGCTTCTAGTTCTGTAACAACTGGGACTTTAGTTGTTGCTGGTGGTGCCGGAGTTGCTGGAGCTATATATTGTGGGGGGTTAAATGTAAATGGTGTAAATATAACAAAATCATTCGTGATAGATCATCCAAAAGAGGAAGACAAATATTTAATTCATGCATGCATAGAAGGACCCACTTCTGATGTATTCTATAGAGGTAAATCTCAATTAAAGAATGGAACCGTCGATATAAACCTTCCAGAATATTTCGAGAATCTTACGGAAGAAGAGAATAGAACTATATCATTAACTACAATTAGAGGATATGATAAACTAACAGTTTGGAAAGAAATAGAAAAGGGAAATTTCACTGTATGTTCTGACAATGAAAAGTCTAAACAAGAGTTCTATTGGGAAGTAAAGGCAATTAGAAAAGGAGGAATATTCAAAGTTGATCCATATAAAGACGAAATAAGAGTACACGGAGATGGTCCATACAAATATTACGAATATGTATAGAGAGTCAATAATTAATTTTGTAACTGAGTTACAAAATCGGATTCCTCTTAAAATGAATAAGACAAAGTTCTTGTTTCTGAGATAAAATTTTCCTAACTATAAAAGACAATGAATTGTTGTGACGTTGTCATTTACGAACTTTCCGATAAAGATTTTAGTGACGACGGGAAAAGTTTAAATGTGAGAAGCCCTTATATGTTAGTTTTATTCAAAATGAATGGATGTCCTCATTGTGAGCACTTTCTTCCTACTTGGGAGAAGTTAGCGACTAACTATCAACAAGGAAAAAAATGTGTATGCTTTGGTGAAGTAGAAATAACGAAGAGGAATGTTACAAAAGTCCGAGACGTCCATGGCTTCCCGACAATTCGTTTATATAATAATGTTAATAAAAGAGTATACGAATATCGCGGAGATAGAAGCTACAATGATGTTACCAAATTTCTCTATACACATGTTAAAGAGTAAAAACTATTCAAATAAAGATGGTGAGTATTTTTAATTGGATCCGACATCCACCTATACTTTTGCCATCTAGTTCCGCTAAATAGGGAGTGCGACCTGCCAAGGTTATTAATTTTACGATAAAAAATAAAGCCCAACCTTTCTATATGTTCTTTATTGATGCGATTCATTACTTCATCGAACATCAAATCCCCAATGATAGTTGTCAGAGTCTGCAAATCAATGTCCATGAGAATTTTTATATTCTTTTTAGTTGTTTCAAGCAATCTATAAAGATTCCAATCCGATGAATCACACATTTTTCCTTTTTTAAGTATTTCCAAAATAATAAAATAAGATGGCTGACCACGTTATTTGTCTGAGGATATTCAGACAAATTAATGACTTATACCATATTATCGAGGAGATGAAATTTACCATACCTTGCATCTACAAATCATTGAGCAGATTTAGGCTAGATCCAGTGGAGCAGTCATGTAAAATTTATCTTACTGAGTATAAAAATTGCAGGAAAAGAATTCTTGGTTCCCTTCTTCAAATCGAAGATGAATCATCTTCGTATTTCAGTGAAGGAATTTATCTTAACATTCTTACAGATTTAATTGGTAGGCTTACAGAAGTAACTATCCCAGAAAATACAGATTTGAGTGTGTTCGATATATCAACTATTTTTGGACATGATTTTGTTGGTGAATTTTATGACATAAAAAATAGGTTAGATTCCCTCAGAAAGGCTATCGGAGAGTTGAAATGCGAGATTGATGTTGAAAAATTATTCGATATGACTCAGTAAAATTCGTAACTTAGTTACGAAAGTCAAAATCAGAATCAAAGTTTAGGAATCCTCAGTTCGAGGGCTTACTACATATTTTCTTGGCTTACATATTTCTTTTAATTCATCCAATTTCGTATTAGTATCTGAGAGTTTAGTGGATAGCTCAGCAAGAACAGTTGTCATTTTTTCTAAATTGGCACTGAGTCTAGACATTTCCTCGTTAAAGCTAGATTGACTTTTCGTCAAAAGACCAATGATATGGTCTTGTCTCGCGCTGTCAGGAGAACGGCTAGACGACATCTATTTCTTATCTTTCTTTATTCAATTTCATTTTCTTAACTCGGAATAAATTCACCTTGAGAACCAAATAAAAACGAATTTTACATTGTCAAGTTAAAAGAATAAGAAAATCAGAAATGGGAAGATTTGTCGTAAAGAAGTCCGTAGAAATGTTACTCAATTTATTTTCTTAATTAATTACAAAAGAATACTGGATCAAATTCGCACCGTCCCATCCAAACAATTTCCAACCCTTCCAATAGGAAGAAACTTTATGTTTTTTAGTAGAATTGATAAGACCAAAGTGCATACCCATTGTGGTCAGTTTTTAAAATTTCTCTAAACATTTGAACTTTTTCATTTTTGGACTCTGTGTATTCTATCCGTTACTATAAAAGTCTATTAAACTTTATGATACAACATAAAAGATGAGTGAAAGTGGTTTTGACGAGCTTATTGTGAAACTTAGGGAGCAACATCCAGCATTCTACAAATATAATCACATCTATGCTGAAGAAACCTCTAAAGTTCATGATTCCCTTCGTAAGCAATTATCCGGAGCTACAGGATCAGTACCTGAAGTAGAAACATATAATAAGGGAGTTTTTGAAGTTGAGAACGAAGCTAAGAAATTAGAAGAAGAAATGTTGAAAAATTATTGGGGAGACATGATGCCTTGAGATAAAAATGTTCCAAAAATTTTCCAAAAATACGAAAATACTATTTGATGAAGTCGAGTAAATCGATTTAAAGGTTTTCAATTTATAATAAAAAATGACTGACAAGAAACAAGAAGAAGTAGTTCCTGTTGCAGGGGAAAAGAAAAAAAGAACTCGACGACCTGTTACTAAAGAAACGGTAGATGCTGGGTTCAAAGCTATTTATGAAGAACTCACAAAGGAGATCGAAACATCAAAGTCACAAAAGGTTCGCGGTGGTCGTGTCCGTTTTCTTACCTCTATCCGTAAAAAGATCCACCAACTCCATCATGATTATTTGACCGTCCAGCGTTGTCGTCCTAAACGTGTTCATACCGGAGAATCAGGATTTATGAGGCCAGTAATCCTTGATGAGAAACTTCTCAAGTTCCTTTGCTGGGAAGGTGGTCGTTCTTACAAACGTAACGATGTTACTAAGGCTGTCTGTAAGTACATCAAGGACAAAAAATTACAATATACAGAGGATCGTCGTCGTTTTGTTCCTGATGATTCCCTTGAGGGTCTTGGTATCTGTGCTACTACTGAAGCAGATGGTACAAAATGCTATCCATACTACTTGATTTAGGTAGAGTCAAAGCGAAAGTTTTGGCTAGTCTGACGCCCTTCGGGCGCGGGCGACACTGTCAAATTGCGGGAAACCCCTTAAGCCTTTACTACCAAGCAGACGTATAAAATGAATCCCATTTCGCAACTTTTGTCAGAGGTTATTGAAGTCAGTCTGTGGGAGAGGAAATACCCCTTCGTATGGTAAAAATGTAAAGGATGAAGATTTGATTTTTCAAATCTGAGATGGGCAATCCGCAACTAAGTGACTGTTTGGGGGCTGGTCTGGCCACCTTATAGCAGCCATGATGCTCAACGACTAAATGGCAGTGGGGGAGTTTTTCTTCCCTTAAGATATAGTCTAGTCCCCATAGAAATATGGCTTGTCTACGAGAGAGACCCCTGTTAAATTACCCATTTCGCAAGCGAAATGGGATTCTTGTAACGAGGGATTTTCTAAAAAAGGCAAGAACTCATGATCTAGATAGGAAATGATCTGGTGAAGTTGGTATATTCGTATCTCTACAAAAATATTTGAACATGTTTTATAGTAAGCCCGTTGAAGAAAACAAGACGTCTTAATAAAATAAATTCGTCTTTTCTATCAATGATGATAGAAAAATAGTTTCTGATAAGGTCTCTATAAAAGATAGATATCCGGATATGTATGATGAAAATGTAGATGTAATAAATGTTCATAAAGAAAATATCTTCTTCGTTCCGCTATTCGTGTCTTTACATACTACTGCAGTGGTAAGTTGTGATGTTGTGATACCGCTACATACAAACGATTCAAATGCTAAAAACATTAAAAATGTTCAAAACATCAGAACCGTCCTTGCAAGTGATGACATAAAAGCCTCACCGCCGGAACGAGTGAAACAAACTAAAGGCAAGGTAATAAATAAGTTATAAACTTACAGCTTTTTCGCCAGCCGAAGGCTGGCGAAAAAGATACCTTATCGACAATCTCCGCACAAAAGTTCCTGCCGA
>Ga0326727_10028574_pt1 | contig 10128 bp, 8 predicted proteins | sample MB2enrmetagenome_FD_207643 | JGI IMG/M metagenome (GOLD analysis project Ga0326727, IMG submission 207643) | Lab enriched peat soil microbial communities from McLean, Ithaca, NY, United States - MB29MY | ecosystem: Environmental > Terrestrial > Soil > Wetlands > Peat | place: USA: New York...
TCGGGAACAATTACGGCGCGTGGTGGGCGACTATTCGAAACTGCTGCTGCCGCCTGCCCCTTACTACTCGGTCTTGATGGACGGCTGCCTGGAGCGCGGGCGGGATTTGTCCTGCGGGCTCCAATACAACAATTTTGGAGTTCATGGCGCCGGATCGGCGAATGCCGCCGATGCCCTGGCGGCGGTGAAGCGCTTCGTTTTCGGCGAAAAGAGCGTGGGGGCGGAAGAACTGGTGACGGCGCTCGACGCCAACTTCGAAGGGTTCGAACCCTTGCACAAAAGGTTGAGCGATGAGGCTCCCAAAGTGGGCGCCAACACCGATGAGGCGGATGCGCTTTTGGTGCGTTTGTTCGAATATTTCGCCGATGCCTGCGAGGAGATCAAAGATAACGGCCGGGGCGGGGGAGTGCGGCCGGGGACCGGCTCGGCGATGTACTATCTGCGCTTGGTGCGTGAGCAGAAGGGAAGGCGCGAACCGGTCGTGGGAGCCACCGCCGAGGGGCGCAAAAAGGGGGAGTTGCTGAGCGCCAACCTGGCGCCCTCCACCAATGCCCGCGTCCCCGGCCCCATCAGCGTTCTGCAATCCTTCGCCAAGATTTCCTACCACCGCGTGTTCAACGGCGGACCCATCACCCTGGAGCTTTCCGATACCGTGTTCCGCGAACCCGAATCCCTGCGCAAAGTCGCGATGCTGATTCGCACTTTTGCCCAGCTAGGCGGCCAGCAATTGCAACTTAATACGCTGAACGTGGAAACGCTGCTGGATGCCCGGCAGCACCCCGAAAGGCACAAGAACCTGATCGTTCGAGTGTGGGGTTGGAGCGGCTATTTCTGCGAACTGGCGCCAGAGTACCAGGATCACGTGATCTCGAGGCACATTTACTCAGCGGGGTGAGCGCGCGCTAATCCATTGGGAGATCCCCCGGCTCTGCCGGAGGATAATTACTTGTCATGAAATCGGGTTGCGTCTTCGACATCCGCGAATTCGCGGTCCACGACGGTCCGGGGATTCGGACCACGGTATTCCTGAAGGGATGCCCTCTCCGCTGTGCGTGGTGTCACAATCCGGAAGGCCAGTCGCCTCTGCCGCAAATGATGGTGGCGCCCGGGGGGGATCGAATGGTGGGGCGCGAGTACACTTCCGCGGAGCTCGCGGGCCTTCTCAACCGCCAGGCGAAGATTCTGCGCTCGAACGAGGGCGGCGTGACCTTTTCGGGTGGCGAACCCCTGATGCAGGCGGAATTCGTGGCCGAAGTGTGCGACCTCCTCCCCCGCGTTCACATCATTCTCGACACGTCAGGCCACGCCCCCGCAGAAGCCCTCCGCCTGGTTGCGGAGAGGTGCGACATGGTCTATTACGACCTGAAGACCATGGACCCGCAAAGGCACGAGCAATTCACGGGCGTGGACAATCATCTGATCCTCGCCAATCTGCGCCTGCTCAGCACCTGGAATGTTCCCCTGGTGATTCGCGTAGCGCTCGTTCCGGGGGTAACCGATACGGATGAAAATCTGGCGGCGATTGCGAACTTCTCGCAGACGCTCTCCGGGCTGCGGCGGGTCGAACTATTGCCTTATAACCGCGTGGCGGGAGGGAAGTATTGCGGGCTGGGGATGGAATTCCGCCCGAATTATGATGAGGGGCGGAAAATCAACGTGAATACGCGGGCCTTCGAGAAACTGAAAATTCCGGTGCATTTCCTGGGAATGAAAAATTCCGAATGAGTGGTGGAATATCATGGGCGCAAATTCTCCGATGACGGAACGTGATCTTCAGAAAATAGCCGTGGTCACCGGCGCCAGCAAAGGAATTGGGCGAGGGATTGCCCTGGCCCTGGCAGGGGCGGGCTTTGATGTTGCGGTGAATTACCGGGGAGACCAAAAGGGCGCAGAGGCAACGGCCGAGCAAGTCCGGGCGATGGGCCGGACGGCGCTGGTGGTCAAGGTGGATGTGGGCTTCAAGCCGGAAGTGGACCGCATGTTTGATGAAGTTTTGGAAAAACTCGGCCCCCCCGGCGTGCTCGTCAATAATTCCGGAGTGCAAACCTGGAAACCCCTATTGGATTTGGCGGAAGAGGAATGGGACCGGGTCATTCGGACGAATCTGAAGGGGACGTTTCTTTGCACGCAGCGTGCCGGGAGGCTCATGGCGGCAAAACGCTGGGGCCGGATCATTAATATCGGCTCGGGCTCCAACAAGGCGCCTTTCCCCAACCTTGTCGACTATACGAGCAGCAAGGGTGGCATCGAAATGTTTACGCGCGTGGCGGCCGTGGAATTGGGTTACTACGGAATCACCGTGAATTGTGTAGCGCCCGGGATGATTGAAATCGAGCGGACCCAGGCCGAGTCACCTGACTATGCGGGAACGTGGGCTCCGCTCACGCCGCTTCGCCGGATCGGGCAGGTGAGCGATGTGGCGGCCGCCGTGGTTTTTCTGGCGTCGCCGCCGGCTGAATTCATCACGGGTCAGACCCTTTACGTGGACGGGGGACTGCTGTCACAGATTCCCTGGCCTTATCCCGTAGAGCGCGGAAGGATATAACATGGCGATTATTTCCTCCCCTCGAACCATCGGCGTGTGTGGCATTGGGCAAATTGGCCTCGCTTTGGGACTGGCTTGCTGGCGGTCGGGCTATCGGGTATGGCTGTTTGGCCGCAACGCCACGAAACTGGCCCAAGCACAAAAGGATCTCGAAGGCATGGACCGATGGATGGCCTCCGAATTCCCGGAATCACACCCTCACTACGGAGAGCTGAACTACACAAATGATCTTACCCGCTTGAACCAGCATGCTGAACTCGTGGTGGAAGGCATCGCGGAGGAGATGGCGGCCAAAGTTGCGTTGTGGCATTCACTCCGGGGCGTGGCGGAAAGGGGAGGGATTTTGTGCACCACCACTTCCGGCCTCAGCATTTCGGAAATGGGGCGGCAATCCGGTTTTCCTGCGCAGGTGATCGGGACGCATTTCTGGAATCCCCCGCACCTGATGCCGCTGGTGGAAGTGGTGGCCGGCGAAGGCACGGGGGAGGAGACCGTTCTGGCCACGATGCAGTTCTGCCGCTCCATCGGCAAACAGCCGGTGCGCGTCAATGCGGATGTGCCGGGCTTCATTGGTAATCGCATGCTCCACGCCCTCTGGCGGGAGGCCATTGAAATCGTGGGCGAGGGGATTGCCTCGGCGGAAGATGTGGATACCGTTGCCAAGATGACCTTCGGCCTGCGGTTGCCGGTTCTTGGCCCATTGGAGAATATGGACCTCGTGGGTCTGGACCTGATCCACACGATTCATAAATACCTGCTCGCTGACCTGGCTGCCAATCGCGGGCCGGGGCGATTGCTCGAGGAATTGGTGGGTAAGGTGCAGTTGGGCATGAAGACCGGCGCAGGTTTCCATGATTGGAAGAGGCGTGACCCTGCGGCGGTGATTGAGGCGCGAAACCGGCAGATCGTTCGAGAGTTGAAGCGCCTGATGCGAGAAGGGCAGGGAGATTCGCCTTCGGGAGGCGCCCAGGGCTAAGGCCGGTGCCAAAGGTCAGGCGGCAGGCCCGGTTTCATAGACGGCTGGATTCGCCACATGGGCAGGGCGCTCGCCGGTCAAGACTTGAACCACCTGGCGGGCCACCAATTCCGCCATTCGCGCCATGGATCCGCTGGTCATGCTGGCGACGTGGGGCGCGAGCAGGGTGCGAGGAGCCGCTAAGATGGGGTGATTGAGCGGCGGCGGCTCATCTTCGAAAACATCCAGCGCCGCCCCGAGAATCTTCCCACTCTCGAGCGCCTGAGCCAGGGCGATGGTGTCAACAATCCTGCCGCGTGCCGCGTTAATGAGTAAAGCCGTGGGCTTCATGCGGCCCAGCGCCTCTGCGTCGATCAGGTAATAAGTCTCGGCAGTGGAGGGAAGGTGCAAGGTCACCACGTCCGCCTCTTGCAAAAGTTTCCGCAAAGAATCCACCAGCTTGACTTCCAGCCCGGCGGGCGGCTCTTTCACATAGGGATCATAGGCCACGAGCCGCATGCCAAATCCTTTCTGGCAGATTTCCGCCACCTTTTTCCCAATGGCGCCCAGCCCTACGACCCCCAGCGTTTTCTGATAGAACTCTACGCCCATCAGTGAACTGCGTTCCGCCCAACGGCCTTCGCGAACCATTCGGTCATACGCCACCGCATGCCGGGCGAGTGCCAGCATCAACTGCACGGTGTGCTCCGCCACGGCACTCGCCATGGTCAGCGCGCTCGGGGTAAAGACCACGGGGATTTTTCTTTCCGTGGCCGCCTTGAGATCGACATTGTCGACGCCCACCCCGTGGCGGCCGATGACCTTGAGCTTGGGCGCCGCACTCAGAGTGGCGGCATTGACCTTGGAGAGGCGGATGATGATGCCCTCCGCAGCCGCCAACTCTTCCGCGTTATACGCCCGGCCTTGTTTCCATGGGGCGATGATCTCGCAGGATTGATCAAGAATCTGCATGCCGATCTCGGAGATCGGTTCGGTGACGAGGACAACGGGTTTCCCGGACACGTGGACTACTCCTTGATTGATCTTGGTTACGTACTGGGGCTTCGCCGCTCGCACCACCCCGGCGCCCAGGGCGCCACCCCTCCTCATCCGAGGAGGGGAGTTCTTAAAAGCTCCCCTCCTGAATCAGGAGGGGAGGCGCGGTCGCGCCGGGGTGGTTATCAGGCCGCCGGGGTGGTTATCAGGCTGCCGGGGTGGTTTCCCGTCCGCCGGCGTGGCCGCCTAAGACTTGATTTGCCAATCGCGCACCACATGCTTGGGCGGAGCCGCAGAAACCCCTGACAATCCGCCGGCCAGAACCAGGTTCTGTCCCGTCATCCATTCGCTCTGGCCGGAGGCGAGAAAGAGCACGGTCTTGGCGACATCCACAGGTTTTCCCCAGCGGCCCAGTGGAATCGAGGCTCGAACCCTCTCCAACATGGCTTCATGTGTGATTCCCAGCGTGGCGGCCCGTTGCGGCATAACCGTATCGTGGAATTCGGTGGTAATCGGTCCCGGGCTGATGGCGTTGACGTTTACTCCGAAAGGGGCAAGCTCCGCCGCCAGGGTTTGGGTGATGCTTACCACTCCCGCCTTCGATACGTTGTAAGCCACGCAAAGCGCGGCCGGGCTCACGGAATTGAGCGAGGCGATGTTTATGATCTTCCCTGATTCCTGTTTGGCCATCACCGCGCCGACTTCCCGGCAGCACAGAAACACGCCGAAAAGGTTGACATTAATGATCCGGTTCCACTCCTGGGTGGAAGTGTGGATAAAGGGCACGACGTTAAACGGGACGCCTGCGCAATTGACCAAAATATCGATTCGGCCATGCCGGGATTTGACCTCCTCCACCCCGGCGCGCACCGACTCTTCCTGGGATACATCCAGCTCGATGGCTTCGCAGCGCAGGCCCTTCGCCAGCAGTTTCTGGCATGAACCCACCATCCGCTCCCGGCGGATATCCGTCATGATGACGATGCAACCGGCCTCCCCGAGGGCCTCGCAGATTGCCAGGCCGATGCTTTGCGCCCCGCCAGTCACGATGGCAATCCGGTCCCGAAGATTATCCATAACCGTTCTCCTGAAAGTGCGATGAGTGCATCTCCGAACGCGTATATGATATGGGATACGCCCCATTTGTCCATGGAAATCCGCCGTCCATCTCATCGCTCATCTTTACCGGTCTGGAACCATGCACACGAACCAAGCGGGTGTATACTCTCGCCGTGCCGGAGAGAGAAGCTTCACCACAGAGGCACAGAGGTCACTGAGAAAGCTCCTCTGCTTGCACCGTTTTATTTCCTGGAGGCCATCATGCTTAATGAACAACTGGATCGCCGTAGGTTTCTGAAGAAAGCGAGTGCCGTTTCGGCCGGAGTCGCCGCCACGCTGGGAGGTTCCGCCCGGGATGCCGCGCCGCTGCCCGCCGGGGGAAAAACCGCCGTGCCCTTGCTGCCCAATGCCTCGAGTCTCCCCAGCGGCGGAAAGCCCATCAAACTGTTCTGTTGCGATTTGAACTTTACCGCGCAAAAAGGGCCGGAACCCTCCCCCACTCCCGCGCTCCCGCAGGATTGGGCGTACCTTGATCCCGAGGAGTATTTCGCCTGGCATCGGGATTTCGGAGTGAACATCTTTTTCTTGCAGGGATATTCGTGGTGTGGGTACGCCTTCTATCCGACCAAGTTGGGTCCGGTCGCCCCCGGTCCGGGCGGTGAATTGTTTCCCAGAATATTCAAAATGGCCCAAAAGGCGGGCTTGCCTTTCTGCGGATACTTCTGCATCGGCTGCGATCTGGTGGTCAGCAACATTCGCAATGAGTGGACGGTTCCCACCAGCCGCAACCGCATGCAGCAGGGATTGCTGGCGCCGGAGAGTCCCTGGACCGACTTGCTGTGCGCGCGCATCACGGAATTCCTGCGCCTCTATCCCGTGGAATGGATCAACTTTGACTGCTTCAATTACGGTCGCTATAACTCCAACCTGTTCCAGGTGCAGCCCTCACCCTATGTGAAAGGCCCGTTCAAGGAGATCATCGGGCGGGAGATGCCGGAAAAGGCCGAGGAGATTACTCCGGAGGAAAATCTTAAATACAAGCGTGAGATCATGGCCAGACAGTTCCATCGTATTCAGGAGGCGATGCACAAAGGCAACCCGGAGACCAAGGCAAATTTCAACGTGCCGTTTTACAAGCCGGAAGAACCCATGTGGGTGGATCATCCCATGCTGAACGAATGCGACCAGCTTGTCGCCGAATCTTCCGATGAAGTGGTGAGTTGGCTGCTGAAAATCCGCAAGCCGCACCAGCGGGTGATGATGACGATTATCGGCCGGCCGGATAAGAAAGGCCTGTGCGATCCGAATACCTGGAAGCAATGGTACGAGGCGGGGTGCGACTTTTTCGGGTACGCGCACGGAATCACCCCGGACTTCCGCCCTCACCCCTCACTGCACGAACAAGTGGAAATCGTCCGCAATGCCTATCAGCAGATGCCTTGATTCCGTGAGGACGTTGGGGCTAGCGCATTTCCATTTGTTATGTAGCGTATTGAGCGCTAAGAAAGAAGCCTCTGCAATCGGCGATGGAGATCGAGTTAAAGGCGGTCGGGGCGGCGCGCAGCAGTTCACCTTCGGTGCGCCGAGCGTGAGTGTCAGCGCCGGTTTTCCCAAAGGCTTCCGGACCTAGTTAGCGGACGCCCGGTGAGTCACAGCCAAGCGACGCGCCCTCGTAAATCACTCCGCGCTCGTCGCTATAGAAGGCAAATGCGCAATTGCCTACCGGCTTCTGGCCCAGCCAGAGGCTGTAATGCTTCCCGTCGGGAGAAACCAGCAGCCGAAGCTCAAGCCCCGGAGATATTTCAGGCCCCGGTGCAAGGGGGAAGCCGCTGACCTGAGAGAAATGGCTCTGAAAACTGCTGAAACAGGAGGCATTGATTATCTCATCCCAGGACAGAAATCTTTCGTTCTCGTCCATCTTTCCGTATTTATATCGGCAGCTATATTCCGCGGTATTGATGGTGCGAACGATCAGCAAAGCCTGTCTTGCCTGGTCTTGCGGATCCTCGGCGGGGCTCGCAACTGCCCCCGCCTGGCCCGTTGCCCTCAAAACGCGAATTGCGACTGCAAGTGAGGAGACACCAACGAATAGAAAGATGATTTTCCAAGTTCGCTTCATGTTGATTTCTCCTAGTCTGAAGCGCACCGCTTCGCTTCTCAGAAACTCTGCCGCATTTTGCTCTTCGTGGGCCGAGCGCGGGCGTCACGCGTGACGTTCAGCGGAAATAAGATTCGTACAACACCACGGAGTTCGTCAGTTAATCAAACAGGAGGCGCTCACCAAGACAAGAACCGTCCGTCGGCTGACGGATTCGAACCGCACAAACTCTGCGCCTGCTCCTACAGGAACGGCGCGGGCGTCGAAAGCGGGCCGATAAACATCTTTTCGAACCCTTCCGGGATGCGGAAAAGCTCAGGATTGGGTCTTTTGCCAACGTGGAGGTCTTCCAAGTCGATCTTCCACTCGATTCTGGTCTGCTTCTGGTAGTGCAAGATGGTTGTTTCAACGGCCTCGTAGTTCAAGGATGGCGCCACCCAGGTCTCCCCGGTATCATCATTGCCATGGGTAGGTCCTCCCTTGATCCCAATACAGTATACGCCGGCAATCATCCTGGTTCCCAAGGAGCGCTCCGGCGGGACATTTTGGTATTCCTCCCCCGTCGGAGGCCGCAAAGGGCAGGGCGGGAAGCTGCGGTGCAACGTGAAAGATTTGTGCAAATAATCAATCTGATATTTGTCGCAAGTTCGCGCATCCAGCAGGGTTCCGCGAAGCCACTTGAGGGATGGAGTGCCGGGAATGTCACCAACATAAAGCGCGCCATCCCAGTTCCGGGCCATGAACTCGGTGCTCTCATCCGTATGTTTCTCCCCGTTGGCGAGGAGTATAGAAATCCTCGTTACTTTGTTCGCCGTGAATGGAACCCAGACCCAAGTCGCGTTCTGCTGGGAAAAAACCATGCCCGGCCCGGCGCCGGCCGCAAACAGGAGGAATGCCAAAGTGGTAAGGCGTTCTTTCCGGCCCATCTGCATCTTCACCTCCGCAGATTCATCCACCTGTGCCTTGCTGCCGGCGAGCCAAGTAGATTATCGCTGTCCTAGTTGGTTCGCCGAAGGTTGTTCGACGTGATCGATCACCAGGACATCCATTGTTGCCTCGGAGGGCTCCAACTTTAGTCCCACCTGTTGCTGCAGGGCCGTAAAGAGATTCGGCGGCGGAAAGTCATTCTTGGCTGGCTGCGGCATGCGGAAGCTGCCCGTGAACTGCGTCTGATCGGGCGCCCAGGTTAACAAGAAATTGTATCTTCCGGGCAATCCCGTTTGATCGATCATGGGCCGGTCCAGCGCCGCGCGCTGCATGATGTTCACAAAATCTTCCATCGACGCATTCACAACGGGCAGCATGATTCCCCCCGGTACCGTCTGAAACCGGGATGAAGGGATTTCATTCTTACTGTCACTCTCAGTGAGCTTTGGTCCGTTCTCTGCCACGGAGAGCAAGTATACTGGGAGCAATCGATTCTCATGGTGAAACTTGAGCCCAAAGCGGCCTGCCACAAGTTCCTGGACTGCCGCTTCCCACTCCCCAATGCTGGGATGATCCTTCTGGTTTTCCTCTGCGATAACGTTGAATTTATCCTTGTCCATCCAGTCCGGGCCACCGACGATCTGCCGGAGTTGGACGCCGTAGGAAAACTCGACGAGCGCAGCCAGCGTGGCGTTGTAAATGAATAACTGGCGGCCACGCATGTTGAAGGTTCTGCCCTGGGCGTCAGGGTTGCTCGGTTTGATACTGACAGCTTGCAGCTCCAGCGTGCCATTTGCGCTATCGGGAATGCCGCGGGTGAGGGCGGCCCGCGGTGCGGGCACCGTCCGGAGGGGCGATATCGTGAGGAGGAGCACCGCTGCGGCGGAGCACCCCAGAGCCACCAGGACTGTCCCCGCACGCCCTCGACGCTGGCGGCTGTCGAGCACGGCGCTGACACGAAGCGGCAAATCGGCGCGGTTGGCCATGGCCAGATGCGGCGATTTCGCTGCCGACATCAGACGCTGCGCCAGTGCCACCAGTTGTGTGGCATAGGCCGTGGCCTCCGAGTGAGCGATAACAACGTCGTCGCAGGCCCGTTCCGCCTCCAGCCCAATTTGGCGCCAAGCCACCCAGACAAGCGGGTGGAACCAGTACATGGCGCGCACAGTTCGCCCCAGCGAGTGGGTCATGCAGTCGCCGCGGCGCACATGTTCCATTTCGTGTCGCAGGGCGCGATTCAGGTCGTCCCGCTCCCAGGCTTGGGCATCCGGGGGCAGCACGATCGCGGGATGCAAAACGCCAGAAGCGATGGGGCCCGGCACGGACTCGTGCAACAGCACCTCAATTCGCCTGCGAAGCGCCGAGGCAGCCGCCAGGCGATCGACAATCGCTTGCCCCTCCGCCCACGGCAGACCTGTCCGGCGCAGCAGGCGTAACTTCCACAAGCCCACCGCGATGGGAATCAGACTCAAGGCCGCACCCATGAGCCACCCCAGCGTTAGGAGAGTGGAGAGCGAAGGCCTGTTAGAGCGCGGAACTGCCCGCGGA
>Ga0326727_10028575_pt1 | contig 10127 bp, 2 predicted proteins | sample MB2enrmetagenome_FD_207643 | JGI IMG/M metagenome (GOLD analysis project Ga0326727, IMG submission 207643) | Lab enriched peat soil microbial communities from McLean, Ithaca, NY, United States - MB29MY | ecosystem: Environmental > Terrestrial > Soil > Wetlands > Peat | place: USA: New York...
AGCCTGATTCCCACCGACAGCACTTATTCTTGCCCAACCGGAACATGTAGTCCTAGTGTTGGCCGTCGCAGCCACGGTGAGCGACGGAACGCCGAATAGTCCCCCAAATAAGGTAGGGATTGTTTCAGACAGCTTAATTGTGAGCCCTCCGCCATCCGGTGACTGCCCTGAATGATCCTCCGAATTGATCGGATCGTTCCCCGCGTAAGCGTACAAATTGAGCCCGCCGCTGAAGCCGACCGGATCGGCCTGCAAGAACCGTCCCAGCGCCGGCGAGTAGTAACGCGCGGGCATGTAATAGAGACCGGTCTCGCTGTCATAGCGGTAGCCGGCGTACTGGTAGGCCAGCCACGAGCCGCTCTGCGGTTGACCATAGTCCGAGTAGGTATAGCTATCGCCGACGCCGCTCCCGCCCGCCACCGTCAGAGCCACCGTCGAGCCCTTCACGTCGTGGTGTACGTAGACGATCTCTTCACCCCCGCCGCCCGCAACCGGCACGATCGTCACCAGCGGCAGACCGCCCGCGCCGCGCACCGTCAGCCGCCAGCTCGCCGACGTTTCGTAGTAGTCGGCGATCTCCTCGCCCCCGGCCAGCACGAAGTCGGTTGCCACTGGCATGGCCGTATTGACACCCACTACCTTCTGCCTGCGCCGTCCCAGCGGGTCGTAGAAATACGTGCTCGTGCCCCACGCTGGGTTCTCGGCCTGGACCATCCGGTTCTCCACGTCGTAGCTGAGCGTATTGGTGCCGTCGTAGGTCAGGTTGTAGTTGCCATCGTAGGTCATGGTGGAGCTGCCCGAGCTTGCTGTCATTGTTGTGAGTCCGTTGTCCGCGTTTGCCGCGCCGTAGCTGACCGTGCCCGCCTGCGGCACGTACTGGAAGAGCGGATTGTTGACGCCTGCCGAGTTCAGCTGGTGATTCATCAACCAAGTGTAGTTGAAGGTTACACTGTTATTGGAGCCATTGTAGGTCTGGGTCAGCGTTTGCAGGTTGTCGCCAGCATCGTACTGCGAGTAGGCGTCGCTGGTCCCGTCGCCGTAGGCAATCGACTGCGCGCGCGAGAGCGCGTCCCAACTGTACTGCGCCAGCAGATTGTTGCTCCCGCCCTCGTTGACATACTGCATGCGGTTCATGGCGTCGTACTGGTAGGTGACAGAATAGGAGCCCGTGCCGCTGGTTCCCGCCGGCCAGACGACCTCGGTCTGGTTACCGGCTCCATCATACGCCATCTGTCAAAATATGTATCAGTATAGATCATGACATGAGGGTCTTTCAGTTTGCTTGTGAGCAGAATTGCCGCAACTCTTGCTGCACTATAGGTGAGTAGGAGTTCGCTTTAATCGTATAAGGCGAACAGGCTTTTTTCTTGAATTGAGCTTCACCGCCATATGCCTTTGATGCTCTTTGAATAGCATCTCTGACAAGACCCCTAATGATAAATTCCTCGTGAGCAGATCGAAGTTGATAATTGCAAACAGCCTGTGGATCGGATTGGCAGGACTTTGGAGCAGGCACACCAAGTCCAGGAAGCTTTTCATGAACATTTGTGCTGCTGTAGCCACTAGGGGAAGGAATCCCTGACAATACCCACCCTGTTTCAGCTATACTACAACTATTCCCCATAGTCCAGACAGCGTTACCGAAAGAATCTCCTTCTTGATCATAGCTCCATCCCATTACGATGTAGTAGTCTGATCGATCTGTTTTTAGATGGGAAAACAGCCACAAATGCCCCTCATCAGACAAATGACATAACTGCTTCAGTTTCGATGGAATGTTCTCGAATTTGACTTTAAAAGGGTCAAAAGAAACGCCGAATACAGGATCCTCGATCATAGTTGACAGGACGGGCTTAGTCGTCTGAGCCTGTAATGCCAACGAATTCAAGAGAACTGCCCAAAGACACAGCCAATACAGCGCATTTGTTTTCATGATTACCTTTCTCCTTTGTTCTATACCTTTCACAGCGTTCATCTACACCGATATCTAAAAACAGTTGTGATGTGGGTAGTGGACGAGGAATATGGAGACATCCGTTTTTGATAGAAGTCCGACACCCATTTACGACCATCATAACCAGCAATATGGCCAGGATGAGTTTTATCAGCAGTCTGGCCAGGACTAGAAAATACAGCTAAATCGCCTTGTTGGGGAACATACCCGTTGAGAGAAACTGGACTAAAACCTATACTTGAGAGGAACGACCCATAGTTTCCACCGTATTGAGGACGTCCAGAAGTGTTTATTCCGCCAGCTTCAAGTGCCGTGCGGACATATTTCGCGCACGCGCCTATTCCCTCGTATACTGACTTAGGCTTTCCCGTTATAAGATTTATCGCAGCATTGGAATCTAGCGCGTTTGCGAACGCTTGGGTGTTAAAATCACATAAGTGGGCCGTCACAGAAACGGTGGTCGATGGAAAGCCGAAAAGTCCCATAAAATAGTTGTGGACTGATTCAGACAGCGTAATCGTATACCCTCCGCCATCCGGTGACTGACCTGAATGATCCTCCGAATTGACGGGATCGTTTCCCGCATAAGCGTAAAGGTTAAACCCGCCGCCGAATCCGGAGGGATCGGCCTGCAAAAATCGCCCCAGCGCCGGCGAGTAGGATCGCGCGGGCATATTATAGAGGCCGGTCTCGCTGTCATAGCGGTATCCTGCATACTGGTAGGCCAGCCACGAGCCGCTCTGCGGTTGACCGTAGTCCGAGTAGGTATAGCTATCGCCGACGCCGCTCCCGCCCGCCACCGTCAGAGCCACCGTCGAGCCCTTCATGTCGTGGTGTACGTAGACGATCTCTTCGCTGCCGCCGCCCGCAGCCGGTACGACCGCTGCCAGTGGCAGATCGCCCGCACCGCGCACCGTCAGCCGCCAGGTCGCCGATGTTTCGTAGTAGTCGGCGATCTCCTCGCCCCCGGCCAGCACGAAGTCGGTCGCCACTGGCATGGCCGTATTGACGCCCACCACCTTCTGCTTTCGCTGGCCCAGAGGGTCGTAGAGATACGTGCTCGCGCCCCACGCCAAGTTCTCCGCCTGGACCATCCGGTTCTCCACGTCGTAGCTGAGCGTGTTGGTGCCGTCGTAGGTCAGGTTGTGGTTGCCGTCGTAGGTCATGGTGGCGCTGCCCGAACTTGCTGTCATTGTTGTGAGTCCGTTGTCCGCGTTGGCCGCGCCGTAGCTCACGGTGCCCGCCTGCGGCACGTACTGGAAGAGCGGATTGTTGACGCCTGTCGAGTTGAGCTGGTGGTTCATCAACCAAGTGTAGTTGAAGGTTACGCTGTTATTGGAGCCATTGTAGGTTTGGGTCAGCGTCTGCAGGTTGTCACCGGCGTCGTACTGCGAGTAGGCATCGCTGGTCCCGTCGCCGTAGGCAATCGACTGCGTGCGTGAGAGCGCGTCCCAACTGTACTGCGCCAGCAGATTGTTGGTCCCACCCTCGTTGACATACTGCATACGGTTCATGGCGTCGTACTGGTAGGTGACCGAATAGGAGCCCGTGCCGCTGGTTCCCGCAGGCCAGATGACCTCGGTCTGGTTACCGGCTCCATCATACGCCACCTGTGTGTTGCGGCCCAACTGGTCCGTGTAGCTGTTGGCCCGGCCCGCCGTATCGTAGCCGATTTGGTAGGGCGTCGAACTGGAGCTGTCCGAAGCTTGCAGCATCCGGCCGGAATAGTCATAGCCATAGGTAACGGTTCCTGCCGCTTCGCCCTGCGGGGTCTTGGTCTGTATCCGGTTGAGAGCGTCATAACTTGAGCTGATGGTCTGGCCGGAGCGCGTGGTCTTCTCTGTGACGTTGTTGTTGGCGTCATACTGGAACTGCTCGGTGGTCGAATCGGGGTAGATGGTGCTGCTCAGGCGGTCGAAGCCGTCGTACGTCATACCGGTGAGGTTGTTGTTGGCGTCGGTAATGCTCTTTTGCCTGCCGTTGAGCGTATAGGCATACGTCGCCTGCACAGTGGCTGAGGCCACCGCCGCGGAGGTGCTCGCTCCGCTGCCCACGCTGACCTGATAGGGACGGCTGAGGATGTCGTATGTGTTGACACTCACCCGGTACTGTCCGGACGATACCGGCTGCGTGACCGTGTACACCCGGTCGGCTCCGTCATACGCCGTGGTCGTCGTGTTGCCTAGAGGATCGGTGACCTGATAGACCTTGTTGGACGGCGTGTAGGTGTAGGTGGTCGTCTCCCAGACTGGAGAAGCTTCTGTCGAATTCGTGGTGCAGGTCGCCGGGGACGAAACGCTGGGCGTGTTCTGCTCCCGATAGACATCGTGCACCTGCCCGTTGGGATAATAGTCGTACTTGGTGATGCTGAGCGCATTCGGAGCATCTTCCTCCGTCACGCGCCCCAGCGCATCGTGTACCGTGGTTGTAACATTGTTATTCGGGTCGGTCACCGTGCATACGTCTCCGAAGTTGTCGTAGGTGTACTGTGTAACGTAGTTGAGACGGCCGTAGTCAACGGTCATCTTCTGCACCTGGTCCGCGTTGCCCGGGAAATAGTCGTAGCGGGTGACACGGCCTTCGGGATCGGTTGCCGTCTGCACCATGCCGATGGACGTGTAGGTGTAGAGCGAAGTGGGCTGCGCGGCGGAGGCGCCTGGCTTCGGTACAGCAGGCTGATCGACCTCAATGACGTTTCCATAGCTGTCGTATTTGAAGGTCGTGACGTACCCCTTCGCATCCGTTACCTGGTATGGGACTTCAAGACTTGGCAGCGCCGACACGGGATGAGTATAGGTGATCGTTTGTTGCACCGCAGCAAGCCCGGATCCCGGTTTTGGATATTGAGTGATGGTCAAGGGATTGAACTGCGAGTCGTAGGTGTATGTTGTGGAGTTGCCCTCCGGCAGGGTTTTCGATACCAGCAGGCTCTGCCCGTTGTAGACATAGACCGTGGTGGCATTCAGGTGAGAGGCATCGCCGTAATCCTGAATCTCTTTCAGCACGTTACCGAGCGGATCGTTGAAGTAGACGTGCCGGTTCCCGGCCGCATCGTCAATCTCCATGCGCGCTCCAGCAGCGGACACCTGAGACGTATTCTGGTTGGCATCCTGCTGCTTCCACACGTGTCCCAAGCCATCGTAGTAATTAGTAAGGAAGGCATTCGTGGGATTCGACGGATAGAAAATCTGCGTGAGGTGCCCCGCGGTATCGTACGCGCCGGAGGTATCGTAGGAATAAGTAGTATTTTGTTGTTGGGCATCGGTAAACTGGGTGAGGTTGCCGCCCGAGATCGTGTAAGAGACCGAGCGCCCCGCGTTGTCCGACACCGACGAAATCTGGCTGCCGTTATAGTTGATCGAGAGCGAGCGCCCGGTCGCGGAATTCGATACGCCGGTCAGGTTCCCGCCCGAGTAGCTAAAACTCACCGAAGCGCCTCCAGGGCTCGTCAGGCTCGCAATATATACAGGGCCGCTGGTGGCCGTAGGATTGCCGCTAAAGGTCATTGTTACGCCGGATTTCGTCCGGTAGCGCAGGTTCCCTCCGTTGACATCGAGAATCGACGCCGATCCGACAGGAGACGAATAACTCCCGTTCGGCATCAGCACAAATTCTTCAGTATTCCAGCCTTGCTGCACGGTGACAATGTTGCTGGTCACCTGGTCAGTTAACCAGCGGTTCACAATCGCTTCTACCACGTAGTTTTCAAGGTTTGTCTGGCCATTGAGCGCCTGGCCGTTCATGAGGTCAGAGGACACATACAGCGCCGCGATCGACCTGGCTGAGTTGAGGGGCGCCCCCTGACCCATACTCGTGAATCCGTCGCTGTTGACGGACGCCGAGATAGCATAGTTATGCGTCCAGCCATTTCCTAGCGGCCCCGCCGTTCCTTGAGCGTTCGAGTCATAAATTCTTTGGAAATTAAGGCCGTATGGGAATCCTTTCGCTCCCACATCCAGATCGTCGTGCTGATATTGTGAGGATCCCTTTTGTAGACTGATCGGATCGCCGCCGGTGGCTCCCGAGCCTGGGTTTGTATAGGAAACGCTTACGATAACATTAGAGAGTCCTTGGGCTTTTAAATTGTTTTCAATTAACTGTTGAACCTGAACAGGGGTTCCAGAGAAGCCGCCGTTCATCTGGCCTGAAATTAGTTCCCCGTAGAGCATTGAGGACCCGGAAGAATACATAGCTTTATATCCCACGCCAGTCCAATTTCCGATAGCGATCTTCCCGTTGCTGGGCGCGATCACACGATACCCGCCGTTGACATAACCGCCAATCGTAGTTAAATCTGCGGATTTGTAGTTGGGCGCCAAGATCGCCTGTACAGTGCTCCAATTGTTGCCCGTGGCGCTGTTGTTGATGTCATAGATCGTGTTGCCGTTTTGTACAGCAGTATCTAAGAGTTTTATGGCCGACGCGGCGACAAACCCCGGAATCTGAGCCTGGGTTTGCTCCAACGAAGCCGATTCAAACGAACTGGAGACTCCCGAAGCGTCAACAAAGGCCGCTAGCGAGTTTGCGGTTTGTGTGCTTGCTCCATTGATTCGCGCAGGCGTGTTGATGAAGTTCAGTGGCAAATCCACATAAGGTCCAACACTGGAAGTGCCGACAGTCTCCCCCACAATGCCGCCTCCGTAGAAGTACTGCGTAGTTGTGCCTAGAAGACGATCCGCGATCTGCTGCTGCGACGCGCATTCCGCCAGCCAAGTCAGGCCCAACATTTCAAGACCCTCGCCCAGCACTAATTCCGAGTTGTAAGCCGCACCGCTCGCAATCGCCTGATTGAGCAGGCTGCGGTGCTTCTCGATCATGCCGCGCCCTACTTGGTCCCAGCCGGTTTGAATTACATATCCGCTACTGCCGCCACCCTGATTGGTCTGTGCGCCGATGTACTGCGTACGCGTGGAGCTCGCCCAAGTCGCCCATGGAATCGTGATGATGAATTGAATGCCCACTTGTGTACCCTGGCTCGACGCTGAGCCGCTGGTGACCGCAGTTCCATCCAGATAAAGCGTAGGGACGTAGGTTGAGCTAAAGAAGATTGACAACCGATGTCCGTAGATGTCGCTGGAATTGTAAGTTTGAACGGTTGCGCCCGGAATAGTAATAGAGATTGTCGCATCGTATTGGCTCGGGATCGCAGTCCAGTCGGTCGGCGTGCCGGATTGATTGGGATTTGAAGTCTGGCGCAAAGTCTGGCCGTTGGAGAGCGGAGTTGGAACGATGACGCCTCCGCCGATGATGTCGCTTACCCCGGCGGTCGGATAGTTGTTTTGAATATAGGATGTGAGGTTACTTGCATACGCCGTCAGATCGCTCCGCAACTGCGTTCGGTTTATGCCCTGTATTGACGTAGATGTGAGTGAGGTAGGATTGGCGTCAGCGAGAAATTGCGACCTGGAGTAGCCCATAGCGGAGGCCAAGCTCCCTACAACTCCCGGTCTCCACGAGTGTGCCTTAAAGGCGGGATCGAATACATACGGGGCCCCGTTAATGCTGACTTTCACCCATACATGCCCCATTCCTATGACATCGCCACTGGCGTCAACCGATGTGTAAGGGATGCCCCCGGAACTTAGAACGCCCATGACTGAATTCGGGTTACTGTCAACGCCCAACCACCCTTGAAGTTGAGCGTTGCTCAAATTCAACGTTCCGAATTCTAAAAGAACGCTCGAAATCGACGGATTGCTGAGACTAGCCTGATTCAGCAACGCAACCATCAATGCTGCTTGATCGAAGGAATCGCCTCGCCCGTCGAGGAGCGTGCCGACAGGGCCCTTGAGAGCGCCGAAGAGTGGGCTGAACTCAATATTGTCGTGAACGTACTGATAGATAAGATCCGGATCGTTATTCAGGCCATTCGCAAGCGCCACGATCTCAGGAGCTGCGCTCCCCCCGGCGCTTTCCATAGCCATCGCGCGAACGACGTTTGCTTTTGGAAGATTTGTTGAGGATTCGACGTTCTGACGCATCCGCTCGAAAGATACGGGCGTCGTGGTGAAATGAGTGCGAATGTTCGGCTCCAATGACGGAGTCGCTGAAGTGGATGAAGCCGCCGAGGAGTCTGTGGCACTTTGTGAGGGTGTGGTCGCCACACTCGAGTCTGCCGTAGTGCCAGTGGTCGAACCAGCGGTGGTGTCGCTCGTAGAGTTGCTTCCGGAAAGACCAATGGGATCGGTAGCAGTGCTTCCCGTAGTGGAAAACGCAACTCTTGTATCTGCTAGTTGCTGACCCGAGTTGTCGACGGCTCCCGAAATATCCAGCGTGTAGTTCGATCCGATTTCTAATGTAGTCAAAGGTTGAACGAAAGCAAGCATTCCGCCCTCAGCAGGGATCACGGTCGCAGGAACGGGGCCGCTAGGCCCGGTTAAAACAAGGGTAGTGCTGTTTACAGAGGCCATCTGGAGCGGTTTGGAAAACCGCAGTGCAAACATCACATTTACCGCAACGTTGCTTGCGTCATCGGCCGGAATCGAAATTGCCAACTGAGGCGGTTGAGGATCGTTCGCCGGGAGTTCAATCACTCTCTGCCCGTACGAGGTGAGGTTTTGAGGATCGATCACTTCGCCGAAAGACACGGGGTTTCCATACACATCGACCCCGCCCCAAATCAATACGGAACCATTTGGTAGAAGTGCAGCTTTGTGTCCTCTGCGTGAGGTCTGAAGCTGAATCGGCAGTTTTGAACACGTTCCAGTCCGAAAGTCCCAGACCTCAAGCGAGTTCAGCGTTGCTCCGTTACCATCCACGCCGCCCGCATAGAGGATAGTTCCATCGGTCAACAATGTCGCGGTATGGTGTGCGCGAGGAGTAAGCGTTCCTGTGTTTATAAGCTGGATTGACCCGCTTGCGAGATCGATACGTTCTGCAGCGGGAACAACTTCGTTTCCCGTACCAGTGCCACCAAAAACCAGTACGCTGCCATCCGGAAGCAACGTGGCTGTGTGAAACGCTCGATGAAACACCAGGCTAATCGGGAGCGTTGTCACTGCCCCCGTCTGCGGATTCTCGACAGATACGAGCCCGCTCATTTCGCCTGCGTTCTGTCCTCCGACTAATAGCATGTTTCCGCTTGGCAAGAGTGTGGCGCTCCGGCCAAGCGACTCATTGCGGCTCGCGATCGAGCGCACCGGGGTCGCCGGCGCTTCTTGCATACGCGAGCCGGCTGCGGCATAGGTGCACTGCATCACTGCATAGAGAGCAAATACACCAAACTGTACCGCGCTTCGATCGAACTTCATTGTCTTCTTCATAAGTCTTCTCCAGCGGGAAAAATCATCTCAGGCTCGCCTGCTGTCTGGTCTGTTCATTGCGTAACGACACTGGTCCGGTTTCCAGCACTGTCATAGGAATAGGTGACAGTGATTGTGCCACTTGACGTTGAATATTGGGCCTGATATACACGCCCCAAGTTATCGTAGGTGTAGGTCACGTTACTTGATGAAGCCGGTGACTCAATCGGGTCTACGGTAACCGCCACCGATCCGGTAGCGCTGCTGTAGTCTGTTGTATCGGAAGGCGTGAACGTCACGCTTTCTGAGGGAGCGCCTACAGACGGAATGGTGCCGGGCGCAGTCCACGCGAAGGTTCCGCTCACCGCTGCGGAGCCGCCAATCAATTGGGAAGAGGCCAGAGTTTGCCCGAAGGTAATGTCGCTCGCCCACGGCCAGGAATAGACTGCCGGCGTGTTCTGGACCTTTTGCAAGACAGGGCTGGAAGTGATCGGAGGGTACGTTGAGTTCCCCGGCCACGACGCGGTGATGGAATGGGTGCCGATCGCCAGGCTGCTGGTCGTATAGGTCGCTGTCGTCCCTGTGATCGTGCCTGTACCAATCTGGGTACCGCTGTCCATGACAGTCACTGAGCCAGTAGGCCCACTAATAGAGAATGTGGCCGTGAAGGTGACGGAACCCCCATAGCTCGACGGGTTCGCCGAACTAGCTAGCGTGACAGTCAGGACCGTGAAGGCTACGCCGTTGGATGCGACGCTGCCCGCCGTCACCACCACATTGCCCGTGGTTGCGCCCGTGGGTACTGACGTCTGAATCGATGTGTTGGTCCAATTAGTGATCGTCGCTGAGGTCCCATTGAACGTCACCGTACCCGTCGTTGTGCCGAAGCTCGTACCCGTGATCGTCACAGGAGTGTTCACCGCTCCCGAGGT
>Ga0326727_10028576_pt1 | contig 10127 bp, 12 predicted proteins | sample MB2enrmetagenome_FD_207643 | JGI IMG/M metagenome (GOLD analysis project Ga0326727, IMG submission 207643) | Lab enriched peat soil microbial communities from McLean, Ithaca, NY, United States - MB29MY | ecosystem: Environmental > Terrestrial > Soil > Wetlands > Peat | place: USA: New York...
TCCCGCGCTGGTTTCTTACCCGGACCTCTTGAAGGTTTTCTGGGAGAATCACGACCCCACCCAGTTCAACCGGCAGGGGCCCGACTACGGCACCCAATATCGCACGGCAATCTTCTTTCACTCGCCTGAGCAGGAAGCCGCAGCCCGCGCGTCGAAGGAAGCGCTGGACAAGTCCGGAACTTACAAGCGAAAAATCGTCACGGAAATCACCCCGGCGTCGGACTTCTGGCGGGCGGAGGACTACCACCAACAATATCTCGAGAAGCGGGGCCTGGCGAGTTGCCACATCAAGTGAGGATTGCTCTATAATCCTACCGCGCAATGCGGTGGGAAAACGAGGAGGAGCAGAGGTGCCCCTCCTTTCAATCGAAGAGAGCGAATCCTTTGCCTTTCAAATCTAACTTCACCCGTAGAGAATTTCTTCAGCACAACGTGACCGCACTTGCGGCGCTGGAGTTAGCCCGTGGCAAAGCGCAGGCTGAGACTTCGCCAACCGCGCCAGCAAGCCTTCCCATCTCTGACAAGACCGTAGTCCTGACCTTTGACGACGCCGCAAAATCCCACCGCACTTTTGTAGCTGCGCTGTTGAAGGAAATGGAATTCCGCGCCACCTTTTTCGTTTCCCACCGCTGGATGGATGACCGGGAAAATTTCATGACGTGGCAGGAAATCGCCGAGCTCCACCAGATGGGGTTTGAGATTGGCAACCACACGTGGACGCACGGCGATTTCTCCTCACCTCGCAGCGCCGCGCATTTGCACGGTGAGCTTTCACTGGTGGAACGCGAATTGGAAAAGGTGGGAGTGCCTCGGCCCTCAACCTTTGCCCACCCTGGGGACGGTTTTGGTCCCGAGGCGGTGGAGATTTTGAAGAGCCAGGGCATTCAACTGGCGCGCCGCGGGATGCAGCCGGAAGTGAAGTACGGCGCCATGAAGCCAGGTCCCGCCTTTGACCCTACGCGGCACCATCCTTTGCTGATTCCCACTGCGGGCGATGCCTATCCGGACTGGACCCTGGAATACTTTAAAGAGGTGGTCGGCAACGCCCGCGGCGGCAAGGCCGTGGTGCTGCAATTCCACGGCGTCCCCGACGTGGCGCACCCCTGGGTCTATACGCCGCCGGAAAATTTCCGCCAGTACATGGCCTTCCTCAAGGAGAATGGGTTCCGCGTCCTGGCGCTGGGCGACCTGCTGCCGTACATCAATTTCAAGCAACCTCCTGACGACCCTCTGTTGAAAGCGCGATACCCTTTGCCGAAGAATGCGTGCCCTGATCTTCCTACGGAAGTGGCAGCCACTCGCGCCGACCTGCGCTTTTGGATGGAAAATATGCTGCGCTATCACCGGTATTCATGGGCCGAGGCAGCAATCGTATGCGGCATGAGCGAAGGGGAAGTTCGAGAGAAGGCAAAGGAGTTCGGCCTCGATTCCCCCGCCCCGCCGGCATCTCCAGGAGAAGTGGTTCGCCTGTTGCCCTACCCGGGGGGCCGCCCGCCCCGCGTCGGGTTCAACGAGCGCGCCATCGATCCCATGCGCGGCACCAAGGCGAGCATCTTTCTGCCCTGGGACCCCGCCAGTTACGTGGTAGTGGATCTGCCCGAAGCGATCTTTTCGAATCTTGGCCTCATGTTCCTGGCGCACACTGATATTCCCACCGTGTGGAACGACAAGAACCTGATTTTGGAAAACATTGACTGGGAGCGGAGTCCAGACGGCAGTTTGAGTTCGCAGCGGACGCTTCCGAATTCTGTCACCTTCGGAGCGTATATTCGGCCGGGGGAAAATCGCGTGGATATGGAGCTGTGGCTGCGCAACTTCAGTGGCGCGGATTTGACCGGCATGGACCCCACGGCGGGCCTGGCCACACAGATATGCGTCATGCTGAAGGGCGCGCCGGATTTCGCTGCCCTGACCAATGACAACAAGATTCTTCGCTATGCCGTGGCCGCCGTTCGCTCGGCCGCAGGCGATCGCTGGATTTTGACCGCGTGGCAGAATCCCGGCCGTTCGTGGGGGAACACGCTTGTTCCCTGCATGCACGCGGACCCCAGACTGCCGGACTGCCCATTCCGCCAAACCGTTCGCATCAAGGGCCGCCTCTGGTTTTATGAGGGAACCGACATCGAGCGGGAGATTGCGACCAACGTGATTTAGGGCCGGCTTTATGCCCGCAGAATTGTAACGGCGGCTTTATGCCGCCACATGGCGGAGTAAACCCCGACGCTACTTCATACTGATCCACGCCCCGCAACGATTGATATTGTTTTTTCCCCCACGCCAATATAATGTCTCGGGCGGTAAGAAATCGTTCTCATACAGGGAGAGAAGATCATGGAAGCATTAGATCCTGCGGTCCTCGAGCGCTTGCGGAAGTACAACACCCCCACGATATCAAACGCCATCGAGGTATTCGACGTTCGCCCTCGCAACGAAGGTTTTATGCGTCCGGGAATCCACTGCATATTCCCCGGCATGGGCGTGATGGTGGGCTATGCGGTGACCGTCAAAATCCAATCGGTGACACCCGGCGCGAAGGGAGCCGCCCTTCATCCCAGTGAGCATTGGAAGGACGTTATGAAGGTTCCCGCGCCACGGGTGATTGTGGTGGAGGACCTTGACGAACCCTCCGGCCTGGGTTCGCTTTGGGGAGAAGTCAACGCCAACATGCACAAGGCCATGGGCTGCGTGGGCTGTGTCACCAACGGTTCGGTGCGCGATCTTGACGAAGTGGAGCCCCTGGGGTTCCACTTTTTCGCCAGCCACATTGCGGTTTCACATGCTTACGTGCACATCGTGGAAGTGGGAACTCCCGTGCGCCTTGGCGGGCTCACGGTGCGTCCCGGCGACTTGCTGCAGGGGGACAAGCACGGTGTAATTAATATCCCGCTCGACCTGGCGGCGCGAATTCTCGAGGGCGTCAAGATCGTGGATACGATGGAGCGCCAGATTATCAACTATTCCCAGTCACCGGAATTTACGGTTGAGGGGCTCATCGAACTCTTTAACCGCTTGCACTCGTAAACGCCTTGCGCGCTGCCTGCCGGCCGTGGCGCGCTGCCTTTGTCCGCAACCTGGTTGCACGGCGAAACTCATCATTCGGAAGGGAGAAGAGACTATGCGAAAAGCGCTTGGGTTGGTGGCAAGCAGTGTGGGACTTGCCCTGCTTTTAACCGTCCTGATGACCATCCAGCCGTATGCGGCGCCCCAGGACGCGCTGCAAAAATGGGTGCCCAATGATCGCAACCGACCGGAACCGCCGATCATCACGCCGGGGACATTCAGCACACAGGAGCATCCAGGGGCTCCTCCCTCGGACGCCATCGTGCTCTTCAACGGCCATGATTTGTCGAATTGGGAAAGTGTCAAAGATGGCGGCCCCGCCAAGTGGACGGTGGGAGATGGTTATTTTGCCACCGTGCCTGGCACCGGGTACATCCGCACCAAGGCCGCTTACGGCGATTGCCAACTGCACGTGGAATGGTCTGCCCCCAACCCGCCTCACGGCACTGACCAGGACCGCGGCAACAGCGGAGTCTTTCTGCAAGGGCTCTATGAGATTCAGGTCCTCGATTCCTACAATAATGTTACCTATGCCGATGGCGAAGCCGCCGCTGTCTATGGCCAGTATCCGCCCCTCGTCAATGCCGCGCGGCCGCCGGGCGAATGGCAGACCTACGACATCGTATTTCACGGTCCGCGCTTTGATGCCAGCGGCAAGTTGCTGCGCAAAGCCAACGTCACCGTGTTCTTTAACGGCGTCCTGGTGCAGGATCACGTGGAATTGACGGGGCCCACAGAGCACCACCAGCGTCCGCCCTACAAGCCGACGCCCGAAAAGCTCCCCCTCTCCTTGCAGGATCACAATCACCCCGTACGGTTTCGCAATCTCTGGATCCGCGAGCTCAAAGAAGGGGAATAATAAAAGGTTAAAGGGTAAAGGCTAAAGGGTAAGGGACCGCCATGCCTGTGAGCCAGCCTCCAGTCGGGCAAGGATACTCCTTATGGTTAATGCCGGGAGGCGACGTGTGCCACCGCCTTTCGCGGACGATTGACCGGTTGAGCGCCCGGTTTGACGCCCCGGTATTCCCCCCGCACGTCACCCTGCTGGCGCGTTGCACGGGTGAGGTTCGCGAGGTGATTCGCCGGTCGGCGCGCCTGGCCCTCTCCCTGCGCCCCTTCACCATCCGGCTGAAAGCCATCGATTTCCGCGACGAATACTTTCGTTGCCTGTTCGTTCACGCGGCCTTGACGGAGCCGCTCCGTAAAGCTCACCATGCCGCCTGCTGGGAATTTGCCCGCCGGCGCGAGCCGGTGTTCACGCCGCACCTGAGCTTGGTTTACGCAAACTTGCCCCCAACGATCAAGGAGCAATTGCGTGGGGAGTTGGGGCCCCAGCTTGATGCTTCCTTCAAGGTGCGAAGCCTGCATCTCTACCGGACGCATGGAGAGGCGAGCCGTTGGCGGCGGGTGGCGATGTTCGGATTCAAGTGAGCGAAGCTTTGGAGTGCGGTAGCTTGGTGCCGCTTTTTCCCCAGCCAGCTTGCTGACTGGAAATTGCACGCTCAGGTTGAAAATCCTGCGAGCAAGCTCGCGGGCAGGAAAGCGGCAGCAAGCTACCGCACTCCAATGCTTCGCTCAGAATGCCCGGAGGGAACGGTCACTCCGCAGCCCTTGATACATGATAAATAGTAAAGGGGGGTAAATCATGCTGGTCGTTCATGTGCATGTCAAGGTTAAGCCCGATTGCATCGAGGCCTTCAAAGCGGTGACGATGGAGAACGCGCGCCAGAGCCTGAAAGAACCGGGCATTGCGCGTTTTGATTTGGCGCAGCAAAATGACGATCCAACGCGATTCGTTCTGGTGGAAGTTTATCGCAGCCAGGAGGCCACGGCGGCGCACAAAGCCACCGCGCATTACGCCGCGTGGCGCGACCAAATGGAATCCCTGATGGCGGAGCCCCGCTACAGCGTGAAATATTCCGGTGTGTTCCCGGGCGAGGAAGGTTGGTAGGCTGATCAGGGGTTAGCTGCGAGGCACGAGATGAAGGGTGAAGGATAAAGGGTAAAGGTCGAAGTTGCTTCTCTTTTACCCTTTACCCTTTAGCCTTTAACCTTTCGTTATGACGCCTATGCTCTTCGAATTCGCAACCGCCACGCGCATCATTTTCGGCGAAGGCACGGCAAAGCAGGTGGCGCCGGCGGCAAAGCAATGGGGAAGCCGCGTGCTGCTGGTCACCGGCCGCACGCCGGAGCGTTCAAAGCAACTGCGCGCCGACCTGGAGGCCGCCGGCGCCCAGTGTTCCGTTTTTGCCGTTGCCGGAGAGCCCACGGTCGATTTGATTTCGCAAGGCTTGGGCCAGGCGCGCGCCGGACACTGCGGCGTGGTCATCGCCATGGGCGGAGGCAGCGTCATCGATGCGGGCAAAGCCCTTGCCGCGCTCCTCACCAATCCCGGCGAGGTGATGGACTATCTGGAGGTGGTGGGCAGGGGGAAGGCTCTGCAAAATCCTTCCGCGCCATTCATTGCCGTGCCCACCACGGCGGGGACGGGGACCGAGGTGACGCGCAACGCGGTCTTGGGGGTGCCCGCGCAGCACGTGAAAGTCAGTCTGCGCAGCCCTTTCCTTCTGGCGCGCTTGGCGGTAGTGGACCCGATGCTGACTTATGACCTGCCGCCGGCCGTGACCGCCCACACCGGGCTCGATGCGCTGACGCAGTTGATTGAGGCCTACGTTTCAATCCGCTCCAACCCCGTGACCGACGGATTCTGCGTGCAGGGAATTCCGCTCGCGGCCCGTTCCTGGCGGCAGGCGTATCACCATGGGCATGACGGGCAGGCGCGGCGGGATATGTCGCTGGCGGCGCTGTTCAGTGGAATGGCGCTCGCCAACGCCGGCTTGGGCGTCATCCACGGATTTGCCGCGCCGCTGGGCGGGAGGTTTGATGCGCCCCATGGAGCCCTTTGCGCGGCCCTCCTGCCCTACGGAATGGAGATCAACCTGCACGCTCTCCGCGCCCGCGCGCCCCAAAGCGATGCGCTGGGCCGTTACCAACAGGTGGCGCGTATGCTCACCGGGCGCGGAGACGCCACCGCCGAGGACGGAATTCACTGGACGCGGGAGATATGCCAGGAGCTGGAAATCGCCCCCCTTAAAGCCTACGGGATCGGCGATCAGCACGTTCCTGAACTGATCGCGGAAGCGGCCCGGGCGAACAGCACGAAAGCGAACCCCCTGCCGCTCACTGCGGACGAATTGCGCGAGGTTCTGACCAGGGCATTGACCGGCAAAGAGTGACGGGCGGCGACCTTCCAACACGCCATAATAAGGTTGCCTTTTGTGCCCCCCGGCGCTAATATGCAACCGGGAGGTTGCATAACGATGGACATGCGAATTGAGAAGCGCATTGAACTGAAGGCGCCGGTATCGCGCGTCTGGCGGGCGCTGACCGATTACCGTGAGTTCGGCGAGTGGTTTCGCGTGAAGCTGGAGGGCCCCTTCGTGCCCGGCCAGATCTCACGCGGCCACATCACCTATCCCGGCTATGAGCACATCAAATGGGAGGCCGTGGTGCAGAAGATGGAGCCCGAACGCCTCTTTTCCTTTACCTGGCATCCCTATTCCATCGATCCCCAAATCGATTATTCCAAGGAAACGCCCACGCTTGTCGAGTTCCGATTGGAGCAGACCGCCACTGGCACGCTGCTTCTGCTCACCGAGTCGGGATTCGAGAACATCCCCAGCGAGCGCCGACTCGAAGCCTTCCGCATGAACGACGGCGGCTGGACAGAACAGATGAAGAATATTGAGAAACATGTCGCGCCCGGGTCGTAATCGTAAGACCGCCAGGCAACAGGGCCAGGCGTCGGTTTTTGCCGCTCTGGGTGACGAAACACGCCTCGCGCTAGTGGCGAAGCTTGGCCGCGGCGAGGCTCGTTCCATCTCGCAGTTGACCGAGGGCTCCCGCCTTACCCGGCAGGCGATCACCAAGCATCTACACGTGCTGGAGAAGGCGGCGATCGTGCGCAGCGTTCGCGCGGGCCGCGAGAGCCTGTTTGCGCTCGATCCGGAGCCGATTGCGGAAATCAAAACCTACCTCGACCGCGTCTCCGCACAGTGGGACGAGGCCCTCGCCAGGCTTAAGTCGTTCGTCGAAGGTTGAGCAAGTGCACCTCCGCCGCCCGCCTTTTGGCTGATGGGCCACGCAAGATGTTATAATGCAAGTTGTGCATGCGTTTGGACGGGGGTCGTCCTGGACAAAAGCCGGACCGCAGAGCATGGCACGCTATAGAGTCACGGCATGGAAATTGAATGGGACTCTGCGAAGGCCGCGAACAACCTCCGTAAGCATGGCGTTTCATTTGAGGAAGCTTCGAGCGTTTTCTACGACCCGTTGGCAGTGACGGGCGCCGACCCCGACCATTCGGAAGGCGAGGAAAGGTTGATCACATTCGGAATGTCCCCGGCTGGCCAGCTTCTAGTCGTATCCCATACGGAGCGTGCCGAAGCCATCCGGATCATCAGCGCTCGTAGGGCAACTCGGACGGAGAGGTGACTTTATGAAGAGGGTTAAGGCCAAATCCGACGAACTTCGCCCCGAGTACAAACGCTCCGACTTCAAGAAGCTTGAGCGCGGCAAATACTACGACAGGGTTAGGGCACGCTCGAACGTTGTCGTGCTTGATCCGGAGGTTTCGGCGGTCTTTCCGAACTCAGCGGCTGTCAATAAAGCCTTGCAGTCGTTGGTTGACCGGCGCTCAAAAGTCGGGCGCGACTGAGCAAAGAAAGCGCGGCAGTGCCGCGATCCCGGAGTCAGCCGTTATCTTCTGCGGCCGGTAGAGTTGCTGGCTTCTTCGCGCGCATCGTCGTAATCACCACCACGCCGATCAGCACCAGCACCGTTCCCAGAATGGTTCGCAGGCCCAGCGCTTCCCCGCCCAGGAAATATCCCACCAGCACCGCCACCACCGGATTCACGTAGGCGTAGGTTCCGACCTTGGTTGGTGATTCATGATGAATCAGCCACAGGTAGGCGGTAAAACCGATGAGAGATCCTGCCACAATCAAGTAGAGCAGGGCGAGCCACGCTTCCCGCGAGACGCTCCATGGATGAAAATTACGAAACTCGCCCAGCGCCGCAGCGGTTAGAGCCAGGAACACTCCGCCTACGAGCATTTGCGACCCGGCGCTCATGACTTTGGAGGGAGGAAGCGGCAGCCGGCGCGTCAGTATGGACCCCGCCGCCCAGCTCATCGAGGCAACGATCACGGCCAGGGCGCCCACCGGGTCCACGGGCGCCCCGCCCAGTTTCAGCGAGTGGCTCATCAACACGGCCACTCCGCCCACACCCGTAAAAAGCGCCAAAGCGAGGCGCAGGGTAAGCTTTTGGGTCCGAAGGAAAACGATTTCCGCCAGCGCCATAAACACCGGAATGGTGGCCATCATCACCGCGGCGGGGCCGGAAGGCACGCGCTGCTCCGCCCAGAACAATAAGCCGTAATCGAATACGAAGAACAGGATCGCAATTAAGGATATGGCACGCCACTGGCGCCCGCTCGGTGGGCGCTCGCCCCGGGCGATCATCCAGCCGTAGAGAACCAGTCCCGCAATCAGGAAACGTAATGCCGCCAGAAGAAACGGCGGCACTTCGCGCACACCCACGCGAATGGCGAGATAGGTGGATCCCCACACCAAATAAATGATGGCGAAGGCCAGCAGGGTCTTCCACCTGGCGCGATGAGTGGGGGATTCCATAACCGATCCGCTTCCTAATCTACCAGCTTGCCCGCCGGAGCGCACCGGCATCCCGCCCACAGTGGCGTGGCCAATCTGCCCGCGCCTCGACACTTCCAAGCGCGCCGATTTTGAGCTGATCAATGCCTACCGGGAATTCCAACTGGAAGTATGGTAGCCCTGAATGCCGCCAACGCCTTTCGGCAAAATGCACACCCGATAAATCAGTGGTTTGCGCCAGTCATTGCCATCTTGGGCTAATGAACCGAGGGAAGCGTGAGGGTACCCATCCTTGTCCCGCACTCGTAATCCCCTTTCATGGGGGGCTGATATCTATAGGTCTTTTTGGGGGCTTCTACCGTGATGGTGAGGGATACCTTTTGACTGGGTTCGTCAATCTTGGCGCAAGGGTTGACAACCGCACTCTCCGTCTTCGAGTGTTGCCCCCAAGGCGCACGCAGGATTTCGTCGGATATAAACGAATCAACATAAGCCGTATTGTAGGGAGCGCCGGCTTGGAGTTTCCATTTCGCCAGGAGGGAAGCCGAGTGTTCTTTAGCCAGTCCTTCAAACCTGACTGAATCGAACGTATAGAGCGCGCCTGAGGAAATGGGAATTATCACGCGCACTGGATACTTGCCATCCTTTTCAGCAAGCGGTTGGATGGTTGGTTCCCCCACCACCGGTCGCAAGTAGCCGCGGGGTGCGTAGAGGTCGCGCTTAATAAAACCAATAATCCAGGTCAGTCTTGCAGCGGAAAAGTCCTCTTTCCTGTAAGACTCTGACCATTTCTGGACCTCCTCGGGTGGAGGCGCGTTTTCTCCCTCGATTTGGAGGGACGTAACGGGCGTCGGGAGCCCCTCAATGAAAAAGACGTTCAAACCCCGATTTGTCCACCATTCAGAATATCGCACGGGGGACTTAATGCCATGCTCCGCCGCCACCTGCTCAAGTACATGAATGATGTCATCTACGAGGCCGCTGTGGAGCGGAAGTCCGGTCATGAAAAGAGGAAGTTCGTGCTTTACACGCGCCGAAAGGTCCTTTTGTGTCGTCCAGACGAAGTTGTCGAACACGACAGGTGTGCCACCCCATTTATCGTTCACGGAAATTGTCATCGAGAGGTTTCGGCCCGCCACGTGGTATCGGCAGTGCCACGAGTCAAAGATTTTCAATTGCTTGAACTGATAACAGGCTTGGAGAATATTTTGTTCAGTGGTAGCTTCGCCAAGCTTCAAATCCAGTCCGCGAACTAAGTACTTCGTTTCAAAAATACGCTAACGTATATTAGGGCTTGATATTGGCCTCCTTGGCGTGGCATTGTGTGGGTGAGGTGCTTACCCATGCCAAGGTCGAGCCCGTTTACAATCACGCTCTCCTCTGCCGAGGAAGCCG
>Ga0326727_10028577_pt1 | contig 10126 bp, 8 predicted proteins | sample MB2enrmetagenome_FD_207643 | JGI IMG/M metagenome (GOLD analysis project Ga0326727, IMG submission 207643) | Lab enriched peat soil microbial communities from McLean, Ithaca, NY, United States - MB29MY | ecosystem: Environmental > Terrestrial > Soil > Wetlands > Peat | place: USA: New York...
AATTTCACTACATTGTAACGATAACAACGAACAAAAACAGGACGGCGGGGGAAAATCACCGGACATTTCCGGCAACGTCCACAGGTGAGTCCTGTCTTTTCAGCCCCTTCGCGCTGGCGCCGACCGGGCTGGCGGACTATTCTGGTCAATCGACCGGACAAGGACTGTGGCCGTGCCAAACCCACGAAAAATTCCCGCAATACGCGAGTATGTGCCGTCGTTCGGGCCGGACGACGGTTACGGCGCGTTCGAGCGGGATGGCGTGCTGGCCAGCATGGCCGACGGCTGGCCGATTCCGGTGCAATTGATCAACACCACGGCGACTGTTCTGGCCGAGCATGGGGTGTCGGCCGACACCTTGTTGACCGGTACGGGAATGACCCCGCGTGAATTGGGAGACGGTCGTCTGGTGGTGCCCTATGCCAGCTTTCTGGCCATCGTCCAGCGCGCGGTGACGATCAGCCCGATCCCCGATCTGGGGATCGAAGTGGGACTTCGGGTGAAACCGTCCCACTGGGGTGTCCTGGGGCTGGCCGTCAGCTGCTGCAAGACGTTGCGCGGCGCGCTGGAAATTGGGCATCGGTATCACCGCGTTTCTTCGACCCTGAATCGGCTGCGGTTCGTCATGGACGCCGGCGAATGTTACTGGATTGCCGAGCCGCCCTGCGATCTGGGTGCGGCCATCCGTTTTTCCATGGAGGAGGAATTCCTGTCGGTGTTCCTGGCGGCGCCCCTGCTGGCGGGCCGGGCCATTTCGGCGATGCGGGTCGAACTGCAGTATCCGGCTCCCAGCTACTGGCGCCGATACGAAGAGATTTTCGACTGTCCGATCCATTTCGAGGCGCAACGCAACCAGATCGTGCTGGACCCCAAGACCACCGAACTTCCGTTGATCCAGGCCAATGACGTGACGGCGGCGATTGCCAACGATCTGTGCGAAGCGTTCCTGGCCGAGCATCAGTCGACCAATAGCTTCGTCATGAAGATCCGGCAAAAACTTCTGCAACGCGGCAATCTGTTTCCCGATGTCGACGAAATGGCGAAGGATTTCGGCATGTCGGGGCGGACCTTGCGAAACCGGCTATCGGAGTGCAATACAAGTTATCGCGAGATCGTCCATTCGGTCCGCCAGCAATTGGCGTCCAATTATTTGCGTAATACGTCATTGCATCTGGAAGAAATAGCCTATCGCCTGGGTTACAGCGACAGCCGGTCGTTTCGCCGGGCCTTCTTCCAATGGACCGGGGTGCCGCCCAACCGCTACCGCAAACAGATGGGCTGAGCGGCGGTGCGGGTGGTCCTGCGCCCGGGGCAACAAGGACCCAATTTGCGCAGGTTTCGCGCGGTCAATCAGGGGGCGCCGACAGGCCAGCGGGGGGGGCAGTTCCGCCTTCGGCCGAACTGCCCTCCCGCTATCAAGCAGCGCTGATCGAAACCGATCACCGCCAGCGCATCATTGGGCGATCTGATGGACCAGCCTGACTTCGATCGTGCCATTCTGGTAGGTCGTTTCTACGGTCAGTAGTTGTTCCATCTGACCTTCGAACTGTCCAGGAACGATATAGGAGGTGGCGACAATGGTCAGGCCATTGATGCTATTGGTGACGGGCTGTTGCTTCTGCAAGATGGTGTGGCGTAGGTCCCTGGCCCAAACCTGTGTGCTGCCCTCGAAGATGGGCCGATAGTTGGGGCTGTCACGATAGAGGCTGCGCACCGCACAGGCGTGATAGGGTGGCGCTTCCAGCGTGATCTTGTATTGCCTGCCATTATGGTCATAGATCCAGCCGACGCCGGGATCGTTCTTCAGGATCTGGCTTATCTGATCCTGGGTCATGGCGGTGGCCTGCAGTTCGGTCATGCGCCGACCAACGGCCTGGTCATCGGGAAATTTCGATACGCAGGCGTCGAGGTAAACGTTGACCAGATCGAAGATATCCTGGCTCCAAGGCTTTGCCGGTGCGACCGAGGACGGCGTTTCCGTGACCGGTACTGCCGACAGGGTTGTCGCGGTCGGGCCTGCGGACTGGGCTCCTGCGGCGGGGGCCTTGGATCGGGCAAGGGCGTCCTTGACGGAAGCAATCCAATGATCGCCGTCTTCGCCACTTTGCGCGGGCAGCATGATCGGTTGACCGTTCCGGGCCTGCACATGCCATTTGGAGGCATCGGCGGTTGCCGTCCAGATCAGTGCATCGTAGTTCCCGTCCGGGGCGGCTGAGAGGTTTTTCTCCTCGACGGTGGTCTGGGCGAACAGTCCCGCTTTGCGAATGGCCTCAGCTTTGGCGTGCAGCCAACTGTAAGATCCGGCGCCCGCGATCTTGCCGAAGCTGCCGGTGGGATCCATCTTGCCCAGCGACAACCGCCGGACATTGTCGGCGATGACGTCGCTTTCGGATGGATGGACGATCAGAACCCGTTGCCCCTGCCTGTGGTCCGGATGCGTACCGTCGACAAAAGCCTTGGCGGTGTTAGCCAAGGCCGGCCGGATATCCTCGTAGGCAATATATTCGCGGCCCTGGTAGCCGTAATAGCTGTTGGCGCCGATGCCGGTAACGCTGATGTTTGGCGACGTCTTGTTGGCCTGGTCCTTCAAACCCTTGAGAAACCGGGGAAGACCGCCAACCCATCCATCCAGCTTTTGATTGTTATAAAGGAGATTGGACCGCACTCCGTTGCCGTAACTGGCCACCATGGTGTAACCGTCGATCCAGACCCAATAGTCTTCCATGCTGGTGTCGGGACGCAAGCCGGGTGTCGGATCTTCGAGGACTTCGACCGACGGAAAGAGACCGGATCGGCGCATGGCCTCGACGCGTGCCTCGTACATTGCCCGCATGCATTGGGAGACCTTATCGGTCCCGGTGGCGAGCGGAAGCAGGACGTGAAGGGGGGTGCCGGCCCCCGGCATGGGCTTGATGGCATTCAGTTCCTCTGCCCAGTCATTGAGCGAGGGGTGGTCGCTGCATTTGAAAGTGTATTGGTTGGCGGCGGCTGCGCTGGTGCTGTTGCCGTTTGTGGGAGCCGGCCCCTGGGCACAAGCGCCGAGCGTGGTCAACAGAATTACCGCCAGTATCGAGATCGACTGGTGTGATGATGCGGTCATTGTGCCGTTGCTCCCCTTATCGGTCATGCCGTTTTCGGTTATGTCATGGACTTGTCTGGGCCGGGTGGGATGGACGGTTGCTCTCGATGCGGTGTCGCCCCCTGTCCCGGTTGTCGGTTCCTGCATTGACCCATTCCGTTTGCGTCAAGCCACTAGTCGGTCGATTCACCATGAATGAAGGTGGTCGGTATTGTCAGTAGCGCCGGCGTCCCCGCCGGTATTGCCGGCAAAGAGGCCGGCGCTACTGCAGTCATCCAACCCTTCAACTTAACAGAAGCGGCCGACTAGGGCATGTCGGTCGGGGTCTTCGATAGGGCGTCGGTCACGACGGAGATCCATTTGTCCGGTTCTTCGGTGACCAGTGCCTTGAAGGGAACGGTGGTGCGGCCCTTGCGCCGCAAGTACCACTTTCCGGTGTCGGTCGATTTCATCCAGATGATGGCGTCATAGCCGCCGATGTCCGGGTCGGTTACGTCCGTCTCCTGGACAGCCGTCTGCCGGAACAGGCCCGAACGCTGAATGGCTTTGGCCTGACCGAGGATACTGGCGTAGGAGCTGATTCCCAGCGTGACGCCAAGATTGTTTGCCATGTTGGGAATTTTCTGCGCCGACGCCGTCCAGGTGGCGATGACCGCCTTTTCGGTCGGGACCATGACCAGCGCGGTGCGACCAATCTCTGCCACGTTACGGGTCTTGGCGGCTGTCAGATCGGCCTGGGCCAGAAGGGCGCTCCGCACATCGTTGAGGTCCAGATATTCGACACCGCGATAGCCATAGTAATTGCTGAGACCCACCGTAGACAGGTTGATCGCGGCGGATGTCTGGTCGGACGTCTTTTTTAGGTTGACGAAGAAGGTCGTCAGGCCGGCGACCCAACCATCCAGCCGTTGCGGATTGACCGGCAGAATCATGCGGATTCCCCTGCCGTAGCTGGCGACAAGGGCGCCATTTTCCGACCAGATCCAGAAGCCGTCCGCTTCCGTCTGCGGGCGAAGGCCGACACTGTCATTGCGTCGAATCTCGACACTATCGAAGAGTTTTGCACGCCGCATGGCCTCGATGCGCGCTTCGAACATTGCGATGGTGCAGGCGGAGCGGGGGTCTGGCCCGACCTGTGGCAGCAAGGCGACCAGCGAGCCGCCAATGGTATTCTGGGGGTGGACTGCGTCCAGTTCGGCCGACCAATCATTGACCGAGGGGGTGCCGCTGCATTTGAAACTGTAGCCGTTCGAGACGGCACCGGCGGTTGTGATCGTGCCGGTCGGTCCCACCGGTCCGCCCGATGAGCAGGCGGTCAAAACGGATAGCACGGCGCAAAGGAGTATCGCGTTCTTTCTCAATGGCATGATATGAAAACCTTTAGTGGGTTTGTATTTGAAAATTCTCTCTTTATCACGAGATAATATGGTGAAGACTTCGATATTTAAATGTAGAATACCCTGAGAAAAGCCATACGTGAAGAGTTCATGCATACTTTTAGGATCGCCTGCCGGGCAATTTCACTGATATGCTGCCTTTCAAGTGGAGAGTGCCTGGCTGATATTCTACCGTCGCTCATTGATGCCGAGACAACATCGATTTCCCAGATTGATATTTCGGCAGACGGGAAACGACTGGTCTGGTTGGCCGATCAGGACGACGCCAAACATGTCAAGTTGCGCGACGTCATGGGTTCCGAGACCCTCCAATTGCCTGATGTGCCGGGCGTGCGAACAGTTCATTGGTCGGCGGACAATCGGCATGTGTATGTGACCGTCGATGCCGTCGGGGACGAAAAAGAGCACCTTCTGGTCTTCGATACGGCGTTCCCCTCGCATACCCCGGTCGATGTGACGAAGATTGGCGGCGGGAAGGCTCTTCTCTTCGACGTCAGCAATCCAGATGGAAGCGCACTGGTGGGTCTTAATCTTAGCGATCCCTCGTCGTTTGACCTGTACCGGGTGACACCAGCCGGCGGGAAGCCTGTGCTGGTGGAAAAGGCCGGAGGTGGCGAGGTCAGGTGGCTGATCGACACCCAGGGCCGACTGTACGGAAGGATCCGCCAGACGCCTTCGGGGGCGCAGCACATCGAGACGGGGGCGCCGGGCGTCGGGCGATGGCAGGACTTTGTCTTTCCCGGCAATGTGATGATCCCCGGCGACGGGGTCGTCGGCGTCGGCAACCCGCGCGCCGACCGGACCGCTTGGTTCCTGGGGCGAGGGGCGGTCGATGTGGCGACCTTGCAGCGCGTGGCTCTGGTCGATGGCGCCGTCCAGGAGTCTGTTTCAGGGTTCTCGGTCGATCCGGACCATGTCCTGGTCGGTCCCGACTCGAATCCCTTGCTGGCCCAGTCGGTGCCCGACTATCCTCAGTTGCGGGTGTTTGATCCGGCACTGCGCCGGCTGCTCCAGGGCGTTCCGCTGCCAATCCATTCGGTGCTGCGGGACGTCGCCTACGACAGTGAGATGAACCGCCTGGTGCTGCCGTTCATATCCGAAGTCGGCGAGGAGAACATCGTTCTCGTTGATCGTCGACAGAGCCGCGCGTCCATTCTGTTCCACCATGCCTCTTTCCTGGTTCCCGGCCAGGCGCCGCGGACCCAACCGGTCGTCATAACGTCGCGAGACAACCTGACGCTGCACGGTTATTTGACGGTGCCGGAGAATCGGGCTTCGGCCCGTTTGCCGCTGGTGTTGCTGGTGCATGGCGGTCCTTGGACCCGCGACTCCTGGGACTGGGATTTCAATGTCATCCCCCTTGCCTACCAGGGCTATGCCGTCTTGCGGGTGAATTACCGCGGGTCGAGTGGTTATGGACGCGCCTTCGAGGCGGCAGGGCTCGGTGAATGGGGCGGCAAGATGCAGGACGATCTGACCGACGCTGTCTGCTGGGCGGTCAAGCAGGGCATCGCGGACCCGAAAAAAATGATCGTCATGGGCGGAAGTTATGGGGGATATGCCGCTATCGAAGCGCTTGTCCGGACACCGACCCTGTTCGCCGGGGCCATTTCGTTGGACGGTCCCGTCGATCTGCCGGCCATGATCGCGGAGAGTGCCCCCTATGCCAAGCGCGGCCTTCCCATTTGGCAGGCCTATATCGGGGCGAAGCGGGATATCCAATGGGATCGCTCGCCGCTGGCTCATATCGATCGCATCGAACGACCGATTCTGGCGATCCAAGGTGTGAATGATCCGCGGATCAGGGTTTCGCAGTTGGAAAAGCTGGAGCGGGCCATGCTTGCGGCGGGCAAGCCGCTGAAAGTTCTCTATCTGGTCGATGAGGGCCATGGAATCAGTCGGGGTGCAACATTTGTTCCCTACATGCGCCAAGTCCTTGAATTCATCAGCGGCCGTTTCACCGATCCGTCGTTGCCGGATCCGGATCTTCAGTATTGCCGGTGATGGCGCAGGCCGATGATGTCGTTCAATCACGTCGTTGTTTAGGAACCCGAGGGGGAGCTCAATGAAGCGATTTCTGTTCGTTACCGTACTGGCATCAATGCTTGTTTCCGGCGGGTTGGCGCGCGCGGCTGGGCCGACCGACAATACCGTCGTCTTTGGCGCAAAAGTCACCGTGCCCAGTCTGGTCAGCGCCCTGCAGGCAAATGGATACCAGGCATTGGTGAACAAGCCGCCAAACAGCCCGGATTCGATGTTGGGCATCATCGCGACGGGGGTTGGTGGGATCAAGATTAGTATTGTTGCCATGAAATGCGAAAAATCAGAACAAAACGACGTTTGCGTTCTTGGAGTTTACGCAAGTTTCAATGATGATAAGAACATATTGGACGAAAAGGTGGTCGAGGTACTAAACAAGAAGGCCACTTTCGCCAAAGTGACGCGGATCAGGCGGCAGGACGGGACGATGGGACTGAATTTTGTGTACATGTATATCTGCAAAGAGTACACGGACACGAAGTTCATGACGGATGTTTTGCAGTCTTTCGCATCCGATGTCGTGAAGGTCCTGGCGGCTTACAACAGCGGACAGGTGACGGAGTAGGCTGTACACGGGGCTCTTCCGGGCTGCGGCGTTCGGCCGGGCGGCGGAAATTCGGACCTTTCGGCTTCGCCGAAGGACGGGCAGGACGTAATACCAATTCTCGGCGATCGGAACCGATCAGCGCCCCTCGCCGGGCGGGTTTCTCCGAAACCGTTGGCTTTCGCTCGCATTTGCTCGCGGGGCCGCAACGGTCCGACCAAGTCTCGATGAGGTCTTCTCATCGAGACTTGGTATAAGGCTCCACTCCAGGTTCAAGGACTGATCCGTCAGATTTTCACGACGAGCGCGGGCGAGCCGCGATCAGGCCGATTTCGACGCTGGCACCGCGCGGCAGGGCGGCGACACCGATGGTGGTGCGGGCGGGGAATGGCTGGGCGAACTGGCGTTCGTAAACGGCGTTCATGGCCGCAAAGTCGTTCATGTCGGTCAGGTAGACCGCGCAGGAGACCACGTCATCGGGCCCCAGTCCGCAGTCGGCCAGGACGGCAAACAAATTGCCGAAACATTGGGCCGTCTGTGCGCCGATGTCGCCGGTGACCAGCTGGCCGGTTGCCGGATCCGGCGGTGTCTGTCCCGACAGGTGGACGATGCCATTCGCTTCGACGGCGTGGGAGTAGGGGCCGACGGCGGCGGCGCCATGGGCGTTGTAGGCTTTGCGGGGCATTGACGGTTGTCCTTTCTGCAACTTCGGGGCTTACGGCAGCGGCGCCGTGCGGTAGAGGCTGACCCGCAGTCCGCCGTGCGAAACCGGCAGGTCGGGGGGCGCGAAGGGCAGGCCGGTGGCTCGCGCCAGGGCCGGCTCGCTGGTGACCAGGCCGACCCGCCAGCCGGAAAACCGCGACATCAGAGTCTGTCCCAGGGCGTGGTACAGGGCGCGCAAGGTGGCCGGGTTGCCGACGCGATGGCCATAGGGCGGGTTGACCATGACCAAGCCCGGTGGACCCTCCGGAACCGGCAGGTCGCTGACGGCCCGGGCGATGAAATCCGTCTGTGCGTCGACACCGGCGCGCAGGGCATTGGCGACGCTCATGCGGATCGCCCCGGCGTCGCGGTCGCTGCCATGAAAGACGGCGCTGGATAAAGGCTGGGGGGCGCGGGAGCGCAAGGCTGCCCAGGCGACCGGGTCGAAGCCGGCCAGGGCTTCGAAGGCGAACCGGCGCGAGCGGCCGGGAGCCAGGCCGGCGGCGATCTCGGCCGCCTCGATGACGAAGGTGCCCGACCCACACATGGGATCGACCACCGTCTCGCGCCCGTCATAGCCGCAATGCCGCAGGAATAGGGCGGCCAGCGTCTCGCGCAGCGGGGCCTTGTTGACCGCCTCCTTGTGCCCGCGCTTGTGCAGCGATTCGCCCGTGGTGTCGACGCTGATGGTGCACAGGTCGTCCTCGATGCGGGCCTTGAGGCAGACGTCGGCATCGTCGGAGATCGGCGTTCCCAAGGTCTCGTGGATCGCCGTGGCGATGCGTTGGGCGGCGGCTCCGGCGTGGTAGATGCGCGATCCCTTGCAGGCCGCCTCGACCCGGACCGGGACATCCGTTCGAAGCCAGTCGGCCCAAGCCAGGCGCCGCGCCCGCTTGTCCAACTGGGCCAGATGCAGGGCGCGGAAGGACGCGATGCGAACCAGGATCCGGCTGGCGCCGCGCAGTTCCAGATTGGCGCGCCAAACCTCGGGCCACGGGCCACGAGTTGTCACGCCACCTTTAAGGGGGCTGGGGTCTTGGAAACCTTTGTCGCGCATCTCGGCGCACAGAAGGGGTTCCAGGCCGGGAAAGGTCACAACGAAAATTTCGAGGTCGGGAGGCGCGATCATGCCCCTTGATAGCGCGAAGACCGAACATCATCGAGCGCTTTCTGACCCCATGGGGGGCGCGAAAATGTCCGCGTCTTGCCTAACGTCAAGGCCAAAGACCCAGAAAGCGACTTAACTTGTCGTCGTAATGCGGCGGTCCGGTAGTCGGTTTTCGTTGACTAAAGCACTTTGAATGGTGGGGCCGGTGCCGGCCTGACCGATGGGACCGGTTGCCACGGACGAGTGCTCGCAGGGCTTTCAACAACCATGGGGACGCCATGATCGACCGCCTGACCAAGTCTGCCGCCCGCAACATCTTCTATGGCGGCTCGGCATTCTTCTTCGTCGCTTTCGTCGCCCTTGTCGCACAAAGCTCGCTTTATGCCATCCGTTCGCCGGCCGGACAGATCAGCCCGTCGGCCGCCCACGGAAAGCGAGTGTGGGAACGACACGCCTGCTTCGATTGCCATACCCTGTTCGGCGAGGGGGCGCGTTTCGCACCCGAACTGGGCCATGTCTGGCAGCGATATGGCGGTCGCGACGACCCCGATGGTGCCCGTGACCGTCTGAAGGACTGGATCAAAAGCCAGCCGACCGGGGTCGAGGGCCGGCACCAGATGCCGCACTTCGATCTGACCGAGCAGGAGTTGGACGATCTGGTCGATTTCCTGCGCTACACCAATACTATCGACACCCAGAACTGGCCGCCGAAGGGTTGAGCCGACAGGGGATGACCGCCATGACTTACGAATCGCAAAAGGTTGCCAAACTATACTTCATTGGCGCGATGACGATTTTCGCCCTGCAGATCGTGTTCGGCCTTCTGGGGGCGACGCTCTATGTGGCTCCGACCAGCCTGCCCGATTTTCTGCCCTTCAGCGTGGTCCGGATGATTCACACCAATGCCCTGGTGGTCTGGCTGCTGATGGGATTTTTCGGCTGCACTTATTTTCTGCTTCCCGAAGAGACGGAAACCGAACTGTTCAGCCCGCTGTTGGCCAAGATCCAGTTCTGGTTATTCTTTGTTGCCGCGGTGGTTGCCGTGGTCGGGTATCTGTTCGGCAATTACGACGGCCGTTCCTATCTGGAACAGCCGATTTACATCAAGATCGGCATCGTCGTGGTCGCCCTGATGTTCCTGTTCAATTGCTCCATGACGTTGCTCAAAGGGCGCAAGACCGTCATCAGCAATATCCTGCTGTTGGGCCTGTGGGGCATCGCGGTCTTCTTCCTGTTCGCCTTTTACCTGACGGCCA
>Ga0326727_10028578_pt1 | contig 10126 bp, 6 predicted proteins | sample MB2enrmetagenome_FD_207643 | JGI IMG/M metagenome (GOLD analysis project Ga0326727, IMG submission 207643) | Lab enriched peat soil microbial communities from McLean, Ithaca, NY, United States - MB29MY | ecosystem: Environmental > Terrestrial > Soil > Wetlands > Peat | place: USA: New York...
CTGGGCGACGTCGATCGGCTTGGACACGAAATCGGTCATCCCCGCGGCGATATAGGTCTCGATCTGGCCGGGCATGGCGTTGGCCGAGAGGGCGATGATCGGGATCGGCCTGCGTCCCAGCTCGGCCTCGCGGTCGCGGATGGCGCGGGTGGCGCTGACGCCGTCCATGACCGGCATCTGCACGTCCATCAAGATCAGGTCCCAATTCGACCCCTCCCACGCGGCCAGGGCGTCGGCGCCGTTCTCGGCGAAGACGGGTGTGACTCCCGCCTCGGCGAGCAGGGCCTTGATCACCATCTGATTGACCTGGTTGTCCTCGGCCACGAGCAGGCGCAGGGCGCGATCGAGGTCCGGCTCCGGCTCCGGCGCCGGCGGCTCGGGCGCCCGCGCCGGCGCGGGCAATCGCGCCAGCGGCAGGGTCGCGATGAAACGGCTGCCCTCGCCCGGCCCGGACTGGGCCACAAGCGAGCCGCCCATCAGCTGACACAGGTCGCGGCTGATCGCCAAGCCAAGGCCGACGCCCTCGTGCCGGCGCGTGGCGGTGGAATCGGCCTGGACGAACTTTTCGAACAGTCGGTCGATCTCGCCGGGATTGATGCCCGGACCGGTGTCGGCGACGGTGAACTCGACCTGATCGCCGCGGCGGCGCACGCTCAGCTTCACCCACCCCGCCTCGGTGAACTTGAGCGCGTTCGAGATGAGGTTGTACAAGACCTGCCGAACGCGCACGGGGTCGCCGCGATAAAGCCCGACGACCTCGGCCGGGACGTCGAACCGAAGCTCGAGCCCCTTGCGCGCCGCGACCGCCTCGTAGCCCGCGCCGATTTCGCGCAGCAGCCGTCCGAGGTCGAACTCGACCATGTCGAGCTTGACGCGGCCCGCCTCGATCTTGGCCAGATCGAGGATGTTGTTGAGGATCTTCATCAGCGCGTCGCCGGAGCTGTGGATCACCTCCAGCCGGCCGCGCTGGATCTTCGACAGCCGCCCGCGGCCCATGGCCTGGGCCATGCCCAGGACGCCGTTGAGCGGGGTGCGGATCTCGTGGCTGGTGATGGCCAGGAACTCGCTCTTTTCCCGGTTCGCCGCCTCCGCCGCCTCGGCGGCGCGCTGCTGGGCCCGGCCGGCGGCCTTGACCTCGGTCATGTCGACCAGGGTGGCGATGCAATCCGACCAGGGTCGCAGCTCTCCGGAAAGCGAGCGGATGTGGATGCTGATGTCCATGACGCGCCCGTCGGGACGCTCGAGCTCGCCCTCGACCGGTGAAAACCTGTCCTCATCGTCAGGCGCGTTCAGGCTGCGGACCAGACTGCGTAGGATCGACTGGCTGAACCGATCGAATTTGGCCCTGGCGGAGGTGGGTCCGCCGCCCATCAGGGCCTGGAACGCCGCATTGGTCTCGGTGACCGTGATCAGCCCCGACAGATCGCCCATCGAAGCGAACTTGAGCGCCAGGGTTTCGCCCAGCGGCCGCTCGACCTGGTCATCCTGGAGCTGCTCGTAGAGGCGCGAGGCGTCGAAACAGGCCTGCGGCAACGGACTTTCGTCGAACAGCATGCGCCAGCGCGCCCGGGCGCGCTGGATGGTCTCGCCTTCGCGGTGGAGGGTGCGGCTGAGCATCACCGTGAACACGACGTTGGCCGCAGCGGCCATCTCGAACACCACTTGGTCCACCACGCCCAGCCGCCGGTGGAAGATCAAGACGGCGATGGGCGCGCACGCCAGCATCAAGAGGGACGAAAAGCCCGCCGAGATCACCGTCGCCAGCGTCCAGCCCCGGGCCATGATCGCGTTGCTGAGCGTGCTCGATCCGAGCAGCAGGGCGGCGCTGGCCAAGGCCACCGGCGAGCCGTTGGCCAGCAGGACCACCGAGATGGAGGCGAACAAGCCGGTCGACAGGCCGAAGCACGCCAGCCCGATCGGCTCATAGGCGGCCGCTGGCAGACGCGGGCTCAGAAACCGGATCACCGCCGCTTCGAGCAGGATGGCGCCGAGCGTGAGCGCCAGCCAGACCGGGATCAGCGTCGACGACGTCAGCAGCCAGGCCAGGGGCGCGACCAGGGCGGTCTGGGCGAGCCGAATCGGCAGGCCATCGGCCCGCCACCGCATCACCCGTTCCCTCACCTCGCCGCCAACCACCTTCCGTCGCCTCCCGGCAAGGCCCGAGGCCTCGCCCCCCGGGGCGCGAATTCCACGCCCGAAATCAGTCTTTGCCAACTGTGCCGACAGAAATTTTGACGGTTCGTGCACGCCGCTATCGGCTCGCGGCGCCCTAGGCTAGACGACGTGAAAACATCCCGGGGAGAAAGCGGATGGCGTCGACCTTGTTCAGCGACCTGTTGGTGATCGATTGCGCGAGCTTCATCGCCGGCCCGGCGGCCGCGACCATCCTGTCCGACTTCGGGGCCCGGGTGATCAAGATCGAGCCGCCGGGCCTAGGCGACGCCTACCGAAACCTGATGCGCATGCGCGGCGCGGACGGCGCGCCGGACTATTTCTGGACGCTGGATTCGCGCAACAAGGAGAGCCTGGCGCTCGACCTGAAGGACCCCGCCGCCCGCGCGGTGCTGGACCGGCTGATCGCCAAGGCCGACATTTTCATCACCAACTTCCCGTTCCCGATCCGCGAGCGGCTGCGGCTGCGGGCGCAGGACATAACGCCGCACAACAGGCGGCTGATCTACGCCTCGCTCTCGCCGTACGGCGAGCACGGGCCCGAGCGGGACCGGACGGCCTATGACACCACCGCCTGGTGGGCGCGCTCGGGACTGATGGACATGGTCCGCGCCACCGGCGGGACCGAGCCGGCGCTGTCGGTTCCGGGCATGGGCGACCATCCGACCGCCGTGGCCACCTATGCGGCGATCCTGACGGCACTCTACCGTCGCCAGGCCACCGGCGAAGGCGGCGTGGTCACCACCTCCCTGCTCGCCAACGGCCTGTGGTCGAATTCCTGCCAGGTCCAGGCGGCGCTGTGCGACATCGAGCTCTTGCCTCGCGGCGAGCGCGGCGAGCGCAGCGCCCTGACCGAGACCTACCGGACCTTGGACGAGAGGTCGTTCGTGCTGGCGATCGCCAATCCGGCGCGCGAATGGCCGCTCTTGGCGCGCGCGGTCGGCCATCCAGAGTGGGCCGAGGACGAGATGTTCGCCACCCCCGCCGCCCGTTTCGCCAACGCCGCCCTGCTCACCGCGCTGCTTGACGAGGCCTTCGGCCAGCAACCGTGGGCGCACTGGGACGCCGTCCTGAGCGCGGCGGGCGTGACCTTCGGCGTCGTCGGCCGGATCACCGACCATCTGGGCGATCCCCAGGTCGAGGCCAACGGGCTGCTGCCCGAATTCGTCGACGGCTATGGCCTGAGGACCGTCGACAGCCCGTTCCAGATCGCCGGCGAGGACAAGCAACCGCCCCGCATGGCCCCCGAGGTCGGCCAGCACAGCCGCCAGATCCTCGAGGAATTCGGCTGCACGCCGGAGGAGATCGAGGCGCTGGGCGCGGCCTAGGCCGCCCGCTCAGGCCTCGAAGCGCCCCTCGGCCAGGACGTAGGCGACCTTGCCGGACGCGTCGGCGATCGGGGTCAGGCGCACGTCGATCGGCAGCGGCCGCCCGTCCCGCACGAGCTCGGCCGAGAACCGCGCGGGCGCGCCGGAGGCTGCGGTCTGGATCGCCTGGCGCAGCGGCTGGGCGGCGTCGGGGGCGCCGGCCAGGTCCACGCCCAGCCAAGGCGCCTCCCACAAGGGCGCGCCGACCAGCGGCCGGTCCGCCGCGGTCAGGGCCGCGCCGGCGCGGTTGATCTCCAGCACCAGCCCGTCGGGCGTCAAGAGCGCGATGGCCTCGGCGGCGTGGTCGAACACCGCGCGGATCCGCCGCTCGCTTTCCTCCAGCCGTGCGCGCGCCTGGTTGCGCAAGGTCACGTCGCGCAGATGGGCGGTGTAGGTCACCTCGCCGGCGATGGTGACCTTGGTGATGGTCGCCTCAATCGGGAAGGTCTCGCCCGAGCGCCGCAGGCCGCGCACTTCGGGCCGGTCGCCCATCATCCGCGAGGCCTGTTTGGACTTGAGGAAGGCCTCGACATGGGCCGGGTGCGCCGCGCGCGAGGCCGGCGGCAGCAGAGTCTGCAGCGACTGGCCCAAGACCTCCTCGGCGCGGTAGCCGAACATCCGCTCGGCCGCCAGGTTGAAGAAGACGATGTTCTGGTCCGCGTCGGTCGAGACGATGGCGTCCTCGGCCACCATCAGGATGCGCGCGGCGCGCAGATTGGCGTGGCGCAGGGCGATCTGCTCCTGGCGCAGGCTCGAGCAGTCGCGCACGGTGATGAAATAGCGCTCGCGCCCGCCCACCTGGCCGGCGCGCACGCGCACCTGCACGGTCATCTCATGGCCGTCCTTGCGGCGCGCGGTCAGGTCCAGGAAGCGCGACTGTTCGAGGTCCGGCTCGGCCGCCCAGCGGGCCAGCCATTTGACCGGATCGGCCCGCCGCTCGGGCTGGCGCGGCACCAGGGCGGTGATTGGCTGGCCGACGACCTCGGCCGCGGCGTAGCCGAGCAGGCCCTCGGTCGCCTTGTTGACGAAGGTGATGATCCCGTCCGGGGCGGCGACGACCACCGCCTCGGGCAGACCGTTCAGCACCGTCTCGTGGAACCTTTCCAGGTCCGGATCGGGCGGCTGGCCCATGGGCGTAATCCTCCAGACGGGCGAGCGCCCCGAGGCGAACCGCCTCGGAGCGCCGCGCCTTCGACCTTTGCCGGTCAGGCGGCGACGGGGTGGCCGCCTTCCATGGCTTCCAGCACGCGCGGGTCCTCGAACACCGGAATGCCGGCCTCGTCGTACTTCTTGCGCACGGTCGGGGTCAGCAGGCCGACCCGGGCCAGCGCCGGCAGCATCAGGTCCTTCAGCGAGTGGATCTGCCCCGGCGGCAATTCCTGGGTGATCCCCGCCGCCTCGGCCTCCTCGATGCCCTTGAAGAAGTCGTCAGGCTCGATGTTGCAGTTCGCCAGCACCTGCATGAAGCCGGGGTCGACGCGGCTGGCCAGGGTGCCGCCGGCGCCGCCGTGGGCCAGGATGTTGACCGCCTGGAAGGCGAAGTCGGCCAGGTCCTCGACCTCGTCCTCGGGCAGTTTGGCGATCACCGGGCCCAGATAGGCGTGGCCGAACGAGACGTGGCGCGACTCGTCGCGCATGACGTTGAAGGTGAGCTTCTTCAGCAGCTCGCACTGGGTCGTGCGGTACATGTTGTTGAAGGCGCCCAGCGCCAGGCCTTCGACGATCATGTTCATGCCGATCATGATCTTCTCGTAGCGGTCTGACTTGAGCGTGGCGTCGATCAGCGCCTTCAGCCAGAGCGACATCGGATAGACGATGGCGATCTTGTCGCAGTAGCGGGCGTAGACCTCGACGTGGCGGGCCTCGTCCATGGTCTGGGTGGCGGCGTAGAGCTTGGCGGTGGCGTCGGGCACCGAGTGGGTGACGCAGGCTGCGGTCATCAGCGCCCCCTGCTCGCCGTGCAGGAACTGCGACAGCAGCTGCGCCGTCGAGTGGGCCGTGAACGTCTCCTGCTGCGACTTCGACAGCTTCGAGAAGAACGGCATGCGGTGGTACATGTCCGAGCGGTCGTTGATCATCGGCTTGGACGGGTCGACCGGCGTGTCCCAGGGCAGGTACTCGTCGGAGTCCCACTGGTTCTGCTTGGCGCGCTTGTACAGGTCTTCGACCTTGTCGCCCGACAGGATGTATTTGAACGTCCAGGCGATGTTCATCGGGTTCTTGTACAGATCGTCCGGGTTCATCGTCACCTTCCAGTCGGCTTTCGACTTGGCGCGGTCTTGTTCGATAACGCTCATGGGGTTCCTCCTTGGGGGGTTCTCGGTTCAGTATTGACGCGGGGGGGTGCGCACGATCAGGCCCTCGACGCTGTCGTCGACCTTGATCTGGCAGCACAGACGACTGTTGGGTTGGACGTCGAAGGCGAAGTCGAGCATCTCCTGCTCCAGCTCCACCGGCGGCGGCAGGCGCTCGTACCAGCCGCCCTCGACATAGACGTGGCAGGTGGCGCAGGCGCAGGCGCCGCCGCAATCGCCCTCGATCCCGGGAATGGTGAAGCGCTTGGCGCCGTCCATCACCGACAGGCCCGTCGGGACGTCGACCACATGCTCGACACCGCCGTTCTCGATATAGGTGATCTTCGCCATGCAAGCCTTTCGCCCGTGGATTGCGCGCGATGGCCGCTGGATGGCCGCGCCGCCCGCCTTCCGCCTGCGGTCGAAGGGGCCCGCGCCCGGGCTTGGCCTTCTCCCTGTCACTTCGCGCCACTCCGGGCGCCTGGATCACACCCTAGAACGTGACGGGGGCGTCAACTTTGATCCAGATTAAGATTCGGAAGAAATGTTCGCGCGGGCGGAGACCGGCGCGGGGAACGCCAGCCGCAACAGGCTCCGCGACGCTGAATGGCGACGCAAGATTGCGCCTGACGGCGCACGAAGAGAAAGAGTCGACCAACGACGAGAACCGGTGCCATGCGCCCGAACGGGCGCGGCTGTCGTCCTGACGGATAGACCGCGCGGTTTGCTTAACAATGCGATTGCGCCCTTGCATGCGCCGCCCGGAACGGCCTGTTTCGGCTCTCGCTGCCGATGGGAACTGCGCAGGGCCGGCAGCACTTGTACCAGCCCGACCCTTCCGCTAATTCTCTCGCTATGGTCGAGCTTCAGTCACCCGCTCCCAAGGAAGATCCCGTTGGCGAGCGACTCATGCGGGCTCTCACGGTTTGTGGAGCGCTGACGGCTCTCGGCGTCGGTTTCATGTTTGCCAAATGGTCGTTGCTCACGACCTGCGTCGGCTGGGCGCTGTCTTGGATTTCGGCGGGCTTAATTATCTACCTGTATCGCATCCACTTGGCGGAGATATTCCGCGGGCGCGTTTCCGTTCATCAACCCATTTGTATATTGATGGCGACGATCAGTATATCTACACCGCCATATCTCTTTTTTTCAGATCCGACGCTCCGTCACTACCAACTGCTCCAAAACATCTCTGGCGCCTGGGGCGATGCTGATTGCGCCAACACCATATCCATTTCAGTTTCGCCCACCGCCGTAACAATCACGCCGCTCAAATTTCCCCCCGGCGCGCAGGCCAAGCCGATATTTGCGAGAGTAACCGCGGTGGGAGACATGACGCTAAGCACGCAGGACGTCAGCCAGTCTGCGAACGGCGCTTCCCCTGGCGCCCTTTTCACCTTGCACGATAACGGAAGGGTCAGGACGCTAGAATGGGACGACTTCCGCGGACCGCCAAGAACTCTCAATCACTGCTGATTGAGCAAGTGGTCCGCCGACACGGATTTCTGGTATCGGCAGCGGCCATACTTCTTCTGCTCGCGGCCCCTCCCGCTGCTCAGGCTCAAACGATCTACAACTGGCTTCAGATTTACCCCCCTGCGACGGCGCGGGCGCTGATCAACGACATTAATCAGGTCGCCAAAGAGAACGGCTTGCAACCCGAAACCTTGGCCGCTGCGGTTCGACCTCAGTCCGGACGATCCCAAGATGCTTCCGCCCTCGTGGCGCGGATCGCTAAAATTGGCGGTCAACTGGCTACTGTTGAGGCTCAAATGGCCAAACTTCAGGAGCGTGTCGACTCAATCTCAGAATCCATTGAGCGGGACCAAGCGGCGCAACAGTTAAAAGAGGCTCGTCAGGAGTTTAACAACGGTGATCTCGCCGCCCTCGGAAAGACCATTGAGACCATTTCTACGCTTCGGGGTTCCGATCAAGCGACAGAAGAGGCTAAGGTGCAGGCGGTTATCACGCAGGCAAATCTGTTGACGGTCTCGAATCCTGCAGACGCAATTGACTATCTCAACAGAGCCCAGGCTGGGACGTGGTCGCCAACCGCGCATGTCAAACTGCGAGTCTCCCTGGCTGATTTTGAGTTGCAAGATGCGGTCGAGCGCGGAGACCGGCGTGGGATCGAGGCCTTGCACGCTTCGGCCGTTAGCGAGATTGAGCCGGCCGCCGAGGCGGTGGCCGACCCTGACCTTACCGCAGACACTTGGCTCGTGGTCGCTCATACCGACGACGCGCTTTTGAAATGGTCCCAGCAGCCCGGGGATGAGTACCGCGACGCGCTCAAAAAGGCGCTATCTCTAGTCAATCCCGAACGCGATGCGAATGAATGGGCGGTCGTAGAGTATACGATCGGGGCGTATAATACGAGCAGTCACCACTACAAAGATGCGATCGAGGACTTCGAGCTAGTACTGAACCAGCCAAGGCTTGATTCCGGAGCGTGGATTAGGGCGGAAAGTTACTTTGGCGAGGGAAATGCCTATTTTGCAGAGGCCGTCGCCGAGCCTTCTAAGGAGGAGTCAGTCGCTCTGCTAACAAAGGCGCTAGCGGCTCATGACGCGGCGGCTGAATTCTACAAGCAACGGACCGGAAAGATTCCGCTGAGGATGGCGATCAACGAGGCGGGCGATATGGCGTTGATCGCCACGAAGCTCGACGACGCGGACGGGCTGGTAAAGGCGGCTCAAACTATCGAGGCGCATAAAGACGACTCCGACCGCTTGATCTTGCCGAGTTCGTGGGCTCACGTGCAATCCATCATCGCCAACGCATACGGCCAGGCAGGTGTTCTTTACTGCCGCGCGAACCGAATCACAGAGTGTGTCGCCTCTCTCTCAAGGGCTAAGGACTATTACGACCGCTTTTTTAGCGTCATGAAGCGCGACATGTTGCCCGAGGTGTATGACGAGACAAAGCGCAACTCCGAGCAGGTCGGTAGTCTCTTGCAGACTGCAATGCACGCCGGTCAGTGATCAGTGACCAGAATCCACCTGTAAGGCTCGCGCGATGCGCTGCGGCCTTCTCCACAATGCGTGCAACACTACTTCACGGCTTCGGGCGGCGAGCGTGCTGCGCCAGGCCAGCCATTGTAACTACCGGATTTTATGGTATATTTCCGAAGTCCGACCGAAACCCAAATCCAATACGCCTGCGCTCAAGACTCGTTCACTGGCTGAACTGACGCCACCGACCTGCGAGACAAAATCAAATCTGGGCCACGCTCTTAGCCTATCGGCTGAATGCAGACCTCCGCAATGCCCAGAAGGTTCAGAAATGCCCGTTGCCGCCGCCGCGCCGTTTCAAATTGACCTGCGACTGCTTCGAACAGCCGCTGCACGAAAATTGAAGTGGGGCCGAAAGTGGGGCCACCTCAACGCGCCCCACAACTTTTCCAAATAATATCAACTCGATAGAGAACAAATCTGGCGGTGACGGAGGGATTCGAACCCTCGGTACGGCTTTACACCGTACAACGGTTTAGCAAACCGCCGCCTTCAGCCACTCGGCCACGTCACCTGCTCGATTTGCCCGGTTGTCTCCGGTCCGGACGGGCCTCATGCGATCGTCCGGCCAGGCGGAGATCGGCGCGGCGCCGACAGGCCGCCCCCTCATAGACAATACCGCCGTGCGCCGCAATCCGAGCCGCGCGGCTGAATTCGGCCCCACGCGACCGGCATGGTTGTTGCTTGGCGAGGGTCAATCGAGCCTGCGCGGTCCCCGATCATGCCAAGTTCCCCTCGCATTAACCCGTGGATCATCAAGGGCTGCAAGATTGGCGGCCTCGATCCAGGTTTGACAAATCACTGATGGCCGGCGTCCTCAATCTTCGCCTGTCGGACGCGCCGGGCGCGCCCGCAGCGCCGCAGAAGCTCCAGCCGCGGACGCTGGTCCCGCCGGCGGCGCCCAGCGGCGCGCCGGTGGAGCGCGCCCCGCGCGAGCGGCGCGGCCCGCTGCGTCCCGGCCGGCTGATCCCGACGCGCGAGCGGCTGAGCGGCGAGGCGGTTTCGGCGGGCTTCCGCGGCGTCGACGCGGTGGTGATCGTCGCCCTGGCCTGGCTGGTGTTCGACCTGGTCAATCCGCTCGGGGTCTGGTCCAGCCCGGTCGGCCGCGCCGCCCCCTATTTCGCCGCGACCGTGCTGCTGGCCAGCGGCCTTGGCCTGGTCGAGGCCTACGGCTTTCGCGCCCGGGAGAGCCTGACCCGGCACCTGGCGCGCACCGGCGGCGCCTTCGCCCTGACCGGCGCGGTGCTGGCCGCCATCCTGGCGGTCGCCGGCGCCTCCAAGG
>Ga0326727_10028579_pt1 | contig 10126 bp, 7 predicted proteins | sample MB2enrmetagenome_FD_207643 | JGI IMG/M metagenome (GOLD analysis project Ga0326727, IMG submission 207643) | Lab enriched peat soil microbial communities from McLean, Ithaca, NY, United States - MB29MY | ecosystem: Environmental > Terrestrial > Soil > Wetlands > Peat | place: USA: New York...
TGAACGGCGAACAGGCGCGCATCCGCGTCGGCGATCAGGTCATCAATTGGGGCGAAAGCGTCTTCCTGGGAGGCGGCATCAACCAGACCAATGCCATGGACATCATGCGCCTGTCGCAGCCCGGCACCCAGTTGAAGGAGGTCTTCCTCCCCGCCCCCATCGTCAGCGTCGCCAGCGGCTTGGGACGGGGCTTCAATGCCGAGGTCTACTACCAGGCGCAATGGAACAGCGACTATCTGCCGCCCACGGGCAGTTACTGGTCGACCACCAACGGCCTGGGCACCGGCCACAACGACTACAACATCGCCAACATCCAGTCACCGCATTCCGAGCAGTATGGCGCGTCGCTGCGCTGGCACCCGGACGGCACCTCCCTCAATTTCGGCAGCTATCTGATCAACTACCAGGACAAGATCCCGGTCACCGGCTTCAATGCCGCCGGCCAGCAGGAATGGGTCTTTGTCCCCAACCGGCGCCTGTACGGGCTTTCCGCCAGCTTTCCCTTAGGCGACTGGGCCATCGGGTCGGAACTGTCCTACCGGACCCGCGACACCGTCTCGCTTAATCCCATCGACTGTCAACTGGCCGGCAAGATCGGCGGCTGCTATGTCGACAAGCCGAAATACCAGGCCGCCGTCTCGGCAACACTGTCCATGGACGACAGCGACTACCGCTATGTGATCAGGCCGCTGGGCGCCGATCAGGCCACCTTCATTGCCGAGGTGGTGGGCGTCAAATACCCGGGCCTGGCCCGATCCTACAACGGCATGGCGGTCTCGGCCGGCGGCCTGGGCTGGGGCAACGCCACGACGCCGGCCACCAGTCCGCCCCAACCCAGCCAGCCCACCGGGTCGTCCGACTCCTGGGGCTACAATGTCGACTTCAGCTGGACCTACGACGGTACGGTCCTGCCCGGATGGCGGGTGATCCCCGAGATCTATTTCTTCCATGCGGTCAGCGGACACACGCCCAACAGCGCCGCCCAATTCATGGCCGGAGCCAAGTCGGCCAATTTCTCCCTGACCTTCGCGCAGAACCCGGCCGATTGGCAGGTCGGCATCAACTACGCGAAGTTCTGGGGCTCGAACAGCCCGTTCGACCAGCCGCTGGCTGACCGCGATTTCGTCGGCATCTACGCCTCCTGCAACTTCTGAGCAGACGCCGCCGGGGATCGCGGTCCCCGGCCCGCCCTGCCGTTTGGGAATGACGACGGATGGACGCCTATACCACCCACCTGCTGACCAGGAGCACCAGGATCCTGGAAGCCTTCTGTTTCCGCTTCCGCACCCCCTTTCTTGTCTGGCTGGCCGCCTTTACCCTGGTGATGGGCTATTTCGGCCTGCAATTGCGGATGGACGCGGGATTTGAGAAACAGCTGCCGGCGGGTCACGAATATATCGCGACCTTCCTGAAGTACCGCAACGACGTCATCGGCGCCAACCGACTGACCGTGGTGGTCAAGGCCCGGCACGGCTCCATCTGGTCGAAACCGGGACTGACAAGGCTTGCCGACACCACCCAGGCGGTCACCTTCCTGCCCAACGTCGTTCGAACCAGCGTCCAATCCCTATGGACGGCCAACACTTTCGTCAACGAAATCACCGAGGACGGCTTCCGCGCCGACCCGCTGATCGGCGGCACCGTGACGCCCGACCGGCTGACGCCCGAGATCATCGCCGACATCGAACGTTCGGCCAACCAGGGCGGCTTTGTCGGCACCCTGGTCTCGCATGACCAGTCCAGCGCCATGATCATCGCCGAGATCGCGGAGGTGGGCGCCGACGGGACGAAGATCGATTACGTCGCTTTCAACCACACCCTCGAGCAGCAGATTCGCGACCGCTTCGAGGATGGCGACTTCGCCATCGAGATCATCGGCTTCGCCAAGGAAGTCGGCGATATCGCCGACGGGGCATCGGGTGTCCTGCGGTTCTGTACCATGGCCTTCGCCCTGACCGCCTTGTCGGTCTACTGGTATTGCCGCTCGGTCCGCTTTACCTGCCTTGCGGTGTTTTCCTCCTTCACCTCGCTGGTCTGGCAGTTCGGCGCCCTGCGGCTGCTGGGACTTGGCCTGGATCCGTTGGCGGTGCTGGTGCCCTTTCTGGTGTTCGCCATCGGCGTGTCCCACGGCGTCCAGCAGATCAACGCCATGCTGCGTTCCCTGTCCCAGGGAAAAAGCACCGTGGAGGCCGCGCGCGCCAGCTTTTCCAGTCTGCTGATCCCGGGGCTGCTGGCGCTGATCACCGCGTTCGTCTCCTTCATCACGCTGATCATGATCCCCATCCCCATGGTCCGCGAACTGGCGGTGACCGCCTCGCTGGGCATTTTCTTCAAGATCACCACCAATCTGGCCATGTTGCCGGTGGCCGCCTCCTATTTCCACTTCAGCAAGGACTACGCCGACCGGGTCCTGGCCAGCCTGGAGTACCGCGCCGGGTGGCTGCGCCACGTTGCCCGGCTGGCCGAGCCCAATCGCGCCATCCTTGTCGTCCTGGCCACCCTTCTCGTCCTGGCCGGCGCCGTTTGGCAAAGCCGGGACCGGGTCGTCGGCACCCTGGAACCCGGTGCCCCGGAGCTTCGCCCCGATGCCCGCTTCAATCGCGACGCGGTCGACATTTCCGGCAGCTATGACATGGGGTTGGACTGGCTGACCGTCATTTTCGAAGCGCCACCGGACTCCTGCGAACGGGTCGCCTTGGGAACCTACCAGGACAGGTTCGTCTGGGCCCTGCAAACCGTGCCCGGCGTGCTGTCGGTGGTGTCCTATTCGTCCCAGCTGCGCACCTACAACCAGGGATACAACGAGGGCTATCCCAAGATGAACGTGGTCCCCATCGACCCGGGCAACTATGCCGCCCTCGGCACCGAGATCGGACGCATCCGCGGCTTCATGAGCAAGGACTGCTCGATGACCGCCGTCACCCTTTTTCTGACCGACCACAAGGCCACCACCATCAGCGGGGTCATCGACCAGGTCAAAACCTTCCGAACCGCCCACCCGCTGCCGGGCGTGGCAATCCGCCTGGCCTCGGGCAATGCCGGCGTCCTGGCCGCCATCAACGACGAGGTGGAAAAAAGCGAAACGCCGATGCTGCTTTACGTCTACGCCGCCATCGTGCTGCTGGTCTTTGCCGTCTATCGGGATTTGCGGGCGGTGGTGGCCTGCTGCCTGCCGCTGACGGTGGCGACCTTCATCGGCTATTGGTTCATGAAGGAACTGCAGATCGGCCTGACTGTCGCCACCCTGCCGGTCATGGTGCTGGCAGTCGGCATCGGCGTCGACTATGCCTTCTACATCTACAATCGCCTGCAGCTGCACCTGGCCGGCGGCGAGCCGATCGTCGCCGCCATCGAGAACGCCATCCTGGAGGTGGGAACCGCCACCATCTTCACGGCCATCACACTGGCCGTCGGCGTCGCCACCTGGGCCTTTTCCAGCCTGAAATTCCAGGCCGACATGGGCAAGCTGCTGGCCTTCATGTTCATGATCAACATGGTCATGGCGATGACCGCCCTGCCCGCCCTGGTGGTGGTCCTGGAACGAATGTTTCCCCGCCGCGGCCCCGTCAAGGCACCCGGCCTGCTGGCCCACGGCGATGCCAAGGAGATCCGATGAGCCCCCGTTCCACCGTCCTGGCCGCCCTTCTGCTGGCCGGCCTGGCCGTGTCGGCGGCCGCCGCCAACGGTCGTGCCGTCGCGGCCCCGGTCGACCTCAAGATCATCGCCGCCGATCACACGGCCGCGGCCCCTCGCGCCGCCCTGCTCGATGCCACCCGAGCCGGGCGGCGGATCGTCGCGGTCGGCGATCACGGCATCGTCCTGTTGTCCGACGACGACGGCGCCACCTTCCGCCAGGCCATGTCGGTCCCGGTGTCCTCCACCCTGACCGGGGTTTCCTTCGTCGATGACCGCCGTGGCTGGGCGGTCGGTCATTGGGGCGTCATCCTTGCCACCGTCGACGGCGGGGAAAGCTGGTCGCTGCAGCGCCAGGATCTCGATGAGGACCGCCCCCTGTTCTCGGTGCTGTTCCAATCGGCCGACGACGGCATCGCGGTGGGGCTGTGGTCCCTGCTGTTGCGGACCACCGACGGCGGGCGACATTGGCTAAGCGTCGCGCTGCCGCCCCCACCGGACGGCGGCAAGGCCGACCGCAATCTGTTCCGCATCTTCCGCGGCGCCGACGCCAGCGTGTTCCTGGCCGCCGAGCGCGGAACGGTGTTGCGCAGCGACGATGGCGGCGACAGCTGGCGCTATTTGTCGACCGGATATGCCGGATCGCTGTGGACCGGCCTGTCCCTGGCCGATGGAACCCTGCTGGTCGGCGGCTTACGCGGACGTCTGTTTCGCAGCGACGACGGCGGCACCACCTGGCAACCGCTGGTCATCGCGACCAAAAGCTCCATTACCGGACTGGCCGCGGCCGGCAGCGCCGTCGTGGCGGTCGGTCTGGACGGTCTGGAAGCCACCAGCAGTGACGGTGGCAAAAGCTTCCAGACCCGCATGCGCGACGACCGCGCGACCCTCACCGGCGCATTGGCGGCAGGCTCGGGCTGGCTGCTGTTTTCCGACCAGGGCGTGTTGGGGCCATCGCCCGCCGCGGCACCGACGGCCGGCCGATGACGCCGGTCCCGGTGATCGACCAGGACCAACCGGAGAACGCCATGAGCACATGCGTTGGTTGAAGGACTCAACAATATGTTTCGCAAAACGAAAGTTATAGGATTCAGCCTTCATCATTAACGGAAGTTGGCGGGCAAGACCGCCGAAGGAGGCGACATGAGCGCGATCACATCAACGGTGCCCAACGCTGCGGACGGCTCTCCCGTCGAAAGCGATCCCGCCGACATCCAGGCGGCCTTCGACGGCCAGCTTGACACGGCGCTGCAGTGGCGAACCTCCACCGCCGCCCAGCGGCTGGACCGGATCCGGCGCCTGCGCCAGGCCATGATGGCCGAGCGCGACGCCCTGTACGATGCCTTCCGAACCGACCTGGCCAAACCGCCGGCCGAGGTCGACGCCACCGAATTGCTGCCGGTGATGGACGAGATCCGGCACGCCCTGGCCTACCTGCGCCGCTGGATGAAGCCGGTCCGGGCGCCGGTCACCGCTTTGACCCTGGGCACCGCCGGCCGGGTTCATTACCAACCGCGCGGCCGATCGCTGATCATCGCTCCCTGGAACTATCCCCTGAACCTGTGCCTGGGTCCGCTGGTCTCGGCCCTGGCCGCCGGCAACACCGCCATCGTCAAACCGTCCGAAATGACCCCATCGGTGTCGGGTCTGCTGGCCCGTATCGTCGCCACGGCCTTTCCGCCGACCGAGGTCGCCCTGTTCGAAGGCGGCACCCCCACCGCGCAGGCCCTGCTGGACCTGCCGTTCGACCATATCTTCTTCACCGGGTCGCCGGCGGTGGGCAAGCTGGTGATGGCTGCCGCCGCCCGCAACCTGACCAGCGTCACCCTGGAACTGGGCGGCAAGTCCCCCACCATCGTCGGACGCAGCGCCGACATCCGTCAGGCCGCCAGGACCATCCTGTGGGGCAAGTTCCTGAACGATGGGCAGACCTGCGTCGCCCCGGATCATGTCTATGTCCACAGCGACGTCAGGGAGGCTTTCGTCGCCGAATGCCGCACCGTCCTGGCCGCCCGCTTCGGCGATACTGCCGACCGGCGCCAGGCCTCGCCCGACCTGGCCCGCATCGTCAACCCGCGGCACGCCCGTCGCATTGCCGCGATGCTGGCCGACGCCTGCGAACGGGGAGCAACCGTCCTGGCCGGCGGCGAGGTCGACGTCGAGCAGCGCTATGTCGCCCCCACCATCCTCGACGGCGCTCCGCCCGATGCCCAGATCTGGCAGGAGGAGATCTTCGGCCCCCTGCTGCCATTGCGGACCTTTACCGACATCGAAACGGTGATCGCCGACATCGGGTCGCGCCCGAAACCGCTGGCACTCTATCTTTGGAGCCGCGATCGCAGCGAGATCGCGGCGGTGATGGGACGCACCTCCTCCGGCGGCGCCTGCATCAATCATTGTGTCGTGCAATTTGCCCACGGCGGCCTGCCCTTCGGCGGTGTCAACGGGTCGGGCATCGGCAACGCCCACGGCCATTACGGCTTCAAGGCGTTCTCCCACGAGCGAGCCGTGCTGACCGGCGGCCCCCTGATGCCCATCGCCCTGTTCTTCCCGCCCTACAAGCCGTGGCGCCAACGCCTGATCCGGCGTGCCGTCGATCTGTTGCGCCTTCCGATGCTTCGGCTGTGGTGAGCCCGCAGGCCCCCGGTCCCAATGAAGAGGAGAGAAGATGAGACTCTTGCCGGTGCTGTTTGCCGTGCTCTTTCTGCTGCCGCCGGGGGCGGCCCGCGCGGACCTGACCGAGCGCCAGGAGCATCTGCTGGCCAGTAACTGCCTGCAATGCCACAGCCGCGAGCATACCGGCGCCCCGCTGCTGGGCGTTCCGGCCGACTGGACGACCCGCAACCAACAGGGAGAAGACGGATTGCTGCGCAACGTCATCGAAGGCTTGCGCGGCATGCCGCCGTCCGGCTATTGCGGAGCCTGCGACGAAGCCGACTTGCGCGCCCTGATCCGCCGTCTCTCCGGCCTGAACGGAGGTCGTTGATGCCGATCAGTCGACGCCGGTTCCTGGGAACCGCCGCCGCGGGCGGCCTGGCCACCCTGGCCGCAGGCTGCGGACCCCGCGCCACCCAACCGCAGATGCCCGTCTCCTACGAACTGGGCAAGCCGCTGCCTTGGGTCAACTGGGCCGGCAACCAGTTCTGCCGGCCGGCCCGCCGGCTGGGTCCGGCCAGCGAGGACGCGGTGTGCGACGCCCTGCGCCGTGCCACCGGCGTCGTGCGTGCCGTCGGCGCCGGCCATTCCTTCACCGCCCTGGTCCCCACCGACGACACCCTGATCGCCACCGACCTGATGACCGGGCTGGCCGACCATGACCCCGTCAGTTGCCAGGCCGAGGTGTTCGCCGGCACGCGTCTGCACGACCTTGGGCCCTTGCTGGCCGGTGTCGACCAGGCCCTGCCCAACATGCCCGACATCGATTACATCGCTCTTGGTGGGGCGATCGCCACCTCGGCGCATGCCACCGGCCCCCGGTTCGGCTCGCTGTCCAGCACCGTGACCGGGCTGACCCTGGCAACCCCCGCCGGCGACCTGGTGGAGTGTTCGGCCTTGCGCAACCCCCAGCTGTTTGCCGCCGCCCGGACATCGCTGGGAGCCCTGGGCATCGTCACCCGCATTCGTCTGCAAAACCAGCCATCCTTCGACCTGACCGAGGTCAACCGCGTCGAACGGACCGCGGACGTCCTGGAGGACCTTGAGGACCGCCTGGCCCGCCATCGCCATTTCGAGCTGATGCCCATCCTGCATTCGGACTTTGCCGTGACCATCGCCACCGATCCGGCCAAGGACGGAGACCGCGATGCCGGGCAGGACAATCCCCGGGCCCTCAACACACTGCGCACCGTCTTCGACGCGGTGGGCTGGATCCCCGGCTCCGACCAGATCTTCAGTTGGCTGGTCGATCGGGTGGCGGGCGACCAGGCCACCGTGCGTACCGGCCCGTCTTATCTGGTCTTCCCGCATATCCGCGAGATCCGCTTCCGCGAAATGGAGTATGCGGTTCCCGCCGATGCCGGCACGGCCTGCCTGCGCGAGATCCTCGACACGGTGCGGCGCCGCCGCATCCCCGTTTGTTTCCCCCTGGAAGTTCGGCGCGTCGCCGCCGACGACGTCTGGCTGTCGATGTTCGAAGGACGCTCTGCCACCTCCATCTCGGTCCATCAATTCGGCGACCTGGACTACCAGGCCTACTTCGCCGAGATCGAGCCGATCTTCTGGAAATACGAAGGCCGCCCCCATTGGGGCAAGCTGCACACCCTGGACGCCGGCCGGCTGGCCGCGCGCTACCAGCGCCACTGGCGCGACTTCCAGGAAGTCCGCGCCGCCGTCGATCCGCAAGGCAAGATGTTGAACCCCTATCTCAAGACAGTGCTGGGAGTCTGACGTGATCTCACGCCGCATCCTGTTGGCCGCGGGCGTTGCCGCCACCGGCCTGGCCGTCACCCGCCCCCGCGCCGCCAAGGGCGGGCATTCGTCCTACTTCGCCGACATCAACGCGGCCCTGCGCCGCGAGGGGATCGACCGACCGGTGCTGATCATCGACTTGGATCGCCTGGACCGTAACATCGACCGCTTGTCGGCCTCGGCCCGGCAGGGCCGCGGCCGGCGCCTGCGCATCTCGGTCAAGTCGGTCCCCGCTGCCGGACTGGTCGACTACATCGCCCGACGATCCGGTGCCGACGCCGGTATGGTGTTTCATCGCACCTTCATCCAGGCCATGGCCCGTCTGCGTCCAGCGGACGACTTGTTGCTGGGCAAACCGATGCCGGTCGCCACCCTGGCCAGGGTCTACGATGACCGTCCGGGCTCATTGTCACCCGACCATCCGGTGCAATGGCTGATCGATGGCGATGCCAGGCTGGCCCAATACCTGGACTTCGCCCGCACGCGCGGCCTTTGCCTGAACGTCAGCCTGGAAATCGACGTCGGCCTGCATCGTGGCGGATACGCCAGTCCCGACGCCCTGGCCGGAACATTGCGCACCATCGAGCAGCACCCGGACGCCCTTCGCCTGGCCGGCTTGATGGGGTATGACGGGCAACTGTTGGGCCTGCCCGGCTTCCTGTGCGCGGCCGAGGCCGAACGGGTCAAGCGTCGTTACGACGGTTTCGTCCAGGGGCTGCGTCAGTTGTCACCGCAGGCGGGCCAGGCGAGTTTGACCTTCAACGGCGCCGGCAGTCCCAGCTTTCGGTTTCACGAAGACGGCTCGCCCTTGACCGACATCTCGGTGGGCTCGGCCCTGGTCAAACCCGGCCATTACGACCTGCCGATCCTGGCCGATTTCGAGCCGGCCGCCTTCATTGCCACGCCGATCCTCAAGCGACAACCCAACGCCGGCATTCCCACCCTGGAATGGCTTGGCCGGTTGATGACTCTGTGGGACCCGAACACCGGCGACATGACGTTCGCTTATGGCGGCAATTGGCTGGCCGAACCGGAGTCCCCGGCCGGCATCAGCCGCGCCGGCCTTTACACCAGTTCAAACCAGGAAGGCTATTACCTGGCGCCCGGCGTTATCCTTGGTGTTGACGATTTCCTGTTCCTGCGGCCGACCCAGTCGGAAGCCGTTCTGCAGCAGTTCGGTGATCTTCTTGGCATCCGCCAGGGGCGCATCGAACAGCGCTGGCCGGTCATCATCGATGATGGCGCCGCCTAAGACCGCATCGCCGGGATCCCGACCGGCCGGCCGGACCATACTCCACCCGCCTATTTTACAAATTATAAAAAAGTTGTGGGACAGGCCTGAAGCGCCTGTCACTCGGCGATGCTGCCCGAACGGGCAGTTATGCCGAGGCCGGGGTCGAAACCGGTCTCACCCATGGCGCGGTAAGCCGGCAGATCGCCACGTTTGAGAACTGGTTCGATGCGGCCGGGACATGCCATGTCTTCAGGTAAACTACGAAGTTTCTCTTTACAGATAGGCTTCCTATATGTCATGGAATGCTCATGATGGATCAGGCAGACAATCCGCAGACCGTTCGCTCCTCCGCCTTGGCGGCAGAACTCCGGGCCCTGGTCGGAAAGCTGAAGCGGCGGCTGCGCGAGCAAACAGGCTCGATGGACCTGACCCCCTCCCAGGTCTCCGTGCTCCTCCGTCTCGAAACGGACGGGCCGGCGACGGCGTCCGGCCTCGCCCGGGCGGAAGGGATGCGCCCGCAATCGATGGGCTCGGTCATCGCCGCGTTGGAGGCCGCAGGCTTGGTGAGCGGCGCGCCGGACCCGGCAGACGGACGGCAGACCATCCTTAATCTCACGGACGCCTGCCGCAAATGGGTCGGTGAAGGCCGCGCGGCACGACAGGATTGGCTGTCCCGCACCCTGGAGGCGCGGCTCTCGCCCGAAGAACAGGAGAAACTTGTGGAGGCCGTCGAATTGCTCAAGCGGCTTCTCGACGACTGACGGACCTCCCTGCGGATCTGTCGGCCGGCCCGCCCCATCGACATTTGAAAAGGCGATCCCCATGGCGCTGACCACCCTCGATTCGAACACC
>Ga0326727_10028580_pt1 | contig 10125 bp, 7 predicted proteins | sample MB2enrmetagenome_FD_207643 | JGI IMG/M metagenome (GOLD analysis project Ga0326727, IMG submission 207643) | Lab enriched peat soil microbial communities from McLean, Ithaca, NY, United States - MB29MY | ecosystem: Environmental > Terrestrial > Soil > Wetlands > Peat | place: USA: New York...
GTCCGAGATTGGGGCGTGGCGCAAATGGCTGCGCCGCAAGTACGACGGCAACCTCGCCGCTCTGGCGAGCGCGTGGAGAGCCACTCCTGAACAGCTCGGCAGCTTCGATACCGTGCCGCTTCCCACTCCCGCCGACCTGGTGTACGCACGTTATGGAAATCTCAACGAGGTGCGCGCTGTGGATTACAACCTCTTCGCGCAGGATACGTTTATAAGCTGGGTACACGCGATGGTCTCGCTGATCCGCGCGACAGGCAGCAAGCAGCTTATCGATGTGGGGCAGGACGAGGGCGGTGTGACCGACCGCGTGCTCAATCAGTTTTACGGCGCACCGGACGTTTCCTTCACAACCAACCACACGTACTGGCAGGATGATGCGTTGCTTTGGGACTCGGTGGCGGCCAAGCGCGTGGGCGTTCCAAACATTACGGGAGAAACCGGCTATCAACCGGCATGGACGCCGGACGGTACATGGCGCTACGACGAATTCACAGGCCTCGGACTGATCGAGCGCAAATGGGCCCTCGGATTTGCCGCCGGCAGCAGCGGCGCAATGCAATGGGACTGGGATCGCGAGATTTACTTCGGCATGAAACGCAGCGACGGCTCCTCGAAGGCTTGGGAGAACCTCATGCGCGACCTGGGCGCATTCGCACAGAAAGCCGCTCCCCTGGCTACGGGACTCGTGCTGCCCCAGGTTGCCCTCGTCCTGCCTCAGTCGTATCAAATGTCGGTCCACAATTCGCTGGCGCTTGATGCCCAGCAGAACGCTGTACGCGCGCTTTACGGTTACGCCCGCAGTGAAGCCTATGCAGTGGGCGAGTATCAGACGGATTTGCTTGGGTCACCCAAGCTCATTCTTCTTCCGTCGCCCTTCGGGCTCACCGAAAGCGCGTGGCAGGCAATTGAGGACCGGGTGAAGGCGGGTTCGGTTCTGCTCGTCACCGGGCCCTTCAATGGGGATGCGCATCTTCACGACACGGGTAGGCAGGACGCCATCGGAATCCCCTATCGGACCGAAGCGTTGACCAGCCGCGACGATTTGATTCACTTTCCTTATGGCGATGAAATGTTGAGCTTCACAAGCAGCAAGACCGCTGTATTGAGCCGCGCTTTTCTGCCCGGCGGTGAAGACTGGATCGAGAAACCGTTGGGAAAGGGAAGGATTCTTTTCGCGGCGTTTCCATTGGAATTGAACGATAATCTGGAGGCGATCGGCGATGCCTACAAGTACGCATTGAAAATCGCTGGCGTGTCGCCCGTTTACACGACAACACTCAAGGATCCTGGAATTCTTATCTGTCCAACACAGTATCCCGATGCCACGCTCTACGTCATTACCTCCGAGTCAAATAGGGAGCAGGTGGATTTCAAGGACGTGCGCAGCGGAAGGGAGTTCGCGGGAACCCTGGCGAGCGGCCGGGCAGCCATCCTGCTGGTAGGCGCCGACGGCAAGCTGCTGGCCGCATTGAACTGGGCCACTCAGTGAACGTTGCCGCCCCAGAGCGCGTTCTTGGTAGTACCGTTGTCCATTGAGTTCAAAACGATCGGCGCACCGGACGACCAGTTCTCGATACCAGTGATCTGCCATCCGTTGATAAGTTTGTCGCCGACTGCGCCACCGTGGTTCAAGAACGGCTGTCCATGACCGAACTACAGTTGGTACAGGAAGCTCGACTCGATGTCGTAGTCGATGTTAAACGCGCCGATGCCCCACTCCGCCTTCGGATTGTACTGGTCGGCATAGGTCTGGCTGCCAGTGCCCAGATAGTTGACCGGCGATGCCGCGTTGTCGTACTCGCGTCCGTCGGTAAACGAGAAGGTGAAGGTCAAACCGTGGGTAAAGTTCTTATCTGCACGGAGGGTAAAGGTATTGTACATGGAAGCCGCACCCGGCTTACGGAAGCTGGATACGTTTTGGTACTGCGGCCCCTGTTTGAGTAACTGCCCCATTTCGACGGTTGAACTACTGGTCAGCCCCGAGGAAGCCACTGTGTATTTGGTTCCTGGCGCAATCACTCCGTTAAACGGGTTGGTCACCTGATTCAGCAGTTGGCAATTGCCCGTAGGCGCGCCCGGCGTGCAGCCGTATTGCGCCAGCGTGGTCGTAGACAGCTGATCGTACGGCTTGCCCGGATCGCCGTTGATCAGGAAAACGCCCTTGTTGGCCAGGTATCCAAGTCCGAGTTTGATATCAAACGGCATCGCGAATTGCACGTTCCCGTTCCATTCAGCCGCGACACGGCAGCACAGTAAACTTCGGCGGCGCTCAGGATGAGAGTATTCTTTTGGACTTTGTAGTAGGACTTTTCTGCTTTTTCCAACACAAGAGCGCATCTGGCGCACCGCGCGCGCAAATGACTGGAGCTGGTCGAGGAGCGCTGGCACATCGAGATCGCGAAACACAGCCTGACGGTAATGAATCGCATCGATCGTTGCCAATGGTGCGTGGAAGATTCGCCTCAGATCGTATTCGTCGCGGCCGACGGTTATCGACTCAACAATCTGGTCAAGGTTCAGATCTCGGAAATACTCTGGCAGCGCCTGGTTCACAGCACCCGCTGCACCCGCATCGTCACCAAACAGGATGCTCCGGTATGTCGCAGCTCCGTCAGATTCATTCGATGATTCGAATCCAGCGGAACGAATCCCTTGCGACTCCTGCTGAGGGATCAGCCGATTTGCGGTTTTTGCGGGCAATGTGCTCCTCCGAGCTCCAATCTCGTAGGAGTCATCTTCCCCTGACAAGGAGGGGCAATTTAGAGTGGACTCCAACACTCGTTCCTTCGCCTTTTCCATCCTGCGGCTGAACGGAATTAGACGAGCGCCAAAACCTCCTGTTCTATTCGATTGAGCCGTTCAACTGCCGACTGCACAGCGGGCGCCCCTTCTTCTTTGACCTTCCGTGCCCGGTCAAGTGCCTTTTCTGCAATATGGCTGATTTCGTGCAGCAACTTGCGGATCTCGACCTCCAGTCGGTCCCGGCTTTCCTGAATGCGGTTGAGAACGTCGTTTTGCACGCGCGCGCTGTTCATTTCCAAAAGGTGCCGCAGGAATTCTCGAGCCTCGTTCGTGATCATCTTGCGTGCGCCCACATACGGCAAAAAGACGTCGGCGAGCCAGCGCAGCGGCGATGGGGGTTCCGCAGTTCCAATGAATTTCTCGAAAATGAAGCTCGAACGCACGCGCAGGCCCTTCTCCGGATCGAGTGCGTGGGGCATCCGCGTTAGTTCGCTGAGACCGGCATCCGCGAGCTTTTTCAGAAAGTTGTTTCCCATTTCCACAAATCGAAGGGCCACGGCCCGATATTGGCGCTCGCCCTCTTCCTGCTCAGGCTTGAGCCAAGGCATAATCTTGCGGCGCGAGATCTCCTGGGCCAGGTGCATCAGTCGGCGCCGATAGCGCGGGCCAAAGCCGAGGGGTACGGACGGTAGCTGCTCACCAAATTCTGTTTCAGATTCCTCCCATGCGGAACGGAAAAACTGTTGGTGCCGTTCAACGAAGAGGTCAGAAATCCGATGCTGCTCTGCCATAAAGAGAAAACTGAGCTCGCGCATCGAGCGTTCGGCCTCGCTGATCGTTTGTTTCATCAGCGCGATGCGCCGTTCAGATTCTTCGATAGGCCGTTGCAGCGCGTCACGGTCCTCACTGATAACAGCGAGTAGCTGTTCGCTCAGGCGCTGGAGCCCCCGGTCGCAAGCGGCGCGAACGAGGTTTCTGCCCGAGCCTTCAACGAGGGCTTGCAAGCTCGCCAGCAGTTTTTCCCAATCCCGCAACGGGCCGCGGTTTTCCATGCGTTCGGCGGCACTCACCTCAAAAACCTCGCCCATCGGGCGATGCAGCCGCTTTTCCAGAATGTCGCGCGTGAACTTGGCTGCCGCCGCGCGCTCCGGGTCGCTGGTGCGATCGGATTTGTTGATCACCAGGATCAAATCCTGAACTTGCTTGCCAACCGCCTCAACCAGCACCAACTCTTCGCCTGCAATCGGCGGATCGGCTCCGACCACGACCAAGGCCGCATCGATGTGCGGAATGAACGCCTGCGTGGCGGCCGTATTTCCGGTGAAGACCGAGCCCAAACCCGGAGTGTCCACAAAACACATACCGGAGGACAACAAGGGACTGGGCACGAACACTTCCGCGCCGTCCACGGCCTTTTTGTTTTCTGGATTTCGTTCTTCGGTCACGTAATCCTGCAAGTCGGTCATGGAAATGTCACGCCAGGAGGTGTCTCGCATGCGCACACGCGCATGAAGCTTGTCGCCGAATCGAATCACGGTAGGCACTGCCGTGACCGGAACAAACCCGGTTGGGACAACTTCATGGCTGACCAGGGCGTTGAGCAGGGTGGATTTGCCTCGCTTGAACTGACCAACACAAGCTACATAGAAACGTCCTTCGGAAACCCTCGCTGCAAGTTCGCGTGCTTCCTCGGCAACAGGCTCATCTCCGAGCTCCTGAGCCAGCTCCACGAGTCGCAGGAGACAGGAGGCGCCATCCATACACGGGGATGTCTTCGTCAGAGGGCTGCCGTATTCTTGCACCGAACTGCTGTTAGGTTCCCGCATCTGCTATCACGCTCATCCTGATGGTGTTTCCTGTCTATCTTGCGCGGCGCGCGAATGGCGGATCAACTCGACACGGGACATCGCGATGAGACCCAAACCCTCGCCATCGAGCCAAGTGCACCGTCGAACGCGATAGGAAAGTATTTTTGCAACCCTACCCCTCCTTACCCGTCTTTTCCGGTTTACTGAATTGTGGATTTTGAATTAAGCGCAACTCCTCGCGGATGCTGTGCCCGATTCTCTGTGCCAGATTGCGAAGCTCATCGACAACCTGATTCAAGCCACCGACCACGTCCTCGGGAACAGCGCCATAGCCGCGTATGTATCGCGGTTTCAACTCTTCAATGGCGATTTCGATAAAACCAAGGTCCGTCATCACCAGTCGCGACACCGGAATCTCCGGTGGTTCCGGCGCCATGTGCTGCCAGTCCAGGGTTCTCAACAGTTGAGCACGAAGGCTGCGGATATGGTCTTCAATCAAACGCACCTGGGCAGGAGTGACGTCCACCACATAACGCGGAAAGGGAGATTCCGATTCCGGCGCATGGAGTGCATGTTCAATGTCACAGAGCAGGCCGTCGATGTAACTGCAAGTAATACTCAGGTGCCGCTGCTGGGCATCGTTCAGAGTCCCCGGTTCTGGCGTTCTTTCCATCGCCGATTCTCCGTTCAATGGACAATCATGACCGGGCAATGCGCATACCTTAGAACGCGCTCGGAGTTCGAGCCCAGCATCCAGCGATGAAGAATCGTGTGGCTGCGTTTGCCCATGACAATAAGGCTGGCCTGGACTACGTCGGCCTTGTGGATGATCTGTTCCGCCGGATGGCCCAGGACAATGTCGGTTTCGAGTTCAACGTCCTTTTGCTTGGCGCGTTCGCGCAACGGGATGAAGCACTTCTCATAGCGCTCTTGCCCGTCTTCAAGCACAGCGTGGAACTCCGCGCTCTCGGCGGGTTCGGGCGGCCGAATTACCGAGATGACGAAGAGCTTGGCTTTCATATCGCCCGCCATGGCCAGCGCCACATCCAAAGCGTGCTCCGCATGCGGAGACGCGTCGAATGCAACCAATATCCTTTGAATTCCAACAAAAACCGGACTTCCCATAGCGATTACCTAACCTTCTTCTGCGGGTACTGGCATCATAACTTCTTTCTCTGCTTTCTTGCCTGCTCGATGGTGGGGAAGCAAATGGTGGGGAAGAAAGAACGAGTTCGCAATGATGGTGGGTATTACTGCGCTGGCGATGACAGCGCCCACGATGTAGGAGTACTGCGCCTGCGTGATGATCTGATGGTTGAGGCCAAACAGCGCCGAGATGGTCCCGAAGGTGAGGCCGGTGGACATCATCAGTGTGTAGTAAGCTCCAGCTTTGCCGTCGTATTTATGCACCCGGACGGCCGGATACACCGCGATTGCCTTGAACAGCGACTTCGCCCCAAACAGGACGAGCAGCGTCACAGGCGCAGCCATCAATGCCGGCACGGAAACGAACGATCCGGCGCGAATGAAGTAGAACGGCGTGAGCAATCCGAATGTAAGTGTACGCAGACGGCGAATCAGTGAATGGTCTTTTCCGACCGTGCCGGCCAGCACCATGCCGATCATGTAAGCCGGCAGCACCGCTTCGCTACCCGCCCAGACGGCCAGTCCGCCCATGGCAAAGAGGAAGAAGAGAAGGTACTTGGCTTCCAATTCTGAGACGCGACCGCCGTATTTCTTGAAGAACCGAGGCGTAAGAAACGGCAGGACAACGAATACCGCGATAGAAACCACTAAAAAGATCAGCGTCTTGATGGTGAACGGAGAGAAGATCAGTCCCAGCGCAATCACGGTTCCGAGATCGTTGATGAAGCAGGCGGCGAGAATTGCCTTCCCGTACTCCGTGACGTTGAAACCAAGTTCCAGCATCACCGCGTATACAACGGCGACGGACGTTGTCGAAAGCGCGACACCGCAGAGCCAGCTGGGCATGATCGCCCAATGCAGCACGTAATGCGCGACCGCCGTGCAACCGAGAAATGGACCGAAGAACCCCGCGAGGCCAATGACCGACGCTTCCCGCCACTTGGTTTTGAAGATGGTCGGATCGAGTTCCGCACCGGCAAGAAAAGTCAGGACGATTGCACCCGTGCCAGCCAGAAAGGTGATCCACTGCGTATTCCCGGCCAGGCCGCCCTGCGCAAAACCGAAGAGCCCGGTAAGGAAGACGCCGATGACCAGTTGGGCCACCGTGCCCACCACAATTTCAGACAGCGCAGTGGAGATCTTGAACCAGATCGCCAACAGCGTCGCCGCCAAAGCCAGACCCACCCAGAGCGCACAAAGAGCCCAAGTGTTCGTCATGAATGCGAACTCCTAAATTGTCATTCAGGGAACTTGGCCGGGACACAACTCCGCGACAGGATTCCCTGTCAGGAGTCATCATCTGTCCGGCCTATTGGAGTGGACAGCGGTTAAAGGTGAACTCCCTCACCTCAACGTTGCTTGTATCGTAGGATTTCAGGCCGCTAAAGTCAAGTGACCTAGGTACGTAAGTTGCCGCCTCGATTCTGGACATTTGGTCATTACCGTGAGAATGGCGGCAGGTCGCGCATCGACAACCTCATGCGTCATAGCCAGGTGTGCTTCCTTAAAGCTCCCGAAATCTGTTGTGACCGAAAAGAGACTTTACGTGTTTGGTTTTGGAAAGTCGGCTAGCGTCTTGGATTGGTGCGGATCGAATGAACCGGTTTGATTCTGTCCAAATTCCAAAGCGATTTATCAGATCATTCTTGCGGTGGCCGTAGAAAACAGCCACTATTCGAGAGATTCCCAATAAAGTATAGGAAAGTAGATGACAATAATCAGATATACTATCGGTGTCGAGTGCGCGGGAGGCCAATATGCCCCGAGGCGTTTGGGAAAAAGTTCCGGGCTGCGGCATCTGGTGGATTCATTACGTCGATGCCGAGGGCAAGCGTCGCCGAGAAAAGGTCGGACGCAAAGCGGACGCAATCAAGCTCTACCAGCAGCGGAAGGCTGATGGCATCGCCGGCCGGAAGCTGGCGAAACCGCTGCGGTCCCGCGAGCGATCCTTTCAGGAGCTTGCCGACAACGCGATCACCTATGCCAATAAGCACAAAGCGAACCCCACAGATGACGAGCAGAAGATCGGCCTTCTGGCTGCGGAGTTCGGAACGCGGCCCGCATCATCTTTGACACAGCAGGAACTTGAAGCGTTTCTCGAATCCCGGAAGACGAGCCCGGCGACGTTCAACCGCTATCGCGCATCGCTCAGCATGATCTTTCGCGAGGCCATCCGCAACGGATGGACGGAGCGGAATCCCGCCCGTCTCATCAAGGCCAAGAAAGAGGACAATATCCGCATCCGTTTTCTCTCCGATGAGGAAGAGAAGAGGCTGCGCGAGGTTCTGGCGGAGGACTATCAGAATCGGTACCTCAATGAGTTTGAGGTTGCTCTTCACACCGGAATGCGGCGCTCGGAGCAGTTCAGCCTGGAGTGGGCGCAGACCAACCTGAAGGCCAAGCGAATCCATCTGCTGAAAACCAAGAACGGTTCCGACCGCGTGATCCCGGTCAACTCGGTGGCCGTCGCTGCACTCGAACGCCAGTGGGAGATCTCCGGGCAGTCGGAACGGGTCTTCGTGACGGATGACGGGAAGCCGTTTATCCGTAAACCTATCCGGCGCTGGTTTGAGGAAACCGTCGTCAAAGCCAAGATTCGGGATTTTAGCTGGCACTGTCTTCGGCACACATTCTGCAGTCGGCTGGTCATGGCGGGGGTGCCTTTGAAGACGGTCCAGGAGCTGATGGGGCACCAGACCATCCAGATGACGGCCCGGTATGCCCACCTCTCGCCGGGGCATCTGCAAAATGCCGTGGAACTGCTCAGCGGGGAAAACAGCCACCAAACAGCCACCGGCCAGCATGCAACAGAAACAGCCACCAGAACAGCCACCAGACTAAAAAAGGCCACCCAGAAGGGCGACCTTTGATCTTTTCTTAATTGATGTAAATCTTCCTATTTAGTTAATGTATATGGCGGAGAGGGAGGGATTCGAACCCCCGATAGCCTTACGACTATGCCTGATTTCGAGTCAGGTGCATTCAACCGGGCTCTGCCACCTCTCCGTGACCTATCTACTTTATTTTCAATGACTTTTCGTTTGGGGATTTTTGGGTGCCTTTCTCGCTGATGTTCTGGTGTCCGTTCTGGTGTCCGTTCCGTCCCCGAACTTAACCAGACGATCCACCGCCGAAGCCTGATGCTCGGGTGCGAGATGTGAGTACCGCATCACCATCTGAATCGTCCTGTGCCCGAGCAGCTCTGCTACCGTACGCAGATCGACTCCGGCCATTACCAGTCTACTGGCAAACGTGTGACGGTTGCAATGCCACGTATAATCAGTGATCTTCGCCTCTTCAAGAGCCGTGGAAAACCACCCGCGAGAGCCCTGCAGGGACTCTCCGGTCCGCGCCGAGGGGAAGACCGGCGCCGTCCCCTGCGGATCTTTCGCGCCGCACAGCTCCTTGAGCGCAGCCAAGGCAACCACGTTCAGCGGAATCGTGCGCGGGTCTCCGTTTTTGGTTCGCAGCAGGTGTAGCTGCCGGCGAGTGAAATCGACCTGGTTCCAGCGCAGACCGTATTGCTCGCCCATGCGCATCCCGGTGTGGATCGAGAGCAGGAAATGGGGCAGGAACTCTGGAAAGCGGTGCTCGATAGCAGTGCGCAGTCTCTTCTCTTCGGCGTCGGAAAGGAAACGGACCCGTCCGTTGCCCTCGGTCTTGCGCCGAATCCGGGCGGCAGGATTCGCTTCGATTTTCTCGTTGTCCATCCCCACCCGAAAAATCAAAGAGAAGGTAGCCTGCCAGCGGTTCCGGGTCGTAGGAGCCCAGTCCCTCTCTTCGGCCTGTTCTCCCAGCCAGGAGACAATCTCATTCTTGCGGATTGTCGTCGCCTGGCGGGACCCGAAAACCGAAAGCAACTGCTCGATCCGCAAACCCAGCTCATAGGTCTGCTTTTCACTGTTCTCGTGACGGCTATGGGCGAGCGCATCCTCGCACAGTTCCCCGAAAGAGACCGTTTTCGTGCGCAAGTTCTCCGGCAGTTTGACGCCTTCGACCGCCTCGCCGCGCCGCTTTGCCAGGAGCTTTTCAGCGACGCCGTGGCTGCCAGCTTTCTCTCGGCGCTTGCGGCCTTCCGCGTCGGTCCAGCGAATCCACCAGATTCCACTGCCCTTCAGTCTTTCAAAGATGCCGCGCCGAGGAACGAATTCGCGCTTGGACATGGTGATCAAATCCCTCAGCCAGCAATATAGCGCATCGGATACTGAATTGAAATAGTCAGGTGTATCAATTTTGTGCCAGCCTCCGACAAAGAAACGCATCGTGAGGCCCAGAGCAACTCGCTCTTTGGAGGAATTTTTTTGAGTTAGCTCGCCAAGCGTTCGGGATGATCTGCGCGTGCGAATCGGCGAACATCTTCAATTGGTATTAGAGCTCGCGTACCGATGCGCCGTATCGACAACCGCTGTGCAGCGACGAGGTACTCAAC
>Ga0326727_10028582_pt1 | contig 10125 bp, 8 predicted proteins | sample MB2enrmetagenome_FD_207643 | JGI IMG/M metagenome (GOLD analysis project Ga0326727, IMG submission 207643) | Lab enriched peat soil microbial communities from McLean, Ithaca, NY, United States - MB29MY | ecosystem: Environmental > Terrestrial > Soil > Wetlands > Peat | place: USA: New York...
GCCCTTCTTGATGTGTGGATCCAGCGCCTCGCCGGGGGAGGGAAGCACGTCCGTCTTGGCGGTGTCGGCGGTCTTGGGGGCGGGCGGCTTGTTGGATGTGTCGGCGTCGGACTTGCTGCCGGTCTTGCTGTCCGTGCTGGCGCTGGTGTCGTTGGGCACCCCGAAGGCTGGCCTGTCCGAGCCGTTGGTGGCTGGCGCGGAGGGTGCGGCGGCTGGTTGAGCTGTGGCTGCGGGAGTTCCTGCCTGCGCCGCGGGCTGCGCAGTGGCGTCTGGCTGCGCTGCCGCCGGAGCGGGTGCAGCCGGCGGGGTCGCCGTGGAATCCGCGGGGGTCGTCGCAGGGGTGGTCGCAGGGGTGGTCGCGGGGGCGGTCGCAGGGGTGGTTGAGGCACTCGAAGGTTGCTGCGCTACGGCGGCGCTGGCGGCGGCAAGCAGGGCGGCGGCGAACAGACCTGTGGCCAACAGGATAGCGTGGCCGAAGTGGCTTCTTGGACGCATGGGATTTCTCCGGGGGAGGGGGACAGCGCTGCCAGCGAACGGACTCTTCCCCACACTCCATTAGACGTAGTATGCGCCTTTTTGTTGCGCTGTGTGCGGATCGTGCCGGGCAGCAGGGACGTTGCATGCGCCGCCGCTATCGGGGCCGGGCTCTCCCGCGGGCGCGCTCACCAACTGCTGTACGAACTGCCATCGGTCGCCGTCGCCTGTGCGCCGGAGTGCACGTCGTCGATGCCGCCGGAGTCGGTCTGGTCGATCGTGCTCATCATGTCCGACTGGTTGACGATCCAGGTGTCGGTCCGCCCGGTGATGGGGTCTTTGGGGATGGCCTTCAGGTAGCCGCTGCTCACCAGGTCCTCCAGCGACTGGGGCGCCTTCTGCTTGTCCACCGTGTACGATCCGATGGCTGTGCGCATCACCTGCAGGTCCTCGCGCAGCACGGCCTCCTTGGCCGCCAGAACGTTGCGCGTGTAGGCGGGGATGGCCATGGCGGCCAGCGTGGCGATGATGATCATCACGATCAGCAGCTCCAGCAGCGTGAAGCCGGAGTCCGGTTCGCCGTTCGCGGTTCGCGGTTCGCGGCCCGGCAGGCGACTGGCGGTTGGCGCCTTGGACCTTGAACCTTGGACCTCGAACCTAGGGATCGAGGAACTGGAGCCGAGTTGTCGCATGCTTACCATGTGTTGTACTTTGTGCCGTCCAGCGCGGTGTCCTCGCTCTTCGTGTAGACGTCGTAGACATTCTGGCCGCCCCAGGAGTCGGCATCCGCGTCGTCCTGGTTCGATCGCTCGCCCCAATCGGTGGTTTTAGTCATGGGATCGACCGGGATCGCGCGCAGGAAGCGGACCTTCTTGTCCTTTACGTCGACGCCGTCCACCAGCGTCTGCAGGTCGGGAGGATAGCCCATGCTGTCTACCTTGATCTGGATGCCGCCCCGGTCGACTGCGTCTTTGTACTTGTCGATGGCGTCGCGCATCTCCCACAGGTCGCGGCGCAGTTCCCGCTCCTTTTCCCGCTTCACCTGGAAGCGCGCCACCGGCAGCGCGGCGCAGGCCAGAATGCCCACGATGGCCACGGTGATGATCAGTTCGATGAGGGTGAGGCCTGCATCAGGTTCAGGGTCCAAGCCGCGAGGTACAAGGGTTTTCTTGTCCCTCGTGTCCTGCACCTTGGACCTCGAACCTCGAACCTTGAACCTCATCTTGTTCCTCTCACCTCGAACCTCACTTCACATGGACGACTGCCTGGGAGCCCACTGTGGGCAGACTGGACTGCAGGCTGTTCTTGGCCCCAACCTTGACCAGGGAGATATTGCTGTCGCCGGCAGCCAGCGCCTTGAAGGTAAAGATGCACACCTGGCCCTCGTGGTTGACTCCGTCGCCATTGACGCCATCCACCCCAGGCGGGCGCGAGGCGGAGACGCTGACGTGACCGTTGCCTTCGTCGCGGTGCACCAGCGCCACCGGCTGGCCGTCGCCGCCCAACAACCCTCCCGAGTCCACGTTGACCAGTTGCAGAATCTTGGGATCGAACTGGATCTCCAGCGGGACGGAGAAGATATCGTGCGCGTTGGAGAGCTCGACCGAGGCCCGGAACGTGCTTCCCACCGTCTGCGTGGAGTTGGCCGGAAGCAGGGTAAGCATCACCGGCGGGCTGGAGACTGCGCTGCCCCGGGCCGGTCTCGCCGGCGGGTTTGCCCCCGGCCCGGGAGGCATGGCCTGCTGCCGGATCGGCTGCACCATGGCGGCGGCGGCGTTGGCCGCCGTGGTGTTCGATGTCGGCGCGGGGCTGGCCTGGCTGCTGCTCTCCGGCTCCACTTCCTCCACCGTAGCGCGGCGCAGCTGGTATTCGGTGTTGGTGCCCGTGTCGATGGCCCGCGTGTTCAGCCGCGTCAGCATCGATTCGCGCACAATGTGCGGGATCAGGATGAACACAATCTCGTCATCCTGGATCTCCTTGTTGATGCTGCCGAAGAGGTATTTGATCAGCGGGATGTCCGAGAGCCCCGGCGTGCCGCTGTTGCTGTAGTTGTCCTGCTTGCTCAGGATACCGGCCAGCAGGCATGGCTCCCCGTCCTTCAGTTGGATGACGGTCTTGTCCGAACGCTGTCCAATGATCGGTTCGGTCACGCCGGAGATGGTCACCGATCCGGCTTCGGTGGAGACCTCCACGCTGAGTTTGAGCGAGATCTCGTGGTCCAGATGGATGGTCGGAGTCATGTCGATGTTGACCCCGATGTCGATGTAGCTAAACTGCGTCTGCACCCCGATCCCCGCCGTTATTCCCGTGGCCGCGCCCGCCGAGTAGGATCCCGTTGCGATGGGGATCCTGGAGCCGATCTTCATCGTGGCCGTCTGCCCGTCCGATGCGCGAATGCTCGGGTTCTGCAGCACTTTGGTGTCGGTGTCGCTCAGCAGGGCGTTCAGCGTGCCTCCCCCGATCGTCACCGCAAAATTGGTCGCGTTCATGTTGCCCAGCGTGTTCAGCGTGAAGGCGGAGTTGCTGGTGGTCCCGGCGGTCGCCGTCGACGTGGTGCTGTTGTTGGCCTGCGGCGTGATGCCGAACGATTGCGGCAGGCTGATTCCCAGGTTGCGGATCTTGTCCCGGTTCACCTCCAGGATCGCCACATCCACCACCACCTCTGGCTTGGTTCGGTCCAGGTCGTTCAGCAGCTTCTGCACCAGCGTCAGTTGGTCGAGTGTGGCGCGCACAATAATGGCGTTCTGGCTGGCCACGGCATAGACCTTGATGTCGGGGGGCAGCAGATTGCGGACGGTAGTCAGGATCTCCGTAGTATCGCTCGGCTGGCTCACATTGCTCAGGTAGAAGGTCTGCACCGCCAGATCGTCCAGGCTGGTGTGTTTTTCGTGCGTGTTGGCGGCCACAAAGATGGTGTCCGTTGTCACCGGCTTGTAGAACGTATTGCTGATCATGCCCACGATGCGCAGCGCGTCGGTCAGGCTCACGTTGGTCAGGTCCACCGGAATGCGCTTGTTTCCGCTGGCCGTGTCCAATTCGGGATCGAACAGAACGTTCAGTCCCGCCGCCTTGCCGAGGGCCGTGTAGACGGTCTTGGTCAACTCCACCATGTTCAGCGTGATCGGTTCGTCGGAGAGCGGCTTCAGTTCAAGTGGCGGCGACAGGTCGGCCAGGTCGCGCAGCGCGCTTGTATCGGGGCCTGTCAGCGGGGCAGCCAGATCGGCGCCCGGTGCCTTGTCCTGGCTCCGCGTGATCCGGATCTCCTGCGCTGCGGCCTCGTTGCCCGGATCAATCTGCAACGCGCGCGTGAACTGGTTCAGCGCTCCCGCAATGTCTCCGTTCTGCCGCAACACCCGCCCGCGGTCCACGTGGATCGCCGCCGCCTGGAAGCGCATGCGGTCCAGCCGCTCCTGGTAGCGCAGGTCGCTGGGGTTCTTCTGGTGGGCGTGCAGGTAGTCCTCGTAGGCCGTGTCGTAGTCCTGGCGCAACTCGGCTGTCACGCCCCGCTTCTCCCAGCGGCTGGCCGTCTGCGCCTGCGCCGGGGGGACCAGGACCGCAGTCGCAAACAAAGTTGCCAACACAGCCGGCAGCGCAGAGGCAAATCCGCCCTGCATGCACGTTCGTAGTCGGGAGAGCAAGTGTGGGTGCCTGCGAGTCATGCCGGTGCTGTGTGCTTCCTTTGCGTCGAACTTCTGTTTTGCGTCGAGAATCAGTGCCAGGCTCGGTGCTTTCTTTGCGTCGAAGATTGCAGTTGCGTCGAACTTCTGTCTCTGCTGGATCGCCGTGCTCCGCAGGGCCCCGTGACGGCTGTCCAGACCGCTCACCTCCATCCGCCGCAACTCGAATGCGGCTGGAATTGAACCACACGCTGGGGCGACGGTCGCCAGACGGTCGCACTCCTTGGACTCACGGGACTCTGGCGAGTATAACATTCGCAACGCGTTCGGCCTTTTGAAGTTTTGCGCCATTTCACCTGTCTTCGAACCGATTTCCCCCGCTCCAAAAAACTGCACTGAGCACACGGGGTGGTGGTTAGACGTTGCCAGTGCGCACAGGTGAGTCGGTTTCTGCCCGCATGTTAACCCGCATGTTAAACTGAGACGTTTCCGCCCGCGCCGCACCGTGCGCCGCGATTGTGACACCGGCTCTTTTTGAGTCGTCATTCTGGCTGGAGCGAAGTCGCAGGTCGGAATCTCCGTATTTCGTCGTTGTTTGTTTCTCCTCGGCCAGGGTTCTCACCAGTCTTTGGGCTGAATCCCATTGTGATTCGACAGAACTTCCCCATGCCCCGTTCGCTCTCCAATCCGACGGTTGCTCCGCAGCCCAAATCCACACCCAGGCCGAAGGACCGCGACCCCATCGCCTCTGGCCTGCGCGACGCCGCATTCAACCGCTCGGCCGGCTTCCACTACGCCCTCTTCGACCGCTTCGAGGCCGGCGTTGCCCTGCGCGGTACCGAGGTCAAATCCATCCGCGAGGGCAAGGCCAACCTTAAGGACGCCTACGGCCTGCTCAAGGACGGCGAATGTTTCCTGCTCAACGCCCACATCGGCCCCTTCTCCCACGGCAACGCCATGAACCACGACTCGCTGCGCACCCGCAAGCTCCTGCTGCACCGCAATGAAGTCCGCAAGCTCGAAGCCGCGACCCGCCAGAAGGGATTTACCCTCATTCCCACGCGGCTTTACTTCCGCCGCGGGCGCGTCAAGTGCGAGCTGGCCCTGGCCCGGGGCAAGCAGCAGTGGGACAAGCGCGCCGCCGAGCGCAAGCGCGAGGCCGACAACGAAGCCAAAGCCGCCATCGCACGCAGCCAGCGCCGCTAGCCCGCCTTCGCAATCGAGGCCGTGGAATAAGAATTGTCATTCTGAGGGTAGCGCCACGGAGGTTGTCATTCTGCCCCTGAGCACAGTCGAAGGGCAGAATCTCCCCGCTCACGCCGTCATTCTGGCGCAGCCAGAATCTCAGTATTTATCTTTTCGGAGGGAGCGTGGGGCTTCAGCCCCACGAAGAAAGCCGGCCAATAATTCAAAGGGCTTTAGCCCCGGGCCTTCTGCTCGCTGCGTCATCAACCCTTTTCCCCAGCCTTTGCACCCGTGCCTTTAAACCAGGACGGCCTATTTTGACTTTGTTTGCGGCTGTTGCTGTTGCTGCTGTTGCAATTGCTGCAACTGCAGAAAGATCTGTTGCGGCGTCAGGACGCCGTTCGGCGACTGTGGGTTGCTAGCACCCGTGCTGGATGGAGCGGTGCTGGGAGCGGTGCCCGCCCCGGTCGCTGGGGCGACCACCGGCGCAGCGGCAAACCCGGAGGCTGGCTGTGGCAGGACAGACGGCTGTGGCAGGACAGACGGCAGCGGCAGGACAGCTGGCTGCGACGCGGCAGGCGGCTGCGGCGGGGCCTGCGTCGGCTGGCTGGCGGGAGCGGTCTGCGGCGGCGGCTGCGCGCTCTCGCCGCTGGCCGGCGCGTCATCTTCCATGCCGGCCGCAAACGGGTTGGGCGACGCCACCACCCCATCGCGCGGTGTCAGCACCAGCTCCTCCGGCGTGTGCGATGCACTCTCGCGTAACAGCATGTTGCTGCCCGTCCCCTCCAGCAGTCCGGCCAGGATCTCGCCCGGCGCGCCGGGGCCGTACTTGCCGAACACGCGCTGGTCGCTGACCCCGCCGGTAATCTTCATCCCCGTCTGCCGCGACACGTCGCGCAGGATCTGGTTCAGGCTGGAGTTGTCGGCGATGATCGTGAGCTGGCCGCCGGAGTAGAGCACCTGGGCGCGCTGTCCGGCGGGCTGCGCGGCGGGCTTTGAGGCGCCCGGCACAGGCGCAGTCGCCGCCGTCTGTGGCGTCGCCTGAAGCGCCGTCGGTGACGTCGCCTGAAGCGCCGTCGGTGTCGTCGCCGGAAGGGCAGGGGATTGGGCATACCCCACCCCGCCGGTCAGCAAGAAGCCGCCTCCCACGACCCCGAGCAGGGAGGCCCTGCGCATTGTTCTCATCAGGTTCACTTGTTTCCTAGAGTATAGGACGCGGCCCCCGCGCGAAGGTTTTGTTTCGTTCCGGGTCACTTCCCCGGTTCCGGATTGAATTTCCCCCGCCTCGCGCCTGGCCGGGATGCGCGCCGCCGCCCATCGGCTCTCTCTATGCGCGGAGTGTTTGGAATGCTATCTTGGGAGTCGTTTGCTGTTGCTTTTCTGCTGGCGGTCAGGCTCCTGTCGAAGAAGCGTTCCAGACGAGAAAGTGCGATGACGGCGAAGACGGCGAAACACGAAAAAACTTTGAGCCAAACGATCCGCGAGCGGCGCGCAACGCCCAGCTTCGACGGCGCGCCCATCCCGCCCGAGGACCTGCGCCGCATCATCGAGGCCGGCCTCAGCGCGCCCAGCGGATACAACATGCAGCCCTGGCGCTTCATCGTCGTCCAGGGCGACGAGCAGAAGAAGCGCCTGCGCGCCGCCTCCTACAACCAGGGCAAGGTCGAGGAGGCATCGGCCGTGATCGTGGCCTGCGGAGACGCCGACGGCTGGCGCAAGGACCTCGAGCCTATGCTCTCCCAGGGCATCGAGGGAGGAATGCCCGAGGGATACGCCGCCCAAGCCCGCAACTCCGTCCCCAACTACCTCTCCCACTTCTCCACCGAGGAGATGCACGGCTGGCTGAACAAAAACGTGATGATCGCCCTCACCCACATGATGCTGATGGCCGAGGTGATGGGCTACGACACCGCGCCCATGGAAGGATTCGAGCAGCAGAAGGTGCATGAGGTCCTGCTCCTGCCCTTGAGCTACTGGGTGGTCGCGCTGCTCGCCGTCGGACACCTGAAGGGGCCGGACAAGTTCAACGGCGGCCGATTCGACATGCGCCACACCGTCTTCGCCGAGGAGTTCGGCAAGCCCCTCAAGTGACCCTAGTGCCGCATCTGCGTCGCGCCGCGCGCAATCAGCACCGCCGTATACGCCGCGCCGAATCCATTGTCGATATTGACCACCGTCACGTTGGGGCTGCACGAGTTCAGCATTCCCAGCAGCGCGGTCGCCCCGCCGAATGATGCCCCGTAGCCCACCGACGTCGGCACCGCGATCACCGGCACCGCAACCAGCCCGCCCACCACTGACGGCAGCGCCCCCTCCATCCCCGCGCACACAATAATCGCGTTCGCCGTCTTCAGGTCGTCGCGCACCGCCAGCAGCCGGTGCAGTCCGGCCACGCCAACGTCGTATAGCCGCGTCACCCGCGCACCGAAGGTCTCCGCCGTCACCGCCGCTTCTTCCGCAATGGGCAGGTCGCTGGTGCCCGCGCAGATCACCGCAACGTGTCCCTTCGGCTCACTCGCGCCAGCCCCGCCCGCGCCAGCCGACTGCCGCAGCGCGACGGTGCGCGCCACCTCGTTGTGGCTCGCCGCCGGATGCGCCGCCAGTATGGCCTGTGCCGTGGCCGGCTCAACGCGCGTGGCCAGCACATCCACGCCGTCGGCTGCCAGGCTGCTGAAGATCGCCACTGTCTGCTCCGCCGTCTTGCCCGCCGCGAACACCACCTCCGGCAGCCCGATGCGCAGGCTGCGGTGATGGTCCACCCGCGCGTGCCCCAGGTCCTCGAACGGCAGCGTCGCCAGCCGCGCGGCCGCGGCCTCAGGCGTCAGCGCGCCGCGTTCCACCTCGGAGAGCAGTTCCAGCAGATCGGAGCCTGTCATGCCGTTCCGCCTTCCTTTGCCGGGCCCGGTCGCAGGTATGCGGCGATGGCGGCCTGCTGCACCTGCTTGATGGCGACCTTGTGCCGTGCTGCCGCCGCGTGGCAGTCCTCATACTCCGGCGCGGCGTTCATCGTCTCGCCGTCCAGTGTGCCGACCTTGATGCGAATCTCCCCGTACTCCGTCGCCACGGGAATATGCCTTCGCTCCAGGCACGTCCGCTTCTCCTGCCGGATGCGCACTCCCAGCGTGCTGGTCTCGGTCAGGATCAGCCGCTCCAGCGCTGCGCTGTCGGCCGGGTTGCACAGCACCGTCAGCAGCGTGCCCGGCCGTCCCTTCTTCATGATCACCGGCGTCAGCATCGCGTCCAGCGCGCCCCGCACCAGCGCCGTCTCGGCCACATACGCCAGCACCTGTGGCGACAGGTCGTCCAGCGCGGTCTCCATCACCGTCACCGTCTCGCAATTCAGTCCCGCGACCGCCTCCGTCTCGCAGCTCTCGCCCACGCTCACGCGCAGCACATTGGGAAACTCCTTCGAATTCCGCGTGCCCGCCCCATAGCCAATCCGCTCCACTCGCATCGCCGGCTGCGGCCCGAAGATGGGGTCGATCGCGCGCAGCAGCGCCGCTCCCGTCGGCGTCACCAGCTCCTGCTCCACATGCGCCGAATAAGTCGGCAGCCCGCGCAGCAGGTCGGCGGTCGCCGGCGCCGGCACGGGAAACGTCCCATGCGCGCACACCACCGTCCCGCCACCCACGTTGATCGGCGACGAGTGCCACGCTGCGACGTTCAAAGAATGGATCCCCGCGCTGGCCGCCACAATGTCCACAATCGCGTCCACCGCGCCCACCTCGTGGAAGTGGATCTCCTCCACCGGCACATTGTGGATCTTCGCCTCCGCGTGGCCCAGCAGCTCGAAGGCGCGGATGGCCGTCTGCTTCACCGGCCCGTCCAGCGCCGCATCGTGGATCAGCCTGCGGATCGCGCTCAGCGAACGTCCGAGCGCGTGCGAGTGTTCGTGCGTGTGCGTTACGCCGTCGTGCGTATGTTCGTGCGAATGAGAATGGCCATGGGTGTGCGCCTCACCCTCTGCGTGCGCGTGTTCATGCTCGTGCTCATGCGTATGCTCATGTTTGTGCGTATGAGTAAGATCGCCGTGCGAATGCGCGTGCGCATGGCTCTCATGCTCGTGCTCATGCGCCGTCTCCGCATGTGCCTCCGCCAGATGGTCGCCCTCCAGCACATGGATCTTGGTGCAGGCAATTCCGCCGCGGTCCACCCGCTCGATGCGCAGGCTTGCTCCCAGTCCCAGAGCGGCGGTCGCGTCCACCAGCACCTTCTCCGGGACCCCGGCATCCACCAGCGCGCCCAGCAGCATGTCGCCCGCGATCCCGGCAAAACAGTCAATATATGCAACGCGCATAAAATCTCTCTCTTGGAACTCTATCGTGTCCCAGTGGCTTGTGTCCGGCGCCCCTACCGTGCCGACCCAATCGCCGACACCGGCAGCACCGCGTTCATCGATCCCGGCCGGTAGCCCTGCGTGTCCAGCGTGACATACACGAATCCCACAGCGCGCAGCGCCTCCGTGATCCGGTCCAGCATCTCCATCGTCAGCGCCCGCGGCAGGTCCTCGCGCGCAATCTCCACCCGCGCCAACTCCCCGTGGTGGCGCACGCGCACGTGCTGGAACCCCAGCGCGTGCATCGCATCCTCGGCGCGCTCCACCTGGCTCAGGTTCTCCGCCGTCACCGTCCGCCCATACTCGATGCGCGACGACAAACACGCGCTGGCGGGCTTGTCTGCCACCTTCAGCCCCGCCTCGCGCGCCAGCGTGCGGATCTCCAGCTTGGTCAGCCTGGCCTCGGCCAGCGGGGCCAGCGCGTGGTGCATCGCCGCCGCCCGCTGCCCGGGCCGCAGATCGCCGTCGTCGTCCAGGTTCCTGCCGTACGCAATATGCGCGAACCCCAGCTTC
>Ga0326727_10028583_pt1 | contig 10125 bp, 8 predicted proteins | sample MB2enrmetagenome_FD_207643 | JGI IMG/M metagenome (GOLD analysis project Ga0326727, IMG submission 207643) | Lab enriched peat soil microbial communities from McLean, Ithaca, NY, United States - MB29MY | ecosystem: Environmental > Terrestrial > Soil > Wetlands > Peat | place: USA: New York...
GGAAGTACTTTAGGCTGTCAGCCGTTCCAGCTGGTCCGGCCGCACAATCGTCAGGCTCGTGCCCTTGATCGTGATCCACTGGTCCCGCCGGAACTGGTTCAGCAGACGCGTCACCGTCTCGCGCGAGGTGCCCGCCATGTTAGCGATCTCCTCATGCGTCAGCGCCATCGTGAACCGCAGCTCGGGTTTGCCGGCCGAGGCCGTGCGCCCCCAATCCAGCAGCAACCGCGCCAGCCGTCCCGCCGCCGAGCCCGAAAGAGCCAGCCGCTTGGCGTCGTGGAAAACCGTAAGGTATTCACCTGAAAGGGATTGCGCTGCATGCATCGAGGCGATGCCGTGCCGGCCCAGGAACTCGACAAACTCCTGTTTGCGCACCGTCTTCACCTGGCAGGGTTCAATGGCTTCTGCTGTCACTTCGTGGGGAACGTTGGCCAGTACGGCGCTCAAGCCCATCACGTCGCCGGGGCCCGCGATCTTTAGAATCATGGTCTTGCCATCGCGCGAGGTAGAGGAAATCTTCACCTGGCCATAACAGATCACAAATACATTCCGCGCCGCGTCGCCCTCTGAAAAAAGCTTGGCGCCCCGCGCGTGGCTCATCATGATCCCAATGCCGTCGTAATCCTGTAAGGCTTCCGGTGTGAGATTGCAGAACATCCGCAGATGGCGGTGCTCACAGTTGACGCAATCTTCCGGTGGGTGATGAGGGCGAAACGATGCCATAGTATTCCCGAGAGCCACACTGGAGTATAGCGCACTTTATCCGGCGGTGATAAAGGGATTTTAATCGACCTCTTGCCTGTTGGGGAGATCTCCGCCCGGCAATCTATATTTGCAAGCCTTGCGCCTTCGCCTGATGCTCTCCAGCGCCTCGCCGTTGCACCCTGGGCGCGCGGTTCTGGCAGCTTGCGTCGTAGCCGCGCGAAACCTCACGCGCCAGTTCTTCCAGCAACTGCATCCGCAGCCGCGGATAAGCCTCAAAAGCCCGCTTCAGAGCCGCCATCGGCAGCAGCAGAATCGCCCCATCGACCTGCGCGCTCAGCGTGTAGGTGTGCCGCTCATCGCCCAGCACCGCGGCCAGTTCCAAAAGATCGCCGGTGCGCGCCACGCCGAGAGTCAAGCGCGTCTCAAGCCGCTCCGTCCGGCGCAGAAATTGCCCTGAAATCACAACGTAGAGCCCCCGGCAAGCCTCCGACTGGCGAAAGACGATCTCCCCCACCCCTACATCCATGCACTGCGCGGAGCCATTCAGCAGTTCCCCGGCCGCGGGCGGGCATTGCAACAACTCCGCCAGCGGACGGGCCTGCACCGCGGCCGTTCGCTCGGACCTTGCCTCAGGTTGCATGCTTCCATCTCCCTGCTCAGCCAACCCTTGCCGCCTGCGCAGTGGCGGTGTGCGCATGCGCCGCGCCCACCGGCTCCGGCGGAACGCACAGCACCGGCACCCGCGAGCGCGCCAGCAACGCAAACGCCGTTCCATGCGGACCCGGCGTTCCGCTGTGCCGCTTAACCCCTGCCACCAGCAGGCTGGGATGGAACTGGGCAATCGCTTCTACTACCGCGTCGCACGGCTTGCCGTCCTTCACGATGCAGCGCACCGGAAATCTGCCGCTGGGCCGAACGCCGAACTCCTCAAGCGTGGTCGCGCCCGGATTCAAAAACGCAGAGGCCTCGGCCGGCCCGCGTGCATGAAGAACAATCAGCGTGCGGTGAAAGGTCTCCGCCAGCGAGTAAGCCGTGGTGACCGCGGCCTGTGTAGCTTCGTTACGCTCCATGGCCAGCAGCACCGGTCCGCCCGGCGTGGGGCGAAACTCGCCCGCATTCCAGTCCGCCGCCACCGCCAGCACCGGGCACGGCGACAACCGCACCAGTTGCTCGGCAACCGCGCCCACAACCACCGGCCCGGCGCCTTCGCGCCCTTCGGTCCCAATCACAATCAGTCCTGCCTGGTACTGGTTGACAACATTTACCAGCATCTCCGCCACTGCGCCCTGGCGAATCTCGGAGTGGCTATGAATGCCTTCGCGCAGCAGATCGCCGCTCATCGCAGCCAACGCAGCGCGCGCCTGTTCGGTCATCTCCCGCAGCAAGCGCCCCGGAACAGCATCCACTGCGGCATAGTCCACCGGGTCGAGCCCGTGCGCCAGCACGATGCGCGCCCCGTAACCGCCGGCAAGCTTGCGCGCGTACTCCAGAGCGGCCTCTGAATTGCCACTCAGATCGGTTGCCACCACAATGGTCTTCAATCCGTCCGAAAAACTCATGCATGCCTCCCGGCGCTACAGCGAAACCAGGGTCGAGGTATCCCGAAGCCGATACCCTCAAGTCGACGCGACCACCAGGGAGCGGCGACCCTGCACAGTGCCCAACGGGACACGGTACCTTTGGTTTCGCTCTCGTGCGCCGCCCTGCCGCTTGCCCATTGGACTCAGAGTCTGCACCCCGCCTTAGATAGGAGGCAGTGACACGATGCACCCCGCGCAGTGACCTGTGTCACACATCGGGCTTAATCCAGCGGCCGCAAGTCCTCCCGGAGGGAGGGGCTACGCCCGCGCCATCCGCCTAAGCCAGATTCATTCGATCGAACTGGCTTGGTATGCGGCCAGGCCAATGTCGTATACACGACCAAGGCGAATGCGTTAGGCTTCTCCGCGTCATGACAAACACAAATTGCTGTATTGCTCGCTCGATTTCGCCTTTCCGCACTGCACGGCTCCTGGCCGTGCTGCTCGTTGCTGCTCTCACCGCATCCATCCCGGCCCTTGCCCAGGCGCCCATTCCGGACTCGCCCGAAATCGAAGCCAAGGCCCATGCCTGGCTGGCCAAGCTCACCCTCGAGCAGAAGGTCGAGCTTGTCGGCGGCGTCGACGAAATGTATACCCACCCCGCGCCCACCATCGGCCTGCCCCGCTTCAAAATGTCTGACGCCTCGGTCGGCGTGCGCACCTGGGGACCCACAACAGCCTATGCCGGCGGCGTAGCCCTGGCCGCCACCTGGGATTCCGCTTTCGCCCGCAAGCTTGGCGAGTCGCTCGGCAAAGACGCCCGCGCCCGCAACGTCAACTTCCTGCTCGGACCTGGCGTCAACATTGCCCGCTCGCCCATTGCCGGCCGCAATTTCGAGTACCTTTCTGAAGACCCTTTTCTGAATTCCGCCCTGGTGGTTCCTTATATTGAAGGCGTTCAGTCCCAGGGCGTCATCGCCACCGTCAAGCACTACGCCCTCAACAGCCAGGAGTACAACCGCCACAACGTCGACTCCCAAGCCGATGAGCGCACCATGCGCGAAATCTACCTGCCCGCCTTTGAAGCCGCCGTCACCAAGGGCCACGTCGACGCCGTCATGAACTCCTACAACCTCATCAACGGCTCACACGCCACCGAGAACGCGTTCCTCAACCTCAAAGTGCTCAAAGGCGAGTGGGGATTCCAGGGCATCCTCATGTCCGACTGGGACGCAACCTACTCCACCGTCGGCGCAGCCAACAACGGCCTCGACCTCGAGATGCCCGGCCCCCGCTTCATGAATCCCCCTGCCTTGCTCGCCGCCATTCGCGCCGGCGAAATCAAAGAGTCCACCATCGACGACAAGTTGCTGCGCCTCTTCCGCACCGAAATCCGCTACGGCTTCCTCGACCGCCCCCAGTTCGATCCCGCAGTCTCCACTTACTCCGTAGCCGATCGCGCGGTCGCGCTGCAAGGCGCTCTGGAAAGCATCACCCTGCTGAAAAATGAAATGCACCTGCTCCCGCTCGATGCGGCGAAGGTCAAGACCATCGCCATCATCGGCCCCAACGCCTGGCCGGCCGTCTCCGGTGGCGGAGGCTCCTCGGAAGCCCAGGCTTTCGAGCCCGTCTCCCTGGTCACCGGCATCGCCAACCTCGCCGGCCCCGCCGTCCACGTCCTCTACGCCCGCGGCCTGCCCAGTGAAAACGACCTCTTCGGAAATACCCACTGGCAAGGCGGGGTGAAGGTCGAGACCTTCGCCAGCAACGACTTCACCGGCAACGCCGACACTGCCTACCAGGCAAACGTCTCCGATTGGAAGCCCTCGCCCTGGGACGTCCAGAAGGAGGCTCCGCGCAGCATCCGCTACACCGCCGTATTCAAGGCAGACAAGGACGGCAAGTACCTGATTCTCGCCGCCGCCGCCGGCGAAGACGCATTCACCGTCTCCGTGGACGGGAAGCAGGTGCTGAGCCAAGTCCACGCCGAGGGCCAGGTCCCGCAATCGGCCGCGCTCACGCTCACCGCCGGCCAAAGCGTCAATGTCGTAGCCGACTATCTGCCCCACGCACCCGGCGTTCGCCTTGGCCTTGGCCTGGCATCGGAAGCCGATCTCGTCTCAGCTGAGGCCCGCCAATTCGCATCCATCGCCGATGTCACGGTGGTCGCCGCCGGCTTCAACGACCTCACCGAAGGAGAAGGCCAGGACCGCACCTTTACCCTGCCCTGGGGACAGGACGCGCTCATCGAAGCCGCAGCCCAAGCCAACCCCCGCACCATCGTCGCCCTCTTCGGCGGCGGCGGCATGGATACCCGCCGCTGGCTCGCCCACGTCCCCGCGCTGCTGCACGTCTACTATCCCGGACAGGAAGGCGGAACGGCCATTGCGGATGTCCTCTTCGGCAAGCACAACCCCGAAGGCAAGCTCCCCGTCAGCTTCGACCGCAGCTGGGAAGAAGACCCTTCGCATGACTTCTACTACCCCATTCCCGGCGCAGACACCACGCTCCACGTCACTGAAACCGATGGAAGAAAAGTGGAATACGTCATTCCGCACGTGAAGTACGACGACAAGCTCATGGTCGGCTATCGCTACTGGACCACCACCGGCAAGCACCCGCTTTTCCCCTTCGGCTTCGGCCTCAGCTACACAACTTTCAGCTTTTCGAATTTGCAAGCACCAGCCACTGCCCAATCCGGCTCGCCCGTAACCGTCACCTTTGACGTAACCAACACCGGCAGCGTAGAAGGCGCGGAGGTAGCTCAACTCTACGTCTCCGACCCGTCAGCCAAAGCCGCCCGACCCGAGCGCGAACTGAAGGGCTTCCAAAAAGTCCGCCTCGCCCCCGGCGAAACCAAACACGTCTCACTGACCCTCGACGCCCGCTCCTTCAGCTACTGGGACAATGCAGCGAAGAAGTGGACCATCGACCCCGGCAAGTTCGTAGTCCATGTCGGCGACTCCAGCGAAAACACCCCCCTAACCGCCGACCTCACGCTGAATTAGCCCCAAGTATCAAACGCAATCGGCCTGCCCATTCAATGCGGCAGGCCGTTTGTATTCTGTCCTTCAACTCGGTGAAGTATTGACAATTGTACGTACAAAAGCAATAATGAAAGGCAGAAAGAAGATGTGCCGATTCGATTGGGATCCGGCAAAAGACAGCGAGAACCTCCGCAAACACGGCATCCGCTTTGAAACCGCGAAGCTTGTTTTCGAAGACCCGTGGATTGTCTCCCGCAAGGACTTGTCCCACAACGAATCAGAGGAACGCTACAACGCACTCCGGGAAATCGCATCTGGCGTAGTCGCTTTCGTTGTCTTCACGATTCGCCTGATCTCGGCACGAGCCGCGTCCGCTCTGGAAAAGAGGTCTTATGAGGAAGCTCGCAGCCGCGCGCAAGCGGGACATCGCCAGCATCGCCGCCAAGACAAACGCTACGATTGATTTCTCCGACATGCCCGAGGTCACCGACTGGAGCGGCGCGGAAATCGGCCGCTTCTACAGGCCAGCCAAACGCCCTGTTACGATGCGGCTCGACGATGATGTGATCGCCTGGTTGAAGAGCTATGGCCGCGGTTACCAAACAAAAGCCAACCTGCTCCTTCGTCACGCCATGGAATCCAGCCCGCATAATAAGTCAAAAACTCGCGAAACCGCTTGACCCCAGCTACTTTGTCCGCATCTCCTCGAGCGCCATCTCCTTCGCTGTCTCCAGCGCATCCTCTGCCTTAACGTTCGGCTCCACGCCAACACCCTCCCAATCATTCTTCCCGTACGGATTGACAGTCCTCACTTCCGTGATCGCCAGCCCAAAGTGATCGTCAATCCTGTGAAGCACTCCCGCATGCGCGCCTCCACCCGTGGTCTCGCCAATCAGCTTGGCGCGCTTCAAATTTTTCATGTTGTAGCAGAACTGCTCTGCGCCGGAGAACGTCGTTCGTGAAGTCAGTATGAACACCGGCTTATCCGCCAGTTCGTTGCCCGCAACCGGTGACCGGGTCCACGCCTGAACCGACGGCGCCTCGCGCGGGTTGAACATGTACTCCGGATGATCGAACAGGTACGAAGCCACCAGCAACACCATTTCCGGAAAGCCGCCGCGGTTGTCGCGCAAGTCAATGATCATTGCGTCCGCATGATTCAGCCGCGCCAGCGCTCCCCGCACCTGTGCCTCGCAGATCGACGTCTCTGGAAACCAATCCATCTTGAGATAGCCAACGTTATGCGGCAGAATCTCGGCCTTCGCAACAGCGCAATTCATCTCCTCCAGTCGCCTCCGATGGCGGGCCTGCTCCTCCGCAGACGGCTCAGCCCTTTGATCCGGTAGCCGCTCCTGGCTGTAGAACAATTCCAGATGCATGTCACCGCTCGTCGCGCGCATGTCCTTCGTGATCCGATCCGCGAAGACCGTTGCATCTTTAATCGCATACTCGCCGCTTTTCTGTTTCGCGATCAGACCCTTCGCCATGTGCTCCGCCACCACATGATCCACATAGTGCGCGCGCAGGTTGGCGATCACCGCATCCAGCACCCGCTGCCGCTCCAACTCATTCAGCGCAGTTCCTTCACCAGCGCTCGCTTGTGCCCCGCCCGTCGAAGGCACCGATTGCAAAAGCGCGATGACAACACACGTAGCGGCAAACAGCCGGCTAACGGAACTTCTAATCGAAAGACTCATCGATAGCCCCTCACCCATCAAGTTTATGATCCCAACATGAAGCGAGTCCTCCTCTCCTGGAGCAGCGGCAAAGACAGCGCCTGGACCCTCCACGTTCTCCGCCGGCAACCGGACATCGAATTGGTTGGCCTGCTCACCACGCTCAACACCGAATTCCAGCGCGTCGCCATGCACGGCACGCGCCGCTCGGTGCTCGAAGCCCAGGCCGCAGCCGCCGGACTCCCGCTGTGGATCGTCCCTCTTCCCTGGCCTTGCTCCAATGAAATCTATGAGCAGCGCATGGCCGAAGTCTGCAATCGCGCCATCGCCGAGCACATTGACGCGGTAGCCTTCGGCGATCTATTCCTCGCCGATGTCCGCGCCTATCGCGAGAATCAGCTCAAGCCCACCGGGCTCGAACCTCTTTTTCCCTTATGGCAGATCCCCACCGATCAGCTCGCGCGTGAAATGATCGCCGGAGGCGTGCGCGCCAAACTTGCCTGCGTTGACACCAAGCAACTGCCGAGCGCATTCGCCGGCCGCGACTTCGACGAAGCCCTGCTCCAGGATCTTCCACCGGAAACCGACCCCTGCGGCGAACGCGGCGAGTTCCACACCTGCGTCTACGCCGGCCCCATGTTCGCCGCCCCGCTCGCCATCGAACCCGGCGAAATCGTCAACCGCGACGGCTTCGTCTTCGCCGACTTCCAATAGCCGCACCTGATTAGGCTTCGAATCTGTCATCCTGAGCGAAGCGCACTTCAGCGGAGCCGAAAGCCTGCCCTGAGCGAAGTCGAAGGGGACCTGCTTCTGCCCTTCGAAACAACACAAAACCAATCGCCTCATGGCGCGTCAGCGCCGTCTGCCCCACCGCAGGTGGTCACATCTTCCACCAATGCCGCGCCTTCGGTGGCTTCTGCGGCTGCGTTTCCGGCGCGACCGTCGCCGGCAACCCCGCGTCTTCCGGCGTCAGCAGCGTATGCGTGTCATACCAATGCTGGATCACCTGGCTCTGCCACTTGTCCCCGCGCGCAATCCACAACTGCGCCGACTGGTCATAGCGGTCCATGTTCGTCTGCAGCCAGTACACCCGGTTATCGCGCAGCCAGGCCTGCCGGTAAAGCTCGCGCAGCAGCGTATACCCGTCCCGAATATCCTGCATCCGTCCGTTGTTCGAGCCGATCGCATACAGCCGCTCCGCAATCTGCCCGCGCACCGTCTTGTCGTTGGTCGCCGCCAGCGTCCGCGCCTGGTCGTAGAGCGTCACGCAATCATCCGCAGCCTGAAACTTCAGCCCCACAAAGTCGATGCGCCGCGCGCCCAGCTCCAGCGCATCCAGCGCTTCCTGATTCTCAAGCTTCCCCGCCGCGCGCGCCTCCGCAATGAGCGTAATCGCCCGCTCCGCATCGAGCCGCAACTCACTCTCGACCGGCCGCATTTTCGCCGCCAACTCGCGCCCCTGCGGCGAGAACGGATCAATCCAGAAGTAGCTGTCCCGCGCATCGCCAAGCCCAACCGTCTTCAGCAGCGCATGCGCCGCCATCATCGCCTGCTGCGCCTGATCGATCTTTCCCGTTGCGTCGCCATGAAACGCCAACCCATACGAAGCCTTGAACGCATCCTCTGAGCTCTCGCTCGGCTGCCAGCTTGCCGCCGCGCCAAACAGCACGCCAAACCAGTTCTCGTCGAAGATGCCCTCGCCGTCGTCGTTCCACACCGTGTTGAGCATGCCCTTCGATCCCAGCTTCTGCCCGTCGCGTACAAACGCCCGAATGTTGCCCAGTGCCTCATTGTTGTTGGGGTAAATCCGGTTCCAGTTGTTCACCCCCGGCGCAACCCACGTCTCCAGCCCCGCCTTCGTAAACGGCTCAATGATCGCCGTAAAATCGGGCTCCGCGTCATAGCGCCACGGCACCGCAATCATGTCTTTCGGCAATGTTCCCACCAGTTCCGGCGAGTTCACCGCGATGTCTCCCCAAAACAGCAGTCGCTTATGGTTGCCCTCAAGCGCGGTGTGAATCTGCGTCAAAAAATCCATGTACACAGCGCCGAGCCCGCGCGCCTTCACCTCGTCGTGCGTCCTGCCCAGCCCCAGTTCCGAGGTCTCATCCGCGCCAATGTGCGCATAGGGCCCGGGAAATACATCCGCCAGCTCATCAAACCAACCCTTGATCTCCGGCACCGTCGCAGGGTCGCCCGGCGCCAGCACCGATCCATGCGGAGTCTCGCCCAGTCCCGAATACTGCTCGAACTTGAGCACGTTATGCAGATGCCCAAACGCCTCCTGCTCGGGAATCACGGTGATGTGGTATTGCGCCGCGTATTCCACCAGAGCTCGCGCCTCCGCCGGCGTCATCGATCCGCCGGGAAACGCCGCCACCGGCGTGCTCGCATACGCAAACGTGTGCTCGAAATAAGGCGAAAACGTGTTCAGCTTGTAAGCAGCCAGCGTGCGAATCTCACGCCGCAGAAAATCCATATTCGGTATCGGCCCGCGCGACCAATCGTCTGAAATCCCGCGATGCGCCATCGCCGGCCAGTCGCGCAGCACAGGCGCCAGCAGCAGTTGATCCTTGCCCGCACCGCGAATCAATTGCTTCACCGTCTGCACGCCGTAGAAAATGCCCGCAGCCGTCTCCGCGATCACCGCGAGGCCACCCTTGCCATCGGGCACAATCACATAGCCCTCGTCGTGCATCTCCGCATCGAAGCTGAGGTGATTGCCTTCCAGCAGCGCCTTGGCCGGAACAGAATCCGCGCGCTCCAACCGGATGAACGGCGCATCCTTCCGCACCGTTCTCTTGCCAAGGCTCTCCTCGGTAAGGTCCTCAGCCGCAAAGCTGTCTTCCGCTCCGCCTGCAGCCACAAAAAATCCCACCCCGCCAATCGGAATCGTCTCGACTGAAACGCATTCCCGTGGCGCGGGAACCAGGTGCAGGTCTGCGCAGGTCGGTGGCGCTGTAGGCGGATTCTGTCCAATCACCGCTGCTTCAGCAAACAAAAGCAATGAAGTGAGAGCAAAAAAGAAACGCATGTGACCTCGGGGGAGAAAACCAAGATTGGATGTCAGCCTAACGCATCCCGCATTTCATGTATACCAATTACCGGTTCCGCATGCGTGATTGAAGAGCGTCCAGCCACTTGGGGGGCGTCAAAGCCCGAGAAACCCGCGTAAAGCCTCATCCACCGCATCAAGTGTCTGCCGGTCCACACTCCCGATCCGAGTTCCCAGTTTCC
>Ga0326727_10028584_pt1 | contig 10124 bp, 6 predicted proteins | sample MB2enrmetagenome_FD_207643 | JGI IMG/M metagenome (GOLD analysis project Ga0326727, IMG submission 207643) | Lab enriched peat soil microbial communities from McLean, Ithaca, NY, United States - MB29MY | ecosystem: Environmental > Terrestrial > Soil > Wetlands > Peat | place: USA: New York...
CCAAGATCTGGGCCGGAAGCGGAGCCCCTCCTCCTGAAGAGAAAAATCCCAACTGGAGAAGAATAACGCTTCTCAGCTACAGCGCTTAGAGGTGTGATTATAAAGATTGGCCGGTTATTTCCGACTACACGTCAAATTAATTCAGTTCCCAAGCCAACCATTGTTAGTGGGGCATACATTGATTTGTATGTGTGCACTCGTCGCCATGTGACGTAAACTGCGCCGATGCCACGCCTTCAACATTCCTAACCAGGATCATCTGCGCTACTTTAGCGCCAACGGTATAGGAAAGCCCGCAGCTAACACGGGTGAATGTGATTTTGACTACGGGTTCTTCTTTTGCTGACGCTGGCATGACTCACTGGAGTAATTGGCGCGCGGGTGTATACTCTCTGGGACCTTGAAGAAGTGAGAATCACGGCTTACATGAATTATCAAGCGGTGAGAAATACGGCCATTGAATACATGTACTATCTCTACGGTCGCGAGGATTTGCGAAGCCCTCCCAAGTGGCCACCAGACTTGTTTGCACTGTGCGGCTCTCTCCTCCTGAACTCGGGGGCTTACCGACATACCATGTCATCTTGGCCACCTTCGACCTCATGGGAAACAAAAGTCGCAAAAATCGGCCAGAGGTGGCGTGATCGGTGGAATGCGGGGAAAGTCGCTCCTGTCGAAGTGTGTTCGCTCTGGAAGCGGATTCTGGCACTCGGTGAAAATACTGAGTTAACTGACATTTCGAAAAATCGCGAACTGTGCCTTATATTAGTCGAGCTGTGTGCAATAGCTGATGAGACGTCCTTTTCCCTGGGCATACCTCCATCGACCAAGGATGAATTTGACAGGTTCTATATCCATGCAGCGGAATTGTTAACTAATGCTGAACATGGTGCGACGCTCTGCGAAAATATTCACCCGTCGAAAGCTCGTGTACTCCCCAAAATGCATACGCCGCAAAGTGGCTTAACTTTTAGGTCATTTTCCCTCCACCTGGCTCTGTGTTTGAGTAACGAGATGCGGCCGGAATGGGTTACTGTACCGAGTAATCAAGACAAACACAAACTCAATCTACTACTAATACCTTGGCCTTACGTGGTGGAGAAGAGCTGGTTTCGCAGGGTGCGCGGCGAAATAGCAATGCCACCCGGGTACGGCTTTTTTGAATACGCGCCCGAGCGCGGCAAAGAAAGCATCGAGGTGATTACAGCAACTTTGCTTGACCGAGCGCGGAAAAGATACGGTCGTATTGATGGAGTTGTATTTCCAGAATTGGCGTTGACGATGCAGCAGTACTACCAAGTACGCAAGATCGTCTTATCAAAATCGGCGTTCCTCGTTGCGGGAGTTGCCACCGCAGGCAAGACTAGCCACGCCGCGAAGAGCAACTGCGTCCATTTCGACCTTCCACTTCCAAACGAATATCACAGGGTGGAGTTGCGGCAAGCAAAACATCACCGTTGGCGTTTGGACAAGTCTCAAGTCAACTGTTACGGCCTTAAGGAGAGGGTCAGGCTCAGAAGCTTCCTATGGGAACACATCCTAATCGAAGACAGGCTGTTGTACTTTGTGACCCTTCGTCCCTGGCTCACAGTCACAGTTCTAATCTGTGAGGACTTAGCGCGGCCTGACCCAGTCGGAGATCTGGTCAGAGCAGTGGGACCGAATTTGGTTATATCATTGCTATTGGATGGACCTCAGCTTTCCTCTCGTTGGTCCGCTCGGTATGCAGCTGCCCTATCTGATGATCCAGGAAGTTCAGTCTTGACGCTGACGAGCACCGGGATGGTCAAGTTAAGCTGTCCACTAGGCAAGAAGGATGGTGGCCATCGGGTAGTTGCTCTCTGGAGAAATGGCGGCGGCGAAGCAAAACAAATTCAGCTCCCGGAATCAAAGAGGGGCATAGTGCTAGAGGTAAATGTGAAGGAACGAAGAGAGTATACCGCGGATGGTCGAAATGATAACGGGACCACAGGGTACCCTATCCTGGAGCGGTATGGATTCGTGTAACCTATTTGTATACTTTTGGTTACAGTAGGGGGATCGTGTCAAGGCAAAGTAGAAATGTCCTAATCCCAGCAAAGTAGAAATGTCCTGTTCTTAGCAAAGTAGAAAGTTCCGCTTTTCGTTCTTCGGCGGCTAACCGGAGGAGCCCGTAGGGCGACGGAGGTTAGCCGCCAAAGAACGTCGGCGACCCGCCTCGTGTCGCGTCCGGCAGAATTAGTCCCAAAGGAGGACTCTCCCGGAGATGGAAATCTTTCATCCAGTTGTGCACAACCTTGGGGCGAAGCCTCGGCGCGCTTGCCGGTTTCCGGGGTGAGGGCGTTTTCGGTTGCGCCAGGCACTCCGCCACGCTCAGGCCGTACTGACGGAATTTCACCGCCATGCTCCCGTCCAGCCGCTGTTCCACCCGCACCCGACCCCCCCGCAGTCCGGGCCGGATATCGCCACGCGCGATCTGATAGATCTTCCCCTGATAGCGAATCGTATAGTCGGAGGTCACGATTCGTTCTTCCACAAGACTTAAGATTGCCGCCAGTTCATACTCCGCGCGCAGGGGGCGATGCGCATCCGTGCTGCCCGCCGGCAACACCGTGAAGGCCTGGTTCCAGTGCGGCAAGTATTCTTCCTCCAGATAAGTCTGCGCCGCTGAGAGGGTGTCAGCCCTCGCCAGCCGTAACCCTTTCACCAAACGGTCCTGCGCCGTGCCAAAGAAGCGTTCGATGCGACCTTTGGCCTGGGGCGAGTGCGCCGCGATCCAGCCAATCCCCAACTCCCGCAAGGCCCGCCCGATCTGCGTCAACTCTTCCTTCACCGCTTCATCAGCGGCTTCCAGCATCGGCCGGTTCACCGTAAATAGACTGCTCTTGTCCGTATAAAACTCCACCGGCCGACCCCAACGCTCCACGTATCCCCACAGCGTGCACAGGTTCGCTTCCGTGCTGTCCTGCTCCATAAAACGGGGATAGGCCTGGCTGCTGGCGTCATCGATCATGGCCACCAGGTACAGCCGCGGCCCCCGTCCTTCCAGCCAGTCGTGCACCGAAGTGTCCCATTGCACCAACTCTCCCCGGCAACTCCGGCGCTGCCGCCACACGTGCACCTCCCCGACTTGGCGCCGCTTCCCCCGCCGCAACCCGGCGGCCATCATCCACCCCCGCAGTGTCTCCTTGCTCACCTCCAGCGCGTCATCTTGGGCCAAGTATTCGCTCGCCAGCGTGGGGCCAAAGTCACGGTACTTGGCCTTCACCAGCTTCAGCGCGCGGCTGCGCAGACTCTCCGCCAATCGCCGGTTCGACGCCCTCCCCCGCAGCCGATGCACCACTCCGCGATCGCCCTCCGCTGCGATCCGCGCCAGCAATCTTCGCACCTCGCGGTCGCTGATCTCTAACTGCCCCGCCGCCTCACCCTGCGTTAAATGTCCTCCCTGCACTTCATGCAACACCTTCAACCGGTCCCGCTCTTTCCCACTCAACATCAGCATCTCCTGTTTTTCCATCCGTCGAGTTTGACGGAGTTCAACAGGACATTTCTACTTTGCTGAAACCGGACATTATCACTTTGCCGCGACATTACAGTAGGGGGATCGTTGACAATTCCTTTTGAATGGCGTACACTGGTTTGCATATGACAGTCATTTCACCACGGGATGCCTCTCTGCTCGCACTTGTCGCCGAGGAGCCAAAGTCGGGCGCGTCGGCGAGGATTATGAGAAACCTCGCTGGAGCGGCCCATGAAGTAGCAACTGCAATGCGAAGCCGTGACCGGAGCGTGTCGAAGGAGGCCACCGAGACTGCTCGGGGCGTCGATCGATGGGTCAGGACCAACAAAAGCTCCGCGCGCAGGATTCGAAATACCGGTCGAAGGGCAAGAAGTTAGTGCTCGTTATACTTTCAACCTTCTCACTCGCAACCTAACCTCTAAAGCGGGCAGCGAATCCTTTCGTGGCCCCGGGGCTTTCCTTATGCCTGGTACCTTTTCAGCATAGACGCGGAATTGGCTGGCCGTAACGGTGGGCTTGCCCAAGGGGATCTCGACTCACGACAGCTAAAGTTTCTAACCATTACGGTGAGGGTCAGAACTATAATGGTCGTTCCACGCGCCGTCCCGGATCGAATCAAGATACAGAAACTGAACCGGGCTGTGTTGCGAAAGTAGTACGGCTGGCGCTTTACACCGAGGCTGAGTACGTATCGTGGCCGTGGCACATGTTGCTCACTCAACGCACCCGCTTGGAGGTGTAAATGACGTGTTGCGTGGCTGCTCTATGCGACAAGGGAAAATCTCTCGTTTTGGTCTCGGACAAGATGGTAGGAATGGGGATGATCGAGTCCGAGCCTGAAATCAATAAAGTACTTTGGCTCCAAAACAACTGGCGGGTCATGGTCGCCGGCGACGATATCTCTCCGGCCTTTCCTATCGTGGACGCGGCCAAAAAGAGGCTGGCACGAAAAAGGAATCTTACCGTCGATCGAGTGATGGCGGAAGTATACAAGAGTTATTGCGATGAGCGGTCAGCGGAAGCCGAATGTTGCCATCTCGCTCCAACTGGCTGGACCATCAAACGTTTCAATTCCCCGGCCTCTAAGATTATTCCGGAGGCATATCGCGAGGAGATTTCACTCAAACTCCAGAATCATCGCTTATACGTGACTCTAATTGTTGCTGGCATTGATGATCGCGGCAAAGGGCACATTTTTAGCATCAGCGACGGGGACCATAGAGCTCGGCCAAGTCGACACGACATCCCAGGCTTCTACTCCATTGGCAGCGGTGCGGAAGCAGCGATGTACATGATGAGTTATCGTGAGGCCAGCTTATCAATGCCCCTTCGTCTAGTTCTCTATTATGCTTTGGAAGGAAAGTATTTCGGCGAGCGTGCCGGTGGCGTCGGCACACGGACCGATGTTCTTGTCCTGCGCGCGAACAAGAAACCATTCAAGATCAAGGAAAAGACACTTGACGATAAACTGTTTGACCTCTGCGATAAGTTAAAGCCTAGAGATCTTAAAGGGTACCACGTTGACATATTAAACAGTTTAGGTGGAAGTTATTTTTCAACGATTGGAAAGCTGCTACGTACGAAAGAAGACGGTGAATGGGTCATCAAGGGGGAGGGTACTGAGTTTTCTAAACAGGCGTAGCAGCGCAGACTCTCTGGTTTTGAGAGTCTGCGGCTTTTCTCCTGTTCGACCACGCAGCGCGGCTAAAGGGCACCAACACGCCGTGCAGGTTTCTTAAATCAGGAACCGCAGAGTTTGAAAGGCACGAACTCTGCGCTACCCTGCTAGCCCGGACTTAGCAAAATGCGAGTGGTCTTCCTGGGGGTGTACAATGACTGCATGGGACCCCGCTCTTCAACTGACAATGGAGATGCAACGTGCGCAGACGCATTCGATGCAACGCAATACTGGCCGTAGCGACTTTGGCTTTTGCTGGCGCCGCGGCGATTGCCGGCGATTGGAAAACTTCTGCTCCGTCAAAGAAGGGAATGGATGAGGGGACGCTTGCAAAGATGGACGCCCACGCCCAGGCCGCGCTGCCGCATGTTCGAAGCATTCTTATTGCCCGACACGGCTACCTTGTCTTTGAAAAGTATTACAACGGTGGCAGCTCCGACGAATTGCAGAATATCCAATCCATGACCAAGAGCGTGACGAGCGCACTCGTTGGCATCGCCATCAAGGAAGGGTACGTCAAACTGGACCAGAAGATCCTCGACTTCTTCCCGGAAATCAACTCGCCGCGCGATCCCAGAGTTCGTGCCATAACAGTCCGGCACCTGCTCACCATGTCGTCGGGGATTCGTGAGGGGCCGGCGCAATGGGACAAGACGGATGACAGCCCAGCCCGGTCCGCACTCATGCAGTTGCTCGATGCCGACCCGGGCGTCCACTTCAATTACTCAGGCTATGCGAGCCACATCTTGGCCACTGTCGTCAGCCGAGCCACTCACCGGCCCTTTTGGGATCTCGCGGATGCCAGCCTCTTCCATCCGCTGGGGATTTCTAAGGTCGTTTGGTACAAGGACAAAAGCGGGATGGATCTCGCGTGCGGGAGTTCATTGTGGAAGGCGACGGACCTTCTGAAATTTGGCCAGCTTTACTTGGATAAGGGACGCTGGAATGGGGCGCAACTGATTCCCGAATGGTTTGTCGTGGAATCGGGCCAGGCTCATCTCACCGGAGATTTCTTTGGGACTCGCATCAGCTACGGGTACTTGTGGTTCACGGATGATATCTGCGGCCATCCCACTTACTACGCGAAGGGCTTTGGGGGGCAGTACTTGCTGGTTGCGCCCGACCTCGACTTGGTCGTTCTCTGCACCTCAGACTGGCGTCAACCTGAGTATCCGGAACATTACGCGCTGGTAAAAGATTTTGTGATTCCAGCTGTGATGCGGCGTCCAGTTCGCTAGGCCATTTTCTCTTGCTGAGACGCGGTGCCCTGATATTCTCGTGGCTCCCGATCAACGCGCCACTCAGAACTTGGACAACAGCGGTCAAGTTGACGGTAAACGGCCTACGGTTCGAAGTGGTGGGGCGGCTTAGTTGGCCCGTGAGGTCTCTTGCCGGGCTGAATTCGCCCTTTGGAGCTGAGATAAACCCTCATGTCGGGTGGTTCTCCCGCCATCGTGCGTGCGGTCAAGACTGCGCCGATGCTGCCGAGCCCTAAGGGAGCGCGGAGAGGGCGCAGTTTGCCCTGCTCTGAGGTTCTTACCAAGGATTGGGGCGAATAAGTTAAAAGCCGCAGAGGAACGCAAACTCCGCGTACCTCTGCGCTACCGCTACTAAGGATCCCTGCGCCACCTGGAAAAGCCGCGCAGCCTCAACCGCTGAGATTCCGCGCTGACCCGCTTTCTCCTTCAGTTCAGTTGAGGCCTGTCATTCCCGCGAAAGCGGGAATCCATTGGTTCCTGGACTGATAGTGGACCGCCGCTTACTCCGGGGGTTACGAATGCTGACTTCCAGCGCGGTGGGTATCCGTCAATCCCCCAAACGAGTATAATTCACCTGCTATGAGTCCGCCTCAGCTTCCTTGGTGGGCCTGGTTCCTTTGCGGTATCGGCAGCGTGCTTCTGGCAAGATTCGCCGGTCGGATTGCTGACAGCCACGACAGCACTCCGGCGGAGATCACCCGATTGATTATGGGCTTCGCGGGCATCATGTGCATTGTGATTGGAATTCTAGTTCTTGTTTCTTGACCAACGCGAGGAACCGCATGTGCGCTATCCACGGATAGATTTCAGTGACTGAGCGTCGCACTCCCGGATGTATAGGGTGCCGAGGGTAATCGTACACCTGACCGTCAAGGTACCGATGCAACAGAATAGATCGTGTCTTTATAAGTCCACCCACCCGTCAACTCGCCGACCTTGGGCTGGTTCGGATTCCGGGAGGGACTGTGCGTGGTCCGGGGCCCAATCTCCACTCAGGATGACGCACGGGCTGCTTTTCGCGCGGCACCCAGAACTTCGCGCAGGCGCCGGCCGACGACCATGTCTTCGCCGGGCCGCAAGGTCATGGAGACGATCTGCAACTGGTTTCTCTCTTTGGGTTCTTTGGGATTCGGCTTGCCCTCGACCACGGCGGTTACGAGGCTCGGGTTACTCGCCGTCAGGACTTCGATGCGGGGCTCGCCGTCGCTCAGCTTGCGGGCGCAGTCTTCCACGCTGAATCCCCAGGCTTGTTCATCCCAACTCACAGTCAATGTGGGATATCGATTGCCCCCTTTAGGGATCTGAACATCGGTCTTCACTCCCGGGACCGTTTCCATGAGCTTCACGATTCGCTCGACGCGCACGTTCCATTCGCGGTTGAGGGCGTCAAGGTCCAACTTGAGCCAAGTTTCCACGGCGGTCAGGCAGCCGATAATTTCTTCCTTGCCGACCTTCATGGGGCGGCAGACCGCGCCTTCATAGGGAGCCGAGTTGGCCATGGCGGCATCGATCAGGTCCTTGCGGCCCAGCAACAGGCCGCTGCATTGCGGTCCCATCAGCCCCTTGCCGCCGCTGAAGGTGTAGAGGTCTGCGCCCATCTTTGCATAGAGCTTCATGTTTTCGATAGGAGGGATGCCGGCGGCGTCGTCGAGGAGCAGAGGAACTTTCGCATTCTTGGCGATTTCGATCTCTTTCGCCAACTGGTCACCGAGGTCGGTGGTATAAATCATGGCGGTGTTTTCGTTAAGGGCAGTCTGGAGTTCCTCGGGCGAATAGACGAGAGTCAACTTGGCGCCGGCGAGGCGAATGGCGCTGTCAAAGGCGCTGCGCCCGCCCACCATCACTACCTCATGTTTAAGGCCGGTGGTATCGGGAAGTTGCCAGATCTTGGCCGGGTCGTTGCCCGCCATGCAGGCCGCAGTGGCGGAGGCCATCGCTCCCGCCGCGCCGGAGGTCACCATCCCCGATTCAGCGCCCGTCAGTTCCGCCAGGCGCTTGCCCACGCCTTGTTGCAGCTCCATGATACTGACGAAGTGCTTCGCCGCTTCGAGCATCGCGGCGCGCACTTCGGGGAGTTCCAAGGAGCCGCTCAGATAGGTCCAGGTTCCACGGCAGTTGATGAGAGGCCTGACCCCCAGACGGCGATAGACGTTGCTCGCAGGACCCTTGCCGACGGCTTCCTGCACGTTGGCGAAGAGATCCTGGGCGGCGATCTGGCCAAGCAGAGGCAGCGCCGCAGCCCATTTCATAAACGCGCGACGATCAAAAGAAGAGATTCGGTTGGCCATGTGCTTCTCCATTCATTGTTTGCCACCACCCCTTGATCCCCTCCTCACTGAGGAGGGGAACCACCGCGGCTCGAAATCCCCTCCTCACTGAGGAGGGGAACCACCGCGGCTCGAAATCCCCTCCTCACTGAGGAGGGGAACCACCGCGGCTCGAAATCCCCTCCTCAACTGAGGAGGGGAGCCACAGCGACTCACAATCCCCTCCTCGTCTGAGGAGGGGATTAAGGGGTGGTGGGCGAAAGGTGCGGAACTCAATCCTCCTCGGCGTGAAACGGAAACCTCGAGCGTACGGCCAGGATGTGAGCCTTGGCGCCCGGCTCCGAGCTGTTGTAGAAGCCGACCGTGCAATTCAGGCGGAAGAAATACGCATCGCCGGCATGGGCTTCGTGCAAGCCTTCTACGCCGTCTTCTCCACCACCGGCGACGATCTTACCATGCCCATCCAGAATAAGATAAATCTCCTCCGCGGTTTCGTGATGGTGCGGAGTGTTTGTGCCTCCCGGCGCAAAATCCATCAGGAAAAGGCTGGTGACGACGTAGCCGGCGGCGATCTTGTCTCGCGTGCTCTTGCGATCACCCACCAGAAGCTTGTAGAGGACGGAGGAAGGGTGCCCTTCAACGGTCTGTTCCTTCACTTCATCCATGTTTGCCAGTTGGAGTTCCTGCGGCGGCTCGATCGTTATCGTCTCGGGAATCCTGAACCCCATGACCAACACTCGGCAGGGCTGATCGGCGGAGCCGGAGATGGTGTGCGTGATCCCGGGAGGAAGATACATGAAGTCGTTCTTTCGAACCGGAACTTTCTTCTCGCCGTATTGAAGATTTCCGCTGCCTTCGAGGATGAAGTAAATCTGCTCCTCGCGCGCATAACTCACCGGACGGCAGGATCCCTGAGGATCAACTTTGACCTCGCCGAAGCGAGCGACACTCCGGGCGATATGGAAGGCGGTATCGCCCACCCCGAAGATCGGCAGGTAATGACAGTTGGCTGTGCCCAAGTCGGTGGTCTTCTCAGCGATGTCCGGCACGAATCGGTGCATCCAGGTTGGCGCGACTTGAGCCAGGGAAGGGGTGGCGCAGAAGCCAAGGGCGATCGCCGTGAAAGCAGCAGCCGTGAAGCCGGGCCTGCGGAGTGCCATCCAAACAAAGCATTGGAGATCTCGCATAATTCGCTCGATGAAATTCACCAGACGCATATATCGACTCCTTTATGAGCTCATCGTAACCCAAGGTCACTGGTCCTGACTAATAGCTGATGACTGACGACTGAGAACTGTTGCGGTAGGGACGCCGGTTGCCCAGCGCCCCCCGCACAGATCCGTACAAGCAGTGCTACCGCATACGGCTCCTACCGCAGATGCTTGGCGTCAAACCGCAAGTGGGGATAGGGATGGAGAACC
>Ga0326727_10028585_pt1 | contig 10124 bp, 10 predicted proteins | sample MB2enrmetagenome_FD_207643 | JGI IMG/M metagenome (GOLD analysis project Ga0326727, IMG submission 207643) | Lab enriched peat soil microbial communities from McLean, Ithaca, NY, United States - MB29MY | ecosystem: Environmental > Terrestrial > Soil > Wetlands > Peat | place: USA: New York...
AATCCTTCCGCATCGCCGATGACATCCTGCGCCAGGCGGTGCAGGGAATCTCCGACATCATCACCATCCCCGGCATCATCAATCGCGACTTCGCCGACGTGAAGGCGATCATGGCCGGAATGGGCTACGCCGTGATGGGAACCTCCACCGGCAAGGGCGAGCGCCGCGCCCTGGAGGCTGCGCAGCGCGCCATCGCCTCGCCGCTGCTTGAGGCGGGAGCCATCGACGGCGCACGCGGAATCCTGCTCAATATCACCGGCTCCAGCACGCTCAAGCTGGCCGAGGTCTACGAGGCCTCCACCATCATCCAGAGCGCCGCTCACGAGGATGCCAACATCATCTTCGGCGCGGTTCTCGACGAGAAGATGAAGGACGAGGTCAAGATCACGGTCATCGCTACCGGCTTCCGCTCCGATCTGCGCCCGGCCTCGCGTGAGGGGTACTCCTCCACGGCGGCAGCCATCCAGCAGGCGCGCCAATCGCGAGCCTCCGCCGCCGAGCCGCAGATTGTGCGCCGAGCAGACGCCGCCTACGATATCTCCTTGCAGCCCGAGCCTGAAGCCTTCGTTCCGGAGCCGCCTCGCGCCGTTGATCCCCAGCCTGCGCCCATGCGCGAGCAGCCGCCTACCAGAATCTGGGAGGCCGTGCAGCCCACGCGTCCCGTGCCCTCTCTGGATGAGTTCGGCGTCGGCGACACGCACGATGAGCTCGACGTTCCGGCCTATCTGCGGAAGAAGAACCCGAGCTGAGTAGCCGGCAAGCGGCGAAGAGAATTCCTGCATTCCTGCCGGGTGTACCAACTCAGTTAGCCCTGCACCTTCGTCTCTGTGCTAACAATCACTGAGTACCTGCTTCGTGCCGATAGGTATTACGGAGGAGCAACTCTGCCGATTCCTCCGGTACATGCGCGGAGGAGAGGGAATGTACCTAGGTTACGCCTTGGAATCCCTGAGCTGGCGCTTTCTGCTTGTTAACAAAAGAGCAGCTCACATACCATCGCATTACCGCTGCCAGATTGCCGGGGGTCAAAGCCGGGCGACCGGAGAGCCGTTGAGGTGTATGTAAGCAATGTTTGCAGCCGGATTTCGTCGAGGTTATAAAGCCGTCCTGATGACGGCGATGATCCTTTTTGCCCTTACCACCTTTGCGGCGACCATCTCGACGCGCCATGAGACGCGGAGCAATCACAAGATCAAGGAGAGCGCGGCGACCGAAAAGCGTCTTGCCGCCCAGCGCCACAGCCGCGTCACCCATGCCAGGGCGCGCACCGTCGCGTTGACCCGGAAGCACCGTTCCTGGGAGCGCTTTACCGCCAGCTCTTACAGCGAGAATCCCGAGGCCGGCGACATCGCTCTCGGCGAAGATCCCGTCGTGCGCCAGGCCGCCGTTGAAGCGCTGGGCAACATGAACGGCACCGTCGTCGCCATCGATCCGTCCACCGGACGCATCCTGGCGATGGTCAACCAGAAGCTTGCGCTCTCCAGCGGCGCGCAGCCCTGCTCCACCATCAAGGTCTCCGTCGCCCTCGCCGCGCTCAGTGAAGGCATCGTCACCAAGGACACGCCGGTCAACGTCGGCGGCTGGAAGATCAACATGAATCAGGCGCTGGCGCACTCGAACAATCAGTACTTCGAGGCTCTGGGCCGCCGTCTCGGCTTCCAGAAGGTGAGCTACTACGCCCACCAGTTCGGACTCGGCGAACTGGCCGGCTGGAACATCGAGGGCGAGCACCTCGGCGTCTATCCCAGTCAGGAGCTGCCCGCCAGCGAGGGTGGCGTCGGCAAGATGTGCTCCTTCGGCGAGAGCGTCAGCATGACGCCGTTGCAGCTAGGCGCGCTGATGTCCGCCATCGCCAACGGCGGCACGCTCTTCTACCTGCAGCATCCGCAGACTGCCGAGGAGATCACCAGCTTTCAGCCCAGGGTCAAGCGCTACCTGGATATCGGGCCGTTGATTCCCGAGGTCAGCGTCGGCATGTCGGGCGCTACGCACTACGGTACCGCGCGCAGCCTGCGCACCAGCTTCAACACCGAAGAGGTGCTGGGCAAGACCGGAACCTGCAGCAACGCCGGCACCCGCTTCGGTTGGTTCGGCTCGTTTGCCAACTCGCAGTCGGGACGCATTGTGACCGTCATCTTCCTGCGCGGCGATCATGCTGTCTACGGACCGAAGGCCGCCGAGCTGGCCGGCCGCTTCTATCACAATCTCGACGAGCACAACTATTTTGCCGATAAACATGCGCCGGTCAAGAGCGCGAATCTCCTCCGCAAATAGCGCAAGCCCGCGAAATCCTCATGGCCCTCCCACGTGAGGGCCTTCCTTTTGTATCGACATTCGCGCAACGGGGAGTCCTCGTATTATCCTGAGTTGAGAATCCCCGGCGGCAGACATCGCCGGGGAACGCACAGGGCCGCGGCAATCCAATTGCCTCTGCCCCTTGAGCGCTCCGCCGTGTTAAGTTGAGATTCGACGAGCATTCCATCTCAGCTTCCCAGCTCCGCCAAGAAGAGGGCGTAAGGACAGCCTCCCGGAGGATTGAATATTGATGCGTAAGTTCACCGTTGTTGTAATTTCTGTTTTTTTCATGGCCGCCTGCGCTGCCGCTCAAATGGCCAACACCCGCTTTGATATCCCAAGGAATGAGATGTACATCGGATACGCCTTTGAGCAGAGCCAGACCAGTGGCATCAGCAAGCTCAGCGGAGGAGATGTGGATGTCGACAGCACTTCGCTGAACGGAGTTGCCTTCGAGTACGCTCACTATATGCAGGATCATCTCGGCTTCATCCTCGACCTGGCGCATGAGAGCAACAGCAAGGTGGACAGCACCGGCATCAAGCTGACCCATAGCAGCTACATGGCCGGTCCCGCCTACCGCGTCCACCACTGGGGATTCTTCAGCGCCTCGGTGCATGGGATGGGCGGTGTTGAGCACTCGGTCTTTACCAGTCCGCAGTCAGGCCAGGGAAACTTCTCGATCGTCTATGACAGTTGGAGCGGAGCTGCCGCCGTCGGCGCGACCGTCGACGGAAACCTCTCCCCGCACGTCGGCGTGCGTCTCGCCCAGGTCGATTACGTCTACACCCACCACTACAGCAGCAATCAGAACACCTTCCGCTATAGCGGGGGCGTGGTCTTTCGCTTCTAGTTTGTGCCGCGGCTTCCGGCGCATCGCAGGAAGCTACTCGGGTGGTGGCCCTTTCAATCCCGTTTTTGCCTTAAGCGGGGTGGTGTAAGCGTGCCGGCACGCTTATAATCAAAGCATGGAGAATGGTAATCCCACCCAGGAGCAGAAGGCAGAGGTCTCCGGCGTTGCGCAGGAGACCGCGGAGGATCGCGATCGCCTGGCGCGGTCGAAGGCCGAGCAGACCCGCAAGGTACAGGCGCTAAGAATGACGCGCGCGCGCATCTGCGAGCAGCTGGCGCGCAGCGGCAACGACCGTTACACCCAACTGCTCAATAGCGAGCTGGAGCAGATTGACAGCGAGCTGACCAAGCTGCAATAGACGCAAGCCTCACTCGCCTCGGTGACAGCCGTCACCGATGGCTGGTTGTGATCGAAGGAAAATAGCCGCGAGGTGCCTTATGCCGGTACTCGTGATCGCAGTCGTCTTCTTTGCGCTCTTCCTGGTGATGGGCGTGCTCGCCACCGTAGCCGTAGTGAATGAAACCCGGGGAATGCCGGGAAGCGTGTTCCCGGTTCGCCGCTCGCGCAGCCTGCATAAGTAATCCAGGCTTTCCCGGGATGAGCGATTGAGTGCGAGATGAGCTGCCCGCCGCCGCTGAGTCCTAAACTCACTCTGCTGGCTCCCTCTCCGCCTCCGAATCGATGATCTTGATCTTGCCTTTGATCCCGATTCCTGCCTTTAACCTCCGAAATCTTGAAACTTCCGAAACCTCCGAAACTTTGAAACCTTGCCTCTCCCTCAGCAACTATACGTCCCCCGCAAATTGACGATCTGCCGGTCGAGCTCCGCCTCTTTGCAGACGCGTTCCAGGTAGGCGACCAGCGCGGCAAGCAGTTCCTCGCGCGATACGAGCGCGAGCACTCTTCCGTTCTCCTCCACCGGAAGCTCTCGCAGGTGATGTTCGTACATGAGCTGCAGGCAGCTTTGCACGGAGTCCGTGGGAGCAGCGGCGGCAGCGCAGGGCATCATCGTCCTGCATACGCTGATGGCGGCCGGATTCACCGTGCCGTAGAGCGAGGCGCGGGCGTAATCGCACTCGCTGAAAACTCCGATGAGCCGTCCGCCCTCCATCACCGCCGCGGCCGCGGCTCCGTGCTCTGCCAGCATGCGGAGCACCTCCTGCGAACTGGTCTCCGCGTCCACGCAAATCAGCGCCTGTGGATTTTGCACGAGCACGCCCTTCAGCGATAGCGGCTCAACCCGGGCGTGACGCGGAAGTTCAAACTGCTCTCCCGCCACGCGTGCATCCAATACTCTTCCCATAGCGATCGCCTCTGTGATCGATTGGATGCCGTCGAGAGCGGCCAGCGTCTCTGAATTGTGGAGCGAACTACGACTAAGGGCGGTTGTTGTCGCAGAAGCCCAGCATCACCGGCTCCGGATCGAGCTCCACGCCGAAGCGCTCGCGCACGCGCCGCTGCACAAACTGCATCAGCAGGATGATATCTTCTGCACGTGTGCCGCCGCGATTGACCAGCGCCAGCGTATGTTTGGCGCTGATTCCGGCCGGCCCCAGGGCGAAGCCCTTGGATATCCCGGCCTGCTCGATCAGCCACGCCGCCGCCAGCTTCACCTTTCCGTCGCCGGCAGGATAGTACGGCACCGCGCCCGTCGCGCATTGGGCGATGCGCTCATACACCGATTGCCTGACCACCGGATTCTTGAAGAACGAGCCTGCGCTGCGGCTCTCCGGATCGTTCTCATCGAGCACCATTCCCTTGCTTCGCCGAATCGCCAGCACCGCCTTGCGAACTTCGGCCAGAGTGGGAGCTGCATCAGGAAAGCGCCGCTGCAGATCGGCGTAGGCCAGCTTCGGAGCGCCTGCCGGCCTCAGTGCGTACTCGACGCGCGTAATCGCGTAGCGTCCACGCTCGCTGGTGTTGAAGCGGCTGCGGCGATACTCAAAACCGCACGCCGAGGCCTCGAACTCGACCGGCCTCAGCGTCTCCATATCGACGGCCGCGACCCGCGCAATGGTCTCGGAGACATCCTGCCCGTAAGCTCCCACGTTCTGCACCGGTGTTCCGCCGACGCTGCCGGGGATGCCGCTGAGGCACTCGACTCCGGCGCAGTTCTCGGCGACCGCGCGCGCCACTACGGAATCCCACTCTAGGCCGGCGCCGGCCGAGAAGATTCGCGCGCCGCGCTCCTCGCGGCACTCCAACCCTGCGATGGCGATCTTCAGCACCAGCCCGTCGAAGCCCGTGTCGCTCACCAGCAGGTTGCTGCCGCCGCCCAGGACGAAGATGGCCAGCGATCGCTCACGCGCCCAGCGCAGCGCCTCGATCACCTGCTGCTCGCTCGTTGCGGCGGCAAAGCAGCGCGCCGCGCCGCCCACCCCCAGGGTGGTGTAATCTGCCAGCCGGACGTTTTCCAGGATCTCCATCGCGGCTCTTACTGGCCCCGGGAGTGCATTAGCAGCCGGGTTACGCCCTCATCCGCCGGATGCAGGTCATGGGCCTTCTGCAGGTAGGGAATTGCCTTCGCCGTCTCGCCGTTGGAGACCAGCAGCAGCGCGTATTGAAGATTCTCGTCGAAGCCTTCGGAATTGATCGCAACCGCCTTGGCCAGCGCATCGCGCGCGCCGGGAACGTCGTGCAGGTCGTAGCGTACGCGTCCCAGGTTGAACCACGATTCCGAGTCGCCGGGAGCAAGCTGCACCCCTTTTTCGCAGTTGGCCAGTGCCTGCGCCAGCAGCTTCAGCTCGCGCTGGGCAGCGCAGAGGTTCACGTATGCCGGGCCAAAGCCGGGACGCAGACGCGTGGTTGCCTCCAGCGGCGCAACCGCATCGGCAGGACGATGCTCGCTGAGTAGCATCGCTCCCAGCATGAACTGGCTGTGCGCATTCTCCGGCTCCAGCTCGACGCTGCGTTGCGCGTGAGCCAGCGCTCCGGCCCGGTCGCCGCGGTCGTAGCACTCCGAGGCATGCAGCGCCTCCGCGTAGGGAAGATCGCGCTGGCGGGCAAAGTTTCCGCAGAAGAGGAAGATGACGAGGATCAGCGCACAGCCGCCTGCCACGCGCAGCCTTCCGCGCTCACCCTCGCGCTCCGTGCCGGTGGGAAAGATTCCGCCCAGAATCAGCCCGGTCATCAACCCGCCGATGTGGGCGGCATTGTCGATGCCGCGTATCGCGGCTCCGAAGGCGAGGTTGTAGACAACGAACAGAGCGATGCTGGTAAGCTGCCGCTTCAGTGCCATGCGCAACTGAGGATTGCTGTGCAGCATCATCGCCGGAATCAGCGCTCCGGCGATTCCGAAGATCGCTCCCGACGCTCCTACGCTCAGGGCATCGCCGCGCCAGACGATGCTTCCCAGGCTGCCGCCGATGCCGCACAGCAGGTAGAGCAGCGTGTAGCGCGCGCGTCCGAAGAGCAGCTCGGCCAGCCATCCCAGGTTATACAGGCACCACATGTTCAGTGCAATGTGCAGCGGGCTGCCGTGCTCGAAGACCGAGGTGAGCAGCCGCCACCACTGGCCGCCGGAGGTCAATCCGCCCGAGTTCGCGCCCCAGTTCAGCAGCAGCTCTGAGCTGAACTCTATGCTGCGTCCCTGCGCCACCATCGCCAGGTAGATCAGCACGTTCAGCGCAATCAGGACGATGGTCGGCGACTGGAGGTAGCGCGCGAGCCTGCTTGTCCGCCTCGCCTGCGGCTCCTGCGCGCTCAGTTCGCTAGCGCACTGAGGACAGAGCGTCTCCGAGTCGGAGGAGGATTCGAACTCGCGGCCGCACGAGGAGCAGACGGTCATGACTGTGTCCGTGATGCCGTTTTTACCGCGATCTGCGTCGGCCGCGCGCCGGTGGGAATCATCATGAACAGCCGCGGCGGCGGGGCCTGCACTTTCTTGTCGCGGCGCTTGTCGAGGCGCAGCACGGCCACATCGCCCGAGCCCGAGTCGGCCACCAGCAGCATGTTTTGCGAGGGCGAGAGCGCCAGCGCGCCGGGAGCCGAACCCACCTGCACCGTGGTGATCAGCCTGCGCGTCATCACGTCGAAGACGGCAATGCTGTTGGAGGCGGAGTTGCTCACGAATAACGTGGTGTTATCGGCGCTCACAAGCGAGCGCACGGGATGGTCGCCGGCAAGAAAGCTCTCGCTGACCTCGTCCGTGTACGGGCTGATTGCCGAGATCGTTTGCGCCTCGTAGTTGGCGACGAAGACCTCGCCGCCATCGGGCTTCATGTCGAGGTCCACGGGCGTACCGCCGACGCGCAAAAAGCTCTCCAGCACGCCGCTCTTCAAATTGATGGAGGCCACCTGCCGCGATCCCGAGCAGCCCACCAGCGCCCGCGAGGCGTCGGGAAGAATCACCGCCGAATCCGGGTTCTTGCAAACCTTCAGCGTTCCGCGGACGATCGCCGAGGCTCCGTCGATCAGGGTGACCGAATCCTCTCCGCGATTGACTGCGATCGCAAACTTGCCATCCGCCGAGACCTTTGCGACGCTCGGCTGCCGTCCGACGCTCACCTGCGCAACCGCGCGATGAAGATCGAGATCGACCACCGTCACCGTGTTGGAATCCTCGTTGGCGACCCATCCCTTCTTGCCGTCGTCGGTAACGGAGATGAGGTGCGGGCCACGGCCCACGGCGATGTTGCCGGCAACCTGATTGCTCACGGCGTCGATCACGCTCACCGTTCCCGAGCCGCTGTTGACGACGTACACCTCATCCTTCGTCGGACTGGCGGTGATGTCCGTGGGCGCATCGCCGGTTGCCAGCGAGCGCACGACCTTCATCTCGCCGAAATCGATGACGCTTACCGTATTGGAGCCGGTGTTGGCGACGTAGGCGAAGCTGTGCGGCGGCTCCGCGCTGTGGCTTCCGCAGGCCGCGGCCAGAATCAGGGTTGCCAGCGGCAGAGCGGCTACGGCTCTCGCCGGCTTCACAACTCACCTGCCTGTGCTGTCGGATCCGGCTCCAGCGTGCGGCCGACGACGGGAAGAATTCCGCGCAGCTTTGAGACCATTGCCGCAAACTGCTCGGGAAAGATCGACTGCGCGCCATCGGAGAGCGCGTGATCGGGATCGTGATGCACCTCGACGATCAATCCGTCTGCGCCGGCGGCGGCCGAGGCCAGCGCCATCGGAATTACGCGATCGCGCTTGCCGGTCCCGTGGCTGGGATCGGCGATGATCGGCAGATGGCTCAGCTTCTGCGCCGCCGGAATCACGCTCAGGTCGAGCGTGTTGCGGCTGTGATCGGTAAAGGTGCGCACGCCGCGCTCGCAGAGAACCACGTTGCGATTGCCCTCGCTCATGATGTACTCGGCGGCCATCAGCAACTCTTCGAGAGTGGCGCTCATGCCGCGTTTGAGCAGCACCGGCAGCGGAGAGCGTCCTGCCCGCTTCAGCAGGGAGAAATTCTGCATGTTGCGCGCGCCGATCTGGATCATGTCGGCGTAATCCTCGATCGCCTCCAGCGCCTCGGCGTCCACCGCCTCGGTGACGATCAGCATCTTGAAGTGCTCGCGCACCTCGGCCAGAATCTTCAGCCCCTCCACGCCCATGCCCTGGAACGCATAGGGCGAGGTGCGCGGCTTGTAGGCGCCGCCGCGGAAGAGCCTGGCTCCGGCGGCTGCCACTTTTTCGGCCACGTTCATCGTCTGCTCGCGGCTCTCCACCGAGCACGGCCCGGCGATGAGGGCGAACTCCGCTCCGCCGATGGTGACATCGGAGTTGGCAAAGCGAACGATGGTGTTCTCGGGCTTGGCCTCGCGGCTCACCAGTTTGTACGGCTTGCTGATGCGGATAATCTCGGCGACGCCGGGCATCTCATCGAGGCCGCAGCTTTCGATCCCGTGCAGATCGCCGGTGATGGCGATGGCGTAGCGCTCGGTGCCCTCCACCGAGTGCGCCCGGAAGCCAAGCTCCTCGATCCTCTGGCAGATCTTCTGAATCTGGTCGGCGGTGGCGCGCGACTGCATGACCACTAACATGGACACCCCTCACAGAAAACTCAAGTGTATCGGAGGCGCGTGGAGTGGGGCAATGAAAAGTGATTTGTGCCAGGGTCTGTTAACGTTAACTGGGGCGGTGGAAGGCCCTAAGCTTCGCGCTTCTTCCCGGAGAAAAAAATGAAAGCGAATGCAATCCTTTTGATGCTTATCGCCGTGCTGCTGGCCGGTGTCTGCGTGGCCTCGGAAAACGATGTACAAACCGCTGCGGCTCAGCAAGCGGCTACCAGCTGGCTGGCGTTGACCGATTCGGGCAGCTATTCGCAGAGCTGGGATCAGGCGGCGCAGGTGTTCAAAGACGCGGTGACAAAAGAGGAGTGGGCGCAGGCGCTGAGTACCGTGCGCGCGAGGCTGGGCAAGGTCGTTTCCAGGAAGCTGAAGTCGGCGACTTACACAACCAGTATCCCCGGAGAGCCGGATGGTCAGTACGTCGTCATTCAGTACGAAACGTCATTTGAAAACAAGGCAACGGCGACCGAGACGGTCACTCCCACGATGGAAAAAGACGGGCAGTGGCGCGTCTCGGGATACTACATTCACTAAGCTCTTCAGCGGCGGGTGCCCCAGAGGGCCTGCCCCGAGTTTGCCGAAGGGTCGCCGCGCTGTTCCCGCGCGGCTAACCCGGGATAGCCTGGTGCCCCATATCTGCCCGGTTTTGGCAGATATGGGAGGCGTGGAATGAAACGCCCTACGCCAGCTCCAGCTCGATCTTCTTCGTCGCCGCGTCGAGCCTTACGATGCGGAAGCTGCGAATCTGCCCGGCGCGGGCCGCTTCGCGCTTCGCCGTGCTCGGCGCCGGACCGCTCTTCCATCTCGACTGAAGCATCGCGCTCAACGAGCCAAGATCGGCCTTGCCGGCCTCTGCCGGTTTTGCCTCCTCGGCCGCCGGAGCCGCGGCTCCGATGCGGCAGCTCGCAAACACGCCCTCGCCCAACTCGACGCGCTCGCCGGAGTCGTCCATCAGTCTGCCGGTTACGGTGTCG
>Ga0326727_10028586_pt1 | contig 10124 bp, 7 predicted proteins | sample MB2enrmetagenome_FD_207643 | JGI IMG/M metagenome (GOLD analysis project Ga0326727, IMG submission 207643) | Lab enriched peat soil microbial communities from McLean, Ithaca, NY, United States - MB29MY | ecosystem: Environmental > Terrestrial > Soil > Wetlands > Peat | place: USA: New York...
CATCAGTACCTGGATATGGACGACCTCCCACCGGGCGCCAGCCTGCTGCTTCTGGACGGCGTCGAAGATCCGCACAACCTGGGCGCCATCGTCCGCACCGCGCACGCCGCGGGCCTGGGCGCCGTGGTGGTCCCCGAAAGGCGCGCCGCCGGCCTGACCGACACGGTCGCCAAGGCCGCCGCCGGGGCCCTCGAATACCTGCCCGTGGCCCGCGTCGGCAACCTCTCCCAGGCGCTGGAACGCCTCAAGCGCAGCGGCTATTGGATCTACGGCCTGGATGAGCGCGGCGACCAGACCTATCACCAGGTCGACTACGCCTCCCCAACCGCCTTCGTCCTGGGCGGCGAGGGCAAAGGCTTGCACCAGATGCTCCGCCAGCACTGCGATTTCCTAGTGCGCATTCCCCTAGCCGGCAACATCTCCTCCCTCAACGTCTCGGTCGCCGCCGGCATCGTTCTTTTCGACTGGAAGCGCCGCCAGTAGTGCCTGGGGCCGACGCCCGAGGCGCGCTATCGGGAAGGCTCGATTGGCCGATACGGGTATTGTGAAGTTTCGCCCGGCCAATCTGTTCGCAATCGCCGTGTTGGCTGTCCCCGCCTGGGGACTGAATCCCCGGCTGGCTCTCACACAGCTCGGCCACGACGTTTGGACAACCTCGAGCGGGTTGCCGCGGGACTCGATCCGCCTGATTACACAGACCCCCGACGGCTACCTTTGGTTTGCGACCACCGGCGGATTGGCTCGCTTCGACGGCGTGAGTTTCACGGTATTCAACGGCGCGAACACACCGATCCTCGGAGAGGCCTTGATTAGCGCTATGTGGGCGGCGCCGGATGGGTCGTTGTGGATCGGCATAGTGCACACCGGGTTGCTACGTTACCGCAACGGCCGCTTTGAGAAGTTTGAGGGCAACTTGGGCGTGTCCAGCGACTTTATCCGCGCGTTGCGGACGGATTCGCGGGGCGTGCTCTGGATCGGCGCCGACAAGGGCCTCGCGCGGCTCGATCGCGGCCGAGCCACCACCGTGTTTGCAGGCGGGTGGGAAGCCAACGTGCACGTCTTGCTGGAGTACCCCGCCGGAACCGTCTGGGTTGGCGCCAACAACGGGCTGCACCGCTTCGAAGACGGCGTGGAACGAGTCTTCACAACCAAAGACGGGCTGCTGGACAACTCGATCTGGGGGTTGGCCGTGGGCCAAGGCGGCGCACTGACGGTCGGTACGCACACCGGAGGGTTGAGCGAGCTTCGCCAGGGACGCTTCCGCACGCTTGGCCCTCGCGACAGTTTCACGTCCAGCGGCATCCTGGCGCTTCTCGCAGACCGCGATGGAGCGCTTTGGGTGGGCACCGACGGCGGCGGCGTCAAACGCTGGGCGGAGGGAAAGTTCAGTTCCTTCCAGACCCGCGACGGGCTTTCCAACCAGGTCGTTCGATGCTTGTTCGAAGACGCCGAAGGCAGTGTGTGGATGGGCACGGCGGGTGGCGGCATCAATCGTTTCAAGGAATATCGCGCGACCATGCGCACCATGCGCGAAGGGCTTCCCAGCGACAGCGTCCGTACCGTCCAGCAGGACCATTCCGGAGACATCTGGATGGGCACTCCCAACGGCATCGCTCGTCTCCGGACCACCGGAGAACTGGTGGCGTACGGCTCGAAGGATGGGCTCTCCAGCCACTCGATGTGGCCCGTAATCCGCGACCGCCGGAACAACGTGTGGGCGGGTTCCGAAGAGGGCGTCGTGCGCAGGTTTCGCGGGGAGCCGAGTCTCCGAACCCAACGTTCGTGGAGCTTTCGGCCTCCCATCCGTCTGCTGTTCGAGCAACGCAATGGCACGGTTTGGGCCGCTTCGGGAGACAGCCTCATCGGTTTTCAGGGCGATTCGATGGCGGTCTTCGGCAAGCCACAGGGCTTGGCCGCCGTGCCGGTGACGGCCATCGCCGAGGGCCTTGACGGAGCCCTTTGGGTGGGAACCGACCTGGGTGTGCAGCGGTTTCAAGGCGGACAGTTCGGTCCTCCACTGACCCGGCCCGGGCCGCGCCAGAATGTGTTCGGCATGCACGCCGACGCCGCAGGACACGTATGGGTGATGACGGGCTCCGGCCTCAACCGCATCGCCGGAACTCAACTCACCGCCTACACCCCGGCGCAAGGCATGCCGGAAACCGGCCTGGGCCCGAACATGGAAGAAGACGACGATGGCTATCTCTGGATTGTGGGTAGCGACATGTACCGGGTTTTGAGGGCGGACCTGGATGCCGTTGCCGAGGGACGCCGGCGCGCCGTGCATCCCGAGAGGTTCGGTTTGGCCGATGGAATGCGAGTCGGCTGCGAGTCTTCCTATGGGGTGTCGCCGGTGGTCTGGAAGGGGCGGGGCAACAAGCTGTACCTGGCTACCTACGGCGGCTTGATGGAGATCGACATGGCGCGCTTGGCCATCAATCGGCGCGCCCCGCCGGTGCTCATCGAACGGGTGACGGACGACCGCCAGAATCCGGTTGCCGCCGGCGGGTGGGTCCGCTCCGGCACTAATCTCGAGTTTCACTACACTGCCCTGAGCTTCCTCTCCCCGGAGTTCATCCAGTTCCGTTACCGCCTGGAAGGCTTCGACGCCGGCTGGGTGGAAGCCGGCAACCGTCGCGCCGCTTACTACACCAACCTTCCTCCCGGCACGTACCGCTTCCGCGTGGCGGCTCGCAACCTGGAGGGCGCCTGGAGCGAGAGCGGCGCTTCGTTTCCCCTGGAGGCCCGCCCGCGCTTCTATCAGACGCCTTGGTTCGCCGCGCTCTGTGCGCTGGCCGCGATGGCGGCGGGAGTCGCCTTTTTTCAACTCCGGGTGCGCAAGCTGCGCTCTAGCAAGCGCCGACTCGCCCAACGCGTCGAGGAACGCACGGCTACATTGCGCCTGGAGATCGCGATCCGGCAGCGCGCCGAAGAGGCCGCACTCGCCGCCAGCCTCGCCAAGAGCGAGTTTCTGGCGAACATGAGCCACGAAATCCGCACCCCGATGAACGGCGTCCTGGGCGTCACCGAACTTCTTCTCGACAACGAGACGGCGCCCGAGAAACGCACCTATCTGCACATGGTCAAGACTTCCGGCGAAAACTTGCTCACCATCATCGACGACATTCTGGATTTCTCGAAGGTCGAAGCCGGCAAGCTGGACCTCGACCCGGTGGATTTCGATCTGCAGGCCTTGCTCGAAGAGACGATCCAGGGCTTCGGCGTGTCCGCCGGCCATAGAGGGCTGGAGCTGATTTGCCAGGCGCACGATGCTCCCGGCATGGTGGTGGGCGATCCAACACGCCTCCGCCAGGTCCTGACCAACCTGGTGGGGAATGCCCTCAAGTTCACCGCCATTGGCGAGGTCGTAGTCCAGGCCGAGGCCGCTAGCCGGGACGCGGACGTAGTGGACGTTCACTTTTCCGTCCGCGATACGGGGGTCGGAATCTCTCCGGCGATGCAGCAGAAGATCTTCGAGGCCTTCTCGCAGGCCGATACCTCCACCACTCGCCAGTACGGCGGTACGGGCCTCGGTCTGACGATCTCTCTTCGTCTGGTCGAGATCATGGGGGGCAAGCTGTGGGTGGAGAGCGCACTCGGCCGCGGAAGTTGCTTCCATTTCACGGCGCGATTTGGCGTCTCAAAGAAGCAGCGGGGGAGCCGGCCGGTGGAGCGAAGCCTGAAAGACGTTCCGGTTTTGATCGTGGACGATAACGCGACCAATCTCCTGGTTCTTCAGAAGATGCTGGCCAGTTGGGACATGCAGGTCAGGGCGGAGACAAGCGCCGGCGCCGCCCTCGCTTTTGCCAAGGCGGCTGCAGAGGGGGGCCTGCCGTTGCCGCTGGTCATCACGGACGCCCACATGCCGGGGGAGGATGGCTTCGACCTTGCCACGCAACTCCGCCAGAACCCACACGGCGCCGCTCCCTCGATTATCATGCTAACCTCCGCCGGCGAACGCGGCGACTCCGCGCGCTGCCACGACTTGGGGATTGCGGCTCACCTGACAAAACCAGTCAGTCCGCGGGAGCTGCGCCAATCGATTTGCGCGGTGCTTGGCCACAACGCGGCAGAGTCTTTCCGGACGGCGCCGGTCGCAGGGGACTTGGCTGGCGACAGGCACGCCCAGACGAGCCGCAAGATCCTGCTGGCTGAGGATAATCCGGTCAACCAGGTGGTGGCAGTACGGCTGCTGCAAAAGCGTGGGCACCGGGTTACGGTGGCTCCCAACGGAATTGAAGCGGTAGCGGCGGTGCTGCGCGAGCCATTCGATTTGGTCCTGATGGACGTGCAAATGCCGGAAATGGATGGCCTCGCAGCCACCGCGGCGATCCGCCTGCAGGAGGCCAGAACCGGCAGACACCTTCCCATCTTCGCCATGACAGCTCACGCCATGAAAGGCGATGCCGAGCGCTGCCGCAACGCCGGCATGGATGGCTATCTCTCCAAGCCGGTCCGTCCCCAGGATCTGTACGCCGTCGTAGATGGTTGTGACGCCCAGCTTCCAGCGCCCTCCTTACCCCTCGTCGCGCCGGGTCTGTAGGTTTCATCGACTGGGCCGCGGGCCGATGCAACCTTTTGCAATGACCGCGCCCAGCCATTTCTAACTCCTGTACCTTCAGGGCGTTACCGCGAAGCAGCCCACTCCGCCTTTCGGTCGGGGCTTACTATGCCTGTGGAGTATAACTCATGCCGCGCAGCCCAGTCGGCCACCGGCCCTCGCGAAACACGAAAGTGCATTTTCGGAGCCAATCCCATTTCCGGACACTTCTCCACAACTCATTGATGAAGATTTAGTTATCCGCTAGTCACCCTCGCCAAAGCGGGCCGCTCACGAACCCATCCCCGGCCCCGAAACGGCGCAGCCGAAGCTTGCTCGGATTGGAACCTCGAAAAAAGGGCTTGACAAAGATACTGTGTGTCATATAGGATGTGGTATATACCATGCGATACATCATGGAGCGCCATGAACACCGAACACTTTGAGAATCTCCGCCTCGAACTTCGCCGCGGCTCGCTGGTGCTGGCCGTTTTGGCCGCGCTGCGCGCCGAGCAATGCGGCTACACGCTGCGCAAGGCCCTGGCTCAGTGCGGCATGGCGATAGACGAAGGCACGCTGTATCCCCTGCTGCGCCGTCTGGAAACTCAGGGCCTGCTCTCCAGCGAGTGGCGCGAGCAAGACAAGCGCACCAAGCGCTTCTACCGCCTCTCCGAGGAAGGCGGGCAAATCCTGGAGCAACTACTCAACGAGTGGCAGAGCATCGATTCGTCTCTGCGCGCCGTTCTAAAGGAGGAAGGTCATGGATCTCATTGAACGTTATTTGCAAGCCGTCAAGTTCTGGTTGCCCAAGAAACAGAAGGACGACATCGTCGCCGAGCTGTCGGAAGACCTCCGCGCCCAGATGGAGGAACGGGAGAGCGCGCTCGGCCGCCCGCTAAACGAAGCCGAAGTGGAGGACCTTCTCAAGCAGCGCGGCCGTCCGGTCCTGGTGGCCAACCGCTTCCTGCCGCAGGAGTCTCTGATCGGGCCGGTGCTCTTCCCCATCTACCGCTTTGTGCTGAAAATCGCGGTGCTGTGCTACCTGATTCCGTGGGTAGTGGTCTCGCTTAGCCTGGCCTTCGCCAGCCCCGGCTATCGTGCCGGGCGCTCCTGGTTCGCCGCGTTGGGATCCATGTCCGGCGCGCTGTGGACCACCGCGTTCGTCGTCATCGGCACGGTGACCATCGTCTTCGCCGTTCTGGAGCGGGTGCAAGCCCGGAAGCATTTCCTCGAAGATTGGAACCCGCGCAAGCTCCCCAAGCTCCGCGATCCCAACCTGATCGGGCGCGGGACTTCCGGCTTCGACCTGGCGGTCAACCTGGTGCTGGCCGTCTGGTGGGCGTCCAACATGGCCAGCCCGGTGGTGGTGAACCGCCCGTACCTGCGGATTGAGCTCGCTCCCCTCTGGAGCTGGTTCTTCTGGAGCTATTTGGCTCTGATGGTGGTCAACACCCTGGCCGCGGCCGTGAACCTGCTGCGCCCTTATTGGACCGTTCCGCGAGCCACTCTTCGTCTGCTCATCGATTCCGTCGGAGCGGTGCTCTTCTGCTGGCTGCTCAAGGCCAACCTGGTGGTCGGCTTCGCCGCCCCCAACCTCGCGCCCGAGAAGGGGCTGGCGATCGCCAACTCCTTCAATCAGTGGATGGATAGGATCTTCCCCGCGGCCGTGATCCTGGGTGTGGTGGTTGCCTGCACCGACGTCTACCGCATCCTCCGCCTGAAGCGGATCGAGGTGCGGTTGGCTGGACCGGCCACCGTGGTTGCCGTCTTGCTGCTCTTCGCGGGCAGCGCGCACGGGCAGACTCCGGCAACCGCGCCTGCGCTGCCTTCCGACACCGAGCTCCGGGCGATCCTGGCCGATCGCATCGACGTGCAGCACAAGAGCGTGGGAATGGTTGTCGGCATCACCGCACCGGCGGGCCGGCGCATCGTTTCCTACGGGCAGTTAAACCCGGGCGACCAGCGCCCGCTGAATGGCGACACCGTTTTCGAGATCGGATCGGTCACCAAGGTCTTCACGGCGCTGCTGCTGGCCGATATGGTCGAGCGGGGAGAACTCCGGCTGGACGATCCCGTGGCTAAGTACCTCCCGACCGGCGTGAAGATGCCCGAACGGTCAGGCCACGTCATCACTTTGGCGGATCTCGCGACCCAGACCTCCGGGCTGCCCTTCTTCCCCTCCGACATCCCCCTCGCCGATCCCGTGGCCGCTCAGCGTAGCGTCGCGCAGTACACCATCGCGCAGTTGTACGGGTTTCTCGCGCACTATGAACTCACGCGCGATCCCGGCACAAAATGGGAATACTCGAACACGGGTTTCGGGCTACTCGGGCAGGCGCTCGCGCAGCGCGCCGGCCTCGATTACGACGCCCTGGTGCGGGCGCGCATCACGCACCCGTTGGGAATGGAGAGCACCGCCATCGCCGTGTCTCCGGCCATGCAGGCCCGGCTGGCCCCGGGACACGATGCCAAGTTGCAGCCCGCCCCGGAGATCGTCATGCCGGCTTTCATGGCCGCGGGTTGCCTGCGCTCCAGCGCCAACGACATTCTGACCTTCCTCGAAGCCTTCCTGGGCCGAAAGGACTCGCCGTTCGCTCCGGCCATGAAGGCCATGCTGCAAACTCGCCGCCCGGGGCCCGGTTTTCAGCAGGCGCTGGGCTGGTGGATCGTCTCCATGGGCCCGGCGGACGACGGTTTCGTCTTTCACGGCGGCGAGACACCCGGCTATTCCAGCTCGGTGGCCTACGATCCCCAGACACGCGTGGGCGTGGTGGTCCTATCCAATGATGTCGAGAACGACGGAGGACTAGGCTGGCACCTGATGCGGCCCGCCTTCCCGCTGGCCACTTCCGCCGCCCAGAAGGCGCTGGAGGACAAAACCAAAAAGGAAATCGCGCTGGACGCCAAGCTGCTGGATCTCTACGCCGGCCGCTACCGTCTGGATTCCGGTCCAACCAAGGGCGATATCGTCACTATTGAGCGAACCGGCGACTTCCTGGCGCTGAAATCGTCGAGTACGCCGCCGCAGGGACTGCGCCTGCATGCGCAAAACGAGCACCTGTTCTTTATCGCGGAAGCCGATCTACAGGTTGACTTTCGCCGCGACGGCGGCCGGGCCACGAGCATGGTCATTCACTTCATGGGCTCCGAGACTCCGGCGACGCGGGTGGACGAACCGGTCAGATAATCCGACTGGACACTTAATATGACCAGTAGTACACTGGAATGGCGATGTCCCAGATGAAGGCGTCCCAGTTCAAGGCCCAGTGCCTCTCGGTCCTGGACCACCTCGACCCGGAGGGGATCGTCATCACCAAGCGCGGCAAGCCGGTCGCCAGGGTGGTCCCCTTCGCTTCGAGTTGCGCCCATCTGATCGGGAGCATGCGGGGCAAGTTCGAGGTTCGCGGCGATCTGACAACCACGGGGCTGAAATGGGATGCTGAATCTTGACACACACATCCTGATTCACGCTCTGCAAGGCCGCCTCACGCCGCGGGAGCGCCAGATCCTCTCCGCCGACCTGTGGAGCATCTCGGCGATCGTGCTCTGGGAATTGGCGATGCTGTCCCGCTTGGGCCGCATCAGCCTGGACATCGCCGCGCCGGAATTCGCGGCGGCCATGGCACGCATCCGCGTCTGGCCGCTGGATCTCGCCGTGTGCAAGGCTCTACGGGCGCTCGACTTTCGCGGGGACCCCGCCGATGAAATCATCGCCGCCACCAGCCTGGTGCACGGCGTTCCGCTGGTCACCCGCGACCGGCGTATCCGCAAGTCCAAGAGCGTGCCGCTCGCCTGAGGCGCCTACAGGCCGGCCCAACCACCGGCGCCGACCGGGTTACTCCTTGACGCGCTTGTAGACCATCTCGCGGGGAGGCATGCCCTCGCGGAACTGCATGGTCATCTTGATCTCGTCGCCGGCCACCGTGCCTTTGTACTGCATCTTCATCTGCTGGTCGCCCATGTTGCGGACCACGACAAAGGAGATGTCGTCGCCGCTGATCTTGCCTTCGCTGATGGGGTTGTCCCCCTGGCGGCCGCTGATGGTTCCAGTCAGCGTGGCGCCATCGGCCTTCAGGGTGAGGTTGCTGGTCATGGTTTGACCGTCCCGCCCGGGAAACTGGGCGGTCCATTTGCCGGTCGGGTCGGCGGCGAAGGCGGTCAAAGCCAGGACCGCTGCCAGAGCGATGGCCCAAAGCAGTCTGCGATTGTACATGTGATTTCCTTTCGAGCAGGGAGCGAGCACATCCGTCCCCGCGTGCTAAATAGATGCTCCGCGAGGCCGGGAAGTTACCGGGGCCGGGGCTCAGCGCAGCGTCAGGCACATGAGCGTCGCGCTGGCCGGGCAAGCCGCGCGATATTGCTCACAGGAGCGTATGCCTTCGGGGGCGGCGTCGCGCTCCACGGGCCAGAAGCCCATGCCGGCGAAGAAGTCCGCGGCGGTGGTGGTGAGCAGGTAGATGGCCCGCAAGCCGCGCTGGACGGCCCACTCCAGCCGGCCGCGCACCAGCAGCGCGCCCAAACCCGTTCCGCGACGGTCGGGGGCGACCGCAACCGACCGCAGCAGCCCGTCCTCTCCGTAGATCTCCAGGCCCGCGGCGCCCACCAGATCGCCGGCGCTATCGACCACGGCGTAGCCGTCCGGGAACTGGGTTTCCAGTCCCTCGGCTCCCAATTCGCAGCTCGCCAGCAGACGCCGGACCGCTTCCAGGTCCCCGGGCCGGGCGGGCCGCAGCCGGGGAGTGGCGGCGCGGACGTGGGCCAGGTAGAAGTCGCGGAAGCGCACCGACATCTGGTCGCGGACCCGGCGAAAGGCCTCCAGGATGTTGCCCTCGTCGCCGCCCGCGGCGGCCGGGTCGTCGAAGGGGAAATGCAGCCGCCGCCGCACGGCGCCCTGAAACACCGGGCAGTTGGCGTCGGCCTGAGCGCAGACGGTGATGACGTAATGGAACGGCTGGCCCAGAAACTGCTCGACGCTCTTGGGCCGGGCCTCGCGGATGTCGATGCCCATCTCCTCCATCACGCGAATGGCGGTGGGATGCACCTGGGCCGCGGGCTGTGTGCCCGCCGACCAGACTTCGAGCGCGGGATCGTAGCTTCGCAGCAGCCCCTCGGCCATCTGGCTACGCGCCGAATTCCCGGTGCAGAGAATCAGGATGCGAGGCATGGTACCATTTAGGGAATCACACCATTGGGAGCGGAGTGCATACTTGTCTCTGAACAATTGTAAGCGATTCAAGACCCTCGCTATCCACGCCGGCCAGCCGCCGGACGCGGCCTACGGCGCGGTGATGACGCCCATCTACCAGACCTCCACGTTCGCGTTCCGGGGCGTCGGCGAGCCCGGGCCGTTCGACTACTCGCGGAGCGGCAACCCGACACGGAAGGCGCTGGAGAGCTGCCTGGCCGCGCTCGAAGGCGGCACGCACGGGTTCGCGTTCGCCACCGGGATGGCGGCCGAGACCACGCTTACGGCCATGTTCGAGCCGGGCGACCACATGGTGGTGCACAACGACCTGTACGGCGGGACCTATCGGTTATTGGCGACCCTGGGCGAGCGGCGTTTGGCGGTGGACTACGTGGATCT
>Ga0326727_10028588_pt1 | contig 10123 bp, 11 predicted proteins | sample MB2enrmetagenome_FD_207643 | JGI IMG/M metagenome (GOLD analysis project Ga0326727, IMG submission 207643) | Lab enriched peat soil microbial communities from McLean, Ithaca, NY, United States - MB29MY | ecosystem: Environmental > Terrestrial > Soil > Wetlands > Peat | place: USA: New York...
ATACGCAACATTCTGAATCCAATACACATACCTGGCGTTGCTATGGACATTGTAGAACTCCAGTACGACGTTCAATTGCACAGAGAACTTCAGTGTTATGCCAGCAATTCCATCGGTCATTGGATTTCCCAATCTTGACCAAGAAAAGTTACCAATGAATTCACTCGTAGCATAGTTGTAGGCCCCACCCGAGCCATCTATGCCATAATCCGTGATCCCCATCGGGTTTGTCCCGCCATCCAACGGAAGATGTTGATCATACGCGCACATCGGCACCACTGCCCCGTCGACCACACAACTTGAGTAATCGGGCCATTCGCCGGAGTCAGCGGGTGCGTTGACACCATCAAGCTCTGATGCAAAGCTCCGTTGGCTGCCCGGCTGTTTGTTGTTGACTGCGAATTGAGCTGAAGCTTGACCATAAGGTACTGCCGGATGTGACGTGGAGTTCGAACCAAAAGGTGACCCGACTCCAAGAACAAGCGAACTATTCAGCAGGACAAACAAGATTGCAACGGCGCCGAGCCTCTTGTCGAGTGTCCAGAATCCTTTGTTTTGGTGAAGACAACTTGCGGTCATGATTATCGCAGGGCCCAATGCGGTCCCTTCTAATAATGATATGCAAGAAAACGGGTTTAGGGGGCTTGGAAGAAGAACTCCAGACGCATAGATGTGGTTCCAAGGAATCATGGTTCTCATGATATCACACCGATGTATGTCGTTTCGCGAAGTTCTCTCGAGAGCGGCTGTGTCAATGCGTTTCATCCGTTTCCCACCACTAATTGAAACGATTTGATGGCGGATCGATAGGTGATGGAACTTTGTTCAGTGAGCCCTCCTCCAGCGACGAAGCAGGAGAGACAACGATGCCATAGTCATAACCGCGGCTACCGTTCCCAATAGCAGATAGCCCCAGTATCCCGGCAGCCCCAGAAATGTGGGCGGGGACTGTGGGGGGGTTCCTTCCGTAAGCATGAGTGAAGCTGAGAAATTAACAGTCTTTCCGTCAAGTTTGGCCGAGACCGTCAGGGACACTACTCCAACTGTCGATCCTGCGGTCACCCTGACGGTCGGTCCGACAGTGGAATTCAAGGTAGCAAGCCCATTGCTTAACGACCAGGAATAGGTCATGCCTGCGATTGGCGTGCCTCCTCCAGGAGACGAAGGAATGGCATTGAATGTGTCATTGCTCCCCTCAGGAATTGCCAATGACGAGGGAGATACGCTAACGCTCGAGAGAGTCCAGTTTCCCAATGGCATCACAGAAACCTGCGGGTTCTGACAAGCACCAGAGTCGGACGAGTTATCTGCTCCGCAGTTAGTAACAAACAGGTTCCCACCATTGAAATCATAGGCAGCGTCTGTTGGGGAGCTTCCTATTGGAACCATACCCAAGAGCGTAACATTGGATATCACCCCCAGTTTCCAGTCTGTGAAGCTAAGGGCGTAGATCACACCGTTCGCCCCGCCGTTTGCTATCCACGTAGGATTCCATGCTAGGGGGATGGAGCCGATAACTGTGTTCGTATCTCCGTCAACCACACTTACACTGTCAGTGCCGTCATTTCCTACGTATACATTGCGATACTTAGCGTCGTAAATAACCCCATCTGGAGTCTCGCCAACCCGAAGGAATCCAATGACTGTGTTGTTCATTCCATTGATTACATTCACCCCCGGGGGAGGGCCCCCGTCAGTTACGTACAAATCTCCATTGCTATCGTCAAATGCAATTCCAATTGGAGAGATGCCAACAGGGATAGTCGCGGATACCTTGTTGTCAGTTCCATTGATGGCCATGACATTGTTCTGACCCGAATTGACTACGTAGATGTTGCCGTTTCCGCTGTCAAATGCTATTCCCTCTGGACTGGCGCCTACGTGAATGGTCGAGACAAGTACGTTGCTCGTACCATTGATGACGCTGACGTCCTCGTTCCCCCAGTCACTTACGAACAAATTACCGGTCTTGTTGTCAAGAGCGATTCCCCAAGGTCCATCTCCGACTGTAATATTCTTGACAATAGAATCAGAGGCCAAATCGATCACAGCTATCATGCCGGGTATCTGCCCACAAGCGACATACAGATACCCATTCAAACTATCGTATAGTATTGCCATTGGAGCATAGGTCAGGCTGATATTGCCGATAACACAATTCACGCATGACGACGGCTGGCTCCCCACGCTGGCTCCATAAATCCCGAAGTTGATCGAGGTCGCTTGCTCGAACGGACCTTTGCCGATGCTTTTCGCACCTTGGAAGCCGAACCCGCCTAGAACCAGCATGGCAACGATGATAACTGTCGCCTTAGTAGACGGCCATATCCATTGGCGCCATTTCATGTGGCTTGGAGATTGCTTCGGGGATATTAACCTGCGCTCTTGAGCGGAAGCAAGCGTCGCGTGGCTCGCGTTTAACAAGGCAATTATGACCTCATTTCCCCAAGTGACATTCGAAGCGATTTGGCAGATTCCATCCCAAACCACGAGGCTTGACGGGGAGCAAAGCCTCTACATGTGACCCACGCATTCGCCATCAGCGGCCCAATGCGGCACGTCCCTCGTCGGTTTCACCCAATTCCCATGGTGCCAGCATGCTTTGTTCCGTGCTCACAACCTATGACCTGCGCCGACGAACCCCGGAGTGATCGAAAACCTCCGCAGTCGGACGAATAATGAATAGGGGGCCCCTCTTCGCGGCTCCGGCGTGAATCGCAGGACCCCCCTGTCGGGACGGGGGTGCTCGATTCGGGTGGTCTCATTTGCAAGGACAGAATACTGCCGTATGGCACATGTCCATTAACCATGGTTTGAGGCCAATCTGTCCCGCAGATTTGGGCCACCCCAAGCAAGGAAGGATTGCATGTTATCTGCCTTCTGTAGGATTTCGCAGGAGCCTTCAATATGTACTCAATCAGAAAGTGCCCATGGCGATATTATTGGGCAAGACACTAAGGCACTTCCAGCACTGTTGGCTTTCTGCAGAATCGGATCATTTGAGTGAGGTACACCAACCGACATTACGGTGAGAAATGGTGAGCAAACGGCAGTCTCTTGGCGTTGCAATGGAAATGAAGGTCGCTATCTAGAAACCCAACCCTTTCCAATGGCCCATCCTTGACAATTCATGTTTGGGAAAACGTCATGTCGGTGAAGACGAAACCGTCGCGCTCGACCGTAGCTCCTGCTGAAACTGGGATGCGCTCCGAGAACATGGGGCCAGAGCTCACGAAAGTGTGAAATTCACCCTTCTCGCCACAGGGGTCCACCGAGGCAGGGAGGTCCCTCAAGAATGATGAATCGAATCTCCGACCGGCGAACTCTCGGGACAGTTTCTTGGGGTCGAGGCATACCACGTGCGCCTCGATCCTGCTCTCGACCACCGTCCTCGCCAGCTTCGCCGATTCCTCCCCCCACAACGGAAAGACCGGCCTGATCCCGGTGGGTGCCAGGCGTGACTCGCGGTACGCCCGGACATCCTGGAGAAAGATATCCCCGAAGACCATGCGGGTCACACCTTCCGCCTCCATCGCATGAACGGCCTCCGACATCGCCCGCTCATACTCCGGTTCAGGGCACGGGAACGGGATCACGACCTTCCTCAGAGGGAGGCCGGCAGCTTTCGCCTGGATGTCCAGCAGTTGCTCTCTAACTCCGTGCATGGAGACCCGGCCGAACTTGCCAGTGATCGTGGTGAGAAGCCCTACTACTTCGAGGTCATCCTGCTCGCGGATGCGCCAGAGGGCAAGCGCGGAGTCCTTCCCGCTGCTCCAGGAGACCACCGCTCTTGGCTTACCGTTGCTCACAGACGCGGTCTTGTCCTACTCCAGGTTGGCGACGACCTTGATCGCTACATTACCGGCCAGGGCCTGGGATATCGGGCACCCCTTCTCCCCGGTGGTCTTCGCGATCTCCTCGAACTTGGCCCGGTCTATGCCGGCAACCTTGGCTGTGACTGTGAGCTCCATGTCTGTCACCTTGAACCCATCTCCAACCTTGCCAAAGGTGCATGCCGCAGTGACCTGCATCCGTTGTGGCACGGCGCCTGCCTTCGCGAGCCCGGCTGAAAGCGCCATAGAGAAGCAGGCTGCATGAGCTCCAGCCAGGAGTTCCTCGGGGCTTGTCTTTCCCCCGGCCTCCTCCGATCGTGCCCTCCAGGTCACTGGCACTTCCGGCAACGCGCCTGTCTCGAACCTGACCGTCCCGCGGCCGTTGACAAGATCTCCTTCCCACTTCGCGTGGGCACGCCGAACTGTGGTCATGAGCAGTTAATTCCGCACTGAGATTATGAACGTTGCTGTTTCGACCACCTCCCAAATAAATACTCAATGTTGTTGAACGGAACAGAGAAGTGAAAAGATGGGGAGGGCGTTTCCAAGCGGACGCGTTTGTGCCAAGTGCGGACAAGCTTCTACCCTGGCCACCGTGCAATGCCCTAGCTGTGGCGGCCTGATCTGCGGATACTGCAGCCGCAAGGTCACAGCATGTCCCAACTGCAAGGGGACCAATCTCAAGGAAGTCTGAATCGGGCGATCTTCGTCTGCAATCGCAGTTGCTCCATAAGGGCGAACCTGTCTACCCCGATCGGGAAGCTGATGTTCTGAGACGCCGAACATACGCCTCCGGCATGCATACTATTAAGACACGCCATCCCATCAGGGAGGTTCATGGCGATGCCGACGTTTGGCGAGCTGCTCTTCCCCTCGTCACCCCCCGAAAATGCGGCGCCGGTAGACCCGACCATACGGACCAGGGCAATAATCCGGCTTCGAGATGTGGCCGCCCTGCGCCAGCTCTCCTACCTCCTCTGGGCAGTGGCGTGGATAATCACCATCCCATTCGTTCTCGCGGTAAGCCTCAACACCGTGAACAGCAGCGATGACCAGCTCCTCGAGCTGTGGATCCTTGCAGTGGTCCCTTTCCTGGGCGGGGCTATCGCAGGAGGGCTCGCCTACATGCACTGGAGCGAGACCGTGCCCTACCTCTGCACATCCGCCGGGGTCTCCTGGTCCGCCGACGATTCTCGCAGGACTTCGCAGGGTTTCGCATGGGCCTCCTGGATCGTTGGAGGTATGGCCCTCATGGTTGCCTGGCTGGACATCGACGACATCGGCTGCCTGGACTGCTACCGGTCGAACGTCAGCACCATCTTGGGCGTTGTCGTTGGGCTGATCTGCCTTTTCGTGCTGCTGCGCATGTTCCACCAGGTCACGCAGACCCATTGCGTGTATCTGGGCGCGCGCGACCTGGCGTCGGACAGGTCCCTCCTGCCTACCATGTTCAGCAGCCCGGACTGGACCATTGGGTCATTCCTGGTCCCACTCAACCCTGGGATCTTGTGGATAATCGCGATACTACTGGTCTCAAGCACAAATGCATCCACCAGCGGTTATGATATCCCTACTGCGATAGCAGGGATCATCGGACTCGCCTCCGTCCTGGGCTCGATAATATGCTTCTTCCAGTACTGGGAGCTCAACCGGCGCTGCCGGATCTGGCTCCGAGGTCAGAGGTCAGAACCCTACGGGTACGGTTACGTTTCTCGCCCGCCAGCCTACCCACCTGCAGGCGGCTTCGCTCCACCGGCCCCGCCCCCGCCGCCTCCCAATCCCCCCGTCACCTGAAAGTTTTGCACCTGACCTTGTCGAACTGCTGACCCGGCGGCATTACACCGCGGGCCGCACTGTAACGCTCGATGAATACTGTTAAGACACGATTTACTTCTTGCGTGCGTGGAATTCCCAAACCCGGTCGGACGTGAGTACTTCTTCGCCAGGTTCCCGATGGCCTTCTCATTCATCTTGCTGGGAGCCATCGGCTTTGTCTTTGGCGCGAGCGCTGATGCGGGCATCTTCGAATCTGGCATGGGCAGCACGGAAGCTGCTATCCTCATCATCATGGGCGCATTCGTACTTGTCGCTGGAGTGTTGCGCCTCTGGGAATGCACCAGGGTCTCGCGCTCCATGCCCAGGAACATCGAAATGGGCTCGGACCACCTGACGGCCATGTTCCGGGCGAGGACCCCGGAAGGAGTGAAGATCGTGTCCCGGACCCTTCCCTTCACTGCGATCGACGACGTGAAACCCGGAATGTGGGACAAGGCTCGTCTGCCCGGCGACTCAGGCACTCCGCCTGCCGCCTACGGCAGATTTGAGCCATCCATGGATGGAGTGAGCGTGAAGCTTCTCAAGGCGCAGCGGGATGCCCGGATCAAGGCAGCGGAACGAGTGGACTTCATCTACCTCACGCTGGAGAACTACGAGCGCGTTCATTCCTTGTGGGCACAGTGGAAGAGCGTGCAACCGGCCCCAGGGGCTGGCAAGACCGCGGCAAGGCCTCAGTGATGGGGCATTTGGTTGCGCTTACGCCCAATTCTCAGGTTCTTCTTCCCCCTCAAAGTAAATTAGGAGCGGACATGTATGCTCTCACGCACATGAGAAGCCCGCCTGGCGGTCCGGCCTTCACTATCGACTACGAGGCAAGGTTAATCAACTCCAATGCTGCTTTCCACGTGTTTGCCGAACAACACATCTTTCAGTGCGAGGGCTAATGGTAGATTGGGAAAGGGTTGAAAGGCTGCGCTCGAAGGGATGGGACTGGGTTTCCATTGCCGAGGACTCTAGGGCGGACTTCACTCCTCCAGAGGGGACTGACGACGCCGGGAAGGCCCTCAAGGCCCTGTATTACTCCCGGAAGTCCCGAGGGGGCGGTGGCACCAAGAAGAAGGAAGTGGCCAAGGAGACACCCAAGGCCACCTTCAAGAAGCTGCTGATCCCGGTCGGTCTGATGATCATCATAATCGGCGCGATTTGGTTCGTATTCGCCCTAGAGGTCTCCCTGGTGAGCTACTGGGTCCCTGCATTCCCGTGGGTCATGATTGTGATAATAGCAGGGGCGATCGTCATGGGTGCAGGGCTCGTGCTGAGGACCGCCTATCTAAGCGACGTGTGGAAGATGCCGGTCGCTGTCGGCATCGTCATCGGTCTCGTGCTCTCAGGGTCGCTGGCATTCATCGCTTACTCGTCGGGCGCGCCGATTTTGAACCCGATGTACACCGAATCGAGCGGCCACGGATGGTCAGGTGCGCACAACCAGATGTGGAAGAGCAACGGGCTTCCCGTGCTGTTCTATTACGGGTCCCTGGCCTGCCCCTACTGCTCTGCCTCTAGCTGGGCGGTGTACAAGGCGCTCACCGACTTCGGCACTTTTTCGACTGTCACTTATAGTTCTTCAAGTTCCAGCGATGTGTATCCCAACACCCCGGAAGTCGACCTGACATCAATCGCTTACACCAGCAATGCGATCTCGTGGGATGGAAAGGAGGGGAGCAATAACCAGGTCACGTCCGAGCCTGGCCTCAACATCTACGAGCAGGCATACGTCAACTACTACAACTCATGCGCCAACTGCGGGATCCCGTTCTACGTGGTTGGAGGCATCTACATCGAGCAGGGTTCGCTCGTTGACCCGTCGCTGTTCCACGGTTCTGGGGAGTACAGCCAGCCGATATACACAGCGTCTCAGGTTATGGGTGTCGTTTCCGGCTCGACTAGCAACCCGACACTTTATGCGGACATTGTCACCAACGGCGCATACTATCTGGAAGCCTACCTCTACGAGGCGGACATCAAGGCCGGGGTCACCCCCCCATCGACCGTTGCCAGCAACTCGGCCGTGATGGCTATAGTGCACACGATAACATAGTGACGGCCCGCCTGAACTCCCCCGACAGGTTGATGAACAGGCTGAGCTCTAATCTGGTAGCACCATGGACGGGAAGGAGCCCACGGAAACGGCGATAGTGCCCCAGCCCGAAGTGCGGACCGGACCGATACACGGACAGGGAGATGCCCAGACCTCGAAGGAGGAGGAGAGCTCGATGCTTTCGTTCTGCAAGGAGCACGACATTCCCAAGACGGAAGTCACGTGCGCTTCGCTCCTTAACCCTGACGGTTCCCTAGTCACAGTGGTGATGGTCGTCGACATCGCGATCATGCGCAGGCTGGCGGTCGAGTCGGGGGTCTACTCCAAGGCGGACCCTCCGGAGTTCGAGAGGGACCTCCTGGGCAGGCCGGCCGCCGCCACGGTCCGCGTATACCGGACCGACCGGCCCCGGGGGCTTGCAAGGACTGCATTCTGGTACGAGCGTGCTCCGCTTAACCCCGATGGCGAAGGCATTGCCTGGAAGGATTCGCCTGACCGTATGCTGGCGGAGGTGGCGGAGTCGCTTGCTCTTCGCTGCGCCTTTCCCCAGCAGCTATCGGGGGTCTACACCAGGTGGGACCTGGACGACGCGTTCAAGGACCTCGAACTTGCGGTGACGCTGGCAAAGCACGACCTTAGGCACCTGACCGGCGCCTCCGAGTGATCTGGCGATCGGTCACGGGCCGGCGGTCTTCTTCACCGGCTTCAGGATCCTGACTATGCTGGCGGCGACCGCGCCCTTGAGGTCCATCGGGTGGATCTTTCCAGCCTTCCAGCTCTCCAGGAACTCGGCCGCTGCGTTGAACTCGAGGTTCCCCCCGTGCTGCGGGGACCGCTCGATCGCAAGCTTCCCGTGCCACGGGAATACCAGATGCTGGGCGAGCTCGACGATGGGATTCCCCTCGACCTCCATCGGCGGGCAGTACGCCTTCATGATGCGTTCCCGTACCGTCTCCTCCCCGTCCGTCACGTAGATGGCCGAGGTGGGGTCGCTCTTCGACATCTTGCGCTCCATCACCCCTTCTCCCTGGGCGTTCATCCGGCCGCCACCCTTGAGCGACGATATGAGAGGGGTGTGCAGTGCAATCGGGACCTGCCAGCCGTAGTGCTGGGCAACCTCTCGTGCCAGCACGTGGGCCCTCCGCTGGTCGAGACCCCCGAAGGCAACGTCCACCCCGAGCTGGAAGATGTCGGCGACCTGCATTGGCGGATAGAAGAGCTTGGCCGTGTCCATCTCCACGTCCTCCTCCCTCCTACCCATGATGCTCATGGCCCTCTTTGCCCGGGCCAGGCTCATCGCCTTGGCAACCCTGAGGACCCTGATCAGATACTCGTTTGAGTCGCTGAGCTCGCTCGCCCATGCGAACTTGACCGCGTTCCCTGCGCCCATGGACCGGAAGAGGCCCTCCATGTTCTTTCCGGCCTCCTTTATCCTGTCCAGCGAGCCGCCCAGCTTGTCGTTTATGAACGCGTGCAGGTCTGCCAGGAAGACCGTGGTCTCGAACCCGGCCTTCTCAAGGTCCATGACCTTTCTCACTGTGACCATCTGGCCGATAGTGAATGGCCCGCTTGGCTCATACCCCACGTAGACGCGGGGATGGTCCTTCGTGGCAAGGAGGTTCTTGAGCTCCTCCTCCACCAGGATCTCCTCGGTCCCTCTGGCCACCAACGCCATGCGCTCTTCGAGGTCCATCGCCTTCGGGGTAATAGGAGATATTTAATAAGGGAGCCGAGTCATCAGCTGAAGGGAACTAAAGTGCGACCTCTGATCGTTCTCCTCAGCACTCTCATCATCATTGCCACGCTTGCCCTGGCATATTTTGCCTCCCCCCAGGTCATTTCCTCTGGCACCGTCACCTCGACCAGCAGCAACTACCTGACTGTAGCCCCGGCGGCCGACCCTCTCAGTTTCCTGGGCAACCTGCCGCTCACATTCAACTACCACGACCTTCCGAGCGGGCAGACCGTCCGAGTCTATGTCTGCCCTTCAGCAGATACGCAGGCGCAATGCCTGAACAGCAATTCAGACCACTTCGACATGACGGCGGCCAAGGGGTCGATGACCGTCCTCTTGACCGGCAGCCAGATGCTTTTGATCCATACGGTCGCCCAGGGGCTCGCGTATTCCGTCACCGCGCCGGTCTGGAGCCTCTACTCGACCCTGTTCATAGTGCTGGCCGTGGCCGGGCTGGCAGCTCTCGTCGTCGGCCTCATACTGAAGCCCGCGTCGCGGGCTACGAGATACGAACCTCAGCAATCACCGGCACCAGCTTCCCCGTCACCTGTTGAGGAGCCGGTCGCTCCAGAGGAGCAGGCGGCCCAGGGCAGCGACAGCACCCCCCCATGGTCAGAGGATTCTGAACCGTCCCCCGAAGGTGGTGATCAACGTGCGTAACGGCTGGATAATCCCTGGGGT
>Ga0326727_10028590_pt1 | contig 10122 bp, 9 predicted proteins | sample MB2enrmetagenome_FD_207643 | JGI IMG/M metagenome (GOLD analysis project Ga0326727, IMG submission 207643) | Lab enriched peat soil microbial communities from McLean, Ithaca, NY, United States - MB29MY | ecosystem: Environmental > Terrestrial > Soil > Wetlands > Peat | place: USA: New York...
CAACTCGACAATCGGTTCTGTGTGCCGTGTCCGCCAGTCCGGAATGCCTAATGAACCGCGGAGAGCTCCACCGTCTTAGGACGGGTTCACCGGCGCATCAACCACGGCCCCGTGGGCCGGATTCTACCTTCCTTGCAGATTCCCTTCGCATCCACGCCTGAAAGGCGAATGCCGTATCCTTGCTCAGGTGCATCCAGTTCTCTTCCACATCGGCGCGATTCTCATTCCGTCCTACGGCGCCGTGGCTGCTGTCGGCGTTTTGCTGGCCCTTTTCCTGGCTCAGCGCACCGCGCGCCTTGCCGGCCTCAATGCCGGACAGGTCTGGAACCTGTGCGTTTTGTCTCTGTTTGCGGCGCTGGCGGCCCAGCGCCTTTTGCTGGTGGCGATCAACCTGCGCGATCTGCGCCATCATCCCTCCTGGTTTCTCACGCTGGCCATGGTTCATCATCCGCTGCTGGCCACGGCAGGATCGTTGGCGGGCGTGGGGTCCGCCGCGCTCTACGCGCGCCGGCAGAAGCTGCCCTTCAGGACCACGTCCGATGTGCTGGCCGCGCCTTTGACCCTGGGACTGGCCTTCGAGCAACTGGGCGCGCTGCTGGCAGGATCGGGTTACGGAACCGAGACCGGCGTTGGCTGGGCCGTGACTTACACCCATCCGCTGGCTGCGCTGTGGAGCGGGACGCCGCTCGGCGTTCCGCTCCATCCCGTGCAGGCCTATGCGGCGCTGGCTTTTCTTTCCCTTTCCATCTTCCTGCTGGTCTGGCAGCCGGCCATCCGGCAGCGCGGCGACCTGGCCGGCCTGGGGCTGATGGGAACCGGCGTGGCTGTCTACATCACCGAGCTGTGGCGCGATTACGATGGCCGCGGCGCGCTGCTGGGCGGCGCGCTGGATGGCCCGCAGCTGGGGGCGATTCTGCTGGTGCTGGCCGGGGCGCTGGTGCTGCTTGAGCGCAAGGACCGGCGCACCGACAGCGAGGCCGAACATGGCTGAGCCTGAAGACTCAAAACAGCGCACCATAGACGTGCCTGCCGAGGCTGCCGGGCAAAGGCTCGATCAGTTCCTGGCCGCGCAACTGGACGGCGTGAGCCGCTCCCGGGTGCAACTTCTCATGACCCAGGGCGATGTGCTGGTCGACGGCGAGCGGGAAAAGGCCTCGCTCAAGCTGCGCGGCGGCGAGCGCATTGTGCTTACCGGCGAACCGCATCCCGCGCCGCTCAAGGCCACGGCGGAAGACATTCCCCTGGATGTAGTGTTTGAGGACGCCGACCTGGCGGTGGTGAACAAGCCTGCCGGCATGATGGTTCACGCCGGAGCTGGCCAAAGCGACGACGCGCGTAGCCAGGGAACGCTGGTCAACGCACTGCTTTACCGATTCAAGGCTCTCTCATCGACCGGCGGCGAGCTGCGCCCCGGCATTGTGCACCGCCTCGACAAGGACACCAGCGGCCTGATCGTGGTGGCCAAGAACGACCGTGCCCACGCCGCCCTGGGCGAGATGTTTTCAAGCCGCCGCATCAAAAAGACCTACATTGCTCTGGTTCAGGGAGCGCTGGAGCGGGAGAAAGGCACCATCAACGCCGGCGTGAGCCGCGATCCGGTGCGGCGGACGCGCATGACCGTTCAGCCTAACGAAAATGCACGCTCCGCCGTCTCTCACTACGAGGTGGTTCGGCGGCTGGCGACGCGCTTCGGCAAGTTCACGCTGGTGCGGGTGCGCATTGAAACCGGCCGGACGCATCAGATCAGGGTACACATGGCGTCGATCGGCCATCCGGTGGTCGGTGACACGCTTTATGGCGGCGCCGGGCATCTTACTGACCAGGTGGCCGCGCAGGCAGCGCAGTCCCGGGCCGCGCGGCGGAAGGCCGAGCCGGAGATACTCCGGCTGAGACGCAACTTTCTGCACTCGGCCAGGCTCGAATTCGCCCACCCCTTAACCGGAAAGCCGTTGCAGTTGGAGGCGCCGCTGCCCGCGGAGTTGGAGAAATTCCTGGAACGGCTGGAAAGCGGTTCCATTCCGGGTTGAAACCTGCACCCTTGGAGCTACCCCCAAACGTTGTAGAGGACGGGTGCCTTCGAACGGTTTCAATTGTTAAAATAAGGACGACATGACAAGACTGCTTTTCACCACCTCAGCGACAGGGTTGGCGCCGGGGAACCGCTCAGGGTCGCGGCGCCGCTGGGGAGCCCGGCTTTCAGGCCTCGCGCTTGCGGCCGCGTTCCTGTGCGCCGCACTTCCCGCCCAGCAACCCGCAACCCCGGCGGCCAAGCCCGCGCAAACTCCGGCCGCTCAGCAGCCCGGGGCCCAGCCGGGCCAGTCGGGAACCGATGTGGGCGTCACCACGCTGAGGACGAACGTCAATGAGGTCAACCTCATTTTCACCGTCACTGACAGGCATGGCCACTACATCCCGAACCTGCAGCTGAGCGACTTTGCCCTGCTCGACGACCAAAAAGCGCCGGAGAGGGTCAACTCCTTCCACCAGCAGATCAACCTGCCGCTGCGGGTGGGCATTGTCATCGACACCAGCACCTCGATTCACTCCCGCTTTCAGTTCGAACAGCAGGCCGCGACCGAGTTTCTTCTGCAAATTCTCAAGGCCAGAAGCGACCGCGCCTTTGTAATGGGATTCGACGTGACCCCCACCGTGACGCAGAACTGGACCAACGACCTCGACGGACTGGAGACGGGCATCAACCGCCTCAGCCCCGGAGGCGGCACGGCGCTGTTCGACGCCGTTTACACCGCCTGCCGCGACAAGCTTCTGGACGAATCGCGAGGCCAGGAGCCGGTGCGCAAGGCCATGATTCTGCTCTCCGACGGCGACGACAACCAGAGCCGCGTTTACCTGAACGAAGCCATCAAGGAGTGCCAGCGCGCGGAAACCATCATCTACTCCATCAGCACCAATTGGACCCCCAGCCGCGGCGAAGGCGATAAAGTGATGGCGCAACTGGCCGGCGATACCGGCGGCCAGGTCTTCTTCCCGCCCTCGGTGGAAGAAGTCTCGACCAGCTTCCACGACATCGAGGAGGAGTTGCGCAGCCAGTACGCGCTTACCTATACGCCCGCCGACTTCAAGGACGACGGCTCCTTCCGCACCATCTATCTCTATTGCAACGACCGGCGCTATCAGGTTAGAGCCAAGAAGGGTTACTTCGCCCCGCGCCAGTGATTCAAGAACGCCGGCCAGGAACCCGATTCGCAAACCAATTCTCCACACTGGGAAAGCGCGGCTCTCTCCGCACTACTCCAGTGGCCGCATTTTTTCTCTTAAATTCTTCGATTGAGGGTGGCTGTGTGTTCCGTTTCAGGACGGTTTTGCAGCCATGGTTTTAGTTTGACCCTCCCCGAGATTCCCGCTCCGGCCGCCTCACCTATTCCCCCGGATGCGCGATGAAGTAAGGGAAGACGATTCCGAGACTGCTCGAACCGGGCTGCATGCGCGGCTGCGGGAATACCGAATCGGCCCGCCATGCAACACCCGGAGCGAGGTCTGGAATCGATGATGCCGTAGAAACATTTTGCGGAATAGGGGGATTGCGGTGATTCGGCAGGCGATATCGTGCGACATCTGCGCATCGGAGAAGAAGCAGACCAACCACTGGTTTGTAGCCTATGAGCAAGGCGGAGAATTGCGCGTGAGCGGATGGCACTCGCGCAACCGGCTGCGCCCAGGGTCGAAGCATCTGTGCGGGCAAACCTGCCTTCACAAGCTGGTCGACGACTTCATGGCAAGAGCCATCGCGGTGCGCCCGCATGGCGCCGCGGCGGTGGCTGCAGAGCCTCTGGAACGGGACGTATGCACCGATGCCAGCTTCACTTCCAGCGCCGCGCATATTGAATTGGAATCCTCCGCGCGCTTGATTACGCCGGCTGCGCCGGCCTTGCCCATCTTGCCGTTCAAACCCCAGCCCGAACTGGTTGCGATGCCGGCAAGGCTTCATTCGGAGGGTTTCGCGGCGCCTCCCGACGAAGCACCACGTTATGCATCGCGCAACTGGCGCGCCGAAGCCTGGGAACGGGAGCGGGAGCGCGAATCACGCGCTAACGAGCGCCGTCCGGACCGCGCCCGCCGCCGATCAACTGCCTGACCTCCGCTATCCCGCTGCGAGCAGGGCCAGCAGCCCGGCCTCGTCGAGCACGGGGATGTTGAGCTCGCGGGCCTTGTCCAGTTTCGAGCCGGCTTCTTCGCCGGCCACCACGTAGCTGGTTTTCTTGCTGACTGAGCCGGCAGTTTTGCCGCCGGCGGCCTCGATCCGTTTCTTGGCCTCGTCGCGCGTGAGAGTGGGCAGCGTCCCGGTTAGCACAAACGTCAGGCCCGCCAACTGCGTCGAGCGCTGCTTTTTCTCCGCGCTCATATCTACCCCGGCCTTTTTGAGGCTTTCAATCAGCGCCAGGTTCGCCGGCTGCGCAAAGAACTCCAGAATCGCCTGCGAGATGCGCGGACCCACCTCCTCCACGCGCTCCAGCTCTTCGGCCGTCGCATTCTCAAGCGCTTCGATGGAGCCAAACTCCTGGGCCAGCAACTCGGCGGTGCGTTCACCCACAAAGCGGATGCCAAGCCCCATCAGCACGCGCGCCAGCCCGGCCTTTTTCGATTTTTCGATTTCGCCGATCAGCGCCCGCGCGGACTTCTCGGCAAAGCGATCCAGGCCGACCAACTGTTCTTCGCTCAGCGTGTAAAGATCGGCCACGCTGCGCACCAGGCCCCGATCGAGCAACTGCTGCACCACCGCTTCGCCCAGCCCCTCGATGTTCATCACCTCGCGGCGGCCGAAGTGGAGCAGGCTCTCGCGCAGCTTGGCCGGGCAATCTGCATTCACGCACCGGTAGTCCACCTCGCCCTCGGCGCGAACCACCTCGCTGCCGCACTCCGGGCAAACCGAAGGGAAAACGAAGCGCTGCTCTCCGCGCGGATGCTCAGCGTCTTCGATAACCTCAACCACCTTGGGAATCACGTCGCCGCCGCGCTCCACCTTGACCGTATTGCCCAGCTTGAGCCCCAGCCGCTCGATGAAGTCGGCGTTGTGCAGCGTGGCGCGGCTCACCGTGGTGCCGCCGATGAACACCGGCGCGAGTTCGGCCACCGGCGTCAGCTTGCCGGTGCGCCCCACCTGCACGGTAATCCCCGTCACCTGGGTCACTCCCGACTTGGCCGTGAACTTGTAGGCAATGGCCCAGCGCGGCGCGCGGCCGGTGTAGCCAAGGCGCAGCTGGGTGGCGTGCGAATCCACCTTCAGAACCACTCCGTCGATCTCGTAGCCGAGCGTGGAGCGAACCGACTCAGCCTGATCGATGAATCGGGACATCTCTTCGACCGAGCTGACGAATTTGCGGTGAGGATTGACGCGGAAGCCGAGAGCGGCGAGGGCATCGAGGGTTGCGCGCTGCCCCCGCGGCCAATACTCTCCCTCGACGAGCAGGAAATATGCGTAAAAATCCAGGCGGCGATTGGCGACTATGCTTGGCTCGAGAGTGCGCAGCGTCCCGGCGGCTGCGTTGCGGGGATTCACGGCCGGCGGCAGGCCCTCCCGCTCGCGCTCCTCGTTCAGGCGCAGGAAGGCTGCTTCCGGCATCACCGCCTCGCCGCGAACCTCGATAGCCTGCGGCAATCCGGATTTCTTCAGCTTTTCAGCGGAGATGGAGAGAGGCACGCTGCGGATGGTGCGGATGTTGGACGTGACGTCCTCGCCGGTTTGCCCGTCGCCGCGCGTGACGCCGCCGGCCAGCCGCGCCCCGCCTTGTTCGCCTGCTTCGTAGCTCAGCGCGACGCTCAGGCCGTCGAGCTTCAACTCGGCAATGTATTCCACCGGCAGCGTGCCGGCCAGCTCGCGCACGCGCCGATCCCAGTCCGCAAGCTCCTCGGCGGAGTAGGCATTGTCAAGGCTCAGCATGGGCCGCGAGTGGCGCACTTTCTTGAAGCCCTCGGCGGGCTTGCCGCCTACGCGCTGGGTGGGCGAGTCGGGCGTCAGCAGCTCAGGGTGCGCGGTCTCGATCCGCTTCAGTTCGTTCATCAGCGCGTCGTATTCGGCGTCGGAGATCTCCGGGGCATCCAGAACGTAATACAGGTGCTCGTGGCGGTGCAGTTCCGCGCGCAGATGTTCGGCGCGTTCGGCTGCTTTGCGGGCTGAGTCCGGGCTGGCTGGGCCCGAGTTGTCGGTTTCGGCCATGGGGTGAATTATAGGAGGCTGCGGGGCAGAATAGCAGGACCAGTGAGCAGAGCAGGTTAGGATGGTTTGCAGAACGTCATGGAACCAATCACTCATTTTCTTACCGGAGCCTGCATCGGCCGCGCCGGGCTGAACCGCAAGACAGCCTACGCCACCCTGGCCGCGGTACTGGCCGCCGAAGCCGCCGACATCGACACCCTGTGGTCCTTCGCGGGGCCGGTGGAAGAGCTCAAGCACCATCGCGGCATCACGCACACGTTTCTCGGTGCGCCCTTCGTGGCCGGGGCGGTGGTGGGCGCGGTCTGGCTATGGCATTTCTGGCGACAACGGCGGCGCAATCGCAGTGCCACTGCCCTAAACCAAAACGCAAAAGCGCCTACGGCGCCGCGGCAACCAGTACATTGGGGATGGCTCTATTTGACCGCCCTGATTGCCGCTCTCAGCCACCTGCTGCTCGACTGGACCAACAACTACGGCTTGCGGCCGTTCTTCCCCTTCAATCCGCGCTGGTACGCGGGCAGTTTTGTTTTTATCGCAGAACCGGTGCTGTGGGCGCTGTTTTTCCTGGCATTGGTCATGCCCTGGCTCTTCGGCCTCGCGGACAGCGAGATCGGAGCCCGCCGCAAACCCTTTCGCGGCCGCGGCTGGGCAATCTTCGCCCTCACCGGAATGATCGTGCTCTGGTGCTGGCGCTGGGCGGAGCAGGCGCAGGCCCGGGCGATGCTTCAGAACATCGAAGTAACCTCGGCTCCGGTGGCGCGCATGGCCCTTGAGCCCTATCCGGTGAACCCCTACCGCTGGCATGCCATCCTGGAGACCGCGGACTTCTACCAGACCGCCGAGATCGACACCTGGAGCGGCGAAATCGCGAGCGATCCGCTCCGCGACAGGATGTACAAACCCGCCGACACTCCCGCCGTCGAAGCCGCCAAGCGCACGCTTCTGGGGCAGGTTTATCTCGACTGGGGAAGGTGGGCCGTGGTCCGCGATGTGGGACAGGAACCCATACCCGGAATCGAGCCTCCGAATCTGCCTCCCAACCGCCAGTGGACCACGGTCGAGTTCACCGATCTGCGCTTTGCCTATCCCTTTCTGGCCACACGCAGCGCTGCCGGCCGCTCCCCGCTGGGCGGGTGGGTTTATATCGTGGACAACCGCGAAGATGCGGGCGAAGCGATGGGCGGACGCCGGCAGAAGTAGCGATTTTGCCCCGGATGGAAAAATTTATTCGCCACGTGGAATGGTCCTGCCGCGGTTCCGGTGCGGTTCGGGTTGACCCCGTGACCCGCGGACCGCAGAATGAATGAGAAGAGTTTTTTAACCGAAAGGTTCTTCCCTGAATCGGGAAATCGGGAAGATCACCCCGGAAACCAAGAGAATGAGGTCTTGATGTTCGCTTATCTGCTACTGCTAATTGCCGTTCTGACCCGTGTCCTGCCCCATGCCGGGTGGATGAACTTTACCGCTGTAGGCGGCGCGCTGCTCTACTTTGGCGCCCGGCGCCCGTGGCGGGAGATGCTGGCTCCGTTGGCTGTCCTGATGGCTACCGATTACTTCCTCACCGTTTTCTCCTACCACTACACGTTCCGCTGGGAGGCCTACGTAACCACGTGGGCGTGGTACCTGATGGCGATGGCGCTGGGGCAGATTCTGCTCAGCGCGCGAACCACATTTGCGCGCGTGGCAGCGGGAGCGCTGCTGGGGCCAACCTCATTTTTTGTGGTCTCGAATTTTGCCGTCTGGGCAGGCGGCGGAATGTATCCGCCCACACTCGCCGGCCTCCAGACCTGTTATGTGGCGGCCATTCCTTTCTACCGTAACGATCTGGTCTCGACCACGATCGTTCTGGGCGCGGCATTCGGGGTTCCCGCGCTGGTGCGGCGCATGAATGCAACCCCGGTGCAGGCAGAGCTGGCTGGAAAGTAGTTTTTGAGTGTCTTCAATCCCGATGCGGATTGGGCTTCCCGTCCTTCGCGCGTATTGCGGAGGGTGGGAAGCGAAACCTAATCCTCCAGCAACTTGCCGGCGCGCTTTTTTCTCTTCCACCACCAGGCAAATCCAAGCAACGCCAGGACGCCAACCACGGCCACCGTAGGCAGAGAGTGGTGCGCCACCAGGTCCGCCGCGCCGGGGCCCAGCTTCAACACCAGCACCGACAGAATCAGCCAGCGCACCATCCTTCCCGAAAAGACGGCGAGCAGAAAAGCCGCCACTCGCATCTCGAAGACGCCGGAGGCGAATACGAACATCTTCCAGGGCGCCGGCGGGGGCAGCATGGAAGGGATCATGACGGCCAGGAATTCCTGGCGTTCGAAGCGGATGCGCATCCGCTCGAAGCGGGCGCGGTCGACGCGCTTGAGCAGGAACAATTCGCCGCCGGCCCGGCCCAGCCCGTAGGGAAGCAGACCCCCAATCGCCGATCCCGCGGACGCCAGCAGGCAATAGAGCCAGAAGTGGCTCTTGTCGTTCCAGACGTATACGGCCAGAATCGCGTCCATCGGGACAGGGATCGTCGAGGAGTCAAGCAGCGCGACCGCGCCTATGCCCCAAAAGCCCAGTTTGGCCAGTATGGGCAGCAGCACCAGCTTCCACCTGGCCATAATTCGCACAAAAAACTGCTTCAAACAAGTTCCCTTTCCGCCCGCTCATCCGTCCATTCAGAAAGAACCATTGTACGAGGCGGGCCGTCCGGCATGGATTGCGCCGTTTTGCGTCTCTCATCGGAACCGGCTCTGGATCGCGGTTTCAGCGGGATGAGAGAATAGATAGAAAGGACTCGAAACGGAGCCGGCAAGGTGAATATGCCTCCGGGAGTCTGCTCAGAAACAAATGCCCACCAGCGAAGCGCCAACCGACGTGAACGAGCCTAACGAGCCGCCCCAGGCGAATCCTGCAGCCAGTCCTGTAGCGAGTCTCGACCCGGGCAGCCCAGAGCCGGACAGCCCTGTCCCGGCCGAGGAGCTGCGCGAGCCTGCTTCCCCGGTGGTCAGTGGTTCCCGCTGGATTGACTACGACACCCACGAGCTGCTGGAAATGATCAGCGAGCTCGAGGACGAGCGGCGCTGGGCCCGCCTGCGCGAGGGAGCCCTGTGGGCGATTCTGGTGCACCTGGGGCTGCTGCTGGCGCTGTTCCTGTTGCCGAAGTACGTCTTCAAGGTTCCGCCGGTGGTGGACAGGAGCGCGATCCGCGACCAGGAGTTCACGTATCTTGACACGCCGGAGTGGCGGCCGAAGATCGCGCCGAAGCCGGCACCGATCAAGCCGCCGCAGATCGACAAGCAAACGCTGGACGAGATGCGGCAACAGGCTGCGCCGGCGCCGCCGCCCCCGCCTGAAACCAAGCCCGAGGAAGCTGCGCCGGTCAAGCCGCAGCCCACGCAGCCCATCCCCACCAACCAGCAGTCGCAGGTTGAGGCGCCGCGCCCGGCAGACGTACCCGCACGGCCCAACTTTGCCTTGAACTCCCAGAATCCTGCCGACCAGCTTCGCCAGGCGATGAGGGACGCCGCGCGGGCGCACGGCTCCGGCAGCGCGGGCAACCTGGGCTCCGACAGAATGCCCATGCATCCCGGCGCGGGCTCCGGCGGCATTCAGGTTCTATCCGACACGCAGGGCGTCGACTTCAGCAACTGGCTGCAACGCTGGCACTGGGAGACGGAACGCACCTGGGACCCCTTGATTCCCGATGAGGTCAACCCGCCTATCTACAAGTCCGGAATGGTAGCCATCCGCTTCAAGGTGCTGCCCAACGGCCGGCTAATGGACGGCAGCCTGGTGCTTGAAGGCCGCTCCGGCGACGTGGCTCTTGATCGGGCCGCCTGGGGCGCGCTCACCGGCTCCAACTATCCGCCCCTGCCCAGGGAATTTCACGGCCCCTTTCTCGAGCTGCGCGCATATTTCCTCTACAACATGGAACCCGGCAACAGCACCCAGCAGTAAAGGCCGCG
>Ga0326727_10028591_pt1 | contig 10122 bp, 13 predicted proteins | sample MB2enrmetagenome_FD_207643 | JGI IMG/M metagenome (GOLD analysis project Ga0326727, IMG submission 207643) | Lab enriched peat soil microbial communities from McLean, Ithaca, NY, United States - MB29MY | ecosystem: Environmental > Terrestrial > Soil > Wetlands > Peat | place: USA: New York...
CGGATGAACGTTGGAATGCTCAAAGCTCTTGAACAAAGGAACTCTGATTATAGCAAGATTTCAAGTCAGTCCCTAGGGTCCAACGTTCAATTCGTGGCGAAAAGATACCCCGTGCTTGTCCAAGATTTCAGTACGACCATCAGAAACTCTATAGGTCATCGGTCCTATTTCGTCCGGCTAAGCAATAAAACGGTCGAGTTCCGAGATAGGAAGAATAGGGTAACAGTCAAGTTCGGGGATTTTCTGCTAGGCTGCAAGTTGCTAATCTCCTCAACTACCGCACTGACGCTCGCACCCGTGATTTTCATGCATAGAAGATGGGACAACATATGGCGTAATTACAATTGGAAGCAATCTAGTTAGGATGGCTGCATGAAATCTTCAGCGGCCTAGTAGCGATTTCCTGAAAAGGGGATAGCCATCTATTGTAAGGCCGAGATCCTCTGTCCCCCCTGAGCCAGGATAGTGGCTTGGACATCAATTGTATAAAGAAGACCTGTTCCGAGATTTCGCGTGGACGAGATTAGTCGGGCTATCAATCGAGCGCTCCGCCACTTTCAACGAGGGATAGCCTCGGCAGTGATTGGTTTCGCGTATGCTGTAATAGTAGAAGCGCTACTAACAGCATTCCTTGGTCCGTACGTCCCTGTAATCCTCATCTCTGGCGCAATGTTCGTTGCCGGAGTCATTTCGGATGCCAATACCATCACAGACCAGGACCATTGGTTCGTATTCGGCGTAATCTTCATCAGTGTCTTTATCGATTTAATCTCGCTAATCCTAGCGGTAGTCTTCCTGGTTGGTGGGTATCTCCTTAGAAGATACTTGGACACCCGATAGCGTGGTCCGAGGTAAGATTATACGGATCAGAATCCAATCAACGGAAGTATTGGTTGATGGGGATAGAGAGAGTAGCGCATATCCTCAAAAGCCTCAACCCGTGACCTAAAAGAAACTTGTCGAAAGAATCATGACTGTTGGTAGTTTCCGGTCATCCAATGGGCGCACCGTCAGAATCGCTGTCGAAATAAGAAGTGAAGCTGGCGTCTTCGGGAAAGACTTTGTCACAGGAGGGCTGAGGGATTACGCGGCAAAGTACCAACAAGGATACTGGATTACCACCAAGTCGCCGGTCTACCCATCGAATGTCGACCAATTGCTTAGAGAGGCTATTCAGAACGCTCTAGGGTCCCCTCCCGCCACGATGCCGGAGACGTACGCCTCACATCTCGTCGTTCATATCTGGGATGGGCCACCCCCCTTTAGCGAAGATCAGCTTCGCTCCAAGATTGGCGAGAAGATGGGGCGGAGTGAAATCACTTTGGATGAAGAGCGAATCAACCGAACTAGGACCAAGGAAATAGCTGAGCTGAAGAACAAGGTCGAATCAGCGAGGGCCCCACCTTCGCGGGGTGAAGTCAAGAAAGCTTTCTTGGAGCAGAGGTGAAAGAGAGGCTTCAGAAGCGCAGATCGCTTCTCTCGAGCAGAAGCTGCGAGAGAGAATTGACAGAGATGACTAGTAACAGCAACAACTGAGGTGGGAATTGAACTATAGAAGGGTGCGTCGGTGTGCTGAGGTAAGAGTGCGCTGCCACGCCCGAATTGCTTCAGGCAGGAAACACGCACCATCCCTCCTAAACTCGGCGTGTGATACTTTCGCATAACCGGGCTTTCACTCCGATTTTTCCTCTGTCTTCACTATGTGCAAATGTTGAGGATGGATGAAGTTGGCTTAATGGGGTCTGTTAGCGTGGAGACTGGTCAAGAAGGGCTTGTCGCATACTGCTTAGCAATGCAAAATGTCGCAAATCCAACCTACAGTCTTGGTTGTTGTTGTGGTAGAAGTAGCATTGTAGTAGCTCGTACTTGTACTCTGCAGGGTGATTGTTGTTGTAGATGTAGAATACGCAATGCTGGTCTCGGTCTGAGTCTGGGTGGTGACTACATTCGTGGTATAGGTCACAGTTCCCGTTCCAGAATTGATGGTGACTTTCTCACCTCCTACACAGAGCAACCCATTGTGGAGGTTGTTGTCGAAGACAAGATAGTATGTATCGGTCAGAGGGACAATATATCCAAGCTGACCGGTTGTCTGACCTGACTGACTTGCCACGGGTGTAGGATTATTCCCTTTCTGGAAACTAGTGAATTGTGCTGAATTGAAGAGATAGACGGTGATGGTATCACCCGCACTGTAGGAGACTACTAGGTTCCATCCCTGACTTAGCTGACTTGACAGATAGGTGTAGGTATTGCAATTCAAGGTGTAGGCGTTGATGTTGTAGGGTTGAGCTTGTACGGTTTGAATTGACGTTTGAAGGCTCGTCGTTATTGACGTTACTGGGTAGGCGATTTGTGTGGTTTCCACAGCCGTATAGGGATTCACTATGAGGCTAGAGGTGGTGTAACCCACGGGCGTTTCACGTTGCGCAGCAATAACTGGGATGAAGCCTGTTGCAAGCACTACGACGACCACTATGACCGCCGCAATAACTGCCATAGGTCTACCACCTTTGCCATTGCTGCTGCTTGCCCGTGAAGAGGATTCTGTCAATCATCTCTCCGCCTCGTAGGATGGTGTGGTTGTTTATTACGGGTTGTGCTTACGTGCGCCTTCCGACTGCTTGATGGCACTTTAGGCACAGTGTTTGTAGGTTTTCGACTCGGGGCACGACCGTCGGGTCGAAGACCGTTCCTCCGGGAAACATGTAGATGCGCTATGGGTGGCTGTAGTTAGGAGAAACTGTGAAGTCGTAGGTCGAACTGATGGCCGTTGATGGGGGAAGTATGAACTGCACGATAGCCTCATTGACGGAACTGCATGCCGGATTCGAGTATGATCCAGCCGCGACTGACTGCGAACTGAGAGCGAGGTTCAATGGAACGGAAATGGTCTCCCGTGGTGTAAAGTTGTAGATCTGCGAGGCGTAAATGTACACGTCAAAGCTAGGACATGAGCCAGTGTCGCCTTCCACAGTGGCACTAAGTTGGGCATAGACGGTATAGTTCTGCGTATTCTTGACTGTGAAGGTGAAGGTAGCATTCCCACTATTGTACACGTCGTTGGTAATCACAAGAGTCGCTTGTGGTACCCGTGAGATTGTAGGTAGCTGTGTCAGAATGGAAGTCACTGAAGATTGTAGTGAAGAGATTGCACTTGAATCGGCAGATTCTTGTTGTTCAGCTGATGCTAGTTGTGTTTGAATTGTAGAAATCTGACCTTGAAGCGCAGATATCTGCGTGTCGTAGGCTGACTTCTGTTGGGCTAGTGAGGTCTGATTTGAAGAGTAGAGATACACGCTAGCTGATGCCGTTACAATCAAGGATAGGATTGCAATGGCAACGGCAACTTTGGCGGTTTCCATGTGACATACTTGCCTTGGCCTTATTTAAGGCAGGATATGTTCTACCCTTTAGGTGTTTTTCCATGGCATGTCGCGCATAGTGTTTGTAGAGATTTTCGATGCGATGAATGACTGAAGGGTCGAATTGTCCTTTAGGGACTGATTCGATGTAGTGCACCTGAAGTTTCTACCTACTGCCGCACCTCGTACACTTCCACCCGTATCCAACTCGCTAACGCGCTGTAGTCAAACGTTGAACCATTCGTAGACGCAGATATCTACTGAAAGTAGAAGTAAGACGTTGACTATGACAAACCAAGGGCCCGAGACCCAAGACGGGATCGCATTGAACAGGATGAGGAAGAAGAGAAGAGTGCCAGCTGTCTCGATGACCTCCTCTCGATGTGCCGACCTGAGGGCCTCGCAGTTCCTCTTACCTTGCATTGCCACTTCGCGCTGCCGCTGGTAGCGAAAGTCATCCCAAGGGTCGTCGTACTCCTCAGAGCTCGGCGCGTCATAGAGCGTTCTCTTTTGGGGATCTGACAGCACAGAGTAGGCCTCCGAGATATGCTTGAACCTCTCCTCAGCCTCAGGAGAACGGTTTCTGTCGGGATGATATTCGAGAGCTAGCTTCCTGAAGGCTTCTTTGATATCATCGTCCGAGGCCGTTCGCGCAACGCCAAGCACATCATAGAGGTCTCTGACAGTCATTCGGCCATTCACACGAGCGTACATACGTCGGTAGGCATATAACGACATACATACGAGTGGACCTACTGAAGTATTATATCACGAACATACGGACGACTATCCTGTGACGGGACAAGCCAAGGTCAAGATCTACGTTTCAAAGGGCAGGCACAGCGTCAACCTCCCAAGTGAGCTCGTCAGGGACAGCGCCTTCCCATTCAGACCGCTGGAGGAGCTGATAGCCAGGATAGATGGAAACCGCATCGTAATAGAGAAGGCATAGCCCTTCGGGAGCGCCCCGGGTTTGGCTGGGCTCTGACACGTGGACGCTCAACACCAACCTCACATCGGGCGTCAGAGAATCGAGAGGAGGAGAGCTCCCCTCGGAGTTGTAGTGGATGTTGCCAGGGAAACGATGATTGAGTCAAGGTAGAGTATGATTAATACCCGCAAGACAATGGAATTTCGCCGGGCGCTAGCGCCTGTTTTGCGACTCCCTTCGCATCTTCTTCAAGAGCGATGCCACTTGCCACGCGGCCGGGCGCCCGTCGCCGCCGTACCTTGCACCGTAGAGGATTGTCGCCTTGAGCAGCAATACACTCTCCGAGGGGTTCAGTCGCCACGTCCCTAGGAACCCTGTCGCCTCCCTCGCCCTGGCCATCTCACCCTTTCGCAGCTCCAGTCCCTCACGGATTATCCTGAGCTCCCAGAGAGTGAGCCTGGGCGTCACATACGCCTGCCTGTTTGGGTCAATCCCCAGGCCCCTCCTGACCGTCAGGGCTTGCCTGAGCCAGAAACCCGGCCTGCCATACCTGATCTGGGAAACGATTACCTCGCGGTGAATCCGGATGAGCCTGTCCAGCAGACGGTACGCCCTCTGCAGTGAAGCGGGAGATCCGAGATTGTAACGCATGTACGATGTGACACCGGAGAACGCAGCTCTCACCGTCCATTCACGCAACCTGATCCTGAAGTGCGCAGTCTCGGCCACGCGTCCGCCCGATTCGTCCCGACGCTCCTCCCGCTTGACCGTCTCTCTCCTCTGAGTTCTCCTGGAGTTCAGCGCTGCAATCAGCTCGGAGTGCGGCCTACTGCCCGCCTGCATCGCCTGGCTGAGAACCGTGCACCGCAGCAGCAGGTTCCTTTCGGCGGGCGAAGGAGCCCTCGGCACCCGTCGACCCAGCTCCTCCAGCCCTTCCCTCAGGATTCCCAACTCCCCGTCCGTAAAGCGCAGCCGTTGATGGGCGACCTCCTTCTCTTTCACCCGATATTGGAGTCGTTCGTCATCGTCGGCATCCTTCAGTTTCCTGCGCAGGAACTCGCTCCTTACGAGCCGCATGCGCGAGCGCAGGAGCCTCACCAGCAACGCCTGACTCCCTCTCTGCTTGGATAGCTGGGCTGGAGGAATCGAGGCTCCATGCATCGAGATGGCCCTAATCGCGGCCTCCAACCCGGGCTCGTCGAACTGCAACCTGACGTACCTGTGTTTCGGTGAGAAAGGCTGTTCTTCCTGACGTGTCGGTTGACCGGAGATCAAGGCTCGAGTTCGTCACCACTCGCCATCCTCGAGCCCGCGCTCCTTTTCCTCCTCCGGGTCAAGGTTTTCACCCTCGCTCTCCTCGTCTCCTCCCTCTACTCCCGCCGGCGCGCTGGAAGGAGGTTCTACCCTCTTGGGCTTCCTCTTGTCCAGCTTCCGCTTCTCCTTCTCCTCCTGTCTCCGCTTCTGCGTCTCCTCCCTCATCCTTCGGAAGTACGCTGCCTGGGCCAGGATAGCCTCGCGGCGCCTGTCCATGAAATGCGGCCTGTGGGCCGAGCAGTACGTCTGCCAGAACATGAAGCGATCATGCATCTCGACCTGGGCGTCCAACATCCAACCGGGCTTGTTTCCGCAAATGGGACACTTCGTACGTTCGTGATGATGCGTGTAATCCTCGCCGTCGTCGTTGCGCTTGCTCGCGGGCTTACCGCAGGCGATGCACTTGCCCTCGTCCTTCCAGAGCTGCATCGTCGCTCTGTCCCGGTCTTTCCTTATCTGCTCCTGCCAGAGTTGCCACCCCGGGCTGTTCTCCCTGTTCTTCCTCGACCTCCTTCGTCCCCGAACGGTCTGTCTCGGAGGCCGCCTCCCCTCGAGGAGCATCTCTGCCTTGACGAAATTGGTGATCACCCATACCCTGTTGAACCTCTTGAGATACTCGTAATCCTGCGTCTCTCCGAGGAGGTACCGTATCTTGACGTACGAGTCTCCGTCCCACCTCATCCTCAGTATCCTCTCGGCAAGCTCGCGGTCATCCACTGGAAGGAGAAGGTACTCCGGCTCCCACCTTAGCTTCTCCACGAGCTGGTCCACCTTGATCATTTCAGGCGTCGGCTTCGGCCTCCGGCGCAGTTCCTCCGCTACCTGCTCAGGAGTGACGCGGCTCAGGGCTTCCTTCACAAAGTGAAACCCCTGGCGGGAGCCCGCGTCCTCGACCTGCCAATCTTTCAGTCCATCAGCCTTCTTTGAGATGACGTATCCTATCTCGCCTTGGATTCCGTCCTCCTTCGCCTTATTCACCTGCTCCTCTGTGACGGTCTTCAGCGCAATGTCGATGATCTTGTCCCACCAAGGCCCGCGGTAGACCTTCTGCTGCTCTTCCTTTACCCTCCAATCCTGGTAGCCACGCGCTTTGAGGTCTGCCGTGAACGGAACGAGTTCGTCCACATCATTCTTCTCAGTTTGGGTGAGTTCTCTCTTCTGTGACTCTTCCTCCTTGTGAGGAGGACCTGACTCCTCGGAGGTCATCGCCGACTGTCCTCGATCTCGAGAAGCTGCAGCCAGACGCCTAGCTTCGCGACAAAATCGTTAGCCAAAATGGTCTCTTGTTCACGCTCCAACGTTTTCCTGAGTATGGAGTCAGAACCGAGCTTGGTAATCGTCCATTCCTTTACAGGGTGCATGTTGACCAGCACCAGCTCTGCATCGCCCGACGCTATCCGTCTTTTCATCAAGGTTGAGGCGGCGGTCTGCTTTTAACGGCGGGTGACATACTTCGGAAGGTATGCCGAAATTGCAGAATTGGTCCATCCGTTGCGTAAAATGCAGAAGGCCGGGCACGGCATACCAGACATGGACGGGCCAAGAGCGCAAGCATCTGCAGGTCAAGTACGCGCATCACATCAAAGTTGATGGCAAGTGGAAGGTAGAATGGTGCTACGTCCCCAGACGCTTCATCGGGAACGCCAAGAACCGAATCAAAGAGAGGGACGAAAGGAAGCGGCGCAACATAGACGAGATCGTCGGCAGCCTCCTGCCCGAGGGCGCGAGAGGTGCTCGAATCTGGCACGTCCAGCCGGACAATGTCTCCAGGAGGACGGCTATCAGGTACATGAGCGAACTCAGGAAGGCGCAGGTGGTCGATCGCTTCGAGGAAGAGAGGTTCGGGGCACCCGTCTACACCTACAGGCTAGCCGATTGGGCCGCCTCATACGTCACGCTCAGGGGCCTGAGAGGGATAGGTGGGTCCGAGGGGAGGCGGTACAAGCGACTTTACTATGAGACGCTGATCCTGAAACTGATCTACGAGAACCCGGGGCATGTCATCTTCTTCGATAGTATCGAATCGGCGCTCTATCGGAACCCTCGCATCATCAATCCTGGGCCGGTCCGGATTCTCACCGAGGCACAGGTCTACGAGTATCTTTTGGAGTTGATCAAGAACGAACTGATAATCTCGCCCAGCCTCCGAGGGATAGACATCAAAATGATGCCCAGATGGACGATGCTGCGTTTTGTTCTCTCACTGCGCGGCCGTGACGATGGTGTGTGGTTTACTCTTTGGGGAAAGGCGCTAAGTTTGCTGGGGCCTTCAGCTCAGACAAGCGGGAAGTTTCCACTATACTACAAGGACCTTGGCGGTAAGCTGCACTTGTGGGTCGAATGCGTCCTCCCAAACTGACACAGGTAGCGGCCTAAGATGGTCCAGGAGAACAAGCAACCCACAGAATTATATATAGTTATATAATCCCTTACCATAGTCTCGCACCGTGCTCGGACAAGCCCAGAAAACGAGAGCCGGTTCGGCAATCCACTCGCCTACACTAGAAACTATCTTGATGGTAGAATCTACCATTAAGGGCAGCGACCTTCCGCCTTCCAGAATGCAGCTGTGGCAATCACTTCCGCGGAAGATGATGTATCAGACATTCACTGGCGTCTTGGACTATCTGGAGGCGTCAAACAAGATCCTGTTCGACGGAAAGGGCAGGGTTGTCTGGGTCGCCGTCGACAATCCCAAACTCGAAGCGCTCCTCAAGGCTAGCGTCAAACTGCGGGGCGACTAGACGTCGTACCCAAACTTCTTCGCGTAGTCCTTGTGAGTAGCAAAGAATTCTACTATCCTCACGACGCCAGTCCCGTCCCTGTTCACCGTCACCGAATACGTTATCCTTGCCCCTCTTGCTAAGTTCGCTTTGTAGATGTTACCCAGACCCATCTTCTTGTATTCATAGGGCCATCTGCTTCTCGCGACGAAATCGCCCGCATCGAAGGGAGTTTGTTCGAGTGTGTCAGCGAGAGAGTCGATGGATTTCTTCATCTGTTCATCCTTCGTTGTCCTGTAAAATTCTCGAAATTCTACCGAGGCGGTGACCTCGAACTTCTTCCCGGCCTTGTCTTTCAAATCTCACGCCTCTCCTGGGCTCCCTCATCGATCCTATTCAGGTCGGGAGCTTGAGAATTGCCCTGTCGTCAGGAAGCGAGGCCACGTACTCCCATCCCTGCTGGACGTATTTCTCTACCTCTCCAATTTGGATGACCTTCTGCCGCGATCCGTTGTTCACCATGGCTCCAAGAAGCCTCTCGCGCACCATCTTTTGGAGATCCTCATCCTTGATGCTCGATAGGTCCAGCTTGTCGACCTCCTCCGCGCTGTAACCGGCGACCTGCATGAGGATCAGCCTTCTGAAGGACTTGTTGATCTCGTCCTGGTTCATCCCCCGCTTCCGCAGCATTATCGTGACCGCATCCATCCCTTTGAGGTAGAATTCCCTCATCTGGTCCTCTGTGTATCGTCGGTATGCAGAGTCGAGGAAGAGCTTGTGTCCCATGAGCGCCTCGGCTATGTCCCTCCCAAGTGGTTGCAGCATCTGCGTGAAGAAGAACTTCCTCAGACAGTGGATGTGGATGGTATCTCTCCCCTGGTCATCCTTCTCCTCTAGCCCGGCGTTCCTCAAAGCCAGCGAGAAGATGTGGTCGGCATTCCAGTAGGACATCGGCAGGTTGCCGGTCTTGTGCTCTTGACCGCGAGTCGAAGTCGGGAAGATGTAGTCACCGGGATTGTTAATCCGATCGCGTAGGAAGTCTTTCAGGAACGTGGCGGCCTCGTCGCTGATGAAGCAGTACCTCTGCTGCCTGTCCTTCGTCACCTCTGCCCTCAGGTAGACCGTCGCTGGGTTCTTGGACAGGTCGATATCCTTCACTCTGAGAGTCAGGAACTCTCCAACCCTCATTCCGCTTGACGCCAGCATCGTGACGAGGGTCTTCCCTCGCGAATCAGTATGAATGAGGACGCTCCTGAGTTCTTCTGGTGTCGGCACCCGATCTACGGTGACGGCGTGATACCTGGGGAGGTCCACCTTGACCCTCATCTTCGCATTGTCCAACTCGAAGTCATTTATGGCGAGGAACTTCTTCACGGCCGAGAGACGGTTCCTGAGAGAGTTAGGGGCAAACTTGTCTTTGAGCATCCAGGCCACGTATCCATCGAGGACCTTGTAGATGTCATTCTTTCTCAGATAGCTAAGGGCGTCGTCCGGCAGCATCTCGAGATAGCTGCAAAAGTCCATCATACCCCCTGTGGCATTCTCGATGCTCTTCTTGGAGCCGCGCCTCCCCACCTTCTCTAGGTAGACCTTCAGCTGGGAGACGACCTCCTTTCGATGATCCCTTCTCCACTCGTACGCCTTCTTGTTTAGGACCTTCATGCAGGGCGGGAGGTTACTCCCAGCCAGCATTTAAGCCTTGACAGGTAGCAGTTAACTACTAGATGTCGAAGTAGAGATAGAACTCGTACGGGTGAGGCCTGGCTGAGACCGCGCGGTAGTTCGCCAT
>Ga0326727_10028593_pt1 | contig 10121 bp, 2 predicted proteins | sample MB2enrmetagenome_FD_207643 | JGI IMG/M metagenome (GOLD analysis project Ga0326727, IMG submission 207643) | Lab enriched peat soil microbial communities from McLean, Ithaca, NY, United States - MB29MY | ecosystem: Environmental > Terrestrial > Soil > Wetlands > Peat | place: USA: New York...
CACTGCACTCCAATATTACATTGGCGCCATGTTTAATGAGCAAGGGAATAAATCTAACAAACTGAATCGCATCACCTAATCCTTGTTCGTCATATACAAGAATTCGTCTATCTTTCACGTCCATTCCCGGCATCAGTTCCGGCTTTGAAAATTCTCTATGACAAAATTCTTGTCGCTTTTTTCTCCATTCGTATTCTTTCCAGCCTTCGGCAAAATTACCGCAAATTAAAAGTGCATGGGACTTATTATAATGAGGTTCGGTAATGTTATTATTAACATTTATTGCAAAATTGAAATATTCCAGCGCTTCATCAACCTTGCCGAGCATCATTCTTTGCACGCCAAGATTTGTAAAAGCAGTAACTTTCGTGTTACTGTCATCTGATACTTTTTCAAAATATTGCTCACTTTCCCTTTCTTTCCCCAACTTTTTATAAATATTGCCGATATTTATCAGTGCACCCTTTAGATTCGGATCAATTTCAACAGCTTTATTATAGCACTCTATGGCGCTATTTAAATTTTCATTAGCGGTATTAAATTCGCCAAGTTCTCTGTAGCAACCTGCTAAATTATAATGTACTTCGGCATTTTCCGGGTTATTATTTAAAGCGAGCTTAAAAAAAGCTTCTGCTTCCTTCAACTTATGAAGTTTCAATAATGTAAGCCCGATATTATTATAGGCAAGAGTACCAGTTGGATCTAACTCAACCGACTTAAAAAAATACTTCAATGCCTCATTAAACTCTTTTCTTTGCATATAACAATTACCGAGGTTGAAATTAAACTCAGGATTACCCGGTTCCAGCATTACAGCCTTTTGATAATCTTTCTCAGCCAAGTCAAGTTTGTCCTGGTTATAGAAAAGATTGCCCCTGTTGTTGAAGGCTTTTCCATTATAAGGTTGCAAAGCTAATACAGTATTGAAGTTTTTTTCGGCCTCCGCATATTGTTTCAAATCAATAAGTGCAGCCCCCCTGTTATTTATTGCATCGATATAATCAGGTTTTAGTTCAACGGCTCTTTCGTAATGAGCACAGGCTTTTTCCGTATATTTTAAATGATGAAGACAAAGCCCAAGATTATAATGTGTTATGGGATGTGGTTCAAAAATTGTGATTGCCCTCTCGAAAAAAGAAATTGCTTCTTCATACCTACCGGCATTTAACATTATCATCCCTAAAAAATTAAGGGCATCAATATCGGCTGGATTTTCGACTAAAAGACCGGACAAGATTTTTTGCGCCCGGTCAAAATCTTTTAGTTTAAAGCATTCAACGGCCAGCTGATAATTATTAACTAATTCCATAAGTAAAATTTTTAATAATTAAAACAATTAATAATTTATAATAAAAATAGAGTACTAATAATTAACTAAATTGTGATCAATTAATTTTCCATTACCTCCCGGTAAACCCAGGGCATTATTTGTATTTTGCAGCCCGCTCTTTGCAAAGTTATTTTCTGCATTATGCCGTAATGATATTTCATACATTTTTTTAGCAGCAGAAAATTCTTTTTCCCGAAAATATATTTCTCCTAAAGTTGCATAAGCTTGCGAGGAAAAAGGATTTACTCTTAAAGCACGTTCGGCTGCATTTTTAGCGCCATCGGTATTGTCCAGTTCTAAATAATTAAAAGCAATGAAGTTTTCAATACTCCCAAGTATTTCTTCCTGTTCTTTTTTAGCACTGAATAATTTGGATAATGTTTCCCGGTATTTTTTCTCAGAAAATAATTGAGCGGCTTCGTCCAACGGCCCTAATTTTTGCGATGGTTTAACGGGATTATTTATAATCGACAGGGTGTTATGATTGGGAGGGAAAGCAAGCTTAACATTTATATTTTCCAGCGCTGTACGGGCACCGGCGTGTTCATTTTTATAATTTACAGCCCATTCGAACATTGCCTTTGCGTTTTCAAATTGGCCTTTAGCCCTGAAATACTGCCCCAAGCCGAGACAAGCTTCGCAAGAATTTGGGTTTAACTTTAAAGCGTTTTCGAAATTAATCCTTGCACGTTCATATTCTTGAAGCATAAAATAAGCGCCGCCCCGGAAGATACATAAGTCTTCAAGACTAAATTTATTATTGTCTGCTTTCGAATATACTTGTTCCGCTTCATCGAGTTTTGAAATTACCAGGTCATATACGCCCGCTTTGTAATAATTATTTGCTTCCAAAAACAGATCATTAAAGTTATTCATCTTTACTCCTTTATCATTTATTAATATATTATTATTTTACTAAACTACAATTTGTTTGTTCTGATAAATCATTTTCTATTGGTTTCATGAAATACCAGGAATTTAATTTATCACTTTCAGTGAAATATAATTTTATATTCCTGCCCTTTACAAATTCCTCAACAGCGGTCTTAATTCCAGAGCAGTCCGGATCAAACCCATTTTCAATAGAATTATAAATATCAATAATTCCACCAGTTTTCAATTTTGGATACCAAGCTGTTAAATTGGCTTTACAACTATCGTAAGTTTTATCTATTTCTAAATAAATCCAATCGAAAAAACCTTCGGGGAATTGTTTTACCGCAAATAAAGAATCCATTTTATAAACAAAGACATTCGGATCATCGGTAAAAGTACTAATGACGTGATGATATAATTGTTTTTGTTGTCCATCAGTTAAATTTGAGTTCTTCTCAATGGACAGATTTTTCCTCCAACTGTCTATAAGATGAAGATATTTTCCTTTCCAGGTAGAGCGGATAATTTTGGAAAATTCCCCGTTATGTACACCCACTATAACACCATGTTCAATCAGGTTTAACGAATTTAGAAGATAGCCTAATTCCGTTCTTGAGCTAATAGAAACAATTTTGCTCTGATTTTTCATGAACGTTTTTACTTTGTTAAGCCCATCAACAGCAGCTTGATTAGAGGGATCGCATTCAATAGAGAGTTTATAGTTAACTTCCGATTCTTTATAATTTGCTTTTCTAAAGAATATTTCGCCTAGACCTAAATAAGCTATTGAAGATCTATCATTTAATCTTAATGCTGTTTCAAAATTACCTGAAGCACTTAATATGTTATTCAGAGATAAAAAATTAAGTCCCATAAAATTAAAAATTTCTGCAAATATCCCAGGATGCGCTTCTTCGGTAATAAGATTTCTCAACAATGATTTTGTTTCGTCAAGTATGGATAAAGATTTCCGGTAATTTCCTTCGTTATATAATTGAATAGCATATGATAACAATTCATCGGCAGTTCTATTACCGGCGAGTTTAGCTTCGTAATATCTTTCAAAGCCAGAATTAAAGCCGGCAATTTTATATTTTTCTATATCCCTATCCAGATAACCATATTGTTTGGAATAGTAAATTCCATTAGCATGAAAACATTTAACTTCTTTTAAAATCCCTGTTCTGAAACCTGTTTCTTTAACCTTATTGTTCAATATACCGTCTTCGAAAAAAGGTGTATTAAGGTCGGAATTGCCAAGTCCTCCTATTTGTTTATACATATCCTGCTTTATGCAAAGACACCATCCTCCGACTTTACCTTCTTGAAGTAATTTACCACTACGAGTAAATTCTTTGTACTCTTCTTCAGGGGGCTTTGCTCCGTTAGTAAATTCATTACGTATGACATTTAAACCGAGTAATCCGAAATCTTCAAATGTATTGTAGTATTCTTCAAAAATTTTATCAAAATGCAACGGAAATTCCAAAACATCGTCATCAATTTCTACAATAAATTCTCCTGCTGCCGAATCGAATAGATACTTATAAAGGTTCCACCCGCTATTATTTTCCGAATTGATTATTTTATTTGGTTTAAATGAATTAATAACATCAACAGTATTATCTGTTGATCCATTATTTCCGATGATAATTTCACAATTATTCTTATAATAAATATTATCCCGTAATGATAATAAACAACGCTCCAACATTTTTGAACGGTTGTATGTTAGAATAATAAAAGAAAATTTTGGATTTTTAATATTAACTTCTTGCATAATCCAACAATGAATTTCTGTATATAAATTCAACTAATTGTAAAAGGATACGCATCTTTATTCTTCACCTTAATTATCGTTATTAACCAATATATTTTCGTTCGACTTTTCATACATACTATGCGCCATTGATTCATCTCCAAGTGCAGAATATGCATCGCCCAGCCCTTTGTATGCGCGAATAGATTGTTTATTGTAATTTAGTTCTGCCTCAAAGTATTTTATAGCGTTGCCGTAACTTCCTTCAAATAAACATATTTTTCCAGCCAGGTGGAAAAGCAAATTCAAATTTGGCAGACTGCTTTGAGATGTAAATTTTTTATCTTCCAAAAAAGGTACGAGATAATCCAATGCACGTGAATATTCTTTATCTTTAATTAATAACTGGACTCGTTTAACCAATTCGGCAACTTCATTGTGATCCAATGGATATTCAATACTCTTTTTCAAATAAGGTTTTCCATGAAGCCAAATTTCTTCCGGATCAGCACCCCACTTATCAACAAAGGTTTTTTTGTTTATATCTAATCTTTCCTGATATTTATCCAATCCCCCTGCAATAAAACTTTTTGATCCGAAATGATGTATAAACACATCCTGTGCTATAATAGTTTTATAGCCTGCTAACTGAGCTCTTAAGCAAAAATCATCATCTTCAAAATTTCCAGGAGAAAATCTTTCATCAAGTCCGCCTATTTTATTTATAACTTCTTTTTTAATAAGTGTACAGAGAAAGGCGACCCGTGGAAAATGGAAGAACTTTCCCTTATTATTTTCACATACTTTAGCTGCATAAACGTGCATTTCTTCAATGGTTTTATATCCGGCATTTTTATCGAATTGTACTCCGCTAACTGAATTACTGATTGGACCGACCAAACCAACTTTTTTATCCTTTTCCGCCAACTCTATCAAACGGTTTAACCAGCCTTTAGTAACTATTATATCATTATTTGCAATAACTATATAGTTTCCCGATGATATTTTTATCGCCTGATTAACTCCTTTTGGAAATCCTAAATTTTCCTTGTTTAAAATTACTTTAACATTTTTCTTAGCTGTCCTAAGTTTTTTTAAATACTTAACTGTATCAGCTTTACTCCTATTATCAACTATAATAAGTTCAAAAGGTAACCTCGTATTCTTAAAAACAGAATCAACGAATGCTTTTGTATAATCGAGTTGATTAAATGTTAACGCTATAATTGATACTAATGTTGGCTTACGCTGATTATCATTTTGCCAGATGGAATTGAATTCATAAACAATATCGTTCAAATTCGGAATTTTATTAATCTCTAATTCATACTTCTTATATATTATATCTCTTGTTTTACCGAATTCCTCAGCTTTTGAGGAGGTCAGTGTTGAGCCGTCGTTATACCAGTTCACCTGTACCGTATTCTCTTTTATATGCTTGAAATTTGTTATTTCAGATAAACGAAGCCAAAATTCCCAATCTTCAAGAACAGGTAGATTTTCATCAAAATAACCTGCTTTATCAATAAGCGATTTTTCAAATACGAAACAATTTACAGCGGCAATATTACCTATAATAAGTTTATTCCGGTCGTAGTCAATTGAATAAGGAACCGTTTCAGACTCTAAAATATATTTTTCACCATCTTTTATATAAGTTTTTCTTACTGCATCCGTATAAATTACTTTATTGACGTCATCCAGATTATTTATAGCTACTTGCAAATGATTAGGATAAAAGATATCATCATCATCCAGAAGTGCTATATATTTTCCTTTTGCATTTTTAATTCCCGTATTTCTTGCAGCGGCTAAACCTTTGTTAATTTCATGTGAAAAGTATTTAATTCTTTTGTCTCTATAACTTTCTATAATAACTTTTATATCTTCGCCGGCATCGTTAACAACTATAATTTCAAAATTTTCATATGCTTGAGAAAGTATGCTTTGTAAAGTTTCTTCTAACTTGTCTTTACGATTAAATGTAGGAACAATAACTGAGATTAAAGGTAATAATTCATTGTTTTGTTCATGATGATCATGTTCTTCAGAGAATAGCGGAAAGTACTTCAACAACCGTCCCTTCATCTTCATTAGGGATTCATTTTCTTTCTCACCTGGTTTAAGCTTTATTGCAGCATTAAAACACTTTTCATCAAGCGGGTTAAACCTTATTGCCTGACTTAAATAATCAAAAGCCGAATTAGTTTGACCTGCTTCTGCAAGTATAGATCCAAGTAGAAAGGCAGCATCGAAATTATACGCGATGTTATTTATATATTCCCGAATCTTATAATTAATTCCTGCATAGTCATTCTTAGCTAACAACTCTTCTGTCTCAGTCCTAAAATCCTTACAGAATTTAATTTTATTCTTTAGTGAAAAAATGATTCTATCATTTATTTTGGTGTCAATTGATTTTATTATGCTCTCCGCTTCCGTAAAATTTCCCATATTCAACTGACAATTAAAGTATAATTCAATTTTTTCAGGTGAACTAAGCGGATTGATTTTTCTAAGGATATTTGCTGAATTAAAATAGTCTCCGAAATTATATAGTCCAATTGACGCAGTAAACAATGCTTCATTAAAATCTTTATAAGGGAATATTTTATGCAATGGGTATGCACTCAAGATCTTTCGAATGGTCATTGATTCATAGGATCTATCGACAAAGTTACTGAGAGAAATGTTATTTTGATGTTGTCGATATCTGCAAACGACATAATCAATTTTATAAAACCTGGCTTCCGTACCTATTCTCGCCCAAAATTCATTATCCTGCGCTCTTAAGTATTCTTCGTTGAAACCACCGTGATTTTGCAGAATACTTTTTTTAATTAGTGAACCTGGGAATGTTATGCCACTACCACTAATAAGATTTGCAATTAAATCTTTATTACTTTCAGAATAATCGACCGGATTATATAGCTGCAAATTATTTCCGTTCGAAGAATCGAACAATTGAAGATTCCCATAAATGACATCAATCGTAGGATCTTTTTGCAATATTTTTGAATACTTCGGCAACAATTCTTCTGCAAGAATATCATCATCATCGAGCCATAATATATAATCTCCTTTTGCTTCATGAATTAATTTATTTCTTGTTTTAGGCCTGCCTTCATTTTCTTTTTTAATATATCTTATTTTTTGTGAAGCAAATTCTTTTACGATTTGTCCGGTGTTATCAGTTGAACCGTCATCAATAATTAAAATTTCATAGTTTTGATAATTTTGATTGAGAGCGCTTTGAATAGCTAAACTAAGAAATTGAGCCCTATTATATGTAGGGATACAAATTGAGATAAAAGGTTGATTTTTAATGTTTTTACCCCTGTTAGCCGATTTATTATGTTCAGACTTTGAGTATTTATTAACAATTTCAAAATAGAAATCAAATATATCCTTTACTCTTTGATCGTATGTATGATTTTTAACTATAAAATCACGAACTTCTTGCTTTCCCTTTCCTTTAATTTTATTGCCTAAAATATCCGAAATAATTTTTTTAGTATCTCCTGCCTGTTTCGAATAGAAAATCATATCACCAAAGGTAGATTCCAACTCCGGAAAATATTCGGATATAAAGGTTGCACCACAGGCAAGCGCTTCAAAAACCCTGTTATTAATCATGCCTGCTTCTCTTTGCCTGTCTTCTGTTGTGCCAATTACAATTTTTGCAGAACTATATAAGGCATTAATTTCCCCTAAAGGCAACTTACCTTTCCAATATTTCTTTAAGTAAAGATGTGAATCCCAATCTTTTCCATAAATTGCAAAGTTGAAATCTCCTGCTTCTATTAACATTCTTGAAATAATTTCCTCTGATTTGTGAGGATGATACATACCTAAATAAACAACGTCGTTAGTATATTTATCTACTTTTTCAATGGGAAAGAATTCTTCAACATCAGCCGCCAATAGGACTTTTTTAACCGGGGCATATTTTTGTAGTGTAGTCATTAGTTTGTCAGAGTTGGTTAAAAATCCGTCTACAGGAAGCTGTATTATATTTTCTAATCCCCAAAACGATAGATTCCAGAATAAAATTATTGCATCACTGTTTTTCTTTTTAACCTGCTCAATAAATTGAGGGACATCCGATTCCCAACCTTCTATAATAACCAAATCTAATTTTTCATTAACTTCAAGGTTAGAATAAGATCCATATCTGATTACTTTATCAACATTCTCATACTTTTCAAACGCTTTTTTCAGCCCTTTTGTAGTTATTTCCGAGCCGCTAACTACGTTATCCTGGCGATATAAAGTCTGAGCGTGTAGTCCAATAGTTAATTTTTTATTTGTTCCGGTTCCCGAGTTAAACTTTATTTTTTGCCGGCGGAAATTTTCATTATAACCTTTTAATAAATATCCCCTTATACATAATGAATAAAGATTATACAATAACCCACTAATTTTGGGATTGTTATTAAGGTATTTTATTTGTTCAGATAATGGAAGTTTGGAAATAGCTTTTTCAAGTTCATCAATCTTATTTTTGGCAATATCTAAATTCACTGATATTGCTTCAAATTCATTGTAAGCATTACCTGTAAAATAACGTCCGGTAACAATATCACCGTGTTTTTGTTCTAAAAGGAAAAGTGATTTTCCCTGTTTAATTTTTCGATTTAAATATTCATTAACTTCAATTTTTTTAATAATATAGCTTTTTGCCGCGGCGTTATAAACTACTTTAATATTATCGTTCATCATCCTTATGGCCAGGTCGGTATCTTCATGTCCGAAAGTAAATCTTTCATCAAATGCGGGTTTGTACTTAATTATTAATTCTTTTTTACAGGAAATCAAACCGCCCCACCATTTCCAGACGTCATAAAACTGACCCGGGATCAAATTATCGAAAGTTAAATAATCTCCAGTAATTCTTGTTATATAATCCATAAACGGAGTAATTTGGACAGAACTATCCCATTCTAATTTTCCTAAAACAGCAATATTTTTATCCGGATATTTTATGTGTGAATTGAGATGTTCCTCAACATAATTAGGAGATGGGATATCGTCATCATCGGCAAACGCTATTATTTCATATTTCGAATTTTCTATTCCCTGATTTCTTGAGAATGACAAGCCTTTGTTTTCATGATATATATACTTAATATTTAACTTATTTTTAAAGTTATTTACACATTTCGCGGCTTTAGGGCTCGACCCATCATCAATAATTATAACTTCGAACCTATCTTTTGCAGCGGTTTGATTTTCAAAAGCAATTAGAACTTTTTCCAATAGTTTAATTCGATTATAAGTTGTTATCACAACAGATAAACGAAATTTTTCTTTCAATTCTTGAATTTCTATGTTTGCACAAGTTACTGCGGAATTTAAACTGCCTAAATGATCCCCTGTATACTGTTCAATATTTTCCCTTTTAATTCCATCAAACTCTTTTTGCTCATTGGTTTTTAAACGAGTTGCATAAAAATTATGATATACTATGTTACCGTATTCTGAGCCAACTATAGATTTTGAAGTTCTTTTTGATAGCGGTATTAAATTAATTTTTTTGCCGGAAGCAAGAACTTTCATTGAAAGATATTCGCCAGCATCCCAGTTTGTTTCACCAAGTTTTTTAATATCATTATCTTTTGGCCAATTGGGTTTAAAAGTAAGCCTATATTTATAAAAAGTTTTCACTTTTAAAGCCAAACAAGCAGGGTGCGCATAATTTCTATGATGATGTATACCGGAAATCAGACAATCTTGATCTAACGGTGAAATAAGTTTATGAACCCAATCCGGATGAATAGGATGTGCGTCCGAATCAATCACAATAGCATACTTCGTCCTGATAAATAAAAAACCATAATCTAACGCGGGACCATGCCCTAAATTTGCCCCAGTTTTGATTAAACGAATATTTCTTAAACTTTCAAGATATTCTACCGAACCATCCGACGAGCCATTATCAACAATTATTAATTCATAAGGAACCCTTGTAAACTCATTAACTTTTTCTACTAATAATTTGATCCATTCCTTTGTATTATAATTAACCGAAATAATAGTAAGTGGAGGTAAACCATTTGTTGGTATTCCTTTTAAGAATTGGAATGTTGAGCGTTTTAAAAATGATATTGACCATTCGATTTCTTGTTTAGTATAAAGTTCAGGATAATTTATGAT
>Ga0326727_10028594_pt1 | contig 10121 bp, 7 predicted proteins | sample MB2enrmetagenome_FD_207643 | JGI IMG/M metagenome (GOLD analysis project Ga0326727, IMG submission 207643) | Lab enriched peat soil microbial communities from McLean, Ithaca, NY, United States - MB29MY | ecosystem: Environmental > Terrestrial > Soil > Wetlands > Peat | place: USA: New York...
ATCTCCAGTTCAATCTGGTGGACCTGCAATTCGTGGAGCAGCCGCTGCCGGCCGGCTTCCGACTTCGGAACTCCGGCCTCCGTCCGCTGACGCTTCCGCTGTTTCCGCAGCCGGGCTTGGGCGCGGCGGTAAAGTTCAGTCATCATCGGCTGGCACGCTGGACCGATACCGGCCTTTGGCAGTTTGACGGCCTTGGTTGAGGAAGTAGTTTTTGTTTTCATGGCGGGCGGCTTCACGGTTTGCGGGAACGCCGCGCTTTCCCGTCGTTGCTGGCTGATTTGCGGGCGGTCGCCGACGGTGACGTTTTTCCGTCCCTGGCCCGCTGCGCGGATTGTTCCGCGACCTCCTTTTCCAGGCTGGCGTGCTTCTCCCGCAACTGCGCTTCCAGTTTCTTAGCCACCGTGATGTCCACGAAGGTGATCACGACGCCGTCAATCCGGTCGTCGAGGGTGCGGTAGGGCATGATGCGCACAGTGAACCAGCGGCCGTCGCGCGCGCCAATCGGTTTTTCCGCCGCGGCCAGGGTCCGCAGGGTCTCCCGCGCATCGTCGGCCAGTTCCGGGTAGCGCAATTCCGAGGCCAGGTCGGTGATGGGCCGGCCCACGTCGGCCGGGATGAGCTTGATGATTTTCGTCGCCTGGGGGGTGAACCGCCGCACGTTGAGATCCTTGTCCAAAAACAGGGTCGCAATATCCGTGCTGTTGAGCAGGTTCTTCATGTCGTTGCTGGTCCGCGACAGTTCGTCCACCTTGGCCTGCAACTCCATGTTGACGGTCTGCAATTCCTCGTTCATGGATTGCATCTCCTCCTTCGAGGTCGTGAGTTCCTCGTTGGTGGATTGCAATTCTTCATTGGTGGATTGCAGTTCCTCATTGGCCGAGCGGAGTTCCTCCTGCGAGGTCTGCATCTCTTCGTGGGTGGCCCGGGCTTCGGCGCGGACGCCCAGGAGTTCCTGCTCCAGTTCCTCCAGCCGCGGGCTGCGGGCATGAGGCTTCGGCGGGCGACCCGCCGCCGGGGCCGCGTCGGGCGCGGCGGCCACGTCGGTGAATACAATCATCACCAACCCTTGCAGCGGCCCGGGTTCATTGAGTCTCTGGACGGTCACATCCACGCACTGCACGCCGTCGTTGGTGCCGACCTTGAGCCCGTGCAAGGTCAGGCTTTTTTGCCGCAGCGCTTCCGGAAAGGCACGCACCAGTTCGTAGCGCAGCCCTTCGCGGGCCATGGCAAAGATATTCCAGTTGGCCTTGCCCGCTGCGGGTTCCAGGTATTTCCCGGTCCGGCCGCTGACGTAAAAGATGTCGCCCGTGTCATTGGTGAGCACGGCCGGCGGGGCGTAATGTTGCAGAACCAACTGATCCGCCAGGGTCTGAAGACTGCCCGGCGACTTGGGTGCCGGACGGGTTTCCGTCCCGCTGGGCGGGCCGGCGCTAAAGGACGAGGGAAAGACGACCGGCTCCGGGCGCAGGACGGATTCTGTCCGCCGAAAGAGCCTTGATTTGCCACCGAGCGGGGCAAACAAGCCGGTGCCATCGCCAATCGTCTCCGCGCTGCCAAGAAACAAAATGCCGCCGGGATTCAGGCTGTAGTGAAAGAGCGGAATCAGTTTCTTCTGCACCTCCGACGTCAGATAAATCAGCAGGTTGCGGCAGCTCAAAATGTCCAGCTTGGTAAAGGGCGGTTCCATGATGAGATTCTGCGGCGCAAAAATGACCAGCTCGCGAATCTCTTTGCGCACGCGGTAGCCGCGTTCTTCCTTGGTGAAAAACCGCTTCAGCCGTTCTTCTGACACGTCGGCGACGATGTTGGCTGGGAAAATGCCCTGCCGGGCCTTGTCAATCGCATCCCGGTCCAGGTCAGTGGCGAAGATTTGAATCGAAAAATGCCCCTTGGGCTTGATTTCCTCGATGGCCTCTTTGAGCACGATGGCCAGCGAATAGGCTTCTTCTCCGGTGGAACAGCCGGGCACCCACGCGCGCAGCGCCTGGTCGGACGCGCGGCTCGCGAGCAGTGTTGGAATAACTTCGGTGCGCAACTGTTCCCAGGCGGCGGGGTCGCGGAAAAAGTTGGTCACGCCGATCAGCAGCTCCTTGAAAAGCAAATCCAGTTCCTGCGAGTTCTCCTGCAAGTAGCGGACATAAGCCGCCATCTTGCCGATCTGGTGAATGCCCATGCGGCGCTCAATCCGGCGATAGAGCGTGGTCCGTTTGTAGAAGGAAAAGTCCTTGCCCGTGTGGGCGCGCAGCAGGACGACCACCTTTTCCAGGGCGCTCGGCGTCTTGTCTTCCCCGGCCGCTTCCGTCCGGGGGATCAGCGCGGTGCGTTGCAGGTAGGCGAGGATTTTCCCCGGCAACTCGTCCACCGGGGCCACGATATCCGCCAGCCCGGCGTCAATCGCGCTGCGCGGCATGCTGTCGAATTTGGCCGTCGCCGGTTCCTGCACCAGCACCACGCCCGCATTCTCCTTGATGGCCCGCAGACCCAGCGTGCCGTCGGATCCCATGCCGGAAAGAATCACGCCGATGCTGTGCTCCTGCTGATCCTGCGCCAGCGAGCGAAAGAAAAAATCAATCGGCAGGCGCAACCCACGCGGCGCCGACGGCGCGAGCAGGTGCAAAACCCCGTGCAGGATGGACATCTCCTTGTTCGGCGGGATCACATAGACGCAATCCGGCCGCACCGTGGTGTGATCCCTGACCTGGGTGACTTTCATGCAGGTGGCCCGCTGAAGCAGTTCGGACATGATCCCATTGCGCGTGGGATCCAAGTGCTGGACGATGACAAACGCCATGCCGCTGCCCGCCGGCACATGCCCCAGAAACAGCTCCAAGGCTTCAAGTCCCCCGGCAGAGGCGCCGATGCCGACGATGGGGAACCTAACCCTCGCGGACGAAACCAGAGTTGTCCCGCGAACGACGTCGGCGGACTTTTTCGGTCGGCGTTGCGGTATTGATTTCGTTTTCATGCTCATGTTGGCCCCCTCGCCGAAGCGGGGAGATCAGTGCCACCCGCCCCAAAGTATCGTGATGAATCAATCGCTTTCCGCTGGCTGGTGGATGTTGCGCTCACGCGCGAACCGTCGCACCGACCTGGCCGACTGTACCACCAGTCGTTGCGTGCCGGCAATCTCATATTGGGGGGCCCTTGGTGTTGCTCCGGGCCTTCTGTTTCAGTTGATATTTCCCACTTGGTTTCTTGCCCACGATCCAAGTGGACATTTTTTCTTGTTTTTTTTCCGCGCCAATGAAGCGCAAGCTTTTTTGCCTTCTTCCGACTTCATAATGGGTAAAGATCCAGCTTTCCGCAGAAGAAGAGGATCCGAATCCGGTAGTTATCGAAGCTGCGGAAGCCGCGGGCATTGGATTTGATCAACGGTTTGAGTCGGCTGCGGCTCACCCACCCAAACCACTGCTTGAAAAAGCGTCGCGCCGCGCCCTCGTAGCGATACGTCCAGAGCCGGGGGAACAACTCCTTGGCCGCCCACGCCCGCGCCACCTTCAGCCCGCTGTCCCGCAGTGCTGCAAAACTGGCCGCCTGCTCGGCGCTGAAGTTCATCGGATTATATAGCCACAACTGCCGCGAGCCTTTGAGCGTCTCGTCACCCGCCGCCATCAACTGCTTATGCTCGGCCCGTCGCACTTGGTCCACCGCCTCGTTCAAATGTCCGGACACATGAAACTTGTCGTGCACCAGTTCGGCCTCGGGCACCTTGGCTTGAGTCGCATTCATAAACGGTTCCCACATGTCAATCGCCACCGCTTCCACCTCGGCCCGCTGTTCCTCACTGAGCGTGTCCCACAGCGCTTCGGCCGCTTCCTGGGTACGGCCCTCCACCACGTCCAGTACCCGGCGGCCCTGCAAATCCGTCAGCAACGAAATATATGACTGACCCGAGCGAAAGCTCTTTTCGTCAATCCCCACGTGCGAGAGCTTTTCCAGTTCGCGCCGGGACAAGGCTCGCTCCACGGCCCGGCGCAGAATGTGATCCACCTCGTCCCAACTCAGTCCCATCAACCCGGCGGCCTGTTTGACATTGCGCGCACACAACAGCACGTCGATGGCAAAACGCTCAAAGAGCCGGCTGAACCGTCCGCCCGGTTCGGCCCAGTTCACCGCGATGGTCTTGACGCCGTCGGTCGGGCAATCCACCCGCGGCACTCGTGCCCGGATGATGGTTTGAAACTGCATCGTGTCTAGTGTGGTGTAACAGTTAACTCTTTACAATGCGGTCTGGTTTGCTATACTCGGCCGCATGTGGGATTCAGCGCAACCGCTCACCATGGCACCGGAACAAAAAGGCCAGTTGGAATCCTGGGTCAAAGCTCCGACCACGCCTCAAAAGATTGTGCTGCGCTCGCGCATCTGTCTTCTGGCTCATGAGGGCATCAGCAATCGCCAGATTGCGCGTCGATTGAACACCTCCCGGCCTACGGTGTTGCTCTGGCGCGAACGGTTTGCTGAATCCGGCGTTGCGGGATTGGAACATGAGCCGCCGCGCAGGGCCAGCCGCCAGCGCTTGGATGAGGCGGTGATCAAGCAGATCGTGGACACCACCCTGCAAACGACGCCTCCGGCGGCCACGCATTGGAGCACCCGGACTTTGGGAGGGCATTTGGGCATCAGCCACATGACCGTTGCGCGGGTCTGGGACCGTTGCGGACTGCAACCTCATCGGGTGCGGACCTTCAAGTTGTCCCGCGACAAACAATTTGTCGAAAAGCTGACGGATATCGTGGGGTTTTACCTGAACCCGCCCGATAAGGCCTTGGTGCTGTGTGTGGACGAGAAGTCGCAAATTCAAGCCTTGGATCGGACGCAACTGGGGTTGCCGCTCAAGCCCGGCCGATGCGCCACGATGACGCACGATTACATCCGGCACGGAACGACCACCCTGTTTGCGGCCTTGGACGTGCTGGAGGGCACCATCATTGGCGGTTGCTTCGATCGGCACCGGCATGAGGAGTTCCTAAAGTTCCTGCGGCAGATCGACCGGGAAACGCCTCCGGAGCGGCAACTGCATTTGGTGGTGGATAATTACGCCACCCATAAGCACCCCGCAGTACAGAATTGGCTCAAACGACATCCCCGCTTCCATCTGCATTTCACCCCGACCAGTTCCTCCTGGCTCAACTTGGTGGAGCGTTGGTTTGGAGAGATTACCCGCAAGCGCATCCGCCGTGGCAGTTTTAGAAGTGCGGGCGAACTGATTGCCGCCATTCAGGACTTCATCCGGCACAACAACGAAAACCCCAAGCCCTTTGTCTGGACCAAACGGGTCGACCAAATCCTAGAAAAGGTCGGCCATTGTAAAGCTGAGACTGTTACACCACACTAGGTGCCGCCAGGTTCGTTCCGGCGCCAAATCGTAGAGCGTGCAGGCCTGTCCACACACCGGGCACCCGGCCTTCTGCCCAGCCGTCCAGGCCAATTCGATCTCCACCCGCTTCTCGTGCAGTTCCAGTTTCACGTCTTTGACTTGCCAGGGGGCCTCGATGCCCAGGAGCAGTCGGTGGTGGCTTTGCAGTTCGTTATCGCTGTTCATCCGACCAACTTGCCCAACGTCTCGCCCGCTGGCCAGCCTTTCACCACGACTGCCCCCGGCGCAGCGGAGCGAAGTCCGGCGCGAAGCGGTCGGCCCACCGTCAATCCGCCAATAGCCAACTATTCCAAAACCTTGAAAACACCTTCCACTTTAAAAGCCCATTTTCTTTCCCCATTCCAGATCACCCACTAAAAAGTCCGAAGAACCCCAAAATGATTCCATAGCCCAGCCCGGCCATAATCAACTCAGTCAATATCGCCATCAGCCACACGGCACGGCGCACACAGCGCATGTCGTGCTGGAGCTGACTGATGTTTTCCACCAGTTCCTGGCGCCTGGCGCCTTCGTCGTGGAGAACGCACTGCCTCAGAAACTCGGTATGTTTTTCATGGTAGATGAAGGCATCGCCGGAGCAGAGCTTGACCAAAGTCTCCAAGCCACCAGAGCAGCAGCAAAAAATGATTTGTGAAGACACCAAGTTGGTGGTGAATCTGTAGTCATGCTGCCCACGCCTTATTCCGTCGAGCAGTTGCTGGGGACGGTCGAAGCCGTTCTGCGCAGGGCTAATGGTGCCTGAAATCAGAGCACGCCGCCGAAAAACTAGCTAAAGCCGCCGCCAGAGGATCTATTGCGTTTAGCGTCCAGTCCACGTTCCTCCGGCTCGGACACATGAGCAGGGCTGGATTCATCAGATCCGGCATGGGTAAAACACCGTATAGCGGACCACTGTCATCCGGTTGAGCGAGGTGGCAAACGTATAAATGGCTTGCATGCAAAGGCGATTTTGAATTTTGAGGGTGTGAGCGATATGGATTCAAATTGGCATTTTCCAATAGCAACTCCCGCGCCAAACTGCCGGGATGCGTGCTGGAAAGACGATTTTTTCGCAAGTCATGGAACGGGTTCACCCCGAGCAATTTCGCCGCTGTGTGCATCGCTACGGCGGCAACGAGCGAATTCGTAACTTCCCGTGTTGGGAGCAATTTCTGGCCATGGCCTTCGCGCAACTGACATACCGAGATAGTCTGGCAGACATAGAAACCTGTCTGCGCTCGCGCCCGGACCAACTCTATCACATGGGCTTTCGTTCGCGCGTCGCCCACAGCACGCTGGGCGACGCCAATCGTTCGCGCGACTGGCGCATCTATCATGATTTGGCGCAAACGTTGATCGCCCGTGCCCGCCGGCTTTACGCTGATGATTCCTTTGGCGTCGAATTGGCGCAAACCGTTTACGCACTGGATTCGACCACGATTGATTTGTGCCTGAGCTTGTTTCCGTGGGCTCGGTTTCGGTCCACCAAAGCCGCCGTCAAACTCCACACGCTGCTGGATTTGCGCGGTCCGATTCCGACGATGATCGCGATTTCCGATGGAAAACAGGCCGATGTGAACGTTTTGGATGACTTGGTGCTGGAACCGGGAGCGTTCTACGTAATGGATCGTGGCTACGTCGACTTCGACCGGCTGTATCGTTTTGTTTTGGCCGGTGCCTTCTTTGTCACCCGTGCCAAGGCGGGGCTGCGCATCCACCGGTTAGAGTCGCGCCCGGTGGACGTGAGCCTTGGCGTGCGTAGCGATCAGATCGCCTGGCTGACCTTGCGCCGGAGCTTGGAGCGCTATCCCGATCGCTTCCGCCGCGTGAGTTATCGTGACCCGGAAACGAATAAAGGGCTGGCCTTTCTGACTAATAACTTCGACCTGCCGCCCCTGGTAATCGCGCAACTCTACAAATGCCGCTGGCGCGTGGAATTGTTCTTTAAGTGGATCAAGCAGAACCTGCGGATCAAACACTTTTTTGGCACGAATGTTAACGCCGTCAAGACGCAAGTCTGGATTGCCGTCTGCACTTATGTGCTGGTGGCGATCCTGCGCAAAGAGTTGGGCTTGGAACTTAGCCTGTCCCAAATTTTGCAGGTTTTGAGCGTTAACGTGTTTGAGCAAATGCCTCTGCTGGAGCTTGTTATGAAAACCACATCGCAAATTCAGACACCCGATTCACGCAACCAACTGGTATTCAACATCTTTTAACCGGATGACAGTGTTGGTAAACATACTTTTTGTTCTTTCTTTTACGTTCACAAGCGTCCCCCGGTTTTGACAAAAAAGTGTTGGCTCGACCGTGTAACCCTGCCACAAGGCAGGGATGAAAAAACAACCAATCAAGCCAACACGTTCCCAGTTCAACATTTTGCGGCAGGTTTGCAACCTCATTCCGCAACACTTGGTTTCGAAAATTGCCCGCGCCACAGGTGCGGTGGACAAGTCGCGCAGCTTCAAGCCTTGGAGTCATGTCGTGACCCAGTGTTATGCATCAGCCTCAATGACGTGTGTGATGCTTTGCGATTGCACTCTGGGCCGCTGGCCAGCGTCCGTGGTGCCACCGCGCCGAGCCGCAACGGATTCTCCAAGGCGAACCGAGAACGACCGGCGGCCATGGCCGAGCAACTGTTTTGGGCGGTGCTGGGTCATCTGGGCGAACAATCGCCGGGATTTGTGGCAGGACACCGCCGGGGTGCGGCGTTTCGCTTCAAGCTGCCGATTCATGTCGTGGATACCACGATGATGGAGTTGGTCGCCAACTGCCTGGACTGGGCCAAGCACCGGCGGCGCAAAGCCGCCGCCAAAACCCACATGCGGCTGAACTTGCAAAGTTTGCTGCCCAACTTTGTCATCGTTGACACCGCCGGCGAACATGACAACCAGCGGGCACGGGAACTGTGCGCCGGGGTCAAAAGCGGTGAAATCGTGTTGATTGACAAGGGTTATGTGGACTTCGCGCATTTGAAGGATTTGGATGAACGCGGCGTGTTTTGGGTCACACGGGCCAAAGACAACATGGCCTATGAAGTCCTCCAGCCGATGCCGGAGTCCAAAGATCAAAAGATGCTTCGGGATGAGATCATCCGGTTGAACAACCCCAACCAGCCCGCGCCGGAGCTGATGCGCCGGATCGTGGCGCTGGTGGAAATCGACGGGGTGGAGCGCCCGATGGTGTTTTTGACCAACAACCTGCAATGGAGTCCGCGCAGTGTAGCCGATCTTTACCCATGCCGCTGGCAGATCAAGCAGACGCTGCAATTGGCCGATTTCCTCGGCCACAACGCCAACGCCGTGCGCTGGCAGGTCTGGATCGCCCTGCTGGTGTATGTGCTGCTGCGTTACTTGAGTTATGTTTCGAAATGGGCGCATAGCTTCACACGGCTCTTCACGATGCTCCGCGCGGTGCTGTGGTCAAAAATCGACCTGTGGGATTTGCTCGACCGCTATGGGACAGCCAAAGGCAGTTTCCGGAGCCTGGCACGGCCGGATCAGGCGTATTTTCCAGGATTCCTGTGAAGTCGGGGGACAGCATCGGCTGGAGACAGCCTCGAAAGTAGCAGCACCAGTACGCATTCATGCAACAATTCTAAATCGTATTTCGCGAAGACCGCCTGAATTCCCTTGTAAAATCAAGGGACGCAGATGACTCTTTGCTCGTTAGAGGATGATTGTATTTTACGTTTTTTTGTTTGTTTGGAAGCCGCCATTGCGGCTCCGGCTGGCAGGTCAGGGAATAAAAGGGAGGGAATGCCCCGGCGAGGGGCAATCGGACACCTGGTAACTATACTCCGTCAGCGTGAACAGAATATCCCCCATGTCAGGAAGGGCAAGATAAATCGGCGGTTAAATAAATGAAGGCGCGAGGGCAGGAATCTGGGTTAAGAGTCATCAGAGATCTCTCAACCGGGCGGCAGTGATTTCCGATGGAGGCAAATACCATAATAGTACTACAGTGCTCAATTCTGATAATTCGGTGTGCTCATTCTTGTTCGAGCATTCAGGCAACCGCTTCCAGCGCGTTGCCCTCCAGCCGGTTGCTGACGCAGATGGCTGCTTTTACGGTGGTTGCAGCGGGTTAAAAAGGGAATTGATTAAGCTTTGCTGTCAGGCGCGCAGGCAACTGCCCAAGCAGGGTGCGCTCGTGCCGCGTCAGTTGGCAGCGAGCGCTTCCAGCGGGGATTGCTGGAGCGGCTGCCTGGGCAGTTGGGGTCGAACCATTCCGGGGAGATGCGGCAGCAGGCACATTCGGGGCGCGTTCGATACAAGCTTTACTGTGCCGGAGCCCAAGAACCATCCGGTTGTTGATTGAGAAAAGCCTGTCCCACTTGCGTGGTCCACTTCAAGTTGTCATCCATCCATTTCAATACATTGGGGTATCGGACCATGGCCTGAACGCTGGCGTCCCAAATTAGTATTTGAACAGGCCATTGTTTCTTAAAACCCGATAACTATTGATCGAAATCCCTGGCCGGCGGTATGGGGTGTTAACCCCATAGACAGAGCGAGGCAACGGACGCACATTCCTTTACATATGTTGAACACCGATCTTTGTGACGTAACAGAATCATGAAACGAATCACTGTCTTGCTGGCGGACGACAACACGCTCGCGCGCAGGGATATTAGAAAGATTCTGGAACTCGAAGACGATCTGGAAGTGATCGGTGAAGCGAAAAACGGCCATCAGGCGGTCGCCCTGGTCAAAAAACTTCGTCCCGCATTGGTTCTGATGGACATTGCCATGCCGCGGCTCGATGG